>Ga0208974_1000333_pt1 | contig 20733 bp, 14 predicted proteins | sample GreLakmeER15MSRF_FD_187699 | JGI IMG/M metagenome (GOLD analysis project Ga0208974, IMG submission 187699) | Freshwater lentic microbial communities from great Laurentian Lakes, MI, USA - Great Lakes metaG ER15MSRF (SPAdes) | ecosystem: Environmental > Aquatic > Freshwater > Lake | place: Great... | reverse complement strand
CGGTCGAGAGGGGTGAACTCGAGGCTAGTCAGGAAGAGCTCAAGATTTTGTTGGGCGTGTAGTTTTAATAAGTTGATAAAGTTTATAAGGAGAAGTTCAAATGAAAAAGACAGCAATTGCAACACTTATCGCCTCTTGCTTTATGGCAGCAGCGATTCCTGCTCAGGCTCAAATGGTTTCGGATAACGAGATCAGAATCGGTGTATTGACCGACTTATCTGGTATCTACTCCGCGATTGAGGGCCCTGGAGCAGTATTGGCCGCCCAAATGGCTGCCAAAGATTTTGGCGGTCAAGTGTTAGGTATGAAAATTGTTATTACATCGGCAGATACTCAGTCAAAGGCAGACCTCTCAGGTTCTAAAGCGCGTGAGATGTTTGAAAAAGACAAAGTCGACATGATTGTTGGTAACGTTTCCACTGCGTCAGCCCTCGCTGCGATGGAAGTCGCAGAACAGTTTAAGAAAGTTTCAATTGTTACCGGCGCTGCCTCATTACCCATTACCAATGAGAAGTGCACTCCCTACAGCATTCATTACGTCTATGACACCTATGCCCTCTCACGTGGAACGGGTAAGGCTGTGGTGGATTCTGGTAAGAAGACTTGGTTCTTTGTTACGGCAGACTATGCGTTTGGTCATACCTTAGAGCGTGATACAACCGAAGTAGTCGCTGCCAATGGTGGAAAAGTTTTGGGAAGTGTGAAGCATCCAATTAACACCACCGACTTCTCTTCCTTCATGGCCCAGGCTCAATCCTCAAAAGCTGAAGTTATTGGTTTGGCTAATGCGGGTGGCGACACTATTGGATCAGTTAAACAGGCTGCTGAGCTTGGCATTATGGGTTCGAAGCAAACAGTAGTGCCATTACTAATGTTTACAAGCGATATTCAAGCCTTAGGTCTAAAAACAACCCAAGGCATGATTTTTACTGAGGGTTGGTATTGGGACTTTAATGACTCCAATCGTAAATTTGCTCAGCGCTTTATGAAAGAGTTCAAAGGTAAGGCACCTACATCTGTTCAGGCTGGCGTGTACTCATCGACCATGCAGTATCTAAAAGCTGTTGAGGTTGCCAAAACCGATAACGCTGATGCCGTGATGAAGCAAATGAAGTCCGTTGAAATTAATGACGGTCTCTTTAAAGGCAGAATTCGTGCGGATGGTAAGTTTGAGCACGATATGTATTTGCTCGAAGTGAAGAAGCCCGGTGAGTCTAAAGGGCCAAATGACGTAGCGAAGGTTGTGAAGGTTATTGCTGCAAAAGATGCCACTTTGCCTTTAGCGCAATCGAAGTGCAAATACGTCACGAAGTAATTGAGGATTATTCCTAGCCATGTTTGAGTTACTCGGAATCACGCCCCAAGCCTTAGTCTCTCAGCTTTTGATTGGACTGATTAACGGTTCATTCTATGCGCTGTTGAGCTTGGGCTTGGCGGTGATTTTTGGTTTGCTCAATGTGATTAATTTCACCCATGGTGCTCAATATATGTTGGGCGCCATGGTGGCTTGGATTGGATTAACTCAAGTTGGGAATTGGATTGGGATGCCAGAGTTTCAGATTAACTATTTTGTTGCTCTGTTTCTGGCGCCTCTGATCGTAGGGCTTTTTAGCATCGTGATTGAAAAAACGATGCTAAAGCGTCTTTATCACTTAGATCATTTATATGGCCTCTTGTTAACCTTTGGGCTTGCTTTGGTCATAGAAGGGATGTTTCGCCATTGGTTTGGCGCATTAGGTAATAGCTATCCTGTGCCAGAGTTGTTACAGGGCGGTATTCGGGTCGCTGAACTCTTTTTACCGTATTACCGATTATGGGTTGTTTTCTTGGCATTGATTGTTTGTTTTGCCACTTGGTATTTCATTGAACGGACTAGCCTTGGAAGCCTATTACGTGCCGGTACTGAGAACCCGCGTTTATTGCAGGCTCTCGGGGTGAACGTACCCTTGATTGTGACTCTCACTTATGGAGCGGGCTGTGCCCTTGCTGCTTTTGCTGGGGTTATGGCAGCACCCGTCTATCAAGTAACTGCAGTGATGGGCTCTAACTTAATTATTGTGGTATTTGCGGTCGTTGTGATTGGCGGAATGGGATCCATTGCTGGCGCTATTGTTACTGGCTTGGGATTGGGAGTCATCGAGGGGCTTACCAAAGTGTTTTACCCGCAAGCCTCATCGGTCTCAATTTTTGTCATTATGATTATTGTGCTGCTGATTAAGCCAGCTGGTCTTTTTGGAAAATCGAATTAATCATGAAATTCACACTTACTACCGTCGATAAGATTTCATTGGTTGTTCTCGCTCTGTTGACAATCGTGCCATTTCAAGGTTTTGTATACGACCTATTCATGATGAAGGTATTCTGTTTTGCAATTTTTGCAGCATCCCTAAATCTACTTCTCGGGTTTGCTGGCCTTCTATCTTTTGGTCATGCTGCATTTTTTGGAACCGGAGCTTACATTACTGCTCACGTTATGAAAGAGTGGGGCTTAACACCGGAGCTTGGTCTGATCTGCGGAGTGCTATGTTCTACGGCATTAGGTTATGTTTTTGGTGCTTTAGCAATTCGTCGACAAGGAATTTATTTTGCGATGATTACGTTGGCACTTGCCCAAGTCATTTATTTCTTGGCAACTCAAGTACCGTTCACCAACGGTGAAGATGGCATTCAAGGCGTCCCGCGTGGTAAGTTATTAGGCTTGATTGAGCTATCAAGCTCAACTCATATGTACTACTTTGCATTGATCGTCTTTATCTTGGCATTTTTTATGATCAAGCGGATCGTCAGCTCACCATTTGGTCAGGTGATGAAATCCATTCGGGAGAATGAGCCGCGTGCCATTTCCTTAGGATATGACGTTAACCGTTATAAATTAATTGCATTTACGTTGTCGGCTGGCCTTGCTGGTTTAGGAGGTGGACTTAAAAGCTTGGTCTTACAACTTGCTTCGCTATCGGATGTTTTCTGGCATACCTCCGGTGAGGCGGTACTGATGACCATACTGGGTGGCATTGGCACGCTGTGGGGTCCTGTTGCTGGTGCCGCCGTGATCATTAATCTACAAAATTATTTAGCAAACTTAGGGGGCTGGAGCACAATTACTACTGGAGCCATCTTTGTAATTTGCGTTTTGGCATTTAGGCGAGGCATCATTGGCGAGATTGCCTACCGCTTAAAGATTAAGCTCTAATCTTCATACATCCGAGTTATCCTCACAGGGCTTTATCATTTAGATAATGGTAATAAGGCCTGATATGCTAAATGATTCAATCGCACACAATCTTGGGGAGGATGTCCAAAAAAATCTTCCTCCTTTTTGTTTACTTCTCTATTTGGTTTAGTGCGCTAGTGTTCTTAAATTATTCGATTCTTCGAAACGAGGGCGTTCTATATACCCCGATTAGGTTGGCCTTGATTAAGGTATTGCTATATGCCAAATTTATGTTGCTAGGCCAAGCAATTAAATTGATACCTGGTGATCAAGAAATGAAGCGTATTTTTTTAGGATAGGAATTAATGCAATTGCAAAAAGTAAGACTGCTTCGCCTGATGAGCAAAATCGCGCTAGGCTTTTTGGCGATGGGCGCACTCTTTTGGATTGTAGGAGTTACTTGGGCCCCATCGTGGATTAAAGAGTCTATTGAGCAATATAGCCAGAAGGTGGGATACCACCTTGAGCTTCAAGGGATTGTTGTAAAACCTTTTGCCTTAAAAGTGGAGTTACGGGGCTTAAAACTTAAAAAAATTCAGGGCAAGGAATTATTTTCTCTAGACCGTGGCATGCTGAGTGTGCAATGGAGTAAGTTGGTAGTTGGAGAAATTAGCATTGATGCTATTGAGCTAGATGGCCCATCCGTTCTTTTTGAGAGAGATGCTAAAGAAAACTCAAAGTGGAACTGGCTGGAGTTTGTAGAAAAGATTACGGCAAAGCGAGCTGGGTCGGAGGAGGTGAATACTAGCGCACCCAAAGTATTTATTGAAAGCCTCACCATTCGTGAGGCACGATTGAAGATCAATGATGCACAAACTACATTTACAGACGATCTAGGCCCTTTTTCATTGAGCCTTAAAAAATTAAGTAATTACTCCAGTAAGAGTGATCAGCCAGGTCTTGAAGGTTTGTATGAGTTAGATTTAGGTAAAGTTGATATTTTGATTCCTGCGCTCAATAAAATGGTGGTGTTCGAGAAGGTCCATGCCTCTGGAGAACTTACGAATCCTGATCAAGACCGCTTAGAGGCTAAGTTAAATCTCAAATTAGATGCCGGGGTATTGGATTTCATTTTTAATCTTGAGCCTAAGCAGAATATGATCCGACTAGATGTTGCGATCGATAATTTATCGCTCGCTCCGATCGTTAATCTATTACCAGCCAATAGCCCTTTGCAAACTACTTCAGGTGTATTGAGTGGTAAATTGCAATATCAAACACGTCAAGACCTATGGTCAACGGTTGGCGATCTCTCGTTGAAGAATGTTGAGATTACAGAAGGTAGGCCAAAGCAAGCCTTCATGAAATGGCGCCAAGCAGATTTAAAGCAAATTGACCTGCGGAGGTTGGTGAGCGGTAAAACAGCACTCACAATCGACGAGCTGGTTTTTGATAAACCTGACTTTATGTTCGATCTCGATGAGCAGGGGTTTACAAACATTCGTAGGATGTTTGTAAAACCATTGAGCTCACCTAATAAGTCGGTTACTTCTATTGAGTCGAAGCCATCAAGCTTTGAGCTCGATATTAAGACCATCAAGTTACGCGATGGGATTGTGCATTTTGCGGATTTGGCAGTGCTGCCTCAGTTAAAAACGAATATCCGCAACTTGAACGGCTCTTTGTTGGGGGTCAGCAATGTCCCTGGGCGTTTTGCTTCTATAGCCTTAGATGGTTTAATTCCTGACCGTGGTAGTTTTAGTGCTAAAGGCCAAGCTTCCTTTGATGATCCCCGCCGCAATCATGATGTGGTCTTTGAGTTCAAAAACATATCCTTGAAAACTGCCAATCCTTATTTTATGAAATACGCAGGCTATGCGATTAATGGTGGTCGACTAGATCTTTTGCTGAACTATAAAGCGAAGGATGCGGAGTTGGTAGGTCAAAATCGTTTCGTGATTAAAGATATTGAGCTGGGGGACGAGGTCGCTAATTTTCAGGGTAAGCGTTTGCCACTTCGTTTTGCTATTGCCTTACTAGAAGATTCTGATAATGTGATTGATATTTCTTTGGGGATTAAGGGTAATGTCGATTCTCCTGAGTTTTCGGCCACTGGATTGGTTTGGCAAGCTATTCGAACCGTTCTAGCAAATATTGTTACTGCACCGTTTAGGGCATTAGCATCATTATTGGGCTTGCAAAGTGATACCCCGATTCATTCAGTTCTTGGGGAGAACTCCTTTTTACCTGTTGACCAAGAAAAGCTGGATAAATTATCGGGTGCATTAGTTAAGCGCCCCCACGCTACGATAGAGTTATTTGGTGTTTACGATGCCAATGCAGACAAAATGGCATTAGCACGAGCGCGTGCTGACCGTGCTATTTTGAATGCGGCAGGCTTTAAGCTTAGTCCGAGTGAGCCCTTGCCGACCCCAAGTCTTTCAGATCCTCGAATTCAGTCTGGGCTTAAATCAGCCTATGGCCAACAAGTAGGCAGAATAAAACTAGCTCAGCGCTTATTTTCTTTACCTGATAACGAAGCACGTTATCAACAATTACGGAATGAAATGATTCAAAGTTACAGTATTGGCGAAGCGGAGCTTAAACAGTTGGCCACCGCACGCGCCAATCGAGCCAAAGAGTTAATGTTGCTTAATCAGCCCAATATAGCGGAGCGAATTATCATAGGACCACCCAAAGAGGTGACTGCCGAACAGGATGGCATACCCCTTGGGGTCTCCTTGGGCAGCAAAAAATAAATAGTAAAGTCATTCCATTTTTGAATTAATTAACCCCGCCTCTTTTATTGCTGCTTGCACGATTGTGTTTGTGGCTTATTTTATATTTGGGGTATCTGGGTTTGGCTCCTCCATCATTGCGGTACCTATTCTGGTTCTATTTTTTCCCTTGCAAATTGTTGTGCCCTTAATGGTGGTCTTGGATCTCTGTGCGGCTTTTTATTTGGGAGGGAAATCCTACCGTGAAGCCGATAAAAAAGAACTAACTTGGCTGTTTCCGTTTACCTTAGTGGGAATGGTGATCGGCATCACCTTACTCTTAAATGCTCCACAAAAGCCCTTATTGGTTTTATTGGGAGTGTTTGCTGCAGGTAATGGAATCCGCGTTTTAACCCGTTCTCAATCCACGCCGATCCTTATTATTAGTCGCTATTGGGCGATACCATTTGGTGTAGCAGGTGGAGTATTTACAGCTCTTTATGCCACGGGCGGTGCAATCTATGCATCCTACTTATCAATGCGACTTGATCAACCAACGCGCATGCGCGCTACGATGGCCTTGGCTGTTTTCGTACTGGTATTTATGCGTTTGATATTTATGCTCTTTTCGGGCCTGATTCTTTATATGCCTTTATTTATGCTGGGACTAGCTTTAATACCCTGCATGATTGCTGGTCTGTGGCTTGGATCAAAAGCACATCGCAATCTCAGTATGCATCGTATGCAGCAAGCTTACGGTCTTATTTTGCTGTTTGCGGGCTCAGTACTTTTATTAAAGCAAGTCATTTAGGTGCTAGACTAAAAACATCATGTGACAAATTTTCCTAAAAAGTATGACATCTTTTTTACTATATTTTGTAGTGCTTACGTAACCATTTAGACGGTAGATCAACAAGATTGCTCCTCGATGGGATTCTGGATTGAAATACCAGACTATGAGACTTGCTTTAAAGCCCGTTTTTGAGAGTGGGTAATAGTCACAGCAAAAGCAATACTTTCATGCTCAGCTCAAAATAGGACTATGTTTAGTCTGTTCGATGAGGTGATTGTTTAGGGTTAACCCTGATTCTGTTGAACTTGAGCCATATCAATTACATTAAAACCGGAATAAATTAAATTAGTTGCTGTGACTAACGGATCTGGTTTTGGCACTTTGGCCCATGAAATAGTTTGATTGAGAGATAGATAGCACATGAATCATCCAAAACCCTCTGGTGAGATTAAGGCAGTTGCTATTGCAACGGCGGATGATCTTCGTGCGCGCATTAAACAGAAAAGTAAGTTAAAGGGCCGCCAAGCAGATGACACTGCTATGGAGGCAGTCAAAACATTACTTGGTGATGGCCCTTATCGGCGCGATCTATTAATTGAAAACCTTCATCTTTTGAATGATGAGTACCGCGCTTTACATGACCATCATTTAGTGGCCCTTGCCAAGCTGATGAACTTGCCCATGGCAGAGGTTTATGAAGTCGCAACTTTTTATCACCACTTTGAAATAGTGCGCGGCAATGATCTTGTAGCCGAGATCACCGTACGTGTTTGTGATGGGCTCTCATGTGAGCTTGCTGGTGCAAAAAATTTATTGGAGCGTTTGCCAGCGATCTTAGGTAATTCCCAAGTGAAGGTGATTGCAGCTCCCTGCGTCGGGCGTTGTGAGCAGGCCCCTGTCGTAGTAGTGCACCAATATCCGGTCCTATTTGCCAATGTTGAGAAGGTATCCAATGCGATTAAAAATCAACAAACGAAGCACCCAAGAGCAAAAGATGATGCACAGTTCGAGCCTGCTGATTTTGTACAAAAGGGTGTCAGTCCTGAGCAAAAAGTAAATGTGGTCTCACCAGCCTATGTGGGCTATGAGGCATATCGTGCCAAAGGCGGTTATGCATTAGCCACCAGTTTGGCCAATCGTCAGCAAGATCCAGAGACCGTTATCAAGGCGATGGAAGATTCTGGTTTGCGTGGTCTCGGTGGCGCAGGGTTCCCAGCAGGTCGTAAATGGCGCATTGTCAGAGATCAAGCTGCTCCCAAGCTGATGGCAGTCAATATAGACGAGGGTGAGCCTGGAACATTTAAAGATCGTACTTATTTAGAACGAGATCCACATCGTTTCTTAGAAGGCATGTTGGTAGCAGCCCAAGTGGTTGGTATTGATGCTTGTTATATCTACTTGCGCGATGAGTACCATGGTTGTCGCGAACTACTAGAGCATGAGATTGCGAAACTGCAGGCAAACCCACCTTGCAAATTACCGTTGATTGAGTTGCGTCGCGGTGCTGGTGCCTACATCTGTGGCGAAGAGTCGGCGATGATTGAGAGTATTGAGGGTAAGCGCGGCGAGCCCAGAATGCGACCCCCCTATATTGCCCAAGTTGGACTCTTTGGGCGCCCAACTCTAGAACATAATTTTGAGACCCTCTATTGGGTTCGCGATATTGTGCAGCGTGGACCTCAGTGGTTTAGCACCTACGGTCGTCATGATCGTAAAGGCCTGCGAAGTTTTAGCGTGAGCGGGCGCGTGAAGTCACCCGGCGTTAAATTAGCACCTGCCGGTATTACGATTCAGGAGCTAATCGATGAGTACTGTGGCGGCATGCAAGCTGGCCATAGTTTTTATGGTTATTTGCCTGGCGGTGCATCGGGCGGTATTTTGCCGGCTTCCATGAATACAATTCCATTAGACTTTGATACCTTACAACCGTATGGTTGTTTTATTGGATCAGCTGCTGTGGTGGTGTTTAGTGATCACGATAAAGCGCGCGATGCGGCGCTTAATGTAATGCGCTTCTTTGAGCATGAGAGTTGTGGGCAGTGCACCCCATGCCGGGTTGGAACCAGCAAGGCTGCTCAGTTGATGCAAGTACCCAAATGGGATCAGTCAACCCTAGAAGATTTATCAACCGTTATGGTCGATGCTTCTATTTGCGGCTTAGGTCAAGCTGCACCCAATCCAATACGCTGTGTTACAAAATACTTCCCACAAGAGATTGCTTAGATGAACGCCCCAGTTAATCCAAACGAACTAGAACTCCAAACCGTCGAGTTCAAGCTCGATGGTAAAGCAATCGTGGCCTACGAGGGCGAAACTATTCTGAAAGCTGCTAAACGTCACGGCGTTGATATTCCTCATCTTTGTTTCAAAGACGGCTATCGCCCTGACGGTAATTGCCGAGCCTGTGTAGTCGAGATTAATGGCGAGCGTACCTTAGCGCCGAGTTGCTGCCGATCAGCGACTGCTGGTATGGAAGTCAAGGCGAATAGCGAGCGTGCTTTAAAGAGTCAAAAATTAGTACTCGAGATGTTGCTGTCGGATATGCCTGATGAAGGGTATAAGTGGGTGGGTGACAGCGATGCAGAGCGTCAGCAACACCAACACGGTGAGCTAAGTGAGTGGGCTAGTCGCCTTGACGTGCAGGTTCGTCCAGAGTTGAAAGCCTTACGTCGCCATCAACCTCAAGCAGATTTATCGCATCCAGCCATGGCGGTGAACTTAGACGCCTGTATTCAATGTAATCGCTGTGTACGCGCTTGCCGCGAAGAGCAGGTCAACGATGTGATTGGCTATGCCATGCGCGGAGCTCATAGCGAAATCGTATTTGATCTCAGTGACCCCATGGGTTTAAGTACCTGTGTAGCGTGCGGCGAGTGTGTGCAGGCTTGCCCGACTGGCGCCTTGATGCCAAAAACCCATATGGGCTCACAAGCAGTCGATCGTAAAGTAGATTCAGTGTGCCCATTCTGTGGGGTGGGTTGCCAAATCACCTATAACGTTAAGGATGAACAGATTGTGAGCGTGGATGGTCGTGATGGTCCAGCGAACCACAGCCGTTTATGCGTAAAAGGTCGCTTTGGCTTTGACTACGTCCACAACCCTCAGCGCCTAACGAAACCATTGATTCGTAAACCTGGCATCAAGAAAGACGAAGGCTCGATTGAGGCGGCTGGTAAAAATCCCAATGATTGGAAAGAAGTCTTCCGAGAAGCCAGCTGGGAAGAGGCGCTAGATTTAGCGGCTGGCAAGTTAAAAGGTTTGCGTGATCAATATGGCAAAAAATCCTTGGCAGGTTTTGGTTCGGCTAAGGGAAGTAACGAAGAGGCATATTTATTCCAAAAACTAGTACGTACTGGGTTTGGTAGTAATAACGTTGATCACTGCACACGTTTATGTCATGCATCAAGTGTGGCTGCGTTACTCGAGGGCGTTGGTTCTGGAGCAGTTAGTAATCAGGTCAATGATATTGAACACTCCGGTCTGATTATGGTGATTGGCTCAAACCCAACTGCCAACCATCCGGTTGCAGCAACTTGGATGAAAAACGCTGCTAAGAACGGTACCAAAATCGTGTTAGCAGACCCACGCATTACCGATATTGGTAAGTATGCTTGGCGAACTTTGCAGTTTAAGCCTGATACCGATGTGGCGATGCTCAATGCCATGATTTACACAGTCATCGAAGAAGGATTGTGTGATCAGGAGTTTGTTAAGAACCGCGCCTCTAATTTTGAGGCTCTCAAAGAAAACATTAAAGGATATAGCCCTGAAGCTATGGCGCCGATTTGTGGCATTCCTGCCGAACGCTTGCGTGAAGTGGCGCGGGAGTTTGCTAAATCCAAAGCCTCGATGATCCTGTGGGGTATGGGCGTGAGTCAACACGTGCATGGAACTGATAATGCTCGCTGCTTAATTGCTCTAGTAAGTATTACTGGGCAAATTGGTAAACCAGGCTCTGGGCTACATCCATTGCGTGGACAAAATAATGTGCAGGGCGCAAGTGATGCTGGCTTGATTCCGATGATGTTCCCCAACTATCAGCGTGTGGATAATCCAGACGCGCACGATTGGTTTGAGAAGTTCTGGAATACGCCGCTAGATAAAAAGCCTGGCTATACGGTTGTGGAGATCATGCATAAGATCACAGCACCTGATTCTGATCCAGATAAGGTGCGGGGGATGTACATCATGGGTGAGAACCCAGCCATGAGCGACCCTGACCTCAATCATGCTCGCCATGCACTGGTATCCCTCGATCATTTGGTTGTACAAGATATTTTCATGACCGAGACCGCCTGGTTAGCTGATGTCATATTGCCTGCTAGTGCCTGGCCTGAGAAGACCGGTACGGTAACCAATACAGACCGCATGGTGCAGTTGGGTAAGCGCGCCCTTAGTCCCCCTGGCGATGCCAAACCGGACCTATGGATTATTCAAGAGTTGGCAAAACGAATTGACTTGCAGTGGGGCTATCAAGGCGAAGAGTGCGGAGTTGCAGAGATCTATGATGAGATGCGCCGTGCTATGCATGCCGCCATTCAGGGGATTACGTGGGAGCGTTTACAGCGTGAGTCTTCGGTAACCTATCCCTGCTTAAGTGAAGACGATCCAGGTCAGCCAATCGTTTTTGATCAATCATTCCCTACAAAGGATGGTAGGGTAAAGCTAGTTCCTGCCGATATTATTCCGGCGAATGAGCGGCCCGATGAGACCTTCCCTTATGTATTAATTACTGGGCGTCAGCTTGAGCATTGGCATACCGGCAGCATGACTCGACGCGCTAGTGTTCTGGATGCGATTGAGCCAATGGCCACGGCGTCAATGTGCGGAGCGGATATGACCCAACTCGCGCTTAAATCGGGTGATGTTATTACTATTCGGTCACGGCGTGGAGAGGTGGTGATTCATGTACGGCGTGATGATGGCACTCCAGCAGGAGCAATCTTTATGCCATTTGCGTATTACGAGGCAGCAGCTAACTTAATGACCAATCCTGCATTAGATCCGTTTGGCAAGATTCCGGAGTTTAAGTACTGTGCGGTTGCGGTTACTAAAGGCGGTAAACCTGCTCAATTCATTGGTTACGAGCTCTTAGTAAACGATGCTATGCTCATTCGATGAGTACAGAGCATGACCAAAATCATCCTGTTTTAATTATCGGAGCCGGTTTAGCCGGCCTAACAGTCGCCCTGCATATTGCGGATCGTCAGCCCGTTATTTTGATGGCCAAACGCCGTTTAAATGAAGCCGCTACTGCGTGGGCTCAAGGCGGTATCGTCGGCGTATTGGACCAAGACGATAGTATTGATTCTCATGTTGCGGATACCGTTACAGCGGGGGCAGGATTAGTAGTGGAGTCTGTTTCTCGCTATGTAGCCGAGAACAGTGCTGAAGCAATTCATTGGTTAGTGGATCAAGGGGTGCCATTTACTCCCGATGTCTCTGGCCCCAAGGGCTTGCACCTAACGCGTGAGGGTGGGCATACGCATCGACGTATTGCACATGCGGCCGATGCAACCGGTAAAGCTATCCATGATGTTCTATTGGATAAAGCGCAAGCCCATCCCAATATCAAGATCTTAGAGAACTGGATTGCGCTGGATCTCATTACGAATAAACATTTACAAACCGTCACTAAATATAAATCAAATCGCTGCTACGGTGCCTATGCACTTAATATAGAAAACAATCGTGTTGAGACTATCTTGGCCAAATCCGTCGTCTTGGCTACCGGGGGTTTGGGGAAGGTCTATCGCTATACCAGTAATCCTGATACGGCGACCGGAGACGGTATTGCGATGGCCTGGCGCGCCGGCTGTCGGATTGGCAATATGGAGTTTATTCAGTTTCATCCAACGTGTTTGTATCACCCCAGTGACCGAACCTTTTTAATTACCGAGGCAATTCGTGGCGAGGGCGGCTTATTGAAGCTTCCCAATGGAGAGTCTTTTATGTCGGAGCACGATGAGCGTAAGGAGTTAGCTCCACGGGATATTGTGGCCCGCGCCATAGACTTTGAAATGAAAAAACATGGTCTAGATTACGTCCATTTGGATGCAACTCATTTGGGTGAAGTCTTTATTAAAGAACACTTCCCCATGATTTATTCCCGCTGCTTGTCGTTGGGGATCGATATTACAAAAGAGCCAATTCCTGTAGTGCCAGCGGCACATTACACCTGTGGTGGCGTTGTTACAGATCTTAAGGGTAGAACAGACCTAACGGGACTGTATGCAGTGGGTGAGGCGACCTATACGGGACTTCACGGAGCAAATCGTCTAGCCTCCAACTCCTTGTTGGAGTGTGTCGTGATTGGTAAGGCAGCTGCTCAGGATATTGCCAATCAGGCCAATATTGATTTGCCTGCTATTAAACTTTGGGATGAGAGTAAGGTGGAGGATGCCGATGAGCAGGTAGTCATTGCCCACAACTGGGATGAGTTACGCTCGCTGATGTGGAACTATGTTGGCATAGTACGGACCACTCGCAGGCTGGAGCGGGCCTTACACCGTATTGAGCTCCTGCGTACCGAAGTTCAGGATTACTACGCTAACTTTAGAGTAACACGCGATTTGATTGAGTTACGCAATCTTCTAGAATGTGCAGAGCTCATAGTGCGCTCTGCGCTAATGCGTAAAGAGAGTCGGGGTTTGCATTACAGTCGCGATTACCCAAAAACCTGGCCAGTTTCGTATCCCACAATTCTGACTCCGATTCAAGCCCAAAAAACTTAAGTTAATGAGTCGATGCGCATCGAGTAATCGATCGCTTCAATATCTTTTGTTAGCTTACCAATGGAAATGCGGTCGACTCCGGTAGCCGCAATTGCTTGTAATTGGTCCAGCGTAATCCCTCCAGAAGCCTCAATGAACGCTCGACCGGCATTGATTTTGACCGCCTCGCGCATTTGATCCAAGGTAAAGTTATCAATCAAAATACTTTTTGCTCCAGCAGAGAGAGCTTCCTGTAACTCTGTAATATTTTCTACTTCGATCTGAACATCAACTCCGGACTGAAGAGCATCGGCAGCTTTTAAAGCAGCTGTGATATTGCCTGCAGCAGCAATGTGATTCTCTTTAATCAGAATTCCATCCCAAAGTGCCATTCGTTGATTTTTACCATTCCCAACTCGGACTGCATACTTTTGCGCTTGGCGAAGACCGGGGAGTGTTTTTCGGGTATCTAATAGTGCACATCCATTTGGATTCGGGCTTACTCCAGCGATCGCATCAACATGTTGACGCGTAATGGTGGCTGTATAAGATAAGGTTTGCAGGAAATTCATCGCGGGGCGCTCGGCACTGAGCAATGCGCGGGCATTCGCATCAATTTCGCAAACCGTCGTATTGGCTTGCATCCAATCGCCTTCCTGGAACTTCCATTGAATCCGAGCTTGCGGATCTAGTTGATGAACTATCGCCTCAAACCAAGCAACACCGCATAAGACAGCCTCTTGGCGAACGATTAATTTAGCATGGCCTTGCCGATCTTCTGGAACTAACTGAGCAGTCCAGTCTCCAGTACCAAGATCCTCTGTTAAAGCATCACGCACATTGCGAGTAATCGCTTGAGAAAGGGATTCGTTTTGCTCAAACATAAAGGGAAAAACTAAGCAGCACCAATATTTTTAATAAAGCCGTGCTGTGCTTTTTCCAAAAGCTCGGGGTGGGCACTGGTAAAGCTAAGCATTCGTTCAATGCACCCTAAGGCTTTTGTCCGTATAGTTTCTTCGATCAAAATCTCACCAGTTTGTTTTTCAAGGCAATCCAATATTCCGCGGAGCCCGTTCATGGCCATCCACGGGCAATTGGCACAACTCTTACATGTGGCACTTTCGCCAGCAGTGGGCGCAGCGATTAATTTTTTACCAGGGGCCAGTTGGCGCATCCGATGCAAAATACCCTGATCAGTAGCAACAATAAATTCATTTGCCTTACCATCAACTACGGCTTTAATCATGGCAGAGGTTGAGCCTACAACATCCGCTTGATCGACTACGTGTTGAGGAGACTCAGGATGAGCTAGGACCATAGCATTTGGATGCTTCTTACGCATCGCAGCTAACTCAGTGGCTTTGAACTCATCATGCACGATACAGGCCCCATTCCAGAGCAACATATCCGCTCCAGTTTGCTCCTGAATGTAACGACCTAAGTGACGATCTGGAGCCCACAAAATTTTATTACCTTGCTGATCTAAATGATGAACAATAGCAAGCGCGCACGAGCTGGTGACCATCCAGTCAGCTTGCGCTTTAACGGCTGCGCTGGTATTGGCGTAGACAACCGTTATGCGATCAGGGTGTGCTTCTCTAAATCGACGAAAGTCTTCAGCAGGGCAGCCTAGATCAAGAGAACAGGTCGCTTCTAAGTCTGGCATAAATACCCGCTTATCCGGACTCAGAATTTTTGCAGTTTCACCCATAAAACGGACACCAGCAACAATCAGGTTTTGGGCAGGATGCTTTTTGCCAAAGCGTGCCATCTCCAAAGAGTCAGAAACAAAGCCGCCAGTTTCATGCGCTAGATCTTGAATATCACCATCGACGTAATAATGCGCAACAATGGCCGCATTCTGGGAGCGAAGTAATTGCTTAATTCGACCAATCGTAGCTTCTTTCTCATCGAGCGAGAGAGGGGCAGGTGTTTTTGCCCATGCTTGAGCGATACAGGTTGTTCCAGAAGCATCTTGCTGTGGATAGTCAAAGAACGCACCTAGGTTTTTGTGGTTAATTACTTCAGTCATCCCGAAATCTTAACCTGCAATTGCTTTAGGGATAAAAATGTGACCCTATAGGGGATTTATATGAAACGCATCATGCTCTTGGCCAAACTTCATCGGGTAGTGGTGACTGAAGCCGATCTGCATTACGAGGGATCCTGTGGGATTGATGAAGATCTGATGGATGCGGCTGATATGCGGGAATATGAAAAGATTGAGCTCTACAACATTAATAATGGCGAGCGTTTTTCAACCTACATCATCAAGGCAAAGCGTGGCTCTGGGGCAATTTCTTTAAATGGAGCAGCTACGCGTAAGGCGCACGTGGGCGATCATTTGATTATTTGCACTTATGGACCGATTGATGATGACCAATCACGGTTACATGCGCCAAAGATCATCTTGGTGGATGAGCGTAATCGCATCAAACAGGTTAAGAATAGTTAGATAGCTGGCTTACTGGCAGTCTAGAAGCCATGAAATAGCCGGTCGATTGCGGTAATAACTTTATTTTGCTCAGGCTTGAGGTTTGCAACTAATTTTTTCAAGATTCTTGCTGGAACAGCTGCCATCTTTGGAGTTTCTAATACGTATTCATTTCCAGCAATCGAAAATAGCGGCATTAAATCTTTAGGAAGTTTTTTTATTTCATAGGAGTTTGCGGCTCTTTAGGGGATAACAACCCTCGTTTCTAAATCGCTAAGAAGGTCTGCCTGTACATCCATTAAGAAAGGTGTGCTTAAGGCGTATTGACCTCCATTTTCATAGACATGAAACCTCGCCATTAGAACGATCTCCATTCGTCGAGCGGCAAACCTTCTTTCTCTACCATTTTGTTATAGACAGAAATAAAGCTCTGATTCTCACTTTGCCAACGGCGAGCTTTTTCCCGTTTAACCAAATCTGTCAAAAAGGCATCGCAGACCTTGGATATATTGATACCTAGGTGCTTTGCCTCATTAAGCACCTCAGTGCTTATTGTTAGGTTGATCGGTTTTTTCAATGGTAAGGGTCGAAGATATGGGGCAATGGTCATCCAATAATAATAAGGATTAATTACCCTTATAGTTTATGCGCATAGATTGGCATATTTAACAAAAAATATCAAGAAATCAATAAAGCTCGGTATTTAAACACTGCACTTAGAACGGTAGTTTGGCATCGGGCTTTACAGCCAATAGGGCTTTCTTAAATTCCCCCTGGATTCGCTGAATTGCTTCATCAGAATCTGCCTCAAAACGTAAGACCACAATCGGAGTGGTATTCGACGGTCTCGCTAAACCAAAGCCATCGGCATATTCCACCCGAACACCATCAATGGTATTGATGGACTGAGAACTTGGGAACTGCGGATTCGCTTTTATCTTATCAAGTAGGATGAAGGCCTCGCCTTCAGCGCAGGGTAGTTGTAGTTCAGGGGTACAAATTGCATTAGGTAAGGCATTTAGTACTTCGCTAGGGTTGGCCACTTTACTAAGGATCTCTAGTAGACGAGCGCCGGTATAAAGCCCATCATCAAAGCCAAACCATCGATCCTTAAAGAAGATATGCCCACTCATTTCTCCTGCTAGTGGTGCGCCAGTCTCCTTGAGCTTAGCCTTCACTAGAGAGTGACCTGTTTTCCACATCAGCGCTTGACCGCCGTGTTGCTCGATCCAAGGGGCTAGATTACGAGTGCACTTAACGTCATAAATAATTTGCCCATTGGGGTGGCGGGTTAGAACATCTTTGGCAAACAACATCATTTGTCGATCTGGGAAGATCACTTGGCCATCTTTGGTCACCACACCTAAACGATCTGCGTCCCCATCAAAGGCTAAGCCCAACTCATTATCTGTGCTAGCGAGATTGCGGATCAGGTCTTGCAGATTCTCAAGATGGGCTGGATCAGGATGATGATTGGGGAAATTGCCATCAACTTCACAAAAAAGTTCCTGAACATCACAGCCTAGTGCTCTGAATAGCTCTCCTGCAAAAGCGCCACCCACACCATTGCCGCAATCGACTGCAATCTTCATGGGTCTGGCAAGGCGAACATCACCCACAATGTATTTGAGGTACTGGGGGAAAATATTGAAGGTGGAGCGCTGACCAGTCCCCTGATGAAAATGCTCACGCTCAATTTGTTTGCGCAAACTCTGAATCTGCTCACCATAAATTGCCGACCCACCCAAAACCATTTTGAACCCGTTGTAGTTCGGGGGATTGTGACTACCCGTAATCATGATTCCGGATTTGGGCTGTATGCTATCTAAAGTTTGATTGGCAGCAAAGTAAACCATGGGGGTAGCTACCATCCCTAAATCAATCACATTGATACCCGTTGAGAGAAGGCCCTTGCTGAGAGCTTCGATGAGTTGAGGACCAGAGAGACGACCATCGCGCCCAACCACTACCTCGGTCTCATTAAGATCACGCATTTGACTACCAAATGCTTGACCAATGGCGTAAGCAATTTCAGGATTCAGGGTTTCATTAATAATCCCCCGAATATCGTAGGCCTTAAAGATGGATGCGGGTACTTGCATAATAATTATTGTTTTAGATAGTTAATGCGGGCAGAGGTTACAGAGTCAAAACCTTCATTATTTGATTGAGACCCCTTGAGCGCTTCTTCAATCGGCCGAGCCAAGACTTTGCCAAGCTCAACACCTGGCTGGTCGAATGGATTGAGATTCCACAGAGCCCCTAAACAAAATGTACGGTGTTCGTATAAGGCTAATAGAGCGCCGAGGTGGTATGCATCTAACTTTGGTAATGCAATTAGATTGCTTGGTCGCTTGCCGGCATAGCTCAAATTTGGATTGGAGGACTCTTTACCATGAGCAAGAGCTTGGGCCTGGGCTAAGCAATTGGCTAAGAGGGCATTGTGATGCTCCTTGGCCTCTGGTAATGAGCTCATCGCCTCCTTCACCACAATAAAATCTACCGGGATGATCTCGGGTCCTTGGTGAAGGAGTTGAAAGTAGGAATGCTGTGCATTGGTACCGGCACTTCCAAAAACGACGGGAGAGCTTGCTTTTAGGTTCTTGCCTTGTCTATCGGTACTCTTGCCATTACTTTCCATATCGAGTTGTTGTAGCCACAATGGGAGGAGTTCTAAAGCATGTGCATAGGGTACCACCGCATATGCCTTAGAGTGATGTTTAGTTTGTTGATGGTAAAGCGCAAGAGCAAGTAAAACGGGTAGATTGTGAGAGATTGGCGTGCTTGCAAAATGCTGATCCATCGTATTGGCACCGGATAAAAATTGTTTGAAGGTCTCAAAACCATACTGCAAAGCAATTGGAAGGCCAACCGCAGACCAGACCGAGAAGCGTCCGCCCACCCAATCCCAAAAAGGGAAAATATTCTCCTTTTGAATGCCAAATGATTCTGCTGCCTTGGTATTGCTGGTGATTGCAAATAAGGAGTTCTGAATTTGGGACGAGGTAAGATTTTTGGCTTTAAACCAATTGATGATGGTCTTTGCGTTCATCATAGTTTCAGAAGTACTAAAGGATTTAGAAACAATCAATACCTTAGTACTATTCGCTTGAGCACGTTCCAAAATATGGCTTAGTTCAGCACTATCGATATTGGCAGCAAAATGAATTCGCATGCCACGATTTGGTTTGTTCGCCGAGTGAGCTAAAGCCTGTACTGCTAGGCGTGGACCAAAATCAGAACCACCAATCCCAATATGAATTAAATCGGTCACACCGACCCATTTATTACATAAACCCTCCATGCGTTGCCAAACCTCAGCAATTGCTGGCATTACATCATTGCCCTTATAAAGCATTGGATTTTTATTTAGATCACGCAGGGTGGTATGCAGGGCAGGTCGGTGTTCTGAGGTATTCACCAGACCACCGGTCAATAACTCAGTAATCTGCCCTTTGAGACCTATTTGATCGGCTTTGGTAAATAGGCTAGCCCACTCTGGTTGACTAATTCCTTGATAAGCAAGATCAAGGGTAAGACCGGCAGCTTGTAATGAACCAAAGACCGCTTTGGAGGGATTGGCGCTATCGCTTTGAGCAGACTTGGTAGACATAGGTAGATTTTATCAATAAGCCCTTAAAAAACCTATTTAAGGCTGAAGTGTTACGATTTTGTCTACATAAACAGCAGAACAATATGGAACGATTAGATTGTGTCGTAGTTGGGGCTGGCGTTGTCGGCTTAGCCATCGCCCGCGAGATGGCTTTGCAGGGTCATGAGACCATCTTGTTAGAGCGCGAGTCCTCATTTGGAACAATTAGCAGCGCTAGAAATAGTGAGGTCATCCATGCGGGCATTTACTACCCAAAAGACTCGCTGAAGGCCAAATTCTGTGTAGAGGGTAATCGCCTTTTATATGAGTATTGTCGCGACCATCAGGTAGGCACCCAACGTTACGGTAAATTAATTGTTGCCAGTGACCAAAAGCAGATCGATGCCCTAGAGGGTCTTTTCTATAAGGCGCAACTCAATCAGGCTCGTGAGATCAGCATCATTTCTGGCAAAGAGGCAAAAACCTTGGAGCCTGATCTTAGGGTTGAGGCAGCCATTCTTTCTAAAACGTCTGGCATTGTAGATAGTCATGCTTATATGCTTTCGCTTCTGGGTGGATTTGAGGATGCGGGCGGCATGGTTGCTTATTTATCACCCCTGATTCGGGCGACTGTTATTGCGGGTGGATTTGAACTGGAAGTAGGAGGTGCAGATGCAATGCGCCTACAAACAAAATATCTAATTAATTGTGCTGGAATGAGCGCTCCTGCCATTGCTAAAAAGATTGAGGGCTTGTCTCCAGAAACAATTCCACAAGCCTATTTTGCGAAAGGCAATTACTTTTCACTCTCTGGCCGATCTCCGTTTCAGCATTTGATTTACCCAATCCCGGAGTCTGGAGGTTTGGGAGTGCACTTAACCCTCGATATGGCAGGCCAAGCAAAGTTTGGCCCGGATGTGGAGTGGTTAGAGATCAAATCGGAAGAGCAAATTAATTACGCCGTTGATCCTAAGCGAGGCGAGCTCTTTTATGAGGCTATCCGTCAGTATTGGCCGAACTTAAAAGATGGCGCACTGCAAGCCGATTATTCAGGGGTGAGAGCTAAGATTGTGTCGAAGGACCAAGCCGCTGGGGATTTTAGGATTGATGGCCCAGAGGAGCATCGCATCGAAGGACTCTATAACCTTTATGGCTTTGAATCACCCGCATTAACTTCAAGCCTTGCGATTGCTCGCCATCTCAGAAAGAGGGTGGTGTAACTAATGCGCCTCAAAAGGATTCAATAGTTTGACATTAAAGCGCTTGAAGTCTTTGATATTTCGAGTAACGATAATCAGCTTTGAGTGAATGGCAGTTGCAGCAATCATGGCAT
>Ga0208974_1000332_pt1 | contig 20746 bp, 23 predicted proteins | sample GreLakmeER15MSRF_FD_187699 | JGI IMG/M metagenome (GOLD analysis project Ga0208974, IMG submission 187699) | Freshwater lentic microbial communities from great Laurentian Lakes, MI, USA - Great Lakes metaG ER15MSRF (SPAdes) | ecosystem: Environmental > Aquatic > Freshwater > Lake | place: Great... | reverse complement strand
TGAATGCTTTTAGATCTGCAGGCGTTGGATGGCAAACACGCATTGATGCTGCACTCAAAGATTGGCTTCAGACACATACGCCTGTATGAAAAACCCAATAAAAAACGCCCCAAATGGGGCGTTTTTTCTCGAACTAATGGCGGAGTGGACGGGGAACGCTGACATCAAACAAAAACCTCTATATTCTACTATATATGAGGGTTTTAAGATAGTACATGTGGTAAAAACATGTGGTAAATTGACATTTTATAAGTGAGAATGAAAGTATCACATGCCAAAAAAGTCATTCAAACCAAACCACCTAGAACTAAGGTACAGAACGTACTTTGCTCTCCTCGTAGTTCCCAAGGACGTTAGACACATTATCGGAAAGTCTAAGTTCTTTGAAACGACAGGTACTGGGGATCTCAAAATCGCACAGTCGATAGCAACTTTAAAAGTAATTAAATGGAAATCAGAAATAGCATCTGCTCGCACAAGAACATCTGATCCCGCCATCAACTCGGCGATTGAATTAAACCGAATGTTCCAATCAACACCTGCTCACATGGTGAGAGACGTAATTGATGAAGAAACAGCAAGAATTGAAAATGAAATTGGTCAAATTACATCTGAAACATTCAACACGATTGCGACCGGCAAAAGAAAACCACTGACAAGTTTTACAGATGAATGGATGAATAACGAAAGAAAAAGAGGATTAGAAGAAAAAACAATAGTGCAAATGAAAAGCGATGTTGAATTACTCATCAAATATTTACCAACATCAAACTTGCTGGTTTATGAGCACACTAATTTATGGATCAAACATATTGCTCAACAAGGCAATCTTTCCCCTGCTTCTGTAACAAGAGTAATTGGTTCGTGTAGAAATTTCTTCAAACACCTGAAGTACATAGATGAAATTCCAGAAAATGAAAAAGAACCATTCATAGTGCCAAAGGAATTCAAATTAAGTAAAAAGAAAAATTCAAAGGCAATAAACAAAACTCAATCTTGGTTACCCTTTACAAATGAAGAAGTTGAAAGTTTGTATCAATCAGCAATAGAGAAACAAGATTGGTCGCTTGGACAACTCATACTGTTAGATGCCTACACGGGAGCAAGAATTGAGGAATTGTGTTCTCTAAAGAAAGAATTTGTAAATGAAGAAAAAAAATACATATCAATTACAGATGCAAAAACAGAGGCAGGTCATCGTGAGATCCCTATCCACAATGAACTAATTGATTTAGTCAAAAAAATGATGCAAAGTAAGGATGCATACTTAATCGGAAACCTAACTTTATCTAAGTATCAAGATAGGTCAAATGCTATTGGGAAAAGATTTGGTCGACTAAAGAAGTCTTTGGGATTTTCTAAAAGATATGTATTTCATTCGATAAGAAAAACATTTACGACACAACTTGAGAATGCTGGGGTACATGAGAACATATCAGCGGACATAGTTGGACACGAAAAACCAAGAATTACCTATGGTCTGTATAGCGGAGGCACCAATCTAGAGGTCAAAAGAGAAGCAATCAATAAGGTTTCTTACACATTCGTGGATAAGTTGCCATTTCCAGACAATCAAGAGTCAACGAATCCCACGAAAACCCGCACCAAACCGACACGAAAAACTGTTACAAATACGATAAAGACCAAGAAATCTGTGACTAAGAAAGTCTAGGATGGTTGGGGATGTTTTAGGGACTGTCTGGAATGTGTGTCCAAGACCGTTCTACAAGTCACAGAGTAGATTGATGTGTTCTTTGGTAAAGAACCAGTTAATTCCTCTCGAATGAATAGTGTTTGAAAAATGCAAAGAAATAACTATGAAATCAGAAGCAGTCAATTTACTTAGATTTTTTCAAATATCGAAGAAATGAATAATTCCAATTTATCAGCGTACTTATAGTTGGACAGAGGAAGAGTGCGACCTACTATGGAATGACATTATTAGAGTAGGTTCTAGTGAAAAAATAAGTAACCACTTTGTCGGTTCCTTTGTATACGTACAAGACAGTCTAGTACAAATTGCATCAGCAGCACCAGAGTACATGGTTATAGATGGTCAACAAAGAATGACGACTATAAGTTTGTTATTGTTGGCAATAGTGAATGTATTGAAGAAAACTAATAAAGAAATACAAATTAGCAATGAATACAAAATAACAGCAAATAACATCATAAATAATTACCTTTTAAATTCAAATGAAGAGGGTGATAGACGTTATAGGTTAATTCTTACAAAATCAGATAAAGATACCTACTTGTCAATTCTCGATGCAATACCCTTACCAACAGAATTCTCAAAACGAATTGTTGAAAACTATGAATTCTTTCAAGATAAGTTAAATGAAACAGATATAAAAAATGTTTTTCAGGGTCTTCAGAAGTTGATGATTGTTGAGATTGCTCTAGATAGAAATAGCGATAATCCACAACTAATTTTTGAAAGTCTTAACTCAACAGGATTAGAACTAAGTCAGGCGGATTTAATTCGAAACTATGTTTTAATGAGTCTAGAACCAGCAAGACAAAAAAGACTATATGAAGAATTCTGGTTTCCTATGGAACGCAGATTTGGTCACGCTGAATACTCAGCATACTTTGATAGGTTTATGCGTGACTACTTGACCACAAGACTTGGTCGTATTCCAAATCTAAATGAGGTACACAAAGAATTCAAATTTCTATCGCAAACAAATCAAGACGAGAGCATTGAAGCACTGGTAGGTGACATAGCAAAGTTTTCAGAATACTTTGTAAACATGTCGTTAGGAAAAGAAACAGATCCACAACTTCGCAAAGTATTCAACAATTTAAATCAATTGAAAGTAGATGTTGCATATCCATTCTTGCTTCAAGTCTACGAAGATTTCAAGGAATCAAAAATTGAAAAAAATGAATTTATTGAAATCATTGAGATTCTAGAAAGTTATGTCTTTAGAAGAGCGATATGCGAAATACCAACTGCCTCTCTTAACAAAACATTTGCCAATCTTTACAAAGAGATTGATAAGACAAATTATCTCCAAACATTCAAGGCATCCCTACTGTTAAAAGATTCGTATAGAAGATTTCCTTCAAACGAAGAATTTATTCAAGCATTTGAAGGGAAAGACGTTTATAACTTCAGGAGCAAGGTCTACTTGTTACAAAAAATTGAAAACTCAAAACACGAAAAAGAAGCAATTGAACTAAGCAATTTTTCAATTGAACATATCCTTCCTCAGAACGAAAATCTATCATCAGAATGGATTTCAGATTTAGGTGTCAATTGGAAGGAAATTCAAAACAAGTACTTGCATACTCTGGGAAATCTAACCTTAACGGGATACAACTCCGAGTTAAGCGATAAACCATTCAAGCAAAAACAAATAGCACAAGGAGGATTCAAAGACAGTCCTCTATTCCTTAATAACTCTCTCAAAGAGTTGCAAAAATGGGATACCGAAGAAATTATTAAAAGAGGTGCATTTTTATCTGAGTTGGCATCAAGCATATGGCAAATTCCATATGTAGATGAAGAAATTCTAAAGACTCGCAGAGATGCAAAAAAAGTTAAAAAAATAGTTTCAGAGTATTCTGCTAGCGACTATAAACGTTTGCAAGGAGGAAAAATAGAACTGTTTAATCTCGTTAGTAAGGCAATATCTAAAATCAGTCCTGATGTTTCTGAAGAATTCAAAAAGTCCTATATCGCTTACAAAATAAATGAATCGAATTTTGTATGCATAGTTCCTCAGGCAACTAGATTGAGAATCACTCTTCACCTTGACTTTGTGGATCTTATAGATCCAAAAGAAATTTGTATTGATGTGAAAGGAAAGGGAATGTATGGCGGAGGCAGTATTCAGTTTGGGATATACAAAGAAAGCGATATTGAATACGCTATTCAACTAATTAAACAATCTTATGACTATGTTCAAACAGAATAGTCATACTATGGTAATTTCTACTCCATGAATGTAGTTGTGAGTTCACATTAAGTAATTTGCATGCAACACATAGTCAGAATTCAAAAACATACTGACCACGAAATCACACTTGGTCACAAGGTGAGTTACACACATTACGAAGGTGGTGAGAAGTTTGCTAACTATGCAATCTCAGTCACAGCAAATTTAAGAGGTTTTGTTCCATTATCTGCAGTATTACGTCACTTCGACATACCAAGACATAAAGTTGAAGATTTAGTCAACTTAGTAAATAAAAAGAAAGTCATACGTTCATTCAAATATTCTTATCGTCATCCAACTATCATTTTGGTTCCAAGAACACACGGAACACAAAGAGAAGAAAGTAAGGTTGAGTACTACATTTCCGAGATTATTTCATTCTGTAACTATATGAACATTCAACAACTCCAGTTCATGCACTACAGTTTTATCAATGGAAAGTTACAGACGGAAGAGTTGCGAAGAATTTTGAAAGTACTGCTTAATCCACTTGTGAACATCAAATTAAAAAGATTTGTTTGGGAAATTGACTCTAGAGCAGAGAAGCAATTCATGTCAATTTATAACCAAGTAGCAAACAACCTCTTTAGATTAAATGAAAAAGAACCAACAAAGATTCTTGCACCTGAGTTCGAGTACGTTGATGATCCAAAAACTTATGGCAACACTCGAGTACAAGAACTTAGATTAAAAGATCCATTGCGAGATTTTTTGCAATGACCATCTGGCACAGAGCAACTATCAAGTTTCAGTATTCACCGAAGACTGATTTGAATCATCGTTCAATCACTTCTGTCACTACGCAGGTCTACGGCAACACAGAGAGTGCTGCGATGGAAGCACTTCGTAAGATGTACCGCAGTTGGGACAACTTTGTGATTCTTAGTATTGAATGGAAGAATTGAACTATATTAGATACGGATACAGCATCGGTATTATGTGAAACTGAAAAAAAACAGACACAATGCTTACGAAAAATAAGAACAAGCAAATAGTTTCGTAGGTCAACGCACCAAAATTTAGCAACAAAAATTCATGAATATCCCTACTAAAAGATCAACAGAAGTAGAGTTGGTTTTAGTGAATTGTCGTGTTGATTGTGGTTTATATTTAAATCATGATTTATCTCTTTGGATTGTTTAATTTAAACTGACTGTTTTAATTTTCGTTTAAATGTATTGAAGATACCATTTAAGATTTCTTGCTACAAAAGAAGCATTAATCTTGTCGTTTCTTTCCTACCGCTATTAATTTAAGTTGCAGAATTTAATATTTTTCAGCAGTGATTTTTTGACAATTTTTGGACCTGAAAGATACCTCTGTTAAGTTTGTTTGATTATTTTTCTTATTAACCCAAATACTTTTAAAATGTGAATTAAATATATTTCTTTCTAAATCAAAATATTCTTCATTTTTTTCTCTATTTGGTATGTCTTCTTTGTAGCAAAAGACTGTATTGTCCGACAACTCACATTCATTTAATTCAAACTCATTTAGGGTGTATAACAATCCAAAGAAATATTTTTTAATTTTTTGTTTTTGCTCTTGCGAATTAGGTAGATCGTAAAAAATCTTCCCATTTTCGGTATAAGGGTTCATATATCCCATAGTTTGACTTCCAGGGCAACTTACCAAAATTCTTTCTGGAATGAAATAAGAATATGCCGCTATTGATATCAATGAAAGTAGTATAGATAGTGTTATCTTGGTTTTCATTTAGTTACTTTCGTTACATTTCATTAATATAAGTTTATGTCATCATCTTTCAAGATATTCTGATCCGTTTTCTTTGAAAAGAGCCGTCTAATAATGTAGATTGCGATGACGGATACAACTGCAAAAGAGAAAGAATCTCTATTGAAGTTGAAGCCATCAAAAAGAAATTGCAAAAAACTCACAAATAAACTTCCAACGCAAAAACCTAGTGCGATTGAAAACCCAGTGAACAATTCAAGGATTGCAAAAATAATTGCTACAACTATAGAAATTTGATACCACTCAATACTCATAGTTTTTTAGTTAAAAAATCTTTCGCAGTCGAAGTTAATGAACTCAGAACATCTGACGGGAGCATAACAAATTTAGTACTTGGTGATTGCCCCAATTTTTGAATTGCATCTGCCTGAATTTTTTTTATTTCAAACTCAACTGCACTTGCACCGCCTGAAGAAATTGCCTGAGCAACTGCATTAACTGCATAGGCTTCCGCATCAGCTAATACTTTCTTGGCCTCTGCTTGCTTTTGTGCCGTATATAGTTCGGCATCAGCTCTCAATTGTGCAGCTTGCTTCTTGCCCTCTGCTTCTGTAACAGTGCCTCGCCTTACACGTTCTGCATTGAGTTGAATTTGCATTGCTGACTTTGTAGCATCATCAACTTCGACTTCGGTAACTTCAACCCTTGTAAGTTTGATTCCCCATTCATTTGCTACATGATTAAGTTCATTTTCTATTTCATCTGCAATATGTTTTCTGTTTGATTGAACCCCATCTAAATCAGTTTTACCAATCACACTTCTAACAGTACCGTTGATAATAGTTTTTATACCTAGTGCAAGGTTCTCAATTCGATACATTGTCTTAGATGCATCAACAATGCGATAAAGAATTGCAAGTTGAACAGATATTGAAACATTGTCGTGTGTTATCGCATTAATTGGATCAGGCGGGAGTTGTGTTTCTTGAATAGACACCTTGTAACGAACGACTTCTAAAAATGGAATGATTAACTGAAAACCTGCATTTAAAGTTCTGTTGTATTTACCGAGACTTTCAATCACCCAGTTTTCAGATTGCGGAACAATCAAGATTGATTTGATTGCAGCAAAAACTATTAATAAAGCAATCAAAAAGTAAATTACGTAAGAAAAAGAGAAAGTAGAATCCATACGATCATTACCCTTTAAAGTTGGGAGAAGAAAATTGACGAATCGTCTTTATTAAATAATGTTGTGTTTAAGTAATTAATTTATAAAAGTTAAAGTTTTAAAATTGCAATAGCATATTTTATAAATCGTATGCCTCACACATATTAGGCTTAGTATCACAAGTTTTATCTTTGATATTTTTGAATTTGAAAGTGAAAGATGTATTTAAGAATTCAGAGATTTTTGATATATCTGTAATTTTAAATTCTTTATTTTGGTCGCTAGGCTCAGGTCTGAATAACTCTACTAAATTCGGGTTGATAGTAATAGGTTTAGTAGTGTATAAATCCAAATACCCAGCACCGTTACTAAATCTACAAACTATTTCGTATTTTGGGTTCATTACTTGACAACTTTCTATCAAAATCTTGCTGTCAGTTACGAATTTAATTAACTCGGTATTAGATACTCCATCATCATCAGATGCATTATCCCTGAGGATCCAAAGTTTGGATAAGTTTGTAGCACTTTTAAGTATAAGATCTGAATTCTGAATAAGTTTTAATATTATTGGATTTATATCGAAACCGTTTTCAGAATTGTAAGTGCCCTCGATGAATATGCCTTTATCGACATCATTTTTCTTTACTTTGAAATCAACTTGAACCTTATCGCTGAATGATAATTTTCTTTCTTTATCGGCTTTATACGAATAAAGTCTAAATTTATCACTAGTGTCAGTCTTGTGTTTAGCTTCAAACTCTTTAAATTTAGTCACAATATCATTTTTCAGAGCCACTTCTACTACAGATTTACAAGACCGAATAGTTGATTTATTGTCGAAACTTATCTCTTCGGCAACAGTAACGTTAACGTCTAATTGCGAAGCTATATCTTCGTTGTATTTTTTCGCAACTTCAGATTTCAGAATATCAGTTACTTTAGATGACCCACACAGAGGAAATTCTTGACTGCAAGATGCAATTAATAATGGGAAAATACAAATTAGCATTAGTCTTGATGAGGTTGATAACATATTAATTCCTTTTAAGTTCCATCTGAGACTTTAACAAGCGAAAATCAGTTTTAACAATAATCTTTTTTTGGTTGATCCCATATTTTTTTTGATAATATTCAGAAATAAGGTTGCAAGTTGTACATTCAATCTCAAGAAAAATTTGACCATTAATTGGATTAGCTTCAATGTATGGTTTTAAATCAATTTCAATAAAATTATCCTCTCTTGCGTAATTAGGACTTGCACTGTCAACTTTGTACGTTTTTTCAAAACCTTTAATTTCAAAAGTTTCATTTAACTTAGAAGTCTTCCATACAGAATTGCCTGTTTTGGTTCTTTTTTCAAATTCAACATCAACTGACTTGACGAAAGAATCTGTGCAAGTGTAAGTTTCATTACCAAAAAAATTCTTATTCGTATATTTTTCATTTCTAATAAACTTACGTAAGGGTGCTTTGTACTCAGGAAATTCAGAGTATTTAGATAGATCAACCCTAAGCTTAGTGCCTTTCAATAAAAAGCCCTTCAGACCTGCAAAGTTCATTATCGGTTCATCAATTAAAAATGATACGAAATTAATGTTTTCTTCTAATGAAATAAATTCTTGATAGATGCTATTGCTGCTGAGTTTCGACTTGTCACATTGAATAGTATTGTCTGATGACTTTGCTGAATTTATTATTCTTTCTTTGTTTTCAAGATTTAAAATCAAGTGACCCCTATCTTCTATTTCAAGATATTGACCTGAACCAAAAGCAACACCACTTGTTACTATCGAAATTAAAATTATCGCTAGAGAATTAACTTTCATGAGTAAATATTAGCACTTAAACGAGTAAGATTTATGAAACTTTGATACAACCTATACAGGAGTAATGCTATAGCATTGTTAAGTATTAATGCAATACCAAATTAGTATTATTTATTTTATTAAATTACTTATTTTTATTATTGTGTAGAAATGAACAAAAGCAATCTGACTGAATTCTTCGATGGAAACTACATCCAATCTCCATCTGATTACTTCGACACTAGCAAACAGAACATCAGAAAACTAATCCAAGCACTGACAGTCCATGAACAACGTGCTCTGCGATGCATCATTGAAATTGGCAAAACACTCTCAGACTTGTATGACTATAAAAAGAGAAATCATTCGCCACGCATAGACAAGATGTGGAACGATTTAGTTGCAGAGTTTCAATACAGTCCCGCAACTGTTACTAAATACATAAAGATTTCAAAGAACCCCGTACTTGCTGATGAAAAGTTCAAGAATCGCATTCCTTCTAGTGTTTACTCTTTGTATGAACTGTCCAAGATTGAACCGATAGCACTTCAACTCCTAATCGAAAGCAATGAGATTACAAGTACTAGCGGTAGAACTGATATTGATGCTCTTACTACTTCACCAAAAATCAAAAAAAAATCCAAGATCCAAATTCCAATAATGACTCTATCAATAGACAAGAAGGATTGGATCACTTCTTATAAATTGTTTGAAGAAGACTTGATTGAATTCTTAAACAGCAAAGAAATTTCTTACTCTTTATCATCGCAAGTCAAATCACTTGATAAGTCAGAATTTTCCAGAAGCAAGAAGATTGAAAACTATATCTTCAGACAGTCAAAAGCACACTTCAATATAGTTGTAAAAAAATATATTGATAACACTTGTAAAACTAACAACTTGTGCTCACCTAAGACTCCGTTTAAGAAGAAAATGAAACTTCTAAAGTTCGGTATTGATGAAGTAACAACTGAAGGATGCATAAGTACTGCTGAAATTGAAGAAAGATTTCTTCCATTAGGTTTTCAAGAAGAATCGATTTGGAATGAACATCTAATGAAATGGACTGCTGATGCTTTCCAGAAATTTCCATCACGAATACCAGAATCAGTTCAATCGAATACAACCAAAGAATTTTATGACTTTGTAAGACACTATAAAAGTCAAAATTTCACACCCGTGAAAAAGGAACGTGATTTCTCTAAGTTGAAGGTTTGATTACCGAAAACATTTGGTTCTGGTGACATTTGAGTCACGGTATCTGGCAACAGATACCTCTACATAGAGTGAAGCACAGTTGGATGGGGTTTTAAGAACACCTGAAATTCGAATTCGATTAAGAATTCGAAACTTAAATTTAATACAGTGCTATTTGGGGACTTAACAAGAAGAAGTCAAATTGTTAATTCAATAATTATTCAAACAGGGATTTTAATGATTCAACGTCTTTTTAATTCCGTGAAAAACGTGCCCTACTATTTTAGATTAAATATTTTATAACCGAAAATTTTTAAAATATAATTAACTAATTGAAAGATATAAATTTTCCTAGATAAAGAATTTCAAATTAAACTTGTTCTTAGACTTAATGAAGGGAATTACATGCAATGGATTGGAGGTACTCAGGAAGCAAGAATATTAATAGATGAGTTATTAAAAAGTGGTGACTTAATTGATTTTTATTCTGAAGACTACTTAAAAAAAATAAATAATGAGGAATTTAATATAAACGTATTGAATACTTTAATAAAATTAAGAGGCGACTCTTTTCTTCATCACTTATTAATTGCCAGTTTTCATAGCAATAATACAGGTGTTATTTCATTACTCAATTTATGCGGTATTTCTGGAAGTAATAATAACTTACTGAATCGTGAAAATGAACCTAGTTTTTTATTCATAAACTTAAAGACACAACAAATTTTACTTCTTGGGTTATGGAAAAGAAAGGCAAATACTATTGCAAGTTTAATTTACTCCGCATCAAAATACTTAGAAAATAATTTTCAAGATTTAGACTATTTACGTATCGTCGACACTTTCAGAAATGGACTTGAATTGATTGCTGAAGGTATTTACCCTACTCTAGATGGGTATTCAGATAGTGAACTAAATTTGCTATACAAGGGTAATAATGGTAATTATTTTGAAGATGAAAAAGAAGCAAACGAAACACCTAAAGACAGATTCGATTTAGGAATGACGCAAAATGAGATTAACGAGAGATATGAAGAACTTGAAAAAGCAGCACAATCTAAACGTATCGGCGAGGAAAGTCTACAATTATTTTTTTCAGAATTTACTGCAGATTTTTATTGCTGCTAGATTTTTTAAATATAAAAATATTTTTAGCTATCTCTAATAATACGCATAAATTTTATTTCTTCATGTTTGCCACAATTATTTGCGGTAATCAAGTATCTTGAGCATTCAAGATGTATAAATACTTTTGTCAGTTGATTAAAAGTCCCAAGTCCCTACCCCCTACAGGCGCCATCGTGCGGTCAAGGTAGAAAGACCAAGACACCTATTACATAATGAAATGCACCTAAGTGACTATAGGGGGTGCATCAAATAAACAACCTGCACAAGATGATGCTCTGTGACAACCCACAACATCAAAGTCTTCCGAAGTCGTTTGTCATGGCGTGGAAGATTGCCGTTAGGTCTACGAAGATTGTGATTGAGTTACACAGTAGGTACTAGACAAGGCAGGGGATAAGCGGAGGCGACGACTAACCACCCGCACCAAGCAATTGGTCACCCTATGACATAGTGTCTGAGAGAAATGACGCAGATTCCCACACCTTGACCTGAAATGGCAAGGTGTGCCTTCCAGAAACCCGCAGATTACTAGGTTCTAGATAACACCTAAACAATTCATCTCCGCTTCGCTCCAATGAATGCTCACCTTGTTCGCTGATCCATTGATTTAAGTCCTATAACTCTAACCAGAGACTGCGAAGCATCATCTGAACGAGTTCACGAGTGAAGATGATTAGATTAAGACCCCATGTACTATGGTTATTCCCAATCCAGTGACTTACCAAATCTGTATCATTTGAACTATGTACTGCCTTGGATTTACCAATGAGAATTCTTGCCTTAATTTTGTCAATTACTGACCGAAATCTTTCCTAAACTTCAACTAGTGAATAAATTATGCAAAACTTAAGAAAACTTGATGATGGTTTTGAAATAGATGGAAAGAAATATAAATTTAATGAAGTGAATTCTCTTAAATATCTTCGGTCAAATATTCAGCACATAGGCACAGTTCATGCAAAGGTAGCGAATGATGAATTGCAAATATTTCTACGAGGTGCATATTCACCAATAAAGATATCGTCACTTTCAAAAGTCTATGTTGCATATTTTTCTGAAAAATCATCAAAAACTAAAAGTGAAGTAATTAAGGACTTTCATGATCACATTTTCAATGCGACTGTAGATTCCATTTATCAAGACTATGAAACCAGATTACTGTCGAGTTCTGGTCTTTAATATGATTGTCTAACAATTTATTCAACTGGAGATTTCGTCTACGACGGTGGTTCCTTTAATATTAAACGTAACCCGCCAAAATTCTATTTTTCATATCCACTAATTGAATTCGAAGTTGGTTTTGGAAGTTCAATTACAAAAGGTATTGGAAGGGCATTACTAGGTAACTTAACTTCTAATTTGCAAGTGGACATAACATCTGATACAAATATTTTCTTGCACTTGTTTGAAAAATATTTTGGTTACAAATTTAATTAACCAGTTTTTAGTATTTCGCTTGCCATTCCCGCCACCATACATACCATCCAAATCCTCATCAACAACCCTTATGAGGATTTATACATGTCAGCACTTGAAACGAGTACCGCACTCACACAACTACGTAAAGTAATCGCATCACTACAGAAAGAGGAGATGGCACAACTTCAAAAGTCATCTGGCGATGCACTCAAACAGATTGTGACTATCGCAAGAGAACACTCTCTTACATCAGAACACATTGCCTTTGCATTAAAAACAAGAGTGCCACGAGAGAAGAAGATCCGTGTTCCGAAGAAGAATAAGTTCACTCAAATTGCGACTGAACCGAAACTGGCACAGTAATAGTTAAATTCTGAACAATCAGAAACCTACCCTAGTGGTGGGTTTTTTTATGTCCAAGTGGTAAACATAGTCACCTTGTACTTTCAGATGACATAAATAAACCATACGACTCGCAGATTAAGTAAGTTCTCACACACATATCGCACACCTATCGCTGAACCATTTAGTCAAGTGAGTCTTAGTTAACTACCTAGATTAAGGAACTAACAATGACAGACTTCAACACAGAAGATAAACCACGAATTCAGATACCGATACGTGTTAATCATTCACTTTATAACAAATTCAATCACATATCGAACCACTCTCACGTTCCAAAGAGTGTGATTGCTCGTCTTGCTCTTAAATCATTCCTAGAAGACATTGAACATCGAGGAATCACTACTGTTCTTCAAGAATGTGAGGCATAGTCATGAAAACATTAAAGACATTCAGACGATTTATGAAAGAAGATTCAGAAACCTATTACACACTTGACTTCGAATCAGGTATGACAAAAGCAGATGTGAGTTACCTTGTCCTACAGACTGTTCCATATTTAATGAAGATGCTTAAGAACGGTGATGCTCGATTTGTGATTGAACCAGTACTTGACGGAATTGAATCAAAAAATAATGATTAATTTAGAATATGTATTTGTATTGATGAGGCACAAACCATGGCTACGAAATATTTAATTAACCCGTTGAAATCTTGCTATGTTGTAGAAAGAACATACCTAACAAAAGATACATGGATCATCTGCGCAGAAAAGAAATGGTCTAAATTCGAATTAATTTCTGACTTTTATATTTCGCCAGGCTCTGACTATGAGGGTGCTGGGGTTAAATTATTGGAATTCGAATTTACCAACGAAGTCCCCCCCTCAAAGAACACATTGAATGTTCCAAATTCTATGAACATAGAAGAAATTAAGTTATTAAAAAAGATTTATAAAAAAGATGGTGTTTATGGAGTAAAGAGTTTGGGGTGGAAATTATTAGATAAAACATCATCAATTTACGGTAGTTTTCAAACCCATAGTTTAGTAATTACAAATTTAAGTTTCACATGCAATACAGTTGAATTGATGTCGAACAATCTTTCTAATAAAGAGTTTATAAAAATTACTAAACAGGGACTTACTCAAGAAGAATACTACGAAGCAAGGGAAGATTGCACCAATGAATATTTCGGTCCTACTGAAATTGACTTTGACTTAAAAGCTGATGAAAATCTCATAAACGGGTCTAACATTTTTTTAAATAATTTGCTTAATGAAGCTTTATCTAATTTAAAGATAAGAACTAAAAAACAAAACTTGAAACATAACAAGAATATGATTGTTTTTGAACAAACTAACAGAAGTACTGTCTATGAGTTAGAGATAAAAGAAGAATTTGACAAAAATAAATTGTCGATAGAAATATCTAGTTCATACTTTGGAGGAATCAGCTCACCTGTTAACACAATCAATGTTCTTTACGATGGCGATGTATTCGGAGATACAGATTCCGGTTTTGCTAAATATGCAGATGAGTACTTACTCGACGACAAAGGACAACGTCACGGGTTCGATATTAGCGACGAAGAAGACGAAGAAGACGAAGAAGAATGACTCAGAACTTAGATAAGAACAAGATTCGTGATTCGATACAGAAAGCACGACCACAAGACTTGCTTTACTTAACTATCAATCCTGCAGACAAAGATTCAAAAAAGAATGTGATTGCAGAGATTGAGAAGTTTGTTGGTAAGGGCGGGGGCGAAATAGTTATTATTAAAAAGGCTTTTTAGCACCTTTGCAATTCTGAGCAACTAAGTTCCATGCTTTTTGCAACCTGTCAATACTACAATTATTAAAGTCACATTCAAAATCTGGAAGCCCACTAATTTTAGTTTGATACTTTAAATACGGAGTACCTTCTGAATTTCTAGTTCTAGGTGTTGTGCCATTAAGTTTATAGAACGCAATGCTTGAAAAATCGGCTTTTGACAAGTCAAATGTAGTCGACATATTTGGCTGTTGAATTCCTGCGGCACCAAGTATTGGAGCCATGCTAGCAAAAGCCCCCATTAACGACTCCGAGAACTGACCCAATATAGAAGTGTCAGATTGCATGCCGTATACACAACTTCCATTTTCAATATTTATTGGGTAATAAAAATTAGGACCACTAGCATTCTCTGGTATGCCATTTGAATAATTTAATACTTGCGCCACAACATCATTTTTAGCAATCGCTCTTCTTGCATTGATGGTAGCTTGTAGTTTTTGTAATTCATTTTGATCAATTTTCGCCTTTTCTTCCGCTTTTTTATTTTTGTAAAAATCACCAATTCTGCTGTAGTTATCAGTAAATGTTGCCAATGCTCTTGTACATGGAGGTATTTGCACTTGCCCTCCTTTTGTAATGGTCAAACTTAATATTCCTCCAAAAAAGTTTAAAGAGGAACAATACAACTCAACATCAAATTTGTAGCTTTCAGCATCTTTTACAGAGATAGACGCCGGTTTTCCACCTTGACCTAAAAACTGATTGATTGCTTTTTCACTAGGCTCCTTCAACTTAAACTTCTTGCATATCTCGTCATTTTTAAATTTAATGTAAATGGTGTCGGGATAAGTACCAAGCTGGGCGTCTCTTTGATTTTTTTGATTTATTTGACTAATGCAATTATTAAACTCCAAATAATCATTTTCTACGTTAGCAAAACTTGCGAAAAAATTATCTCTTGCTAAATTCAATGCGCTATTTTTTTGATCAAAGAATTTATCGTTATCCTGATCAGCTTTATTTATTTGCGCAAAGGTTAGTTTATTCTTTATTGCATCTTCATATAATTTTGTAACACTATTAATCTTTTCAATATGAAGTTCATATTCTTTAATTAAAAAATCTTTAACGAATCCATAGTTATCGCTGTTCGCATATTTCTTTTGGATATTTACTACTTCAAGTCCATATTCTCGATATGCTCTTGCATATTTTAAAATTTCCTTTTTTTCGATTTCATCAGGTACGTTATTATCGTTGAGGTCGTTTTCAGTTACTCTGCGGTTAATTGCTATTTTTGTTTTTATTGCGGGGAAATCTTCTCCTGAAAATGTTTGTATTGCTTTTCTTTCTTTAGATATTCCACGTTGCGCTTCAACATAATTATTTTTGACCTCCTGCGAGAAAGCATTAGTGGCAAATAAAATTGCTACCATTTGAACTACTAGTATTAAATATCTTTTATAAATTTTCATTTTTAACTCCTAACCACCTTGTTGTCAGCTTCTAAACCAATACATGATTACCTAAAGATCTCAAGAAATTTGGCATCATATTTCAAATAAATGACATATTTTTATCAATGCATTAAATCAGTAATTCTTTTTCTTTGTTGTTGAGTTAACTCTTTTTTACATTCACTAATTACTAATGGCAGCATGGATCCTCCTTCCATTAGAGAACCTTCAAATTCACAGAATTGTTCTTTGTATTTGATCCAAGAGATTTGTGCAGTTTTCAGTTTGTCTTGTTCTTTCTTATCGAGCGATTTTCTAAAATCACCATAAACCTTATTTAACAACTTATCTTCTTTTTCTAATTCATTTGCTGAACACTCGTTAATCTCAATTTGGTTTTGAGGATCTTTACAGTTGATTGCACTAGCTTGAAAAGCCATCAATATTAAAGTCGCCATTGCATATATTTTTTTCATTTTCATTCCCTAACCACCTTGTAGTAAGTCGCCGAACCAATACCAAGTTGACGACAAGTTTCACGCACACCGACACCCTTGTCAGAGAGTATTTTGATTGCGTTACGAACACCATCGTTCATAGTAGTTGGTCTACCCAGTTTTTTTCCATTTTGCCGACATTTATCAAGACCTGCAATGACTCTTTCCCGAATCATTTCTCTCTCAAACGATGCAACTGATGAAATGATGTGAAAAAACATCTTCCCGACCGAAGTAGTCGTATCTATGGCACTTTGGTGGAAATACAGATTGATGCCAGACTGATTCATCTCATCAACGAACCCACATAGGTGCGACATATTTCTACCAACTCTATCAATAGACCAAGCAAGAATCATTGAGAACTTCCTTCGCCTTGCATCTAGAACCATCATGTCGAGTGATGGTCGTGAACTCTTTACCCCAGACACACCTTTGTCCTCATAGATGCCAACGACTTCGTAACCGCATCGTTGTGCGTATTCTTTAAGTGGTTGTAGTTGGTTGTCTGTGTCTTGTGACTTTGTTGAGACACGAACGTAGATTGCACACTTGATTGACATGATGACCGCCTCAGTAGAGTTTTAGAGGGGGTGGATGGTATGTATCTAGGTAGGACTGGCAAGTAATTCAGTCTCAAAGTAAATGTCTACCTTTGTATGAACTCAAAAAACAAGGACATGTGGTAAAAACATGTGGTAAAGCATAATCACCTCAAAAGAAAAAACCCTTGTAAATCAAGGACTTACAAGGGTTTTATGAGGTTGGCGGAGTGGACGGGGCTCGAACCCGCGACCCCCGGCGTGACAGGCCGGTATTCTAACCAACTGAACTACCACTCCGCGTGGTTGCTACGTTTGACGCAGTGCTTGTGGCACTTTGTCCAAGTGTTGCAAAACTTGGCGACCCTACGGGGATTCGAACCCCGGTACTCACCGTGAAAGGGTGATGTCCTAGGCCTCTAGACGATAGGGTCATAACCTGTGGACTAATCCGATCCCGACGCCTTGTGTGGTGGAGGTAAGCGGGATCGAACCGCTGACCTCTTGCATGCCATGCAAGCGCTCTCCCAGCTGAGCTATACCCCCATTTGGGTGTCGAGCCTACTAGTATAACCAACTTTCACAGAGTAGCCAATCGCTCGAGAGCTTTCTCTCTACCGCATAGGTACAAAACTTTGTCAAGTGACGGCGTTTGTGGCGTTCCCATGACCAACACACGCACGGGCATGGCCAACGCAGGCATTTTTAATCCAGTGGCTGCTAAAACTTCTTTGATAGTCGATGCAATAGTTGCAACATTCCATTCGCAACTCGCTAATGCAGCACTCAAAGCTTGCACAGCAGGCTTCACTTCTTCTGTGACATGCTTGGTGATGTCTTCGGCAATGGGATGCACATCGCCATAAAACAAAGCAACCCATTTGGCTAGGGCTACTAAAGTATCGCAACGGTCTTTTAGCAACCCACACAACTCAATCAAACGATCATCTGCAACTACGCCGAGTTTTGCCAAGTAGGGAATCACCAAAGGCGCTAGCACATCGTCTGCCATGGCTTTCATATGCTGCGCATTGACCCAGCGCAGTTTGGCTTCGTCAAATTGGGAAGCACTTCTGCCTAGATGATCTAAATTAAACCATTCCAAAAATTGTGTACGGCTAAAAATTTCTTCATCGCCATGGCTCCAACCTAAACGGGCCAAGTAGTTCACCATCGCGTCAGGTAGATAGCCTTCATCACGATATTGCGTGACAGCTTTTGCGCCATTGCGCTTGCTCATCTTCTCGCCCTGTTCGTTCAAGACGGTGGGCAAGTGGGCATAAACCGGCGGTTCTTTGCCTAGTGCTTTGAAAATATTGATTTGGCGGGGCGTATTGTTGACATGGTCATCGCCGCGAACCACATGGGTGATGGTCATATCGATGTCGTCGACTACGACACAGAAGTTGTAAGTGGGCGCACCTACAGATTCTCCGTTTTGCGCGGGGCGCGCAATCACTAAATCGTCTAATTCGTTATTGCTGATTTCAATGCGACCTTTGACTTTGTCTTCCCACACTACAGCCCCGCTTTGTGGATTTTTAAAGCGTAAGACAGGTTGCACGCCTTGTGGAATGGGAGGGAGGGTTTTACCAGGCTCAGGGCGCCAAGTGCCGTCGTAACGGGGCTTCTCTTTCGTTTCCATCTGTTTTTCACGCAAGGCATCGAGTTCTTGCACGCTCATGTAGCAAGGGTATGCATGGCCTGCTGATTGGAGTTGTCGCAAGACCTCTTTGTACCGATCCATGCGTTGCATTTGGTAGAAAGGCCCTTCGTCATGGTCTAAGCCCAACCACGCCAGCCCTTCGATGATCACATCGACCGACGCTTGGTTAGAACGCTCTAAGTCTGTGTCCTCGATGCGCAAAATAAAGTCGCCACCATTGGCGCGTGCAAATGCCCACGGGTACAAAGCTGAACGAATATTGCCCAAGTGAATAAAGCCCGTAGGCGACGGGGCAAAGCGGGTGCGAATTTTGGTCATGCTTACAAAGTGTCTAGGCCGCGCGACAAGTCAGTCTTTAAATCTTCTATGTTTTCTAAGCCCACAGCCACACGCACCAAATGTTGTTGAATGCCAGCTTCCGCTCGTTGCACTTCAGTCAAGCGTCCGTGCGATGTACTGGCAGGCTGGGTGATGATGGTTTTGACATCACCTAGATTGGCAGTCACAGACATCAAGCGCGTGCTGTCAATGAGATGGAATGCGTTTTTGCGCCCTGCTTCTGGGGTCTCTCCTCGTACGTCAAAAGACAAAACCGCACCACCTTTGCCAGACTGTTGCGTCATCGCCAAGGCGTGTTGTGGGTGGCTTGTGAGTCCTGGGTAATACACGCGCGCAACTTTGGGGTGAGACTCCAACCAAGTGGCCAATTCCAATGCGCGCTGCGATTGCGCTTCCATGCGAATGCCGAGTGTCTCAAGCCCTTTTAAAACAACCCATGCGTTGAAGGGCGCCAAGCTCATGCCCGCGCTGCGCATCACCGGTAGAAATTTTTCTCTCACCATCGCTTCTGGAGCGCACAAAGCGCCAGCGACTACACGGCCTTGGCCATCGAGATATTTGGTACCGGAATGCACAACAACATCAGCACCGAAATCGATTGGGCGTTGCAGCGCAGGTGAGCAGAAACAGTTATCAACTGCCAAAACGGCGCCCGCGTTGTGTGCGATATCGGCCAATGCACGGATGTCACACACATCGGTTAATGGATTAGTTGGAGTTTCAGCAAACAAGAGTTTGGTGTTGGGTTGCATCGCTTGCTTCCAAGCATTGACATCGGTTTGCGACACAAAACTGGTGGTCACACCAAACTTTACGAACTCAGAACCTAGCAGTTTGATGGTGGAACCAAACACTGAGCGTGAACACACCACATGGTCACCACTTTTGAGCAAAGCCATGCATAACAACAACACGGCCGCCATTCCGCTGGAGGTACCGATGCAGGCCTCGGAGCCTTCCAAGGCGGCCAAGCGGATTTCCATACTGGCGTTGGTAGGGTTAGTGAAGCGGGAGTAAATAAACCCATCTTCTTCACCAGAAAAACGTCTTGCAGCGGTTTCACAATCAGGCTGCGTAAAGCTCGATGTCAGGTAGAGCGCTTCCGAGTTTTCACCGTATTGGCTTTTGTCCACAGCAGCACGTACGGCCAAAGTGTCTAGATGTAAGTTGTCTGGTAAGGGATGGCGACTCATATCAATTACTCCGAGGCGTTGGGCAAAGCCAAGCGCGAATGGTCTTCATCGCCCTCTTCTTGACTCACACGGTTTTCATTCAATTTGGCGATGTCTTGCGCTGTGACGTCACCCGCCACATACACACCATCAAAGCAGGACGCATCAAAACCATCGAGTGATGGACTTCCAGTTGACTGCGCATTGCGCACGGCTTGTTTCATGGCATCGACATCTTGGTAAATCAAGGCATCACAACCGATGAGTTCACGAATCTCTTCGATGCTTCGGTTATGCGCCACCAACTCTTGGGGGGTTGGCATATCAATGCCATACACGTTGGGGAAACGCACGGGTGGGGCAGCACTTGCCAAATACACTTTGCGCGCGCCAGCGTCGCGCGCCATTTGCACAATCTCGCGACTGGTGGTGCCTCGCACGATCGAGTCATCGACCAACAACACATTGCGGCCCTTGAATTCGCTGGCAATCACATTGAGTTTTTGACGCACCGATTTTTTACGCACGCCTTGGCCCGGCATGATGAAGGTGCGACCCACGTAACGATTTTTGACAAAACCTTCGCGA
>Ga0208974_1000329_pt1 | contig 20902 bp, 28 predicted proteins | sample GreLakmeER15MSRF_FD_187699 | JGI IMG/M metagenome (GOLD analysis project Ga0208974, IMG submission 187699) | Freshwater lentic microbial communities from great Laurentian Lakes, MI, USA - Great Lakes metaG ER15MSRF (SPAdes) | ecosystem: Environmental > Aquatic > Freshwater > Lake | place: Great... | reverse complement strand
CTACTGGATAGCCGTGTTCTCTACACAACTGAACTAATGCATGATCTGCTGCAATTCTAATTCTTCGATACATATGACGAGCATATGCAGGATGAATACCAGGAGTAACACCAGGCAAGAGACTCAATGTACCAGAAGGTTTTACAGTTGTCAATTTGATAGAAGGATTAAGGTCTTTTAACTCTGAGTATCTATTATCAAAGTCTCTTAAGTATTCATAGCCTTCATTCATCCAAGAGTTCTGTTCTTCGGTTGCTTGAAGGATACCTGTAAGACCAATACCCATTCTCATGTTCTTGTGAACAATCTTTTCAGTTTCAGGGTGATGTGAAGGCAGAGTTAAAGAATGTTTATTAATACGATACAACAATTCAAGAATATCTAGAAATTCTTCTTTTGATTCTACATTTGGTAAGAATACCTCTGCTAAACAACAAGTTTCAAATGGAGCTAAGCTTTGTTCGGCACACGGGTTATATCCCATTACCTCTGGATCTGGATATTGCTCTTCACCAAGTCTACCGACTTTGCGTGATAAGCGCATATTGATTAGTCCGTAAGGTTCACCCTTACCATCATAACCATCCCAGAAATACTCGTGTAAATCTCTCATGTCATCGCAAGCTACGCTATTGTTTGACATTGCTCGCCATGGAGGAATACTACCCATATCCCAACGCTTAGCTAACAAAAACTCTACATCATCTGGATCTCCAATTGCTATTTGTGCAGATCGTCTTACATTACCAGCAACAATAATATGACCAATGATATTCATAATATCTAATGCATCGATTGGTCTAATTTTCTTTCCTCTACGATTATAGAGAATTGAAGCAATTTTATTAATACCCCAAACAAGATCTTCTGGACCAGATGCTACACCACCAAAGCCTTTGATAGGAGTGCCCTTGCCTCGAATAGCCTGAGTAGAATAGCTAAAAGTTCCTTTAGATTTTGTCTCGCTTAGAAAAGCAGATTTTAAAGTTTTACCTAAGAATCTTACCCATCCCTCTCTTGAGTCTGGAATAATAAAGTCTGCACCACCGCTATCATCTCTAGTAGGTGGAGTAAACCAGTCTCTGACAATTGGTAATTTTTCTACATATTGTCTTTGTATATTATAACCTACACCACAGCCTAATGCTAACATATCCATAGTCCAACAGAAAGGACGTATTGGACTATCAACAAGAGTAAATGCACAATTTTGTAATGAAGCTAACCCTAACTTATCAACTGTACCTGTACCTAATTGCCATAAGAATCTTCCTGCAACAGAACATTTTAATTTCAAAATGTACTCACGCATTCTATCTTCTTCGTCATCAGTAAAGCCGACTCCAAGTTGTTCTCTTGCAGCGGTTAACACACGTTCTACAGTATCTTTAAATTCCTCTGTCTGTGTAGTTCCCTCCATTGGTCTTGAATAGGTTCTTTTATAAGTCAAATAACCTACTGTTGACCATGGTGTTATAATTTCGCTCATTATTTTCCTTTTACTTGAGATTAAATTGATACAAAGTCCTCGTTAACATCTTCAGTTAATCCAATTAATCTTCCAGTTTCATAGTTGTAGCATGCACCTCTAACTACACCAGTCAAGCCAGAATATCTAGATTTTAGAATTCTCATCTTAATACTATTTCGTTCTTTTTCACTTGTAGCTGTAAGATGCCTAGCAAATGAAATAACATCAAATGAGATTTGTTTAATAGAACCTGAACCACGAATATCGTCCAATGACGGTAACTTACCTTCTTCAAAAGACTTAGAGCCACCAGGGGCTTTTCTCAAGTGTGAAACCAAACCAATCCAAACAGGGTGTCGTTTAACTATCCTTAACAGATCATTCATGACCTTATCTTGCGCTTCATTTCCAGTTAAGTTTTCAACGCCTTCTGATACAAGAATTGTTATATGATCAATAAATAGGTATTTACAACCCATTAAAGCCATGTATTCTAATTTATCCACAATACTATTATCGTTCATTGAACCTTGATGGTCAAGTACAATCACTCTATCGTCGCCAAAGACTTTATCAAAACCTTCTTTCAATTCTAAAATAGGTATTTCATCCTTTGCAGGATTTCTATTCAAGACCATACCTGCTAATTTTCTTGCTGTCTCAGCAGGAGCTTCTTCTAAGCTAATAATACCTAGTTTATCCTTTGTTGTATCAAGTAAATGTAATATAATTTCTCTAAGAATAGTACTTTTACCAGAGCCTGTACCAGAAATAAATAATGTTATTTCACCAGGTCTCATTCCTTTTAATTTAGAATTTACACCTTCTAAGCAGGATGGATATGGGACTGATGGTACGCTATTGTAATTTTCCAATGCCTTCCAAAGATCTTCTTTTCCAATAATTCCTGCTGGAACGTGTGATGCTGCATCAAATACACATTGAAGTAATTTATTGCTATCAAATTTAACTAAGACTTCATTAGGATCTTTACAAGGTAATTTTGCTATTTTTACTTTGTCAATTCCAATAATCTTAATTGCTTCTTCTGTTGCTTTTTGTCCTGCTTCATCGTTGTCTAAACAAAGGACTACTTCATTAAAAGTTCTAATCCAGTCTCTATTTTCTAGCAGAGCTTTTGTCATTGTAGCTGAAGACATTGCTACTACTGGATAAATCTTTTTATATTTATCTAGAGATGCTTGGGCAATACTTAATGCATCAATTTCACCTTCAGTAATAATCAATCTTTTACCGCCACCATTAAACTTACTTTGTCCGAATAGATTGCTTGATTTATGTATCCAATGAAATTCTTTTGGAAGCTTTCTAACTTTGTATGCTTTACCTTCATCGTAGGGATAATAGTGAGTATCTATTTCACCATTTTCGCCATAAGAAACTTTTACATCAAAGAATTCTGAAACCTCCTTTGTGATCTTTCGTTCTTTAAAACCACGAACTGGAAGATCTTTTATCTCGTCTAATCCAACTTGCTTCTTAAAAAAATTTGGTGCTGTTGTGGTAGTAATAGTTTCACCCTCCTGTTTACCGAAGAAAGACCTACATGAAAAACAAAAAGAAGTGCCATCCTCATAGATTTGTCTTGCATCATGAGATCCGCATACATCATTAAGGCATGCTTGATTTTTGACAACTACTTTTCCCATCGTTAATCTCTTTCGCTTAAATGTTTAAATACGGCAGATAAAATTAAACCAGAAAGAGCAAGATTTAAAAGATCAATAGGCTCATAAACCCCTCTTGAAACCGTATCATAGCAATTATACATCATTAGTATTACCGTTCCAAAGGCAGTGATACTAGCTAAAACTTCAAATGTTTTCTTCATCAAATTTTTCTCCTTTAATTATTCGATTCAATCGGTCTTTATGTCTAACAGTGATTGGTTCTTTTACATTCCAAGAAACTTTTTCTATTAATGTATTGTACCAAATTGGACTAGTTGGAGCTTCAACTAAACAAAGTGACCATGTTTCAGAATATGATAGAGTTCCTTTTGTCTTATACTCTTCAATACAAATAAACTCAAATTCTTCTCTTGGCCTATACTTAAATAACTCAGCTAATAATTTTGAAGAAGATAAATACTTCTTCCAATTAGACTCTTTACCTTTATTAAGTTTTCCCATACCATAGTATAATTTCTTACCTAGGTAACATCTTCCTAAAACATTGTCTCGTATTACATATATAAATCCTACATGCCCAATACCCATTTGTTCTGGAAATTTCCATTGTCCATTACTTAAAGAATTGTGTACGTAGGTTGTTTTTAAAGTAGGTAAAGAGCCTTCAAATTTCATGTGCTTAATTCCTTTACAATTGGCCACTCATCAAAATTGAAATAATCTTCCGTAGTCCGTTGTAAGTGAATCATCTTGGCATTTGAAAGGAGAAAATATTTCCATTCATCGCCATAAGCTATTAAGTATTGTTCTACAACCTGTTCTTGAAACTCAGCTTCGGTTGTACAGGATGCAAGAATTTTACTTGCCTTGACCTCGCCAACTCGTGGCACTCCAGGGATATTATCCGTGGGATCTCCTTTTAATATCTGTTCATAATAATGTCGCATTGCTTCTGCTTCACTAATTTCTAAGATAACTTTTTTATGCATAAGCCAGTGTTTACCTGGTATACATTTTAAATCTTTATCTACTGAACAAATAATATATTCTTGCCCTACACTTCTAGCTTGCTCTGCCCATATTCTCATAAAGTCATCAGCTTCTCTGCCTTCAGACTCTATTGCAAGACCTTCGTGTACTGCAAGCTTTCTTAAGACAGGAACAAATTCATTTTGTTTAGTTGGATCTGCGTGACGATTTAATTTATATTCTGGATACATGACATGTCTAAAATTATTTGGACCTTTTACAGCCATTAAATATTCATCACAATATACTGTATCTAGAAGCAAGGCTAAGTCTTTCTTTAAATTTTCCCAAGACTCCTCAAGATATTCTTGATCTTCTTCCTTAGTCCATTCAAGTTCTAATCTTTTTCCATCATCATCAAGCGTAACAAACGAAATTCCATCTTGAATTTTAGCCTTCTTTTCCCAACGAGGTTTACAAGCTTGATAGCATAAGACATCTCCATCTATGATTGCTAATCTCATACTACTCCTTTCAATTATTGACTGAGCACACAACAAATTTATATTTGATCTTTTCATCGAATACAGGATTCAATGTTACTTTCTTTACTTTACCAACAGAAAAGAAATGCTCAGTAGGTACAACTACTATAGAGTCAATTGCATATTCAACATTAGATTTATAGGTATATTGTTTTGACCAATACCCTCGTTCATTAAATACAATAGAAATTCCGTAAACATTAGATGTCATAGTACTCCTTCATTCCACCATTCGGGTGGAGATCGTTTAGTCCAATTTGCAAAGGATGCTTTAAATTTGTAGTAATCTCTATAAGCTAATATAGGATCTTCTTGTTTAAAATCATCAACCATACATTGAACAAAATTAAGAGGCTCTGCAGAATTATCCACAACACCTTCTAAGGGTATTTTAAGACACATTATAATATCTTCACACTTATGCTCTTTTGAATATCTATATGTATATTCTTTACATATTTCTAATCCATGCTCTACCAACCAATTATAATTTTCAATGTTTGATCTTGCCCATTTAGTACACGGGTGATTAACATGTGTTGGCTTATACGGACCACCATTTATAGTAGAAAGCATTTGTGCTGTCTCTAGAGCCATCTTAACAACATGTTTATCGAATAACATTCGTGCTGCTACTTTAGGATCTTTATCTAAGACAAATATATTCATATTTATTTATTCCTTATAAACATTGGAGTTCCTTCGTCCATTACATTGCTTGCAATAAAATGAACTAGAAAATATTCAGGACTAATTTCCATATGCTCTTCATGTAGCCATTGAATTAAATTTGTTTCTGTACTTATTATTTGTAAATCTTCTAAATATGCAAAACCTCCTTTTGGATGCATGCCTATTATAAAAGAAATTCCTTCACAATAATACTTTATTAACTTTTCTTCATCAGCTAATTTCTCAGAGACAGATGGATATATTGAATATTCAGATTGAATATCTTCTATAATAGTCCTGAATGAACATTTTACTCTTATTTCGTCAGTTATTCTCATTTGATCCTCAGTGAACATCATACCATGTATTACCGATCTTTGCATCGCCACTCATAATATTAATCCCAAAGAGTTTCGGACCATCTGCAAAGGCTTGTTTTCCTATTTCAGCTGCTTTTTCTGCAAATTCTTCTGGTACTTGAAAGTCTATTTCGTCATGATAAAATATGCAAGGCATATATGGGATATTCTCTGCTTCAAGTCTTTCCATTGTTAACATCAATGCAGAACTACAAGTAATCTTTTCTGCTGATTGTAACAAGTAAACTAGTAATTTATGAAAAGAATCTACATAAATTCTATTACCTGCTGCTGATGGAATATATCCATTTCCATATTGAGAAGTTTTTCCGTATACACTTTCTAACTTAGTCAAAAGATCTTTAAATCCTGGTACTGCCTTAAGAAAACCACTCTTAAGCTTTTTACCATTCTTTTCATCCATATTACCAAAGATATAACTCCATAATTTAGTACCTGAAGCTCCAAATAAGAAGGCGTATAATACACGCTTTGCTTGTGATCTTTTAACTTCATAAACATAGCCCATATCAAGTAATACTTCTGTAAGTATATCTGCGTTATATTGATGAATATCTCCATTGAGTAAAGTATGAATATAATCAGGATCTCCAAGATAATGTGCAAGACCTCTTGCCTGATTACCAGATGAGTCACAACCAATCAATTTCCAACCAGCATTACACTTGAAAAGGCTTCTCATCTCTTTGCCCCATGGACTATCTACTGAAGGTACATTTACAATAATGCTATGTCTTGATCGCATGCTTGGCGTTCCAATTACCATACAATCACCATGTAACATACTATTTGAATCAGTATTATCCATCCAAGTTTTTAAGATGCTATGTCTAGATTTTGCAGTAAGAAATTCTAAGTAAAGCTTACCATCACCACCAAGAAATTCTAAACTATCTTCAGTAATTTTAGGAGAAGCTTTAGTTTTCTTTCCTGTAATAGGATCTGTTTTAATATTATATTCAGTCGGTTCCCAACCATTTCTGAATAGGAATATCTTAACATCTGCTACAGAATCAAGACTAAGGTCTTCAAATGCAACTCTAGAATATTCTCCTAAAACCATTCGCTCTTCACCTTCAAAACCAGAACAAGGATCTATTCCAAAGTAATTTGCAGTGTGTGCATCATAAAACCCTTGTTTAGTCCACTTGGGAGTTTTGGATTCTACAATCCCCTTTTTCTTGTCTATTGCAACAGTCTTTCTTCCAAGTTTAGAAGATAGTGCTGTATAGGCTTTCTGCATTTCTACTTGAAGTCTGTCAAACAGAGTTTGTGCTGCAGCAAGGTCAAAAGGCCAACCTGTAAGACTTGCTTCTGTTGACCATCTTGTTGCTGCATGCTCTGCTCGCATATAATCTTTTATACTAGGAGACTTTGAAATCATTATCTTAAATTCTTCTACAAGTTGTTGATAAACTTTAACAGTCAATTTAACGTCTTGTAAACAATATTTAAGCATCTCTTCTGAGTACTTAGACCAATCATTAAAATCCCCTTTAGGAAAATTCAAAGATTCACCCCATCTAGCTAAGCTATGACCATCATTATCAAATCTTTTATAATCTAGGACTTGAGACATTATAAGTGTATCATGCACATTACATGTCTTAGGAGGAGTGTAATTAAACAACTTTTTCAATACATATAAATCAAATCCTAGAATATTATGACCAACTAGTAATGTAGCTTTATCAAGTTCTTCTTTCCAGCTTAAGTCACCTTCAAGCCAATACTTCATTGCTTTTGTATCAAGGTCATATGCTGCAAGAATATACATTCTTGTACAACCTTGCAACAAGTCATCCGACTCTATATCAAAAATTAATCTAGACATTTTAGCCCTTTAAAATATTTTCAATATCCTTAACTCTAATTGGCCCTCTGTTTTTCACATACGCAACAAGAAACTTAGTATACCATAAAGCTTTTTCAAGTTCTTGAAGTTCAGCATCTTTGCCACCAAGTCTGTCTAAGTACTTTCTAATTTGTAATTCAACTGCTGCTTTAAAGTTTTTAGGATCTCTGAAGTTTGGTAAATATTGCATTGTTTCTAGCCATTGCAAATCCATTACATACCCTTGATAATGACTTGGATTTATTGCATCTTTCTTAATTTCTTGCTTTTCAGGTTTCCATGCAAAAGCTCTTTCAAGCCCTACAATCCAGCCTTCTAAATCATCAAGAGAACGCAAGTTTTTAATAATATTATTAGTACCATTATGATATACTTCAACGTATCTTGGGTGGCAAACATCAGTTGGTTTGATCTCTTCAATCCTCGTTGTAACTTCACAACGAATTGGTTCTTCTTCTGTTCCAGAATCAGAGTATATTGTATACGTATATAGCATTTAACAATCCTTTAAAGTTCAATTAAAAAGGGCTACCCTATATCTGAGTAGCCCTTTGTTTTTAGAATTTAGCGTCTTCTGCCGTTGAAGATTCTGCTTCATCAGTTTCTTCATCAGCAAGCGGTTGAATGGTTTCTGTATCTGTCATTCCAAAGTCATCATCACGAGGTTTAGCCTTATAGATAATATGCTTTGTAACTTGAATACCCATCAATACACTTGCAGTACCTTTGCCTCCACTTGCTTTTGGATATTCATATTGGAATAGTCGAACATTTCCAAGAGAACCATTTCCAATAGAAGTCGGATCAATTTCTTCCAAAGCACCGTTTAGCACTTTAACAGGCGATGCTTCTGATTTGTCTTCTTTAATTGATTTCTTACGAAGATTAACCCTAAAGTATGGGCTGCCCTCATCAGGAACAATTGCTTTAACAGGAAGACTCATTTCTTCCCATGCTTTCTTAATTGCCTTGTCAGTAGTCCTAATTTGACATTCCCAAGTTGGATTTTCTTTATTGAATTTATTATTAGGACGTTTCGGATCCAATTTAGCAAACCAAATTTCACAATTATTAATAATAGCCATTTTTCTTCCTTGATTAATAGTAACATAAGTCCCTCATTTGAGGGTTAATTTAACGGGTTAGAGCTTAGATACTTCTTCTACGTGTTTATCTAATTCTTCTATTTCAGTTTGAAGCTTTTGCTTCTGTTGTTCCAGCTCTTTGAGAATAGCATCTTTACAAGGTTTGGGAGGAAGTATTTGACTCTCATCAATAATATTCATACTCACACTCTTATCAAGTCTTGTTATGTTATTTATAATACCATCCCAATTTCGATCAGTCCTTAGTGCAACACTTTCTTGAAGTATTTTTATACAGTTATCTGATAATGGTACTGCAATTGCTTCAGAGGTGCTTATTTGGACAAGTAATAATTTCATATAATTCCTTATTTAGATGTTTAGTTACAGCTTATCGTCATCCGACATTACTTCATCCCATTCTCCTTCTATAGTTCCAGTCATAATAAATTCACGATCATTTGCAGAAATATTTGGCATTGCGTCTTGAATTAACATTCCACTTTGCCATGCATCAAGTTGGTCTTGTGTAATATTAATTTCTAAAGTTCTTTCAATACCTGTAAATACTGATTTTCTAGTTATTAGCATTTTTACCCCATGCTGTATTAGTTAATTCAATCGACTTTAAAATATTGTCGCAAGTATCTGCTATTCCTCTTGGAACAATAAAAGTATTACCGCCAGCATTGTTAGTACATAAAAGAATATTTACAAATTTTCCGTTACCTATGTATTCACAAGCATCAAATGAATCTGCAACTTCTACAATACTAGCCCAACCTGCGCATAAGGGATGTTGTTCATGCTTTGGTAATTTGCTCTCTTGACATGTATAAATTCCTTTTAGATCTTCTACTGTTTCAATTAAATAAATTTTACCACCGAACTGTCCTTCTAAATCTGTTAAATCCATTTCTTCATCATTATCACAAATTTCTTTTATGTATTCATAGACTTCAATTGGACCGCCTTCTTCTAACTCTTTCAAAGAATTTCCAAGTACTTTCATTTTAAACTCCTTAACAAAAACAATATTCTGAGTCTAATATTAAATTAATATCTAGAGTGCCAAGTAACACATTACTTAGATCTCCATCAATATCTTTCATTAGACTCGTTAAAGGATCTGTAGAATATAATTCCACAAAGGTTTCTCTTATCAACTTAAACAATTCAGGCATATCTCCTAACAAACATCCAAACGAATCATGGATAGTTGTTATTGGAAATTGTGCTCGATTTGTTGTAATTGCAAGATGTGCTGCATCTAAACTATGAATAGAATTAGGGCTTGCACCTTGTGCTTGTTTACCTTTTGAAGGTTTAACGTCTTCAATAAAACAAATAGCTAATTGCAAAGTATTTTCATAATAACCAGTATTATTCTTTTCACCTTGCGGTGGACCGTATTGTACCCATATCTTCTTAACTATACCTTGAGTATAATTTTGAACAACTGGAAACTTAGTAATAGGCACAGTCCAACTTAGAAATCTTCCATCATCTTCTGCCTTCTTGCCTGCTTGTTCAAATACTGTTAATAATTGCATTGGTCTTTTCAATGATGTTCTGCAATCATCAAAGATTTCTCTACCAAGATATGCACCCCATTTATGTTCCATGTGGAGTAAAATATCAATACCGTGTTTTCTAGCATCATCAATTTGTTGTTGACCTAGACCGTATGCAGTGCCACCATACGGAAGTGTCATAACATTTCTTTTAACAATCTTTCTTCTATGTTTATGATCTTTAACTCTATTCCAATATACTGCAGAACATTTGTCAAATAATACTTGATTTTGATTTTTAAATTTTTGAATATCTTCAATAAGTCCTTTTCTTAAATCACTCTTAGGTTCAGCACTTCCAATTTGTTTCTTAAGTTCAATTAAATTATCAATAAAAGTTTCGCAGTCTTTAGTTTCTTCTTTAGACATATTCTCTACAGTAGCTTTAATTCTTTCCCAAACATGATCTGCAACATATTTATATAAGTCGCCTGGCATATCTAAGGGGACTAAATTAACATGTGGAGCTGTTACTTCATCTTTTGTCAACGCACTCAAATGTTGAGAACCGTTATTAGAACCATCAATATAAACCTCTAAATGTGATTCATAGCTATAGTCTTCAAAAGGTTCTAGTGCATCACTCTCCTTAAACTGCCATTCCCTCAATTTCTTAAGTTCAATACAAGCTGCAAGAAATTGCCATGGCTTGTCTGCCTTCATCCAGCCTTGATTTACCTTAGGAGATTCGGCATATGATAGTATAATTTCTTCATTATCAATTACCCATAAATATCTATTCTCTAAAGGTATCTTGTCTGTTTTAATTCCATCTTCTCTACCAGAATCTCCAGCCCAATTAGATGCAATTGAAACCATTAGCCAAAAGAAGCCGTCTTTACCAATTGCTTTCTTATCAGCTCGAAGTAATAAACCTCGTGCTAAGTCAGAGCCTTGCTCATGAAGATACGCAGTTGCAGTATATTTTCTACCTCTAAAGTCATAGTAATATAAATGATAAAAAGTTTTATTTAGGAATCTCTTTGCAATACTACCAATAGCTCTTGCCTCTCTTATCTTAGTTGCTTTTGCTTCTGCATTTTGTAATTCCCATATATCAGCAAATGCATCTGTTTTATTTCTCAAAGCCCAAGAATACAAATCGAAAATATCATTATTTATTTGCCAACCTGTTTCTTGGGACTTATTTACACAGTTAAAAATAATAGGATGTGTTTCGAGAGTTATTTTGTCAAGTACATCTCTGTTACCTGTCTTAACAAGCCATGTGCCTGTTTCATGTCTAGTAGTCACCCAGGGTGCGTACGGAGTTTCTGATGGTAATTTCTCAATTTTTCTAGGATCAAGATTTTCCCATAAGCTACAAATAGCCTCATCATCTAATACTTGAACAATGTAGCTACCATGTCCTTTCATACCTCTTCCCATTAGTACTTGTACGAGACCCAATTCTTCAAATGTATATAATATAAAAGCACCAGACTTTGCAGCAAGTGCAGAATCTCTTTTCAATTTCATCTTATTTCTAAGACCATGTCCAATAGCTGATATTAATTCTACCAAGTAAATTGTGTTTTTATTAGCACCCTTTTTAGATCTAGTATATAGATACAATACTGAAATTGTACTGTCTATGTAGTCTTCCACATTAATCCTCATTAAAAATTTGACGGGATTGTGGGGTGATATTTCAGAGCTAAGTCTGCGTGTTAAGGATTCAATTATTTTTTGTTTCATTTAATTCCTCAATTTTCTTCATTATCCTTGGTACTAAAATAATGAAATAGACTCCTATCAAAACCTCTAGCACTTCCTTGTCTGATATAGGAATATAGCTAGAGCGCCAAGTATCATCGCATCTGCGGAAAGCTTTGTAAAAAGAAATAAAATAACGACTAGCAATAGAAAATGAAGTATCTTAGTATCTAACTTTGTCATGTTGCATCTCCAACAAAAAAATAAACAAAGAAACCTCCAACAAACCCTTTTAGGGAATGTTGGAGGACGATACTACAAGATTGCGCTAGTTTGATTTTTAACTAAATTAATTAAGTCTTGTAGTGTTTCAACTTTTCTTCTTTCAATAAAGAAAGGGATAAGCGACCCTTTTGTATCACAGACGCCTGTGACATAAATAGGATTAATAAAAGACCCATAAATCCTTTCTAGATTGGTAATACTAAGACTAATAATTTCTAATTCTCTAATAGAGTATTTAAAATTTATTTTGTCTAGTACTAACCGATCTATATTAGGATACTCTTTACAAACTGGAAACCAGCCTTCAATTATAACTGTTTTGGGGTTCATCCTTAGGTCTCATTTTAAAATACTTAAAACAAAACCCAAGTAGAAACCCAAGCAGAGAATAGATATAAACTGTCATCATTACTGATGCCGTAATTATAACCATTCCAAAGAAGACTGGTGCTCCAGCAAAGGCAAGGATTGCAGCTATGATTAAGGTTATAAAGGCTACTTTAATACCTGTTCTTGCTGCTGTTAACAGTCTAATCATCATGCTCTCTCCGTTTCAATAATAGTAATAGCTTTAGGCGTAACAAAAAGACTAACTACTGCACCAGTAACAAAGGCAATGCCTGCACAAACTTTTACTATTAGCAATGTAGAACCTGCTAGAAGCACAACACCTAAGAAGGCAGGTGCTGTGAGCCAAGCAATTACAGTGCCAACGGCAAGTACTGACCAAGCAAGCCCAAGTCCATTAATTAAGGACATTATAAGACGTAAGAAAAATTTCATTTTAAGACTCCTTTAAAGTTAATTTAATTACCTGCAAGTATTTTCAAAAATGATCATACCTGTTATAAAACCAAACCCATACAAACAAACATACAGTACTAACTTGTCACCGAACTCTGGATCAGTTAATTTCTCAATGAAAGACTTCATGATAATACTCCTTTTGGTTATCATATAAGATACTATTTTTTCCGCAAAATAACTCTGTTTATTCTACACCATACTTGAGGTGGAAGCTCTGAAACAAATATCTTTTTACCTTGATATTGAATCTTTCTATCTACACCAAATACAATTTCAAATAAATCTTCGATTTCTTTTGAGAACATAAATACTCCTATTTGGATTTCGAAGTTACAATTGCCGCTGGTTTATGGTATTGAACTTTACCAGTTGAATCAATAGGTCGTATCTTACCCTCTACAACTTTATACTGTTGCTTATGGTATTGTGTATTTCCTACTGAATCTACTGTAACTATTTTTCCATCATCTCTAACTACTAGATGATCTTTATGATATTGAACACTTCCTACACGATTTGTTTCATATATCGCAGTTTCTGCTAATGCATTTAGACTTGTCAAACTAAGAACCAAGATTAAAGATTTCATTTTAAATTCCTTTATAGAAAACATGTTGTTTATAAGTACCGACTTGAATTAACTTCTCTGCCCAATAAGGTTTTATCCTTACTTCATGAAAATGAGTTATATCATAGAAATCAATTGGGATAATTGACTTATTATTATACAACTCATACACCTCGAATGCAAGATTATAATATACTTCTTTTGGTATTTCTTTTCTTTGACTTAGTGTCCAAGAAAATTGATTGGCTTGAAATATAATCTCACAAAAACTTTTAGAAGCTCTTTCAGCACGATTGATAACTACTTGTGTAACTAACAATCTCCCTAATCGACCCTCTCCCATAGCCTCATGATATGCATTTATCACTAAGCAATCTAGTTCGTCTTTTGCAATTCCTTTAGTGTTTGTAACGTCACTTTTAATACCTACGTGTGAGGTAGGCCAAAAGAATGTGCAAAATAAAAACATGAACACTGTTAAAAAGTAATTCATAATATTCCTTCTAAGGTTATCATATAAGATACTAGTTTTCTCGCAATAAAAACCCCACAATTAAGTGGGGCTTATAAATCTTTATGCAAACATATTTTGAGCAGCAGCATCTACGTGTTCAATTCTGGCTAACCAGCCTTTTAAAAATTTAACCTGTTCAGGTTTGCGATCTACAATACCTTTATAGAAAGACTCTTTTTGATTATTAAAATTTGAAAGAACAATTTCTGCGTCAATACTTGCAACAAGTTTTAAGGTAGCAGGTCCAATTACACCATCTGCAGCTGCCCCAACAGCACGCTGAAGAAACTTTGCAGATTGCCCACTACCTGCATTTACAGCAAAGTCAAATACTGCGTAATCGACACCAACAGGTAGCTCATCACCATGGACTTTATCCCAATACATTTTCTTATAAAAAGGTTTAACTATATCAACAGTAAGTGCTTTCATTTCACCATCTTGAATTGGACGATTAAGATATCCAGACCAAGCAGCTTTAGTAACACCTAAGTTAGTTTCACCACCCGAATCATCTTTATCCCAAACATATCCGCCTTCACTCTTAATCATCAAGGCAAATGATTTGTCAAAATTTTCTTTCATCATTTCCCTCGTTTCATATCAATGATCTTTTCAAGTGTTCTACCACCAAAATAAAATGACATAATTAACATGCCCCATTGACCAAGCAATTGGACATATTCTGTTTGAGTATCTTTTCCAAATGCACTCATCATTGCAAAAGTAAAATATCCAACTAATATAGCAATGAGAGTCATTGGCCTAATATTTTTACTTAGCCAACTATCACTGCCCATATCAGCATTTAGTCTTTCAGTGATATTATTTTGCTCTACTTCATACAATTTAGTCTCATTAGCCATTTGAGCCAGTTCACCGTTTTGAGCGAGAACTGCTAACTCAAGTTGTGCTTTAGCTTTTGCTTCAGGATCTGGAATTAATTTGTCAATTAGTTTACTACCAATCCCTAATATAGCGTCAAGTCCAATCATTTTGATCCCTTCTTTTTAACTGGCGGAGTGTGCGTTAAAGTTTTACTAGCTGGCGTGTGTTTTTCGCCTGTCATCACCACAGTTCCAGTCTTATGAGTTGGACCTTTATACAAAGTGCCATCGGGCAAGTAATGTGGTTTTGTTTTGCTCATGTTTGTTCCTTCTTTTTAAAAATTGATTTGATTTTAGAAATCAACATTAAAAATTTTTCTTTAAACATAAAGTATTCCTTTTCTATAGTTACGAACTGATAACAAGATTAGATGATATAAATTCTAATACAGAGGGGACGTCATCAGGGTTAATTTAACGGGTTGACTTAAATGTTAGTGCTGTTTACTTTATTATTTAAAATATCTCTTGCAGCGCTATATTCCTCATTTAGTTCAGTTTTACCAATTCCTCCAACCTCTCGCTCCCTTCTTCCAAGCATTGCATACACATCCCAATCAGATAAAAATTGCTGATCATCATAACAATATTGCTTTATCTCAATCACTTCGTTGTTTATACAAGTTGCACCGTAGTATGTTTCATAATTACCTCTTCTCCTCTCTAACTGAAATTGAGTCTCTACTATGTCTGGGTCGCCACTAAAATAATAATCTTTAAACGTCTCTATGCCATTTGGACATGCCCTTCCAAATTCAGCATAATTTTCCCCTATTGCTAAGACATTGCAATTAGCTGGCAACCAAGTCAGATTTGGAAGTTCATTTTCAAGTAATATTTTGTAAGCTCTTATATAAGACTTTTTATTTTCTACATTAAATTTTCTTGCTGCGCAATGTATAGAAGAATCGAATAGGATTTTTGTTTGTCCTGCAGGTAATAGGCAAGAAACAAAATTTTGTTTAAGAACAGGATGCAATACGGGCGTAGATATTGCTACAAAACTTTTTTCGTCTAACCACGGAAACGCAGTCGCTACCATGTCATAATATTCTTTTTCTTGTAAGGCTGAAATATCACCTTTTGCATAATATTTTCTTACTTTATCACCAGCATAAAATGTTTCTGCCATTATAACCACCCTGTCCCTTCAAGCGCTTTAAAAACAATCATGTCAAAATCCATATCTTCTTGTCTAATAACATTTGTATGGCTTGTTAAAACTCTAGTAGAAATGCCATTATTATCTTCTCTAACAGCTGCTTTTGATACTGTATAAAAGATAGTCACCGTACCATCCGCTTCGTCCCTAACTCTTGTTACTGTGAAAGGCTTAATCATATCTTCCTCCGTTTGCAACTATTACAGTATTACCTGATAAATTAAGTGTCTCATTATTGTACGGCCATTGGCCAGACGAGCCACCACCTCCACCAACACCAATTCCAAAGAATGAATCATCCGCATCATAAGTCCAAAAACAATTAAATCTAGTTGGCATCCAAGTTGCACGTAATGTTTCATCTGCATTGATAATTTGTATTCCACCTCTGTAAAAACACCAGTAATAAGAATTCCAGGTTTCTTCAGTGCCATACCCAATACAACCGCCATACGCGCCAATTCCGAGACAGTCCTGCTCTGATCTCCCAAAAGCATATAAAATATTTCCCTGTGCCAAACTATTATATGAGTATATTGGTTTTGGAATTGAATTTATTCCTGCGGCAGAATAAGAATTATATCCCTCTGGAAGAAAAATACCACCACTAGATCCCTCGCCAGTTGAACAATTATCAGAGCTTAAGCCATATGGAGGACCATTATATCTAATTGCTGCTGTTTGAGAAACAGATACACCACCAACTACTACTAATGGTTTTAGTCTACTATCAAATACTGGGGTCACTCCATTATCAGCATATACTACCATTCCATATCCGTCAGAGGAAGAAGTGGCACTTGGTTCTGCAAAAATATATAACTCTGGATATCCTGCCGAAGTTCCAGTTCTAATAATTTCAATGTCCCACTGGCCTCCACCAACGTCAGTTATTCTAGCAATTCCGTAAGAGTCTCCTGTAGGCATTGTAAAAAACGGTAGAGGTATAGCATTACAAGTAGCTCTATATCTCCACTGTCGTATTCCTCCATAACTATCAGTGCCATACAGACCTTCAGCGGGAGTAGAAATTTTTTGTATAAAGTGTAAGTTACGAGTATCAGATGATACTAGAACTTGATTATTGTTGTTTAATGCTAAGAATCCGTAGCTCATCTGAATAGTACCGAAATATATGCCTCCTCCGAACCACCACTTACTGAAACGTCTTGACCTGAAACAGTTACGGTATGAGCAACAGCTCTTCTATCGGTCGGAGGTGCATTGATTAATAATTGAAGTGTCAGAACTTCCCTTCCATATATGATGGGATAACTATTTGTAACAGAAGTGTTACCTGAAACCCTGAAGAAAGCAACCTGGTTCCAAGTAACATCACTGCTAGAATATGTTAACGCACCATCTGCTCCAAATAATTGGATGCCTTGTGCCATGATAATATTCCTTAGTAAGAAAGATCTCCGATTTTAACTCTTGTCTGTCCAGCAAAAACTACTTTGATTTGACCATTTGTAACCTCAAGTCTACTTGCACCTGAAGAGTCTCTTATAGTAACAGTTCCATTTTCATTTACACTGAAGTTTCCATTAGCACTACTAATAGTACCACTTACATTTAAACCACCAGTGTTTACAGTTATTGCTGATAATGAACCAACTTTGAGTGATGACCAATATGGTGTAGTCCAAACCGTTTGAGCTGTTGCTGAGTTGTATATTCCATCAGATTGCCATAACTTATTGTTAGAAGTAACAAGTGGTGCAGTGGTACTCCATGCAACATTATAACCCCAAGCTGAAGCTGATTGTCCGCCAGTCGGAGGAACTCTATCTCCATTAGTAGTTATATTAGCAGATCCAGTTATTTCATTTGCTACTGGTATATTTGCATAACAACTAACAAAAGAATTACCATTTCCACCTGCATATGATATTGGAAAAATAGAGGCAGTACTCCAATTAAAAGAAGTAACTGTATTAGCAGCTGAATCTGATAATGCTACAGAAGCTTCCCACAAAGTATAACCTGCAACAGCAGTTCCTGGCTTATCCAACCAACTTGCATAAGTATTAGCTGTAGGTCCCGCTGTTATATCTATTGCAGTTGCCCATTGATACGTTCCAGTTCCTGTCGGTCCTGATGGAATTGTCAATGCCCATTTATAAAGAGAAACACTACCAGTATGAACTCCAGCTTGACCATTTTGAGAAATAGCTGCTACTGCGGTTCCAGCCCAAGCAATTGAAGTAGTTGATACATTATTGGCAACCTCTAGAGTCTTTATAGCAGTCCACAGTTTTAATAGAGGAGTACCATCATTACTCGGAACAGTTACCGACCAGCCATCTCCAGAGTCATAACTTGCGTTACTTTGAGTAGACCAAGTAAATGTGCTGTTACCAACAGGTTGTGCTGGTTGTGTAGTACTCCATTTATAAATTTGAACTCGAGCAGATTTTTTACCTGTAATACCTTGTTTATTTTTTGTAAAAGTTTGAGTTTTAGTTAAAGAAAAAGCAGTACCAGTACTAGTTTGACCAGTTATACTAAAAGTAATTGTAGCATTATCTGCTGACATTGCACTAGCAACAGGAACATTAGCGTCTTTACTATTTACAAGAGTATATGTTCCAGAAGCAGCAGGAGTAATACTAATACCAGAAGGTAGTACTTTCCACTTACCTGCACTTGTACCAACACCATCAAATGTCAATTTAGTATTACCTTCTAACACAGATATTACTGTTCCAGTATCAGCGTAAGTACTAATATTGCCATCAGCATCAGTTTGAAAAATTGGTGCAGAATTACTTAAGTAAGCTTCTACGACAGTCTCACCTCTTCTTGCCTTTACAAAAGTCTGAGTTGTCTCTAAAGTAAATGGAACACCTTCAGATGTCTTTCCACTTATACCATAAATAATAGTAGCAGTCTCTGCTGTAATTGCAGAATGATCTCCAATAGTTACAAAGTCACCGCTATCAGTTACAGTTGAAGATGTTGTAATGTTAGTAGGACTATAAGAAGCTATGGTCCAAGTGGCATTACTAGTTCCTACACCATCATATACTAAACGATTATTTCCTTCATATACATATATTGGAGTTCCAGTATTAGTATATGAAATAGGAGTACCATCAGCATAAGAAGAAATAGAGGCAGTAGGTCTGCCCATAATCACACTAAGCGCACTAGAACCTTTTAATCCTTTGAAAATTACATCAATCTTTTCAGTATCAAGCAGGGTAACGTTATCTGTATCATATAATCTAATTGTATAATATGAAACAGCAGAATTATTTGCAGGACTGATTGTATGAGAACTTAATTTGGCGGATTCTGATCCATTATTAGCTTGATAAGTCACTGTGCCATAAGTAGAGGTTGTAGTTCCTAAAACTCTTTTACCTGTAACTGTTACACTAGTATAAATACCGTCTAATGCTGCACTTGCTGCATCTTTATAAAAGATCTCTGCAGTCTGATCAATGAAATAATAAAGAGCATCAAATCCACTATTTGACTTACTAAAGCTTTGTTGTTTAGCAATAGTAAAGGTAGCACCAGAGATTGTTTTACCAGTTATTGTAAATGTAATCGAAGCTACAGTTGCAGAATTTGACATTGCACTTGCATTAGCTACTACCGCAATTGTAGAACTACCGCTTTTAGCAGATATAGCACCAGCCGTTATATTCGTTTGAAAACCAGCTGGAGCAGTTACTTTCCAAGTTCCATTTGTAGTTCCTACACCATCATAAGTTAAAGCTGTAGAACCAGAATATAATTGTATTTCTGTTCCAGATCCAGCATACGTTCCTACAACACCAGCTGAACTAGCAAACAATACATGACTATCATTAGACAATATTCCATTTAATGCATCAAAACCTTCTAGGAAAGCGGATGAGACTTCATATTGAAGTAATGGCCAGCAAGAACCTTCCGCATAATTTTTGAAAGATGCAGTCTTACCCATTGCATTCATTGACACTACTGTGAAAGTAAATACACCATCAAGAGCAGGTAATTCAAAGCTCAGGGAACTCGTTACAATTAAGTCAGTCCAAGTAGTTGTTGAAGTCACATTTGCAAGTGTAGTAGGGCTGTATTTTACAACATATCTAGTAACTCGATTGTCATCTGCTGCTTCCCAAGTTAGTTTGTAATTAGATGTTTTATCATTTACAATACCAACAGACATTTTTAAATTTCTAGCTTGATTTAAAGAATTGCTTTCAAATACATCAACGTCTGGAGATACAAAATTATCGGCAACATTCCATGCCAATAAATTGGCATCAAAAGTACTTGCTGTAATTTTGACAATACCGCCTGCTTCAGTTTCAATAGATGCAACACGCAACAAAGAATAAGGAATACTGTACAGGTTACTGCTCATTCCGAACAGATCGCCAGGCTCTAGAGAAAAAGATTTAGAAGTCAATTTCAAAGTATAAATTACTTCAGCTCTAGAAGATCTAACTCTTTGTTCAGCTCTAGCTTTAGCATGGTATGGTGTAACACAGCCTGCTTCAAATACTTCAGATTCTAAAGATATACCATTATCTTCGGTCAAATACGTAGTATACACAACGTCAGTAACATCTTGAGGCGTTTTCTCTGGCCAACTTACAGTATCTTCCGAAAAATCTTTTTCTTCGTTAAGAAATCTTATAGTACAAAAATTTAATTTTGTAGAAGAATCTGGCCAAGAAATAAGAATCTCACTTCCACCAACTATATCATCGTCTTTAATATGTCGTACAGACGTATCAATAACATCTTCAATCCAATAAGCTGATTGAGTTAATGGGTTTTTATTTGTTGCAGATTGTAATGCTCTAAATAATCTTGTT
>Ga0208974_1000326_pt1 | contig 20981 bp, 31 predicted proteins | sample GreLakmeER15MSRF_FD_187699 | JGI IMG/M metagenome (GOLD analysis project Ga0208974, IMG submission 187699) | Freshwater lentic microbial communities from great Laurentian Lakes, MI, USA - Great Lakes metaG ER15MSRF (SPAdes) | ecosystem: Environmental > Aquatic > Freshwater > Lake | place: Great... | reverse complement strand
CATTAGCATTATAATCTATAATCTTATTAATACTCCACCATGAATTGTCAATCCTTATCTTATCATTCAGCTCCATTAGTTGGATGTCTACCTCATTGAGTAGAAAGTATGCAGTCAATAGCTTACCGCCATTTATTTGTGCTACTGTTCTCCTCCAATAACTATTGTAAAGATTGTTATTAGTGTTCTGAATTACTTGATAATAGTAGTACTGACATTCTGCAAAGTTAATATCAAAGGTAGGATTAAATGGATCAGCTCCTCCAAAGTGTGAGAGGTAGGGATAGAGTCCATTTGTATTAGTTGTATCATCATACCCATGATGTATCACTACATCACTAGCAGTTACCTGTCCATTATCAAATAAGATTCTTATATTAGTCTTAGGTGCTGCACCATTTAGTAATGGTAGGAATGCACCAAATATTGTAGGCTGTACAGGTGTAGGTGAGAAGATAAGCTCTTTGACATCTATGCCTTTTACATACTCATTCTCAAAGGTTACCTCTACCTGTCCATAGATTTCTCTAGTGACATCAGTATAGACTGTATTAGGTGAGTCAGTATCTGCCTTGTAGCTGAGTCTTAGCTTCTTATTGTTAAGCTCAGGGATAAAGATCATAGATTGCTCCTTATCTTTCATCAGCTTGTTAGTCCAATCTACAGCCTTACCTGCATCATAGTACTCATCTCTACTGATTAAGATTAAATTATTCTCATTATCAGGATCAGCAGTAGCATAAAGATTATACATCATGAATACACTCTTGATGAAATCTGATTGCTTAATCTTCTCAGGGATAAAGGTATTCATGGTAGTGATACCACTATTCAATGGGATGTTATCAGATGGTCTGATTGTTAGGTCTATGGATGTTAGGTCTAGGATTATGCTAGGGGCTGAGCCACTAAAATTGCCTGCAGGGTTTTGCCAAAAAGCTATACCTGGATAACCACTAGCAAAATTTATAGTACCATTTGTGTTAAGTGTTTTAATATCTACACCTGCTTGTACTATTTGTATTTCAGATATATCTATCCCTACTATACCATCAGTAGTAGCATTGAAAGTAAATACTTCAGTAAAAGTATAAGTACTGCTAAGACTATTAGCAGGGAATGGGCTACCTGATGGATAATTAACAATTAAACCACTAGAAGATTGACAAATAGTATTTACATGAGTACCTACTTTTACTGCAAAAAATGGAACATAAGCTCTTTGCGTTGGAGTAGTAAGATGTAAATTTGATGCACTTACATTCTGTAGCTGTACAGTACCTGTTATAGTTGCAGTATATACATAAGATTCACCTGAGCCTAATCCTACCCATTGAGGAGTAGTGTAGATTCCTGTAGTAGGATTAAACAAGTTGCTAGGATCTGATATCTCAGTCCATCCTGAATTGATAGAATTATTAAAAGCTAGTTGAAATTGACTTGCAAATGTTTTAATAAAGTTATAAGTAGTACTAGCCACTACCTTAGCATCACTCCAATCCACTATATTCTGATCACCATTGTAAGGTATCAGTAGCTTATCAAAGTTCGCAGCTTCTAGTCCTGCCCAAGTATAACTATATCCTGATAGTGCAAAGATTCTATCAAAGTAAGTCTTAGCATAGATAGCAGGTTTAAACCAATTAAACTGATATTGATTATCTATGTTAAATGGCATCACATACTTATAGCCATTATTCACTGTATGGTCAAAGCTATTGATTACCTCTGCAGGATCTATATAGTGATCTAAGTCTGAGAAATCTAAGTCAGTCAAATACTTATTAGAGATGTCAGTAAAGAATGTACCTCTATCCTCTTTAATCAGTACCTCATACTCCACCATCTGCTCATAAGCTGATGTGAGCTGTGACTTCTTAATGTTAATGAGCTGAAGAGTTGCGTTAGTCATAACAGGGATACCATCCTGAATAACATCACAGCTAGTGAGCTGATTAATATTAAAAGTGCCAGCTTGAATGTTTACATCATAGTAATGATTGAGTAGGTTATTGTTATTGTTATTGCCTACTAAAGTAATGGTCTTACTAAAGTTACCTGTTCTCTTAGATATATCTCTGATATCTCCTACACTAAAGTTCAGAGGGAATGATGTACCCTCTTTAACATCTAGGTATCCTGTGCTAAGTTGTATCCTAACCATTGATAGGAGTATTAAGTGCTAGCTTAATAGTTACTGAGTGCTTAATTAGATTCTTATTTCGCTGTCTAAAGTTCTCAAAAGATGTAGCATCTATAGTGCAAGCTCTATATTCAGTGCCATTGTAGTATAATACTTGGGGGGATGTTAGTAGCTCTTGAAATCTATCAGCATTGTATTGGTCCATCCAATTAGTATTTAAGTCTAAGGTATTAGATACATTGATATTATATGTTTTGCTACCCATAGCATCAGAGCTATACAACCATTCGCCATCTACTACCTGTCCATCTACATGCTGATTATACATCTCTCTACTTATCTGTCCTTTCTCATAGGTCTTTAGCTGGAATGCAAAGGATTGGAAGGATCCCATTCTATCTAAGTAGTATAATATATCTTCATTGATAGCACATCTATTGTCATAGCTAAAGTAGTAGGTAAACTCAGTACCTGCAAAATCATTAGCTTTAATTCCTATAGAGAAATCCTCAGTAATAGAATAGGTAGCTGTATCTATAGGAAAATTATATAAACCATTTGCAGGATTATAAGGGGCATCCTGTCCTATTGTAGTACCATTCATGTCATAGTATGTAAGAGTATACTCTACTCCACTATATACCCTACACATCAGATAGAAGATATTATCTGTAATAGATGCTGCAGTAGATGAGGTGTTAGGATTCGTGAGAGATGTTAGTGCATAGCTAGGATCTAATATGCCATAATAGTCAATGTAAGGGAATGCACCCTGAGCATAGATACCTAAGCTATAAGCTCCATTAAATACCTCCATAGTTTCTATAAGCTCATCATCTAATACTATTGTCTTTCTTAAATCTGCATAAGTAACCTCACCATTGATAGTCACATCAGTAACATCAGCATATAGAGCATTAATAGTAAAGTTGTTAGCAGTAGCAGATAGTACCGTATGCAATCCCTCTACTCCAGGATTAGCTACTCCCAAATCATCCTGAGTAATACTAATCTGATCACCTTGTACAAAGCCATGAGCTGTGAATGTTATCTGAACATTGCCACCATTATCTGCTAGTGATGTACCATAGTTTATATTATCTATAAACTCAAAGCCTAAGTCTATATCATAGAGATACCATGACTCATTGACTTGACCTTGTGCAAACTTCCATGTAACTAATGACTGCATCAGCCTAGAGATATCCTGCTCACCATAACCTGTACCATATACAGGTAAGGTCTTATATTGAGCAACTACATTTGTAGGGATGTGAGATCCTGCTGCAGGATATATGGTGAAGATGTATCTAAAGCCAGGCTCATTCTTATTAGTATTATCTATGATATACTTAATAGGATTATAAGCAGGCATCATTACAGGAGGCTGTGCTATGATTGTAGTAGCAGGCATCTATTCTCCTCTTAAAGATTTCAACTCTTCATACAAGGCTAGGAGCTGAACTTCTTTCTCTTGTATTAGTTCCTCGCTAGTTCTTTGAATAACATCTACAAGCTCTTCAATGTATAGCCCTTGTTCGTTATAATATCCTATTAATTGTTTCATCTTAATTTATTTATATAGTGTGTATTCTTACAGCTCGAACATAACTATTAGCACTCTTAGCTTGATTACTTCTTGAACCAAAAAAGAAATCTAAATACCACGAAGCACTTGGATTACGTTCTGTAGAAGTTTGATAGTTACTAGTAATAAATCCATTTGTTGATCCTAAGATTTTATTTACTATTCCCGCTGAATTATAACACAAATTTAACTCCCATATTGCGGGTAGATACCAATCACTAAAACCACCACCTGCAAAAAGCCTTGCTATTCCTGCAGCATAAGCTGTGGTTGCAGCAGCTCCTGTTTGTGCTATAATTGCATTAGTATTGGTAAGACCATCAAATAAACTTTGAGCACCAACACCAGGAACTGAAATAGCTTGAAATGCAGGTATTGTATAAGGTAAAGCAGTAGATAAATTAGTTAAACTTGCAACAAGTGCTTTATTTACTCCACCTTCAACAAATACTGCAACCACTATTCCCCCACCAATCAAAGCTCCTATCTCTGTACCACCACCACCACCGCCTGAAGAGTTAATAGTCTGATTAGGGAAAGTTCCTGTAATAGTTACATTAGTTCCTGCAACCAAACTTGGAGTTGCTGTGCCTGTACCTCCATTCGCTACTGCTACAATGCCTGTAACGTTGTCTGCTGTGCCTGTTGTATTCTGATTAAGAGTAGGCACATCTCCTGCAGTTAGATTAGCTCCTACTGTTACTCTACCCTTAGCATCTGTAGTGACCTTTGTATAAGTACCTGCTACACCTATTGATGCTAATGTAGCTGTACCTAGAACATTCGCAGAGCCATCAAATGCAGGGGATGTATATGCTACATCACCATTCATAGATATTGTTCTAGCTGTTGCTAATGTAGCAGTAGATCCTGCTGTACCTGTAGTGTTTTGATTGAGTATAGGGAAATCAGCAGCTACAGCTATACTAGGTACACCTGTGCCTGTTGTATTCTTTAATATCCCTGTATTAAGATTAGATAATATAGTGTTATTGATACCTTTAACAGTTAAAGCAAAATTACCCTCAGCATCACCTGTATGAGTTGCATTACTTACTAAGCCACTATATTGACTATTCGTAGCATTGTCACCTGTATTAGTGCCTGATAGATTCGCTACAGCTCCATTAGCTAGCATTGCATTAGAGATAGCTCCATTAGCTATAGCTGTTGCATTGCCTGTACTTGTAACAGGTCCTGTAAGATTAGCATTAGTTGTAACTGTTGCAGCATTGCCTGTAGTACTTTGATTCAAAGTAGGTACATCGGATGCTACCATAGCTCTGAATGTTGGTACTCCTGCCGTACCATTAGGTGCTGCTAGAATATGATTAGCAGTCTTTGAGGCATAAGGATTCTGAGTATCTCCATAACCTGAAGCTAAGCTAATAACAGGAGTACTAGTTCCTGTAGCTACTACAGGTGCTGTTGCTGTAAGTGATGCTACACCTGGAGTCACTACTAAGTTGCCACTACCTAGAACAGAACTACCATTGATAGTCTTGATGTTAGTGCCACTTACTAAGGTGTCCTGCTTTGAAGCTAAGATATTAGCACCTGTCACTGACTTTGTCACATAGCCACCTGCACCATTACTCTCACTAATTTCTACTAAGTCAGTAGCTGCTATAGGTGTACCTTTTGCTGTTAATTGACTAATCTTTTTATCTGCCATAATTTATTGTATTACTCTGTTATCTAAGTCCTCTGTTATTCTTTGGTCACTAATCTCAGTTACCCTGTTATCAGTTGCTGGAGGACCTCCCCCTGCAACCAATAGCCATGCCTCTATCCAATTAGCATTGATTGTGACTGTACCTCCTAACTCTAATACTATATTCATAAGATGGTCATCTGATGTACCAGGATCTCCACCTACTACAGATAGTATCTCTCCTATTAAATCTTTAGAGTTAGATACATCTATACCATAATGATTAGCTATAGCAAATATGTAAGATTCATTCAATGGAGGATAAGTCCCTACTGAATATGCTGTAGCAATGTCTCTAAGTATATCATTACTCATAACTATATTACATTAAGATAGCTTTTTGTTTAGAACGCATAGTAAGAGTCATCGGTATAATACTCCTGCCTAATGTAAGTGGTAGCATATCGGATAGCATCCATAGCATCATCGTACAGCTTTACAGGTTCATCCATGATCTGATCACCAATTTTCTTCCACTTATAATTCTCATACTCTTTCATTATCTGCTTATCCTCCTGACAAAATACTCCAAAGGTCTTAATGTTATCTATGCCTTTCTTAACTACCTTGTTAGCATTATGCACATCATACCCTGCAGTATTCATCTCTGCAATTATCTCAGGTCTTGAGTAGTCAGCCATGATTTCTATATTCTTATCCACATTCAATGCATCCATCTTCTCTATCAGCTGAGTAGTGGTGAGGTAGCTCTCATAGATTACCTTCTCAATAAAGATATCATTGTCACAGTAGTAGACTCTGACTAGAGCTGTGGGGTGATTGTATCCAAAGTCTAAGCCATAAACATACTTGACAAACTTAATAGGTCTATGAGCTATGAAGGTCCAATTAGAATAGATGTTACTCTTAGAGATAGCTTTCTCACCTAATGCATATATCTGATACATTGCCTCATCAGTTCTCTTCAGGTCCTCAATCTGCTTTTTAATGCTATCAGGTAGAAATGGATTATCTCTGTAGGTAGACTTAATCAGTATGCTCTCCTCAGTTGGTAGGTCATAGAGCCAGGATGATGACTCAGATGGGTTATAGTCAAAGATTAGCTTGTCTTCTGTTCTCATGTTCAGCTGAGTAAAGTCATCATAGAATAACTCATTGGCCTCATTGCACCATGCCACATCTCTCTTTCTACCCCTTATCTTCTGCTCGTCATCTACACTAAAGAACTCCACTATTGAGCCATTAGGGAATGAGTAGATATGCTCTGACTTGTTGTGATTGCTTATCTCATATATGTCCATGCTCTTCATGATCTCTAGAAAGTCCCTCATCACTGTAGCTCTGAGTGCAGGGAATGTCTTACGAATGATTGACACTACCTTATTCTTATTCTGATAGCAATAGACTATTAGCATCTGACAAAGAGAATAGGTCTTAGATGACCTTGAGCCACCCTCATTGATAATGAATCTTAGTGCAGGATCAGTGAGAGCTGCATAGTTCTTTTGGAATATAACGGTACTATCTATCTCCATTGGCATAAGCATAAGCATAGGCTAGCATCTCAACAGCTTGACACATCATCTCAATCCTTTGCACTAGTAATGATGTTCACTTTGATTTCAGAGATGTCCTTACCATTGGTAGTGATGTCTGATTTCTCGGTTAGGTTGTTTAGTCTCTGAGTGATGGATGGATTGTATTGACCAACCATGCCGCCCTGTATCTGATCGTTTCTGATTTCTCTCTTTATATGTGAACAGACTGTCCCATAGTCAGAATATCTATTATCAGTATTATCTAAATAATGGTGAACATCTGAGTAGTTATTATAGCAGAATACTTGAAAGCCATCTAATGTTAAAGGTACTCTCAAAGGCTCTGCCACCATCTCTGCAGTCTTTTGTGATAGCACCCATTTATGTCTAGGATTGTCTAGAGTATAAGCTCTATACTCCTCAAATATCTCCATCAGCTTCTCAGGAGTCTCTATTAATTTTGTTCTACCCATTTCCTTGTCTTGTATAAGTTTTCTTATAATTCTTACTTGATTTCAGCTTAGAGATCTTACTCTTAGCATGAACACCTGGTCTCTTCACCTTAGGCTTTCTAGCGAATGATATGCTACTCTGCTTCTGTGCCATCCTCCTCAGTTACTTCAGGCTCAGGTATTGGTCCTTTGACTGCTTTGTACTTTATTACCTTAGGCTCAGATACTGTTGGCTCTTCAAACATATAGCCTAGACCTATAGACTCACAAAAAGTGTAATTCTCAGTTGAGACATTTACATTATTACCTTTGTGAGATACTTTTACTCCAATAAATTCATTTTTAATTTTCATCTCTTAGTTGTTTTAAATCGGTTTTTATCTCTTGTATCCAATAGTGAGCAGATGTAACAGGTATTCTGAAATATTCTGCCATTGCTCTAGCTGTACTGTATCCTTTATCAAAATAACATTGAAACACTATCAGCTTAATCCTATCTGTAATCCTACCTCTATATGTCTCTATCACTGCCATGTTGTTCTGATACTGCATATCTTCTCTAATCTTATCCCACAAATCAGTATCATCATCCATCACTATCGGCATTGTACTATCTGTAGCTGTCACTCTCTCCTGCCTATTAGTTAGTGATGTAGACCATAGAATCTGCATCTTAATAGTATTTAATAGATATGCTTTGACCTTACCAGGATCAGTTACCTCTATGTCTATATTACATAAATAAATAAAAGAGTTATTTATTACAGCATCGGCTGAAATAGTAGACTTCATTCTTACTAGAAAATAGTTAGTATATTTCCTTATCTCTTTATAGTGAGCTGCTATGTATTGGTCAAGTATAGGTCTCATACCATTGCTTGAAATCCTTGAGCCATATCTTTCTCCTCACACTACTGCAAAAGCATTCTTTCTCATAACTAACTAGCCTATCTTTAATAGCTTTGAGTTTTAATAGATGAATCTTATAGGATTGCTCTTTCTCAGGTAAACTGAAAACCTGTTGTATTATTACTTGCTCAGCTTCTGTAAACATTCCTGTAATATAAACGATAGTAAGGCTACAATAGTTGCCTGAGCAAAAGACCAGGTGCAGATTAATGTTAGCCAAAAAGATACGCATTTGATACAGGTAGCAGATGAATGCAGATACATTGCTAGAATGCTAGGTTTGAATTTACTATAGATTGAATCAATCAGTAGCTGTAATGGCTCAAAGTTTACTAGAAACCATGATACTGCAATATATGTTAGTATATTCATGGGGTAAAAATAACAAAGGCAGCCATAAGACTGCCATAAAGTTATTGATTATTTAGATAATTTTTCCACCATTTGAGATAGAACTGCTCATTGACAGCCTTACCATTGGTGAATCTCCAAATACTACAGTAAGAGACACCGATATCCTCAGCATAATGGCTGAGCTTATATCTTTGGGTGAGCTTAGACTTGGTCTCTTTAATCATAAAGTCCTTTAGGCTCTGCCCCTTAGAAAGGGAGATCATCTTCAGAATTATCAGGTACATGAGCAGGAGCTGTTGCAGCTGCAGTCAATACTTCTATCTTCCATAGCTCTAATGAGTTGAAATGCTTATCCTGCCATTCTCTACCTCTCAGATTGAATGATGCCTCTACCTCTTCACCTACTCTACAGCCATCTAGTAGAGCTGTCTTATCTCCTGTAGCTTGCAAGCTGATGTGTTGGGGATATTTGCCATCCTCTACTGTTATTACTAGCTCTCTCTTAGAGAACTTCTCAGTAACTTGTACTGTCTCACCTATCACTTTGATAAGTCCTTTTACTTTGTACTCATTCATATTATAGTTGTTATTAAATTATACATACCTAGTATTATCAATCCATACACTACTAGTGCTAGGATCATTGCCATTGTTTTTTCGGTCATACTACTTTATCAGGGAATGGATTGTTGTACTCACCATAGTGTAGTGTCTCTAGCTCCATAGCATACTCCTTAGCTTTCTTAGCAGCAAACTTGGCACTGATGCCAGGATTGTTATGTATTAGTGCTTGTAGTGCTGCAATTAATGCAGTCTTGTAAAAATCTTCTTGTTCCATCTTATTTATTATTTAATTGATTAATATACTTAACATAGTACTCAGTGCAGTGATGCAGTCTTACCTTTATCTCCTCCTCAAGCTCCAGGTCTCTCTCAAATGTTAGAGCAGTGATTCTCTTCTCAGGAGCTATATGATCTACCTGATGCAGTGATAAGTTCTCCCACTCATTCAATAGAGATGGATGAGTACTCACCATGCAATAGACTAGACTAGCATAGTTCTTATCATATAACATCATGTAAGCTCTTAGCTGCCACTCGTAATCTTTATTCACACCCTCTTCTGAGGTAGCAGGGAAGGTCTCTAAGGACCATGAGGTCTTTATGTCTACTATTTGGTCATCTAGAACTATATCAGCCTCTCCTGTGAGCCATTCGTTATTCAGCCTCTCAGTGTTCTTAGAGTAGTTGCTGAACATTACAGAGTTGAATAGAGCAATAGAATCATTCTCCTGCATTATACCCTTATTAATATACTTATTATTCAGCTCTACATTATAACCATAGAAATCCTGCTTAGCTAGACCTCTAATGTAGGTCTTAGTAGTTTCAGATAGCACCTCAGACTTAGTCCGAGATGCTGTCATTAATTTTCCGAGTGATGATGGATGCCATTTCATAATAACATAAGTGCTTTTAGTTGTAAATCTGTAAGCTCAAAGGTCTCTCTTAACTTAGGGATAGTAAACTTACCATCCTGAATAGATACTAATGCCTCCTCAAATCTTTCTTTAGATAGACCAGGCTTAGCAGCCTTAACAGGTACACTAGCCATGTTAGCATCATCATCTAAAGATTGCAGGCACAAAAGACTAGACAAACAGTACCTACGAAAGTAAGTCACAGCAGATCCTACTTGCTGAGGATTCAATCCTGCAGGTAATTCCATACATGACTCAATAGACTGATTAGAATCTATGCAAATAATCTGAGTACATACTGAATTGCCTTGAATAGGCTGCAGTAATAGTAGACCATTCTCTAATAGAATAGGCTCTACTGCTTCAGTGATTGCATTGATGTCAGAGTATGACTTTTTAAAGTGGGGATTGGTAGCATTCTTAGCTACTTTGCCGATTGACTGCTTAGCTTTGTGTAGCTTTTGGTGCAGAGTTAGTACAGGTGCTGGTACTACAGCTTTTGTTTTTGTTTCCATAATAAAGTTTTAAATTTCAGTAAAGTTAATCAATTATTTTATATCTGCAAGGAATTTTAAATAAAATATCATAAATTCATCAAAATTTCTTGCAATAAAGTATGTACCCCCTGCAGCTTCTACTGATTCCTGATACCTCTTCTGCACTTCTGACTGCTTATCCTTACCATATTTCACCTCAATCTTAACTGATCTACCTCTAATGGTAGCAGAAATATCTGCAGATCCTTTTGTACCTGTGCTAGGAGTATAAGTGCCTTTCAGTTGTCTAGTATTCTCTCCTACCTGTATCTTCTTACCCTCTCTATATACTCCCATTGTATTAATCCTCTCAGCTTGAAAGCCTGAATAAGTTAAAAAGTGAATGATACATTTAGTCAGAGCATTAGCAGAGTTATCATTCCAATCGGATGCTGTTATGTATGGCATGGTAGGGTGCTTTAGGGTGAGGTAGTTAATTTCTAGGGCTTTTAAAAGTGTTTTGTTTTCTTTGTTCATATCAATTATAATTTATTGTATCCCATACATCAGGATCTCTTTGTGACTTAATCTCAAACCATCTAGCACCATTGCTAGATCCATCTACATACTCCTTACCATTGTATTCTGCATACTTTTTACACCATTTGTTAAAAGTTCTATTAGTAAGGTACTTCTTTTGGTCAGTGTATTCAGCTATAAAATTTTCAAACATTGATACCTTATTCAATCTTTGGTCAAATCCTAGATTCTTATTATCTACCCATTCAATAAAGTCCTGAGATGTCTCATTGATAAACTTTCTCAGCTCTAGATTCTTAGCCTCAGATTCTACTAGACCATTTTCTAGATAATAGTTTAAGCAGTTAATCATGTAATGGTCAAACCTTGCCCATTCCTGCTCATTCCAATCCTCAAATAGCATATAGCCAAATTCATCAAATGGAGTATGATGTGTACCAAAATAACTACTCAGCTCCACTTCAAACATCCTCCTCTTAAATGAGCCACCATCTGCTTTGATAGTGTAGTTAGTAGAGATAAGGACCTTAGGTGAGTCTTTTACAGGTAGTTTAATTGCATCTCTACCTTTGTATTCAATAGTAAGCCCCTCAGTGATTATACTAAATAAGCTCTCAAAATTAAAGTTCTTTCTTACATCATCAAATGCCAGCACTTGGCAGTCAGAAGATACAGTCTGATAGGGAAATGATTTATTTGAGTCAAAGGTCTTACCATCAATGGTGCTAACTTTTTTCATGTATCCAATAGCATTAATCAAAATCCCTTTGCCACTACCTCCATTAGGATTATCTGAGATAGTTTCATCATTCAGAATGATTGCCTTATTATTAGCTGATGTCTTATAAGAATGTAGCATATAGCCTATTACACTCTTCATAGTATCATATCTCTCTACCTCCTGCCCTGAGATAAACCAAATGAAAGACCTAAACATTGACTCATGGTGATCAGCATCTATTAAATCTCTATCTATTATTTGATTATTCCATACATATCCTTTAAGTTCTGAGTATTCATATATCTCATGGTGCTTAGCAAATACTTTGACAGCTGCATTCTTATAGTAAATCATACCGTAGTCTATCCCATCCCTTTCCATCTCTACATTAGCAGTATCTATCATGCTGAGGTATTGAGGAGTAAATAGTTTAGACTTCTCAGCTACAGCATCAAATACAGGTATCCGATTTGATTGCACCAGGTACTCCATTACTCTATCCTTTATCTGAAATTCAGAGACATGATTAATAAAGTTCTCATTCTTAGTAATAAATACAAAGGTCTTAGTATTAGCTACAGGATAGTACTTATAGTACTGTAGATTCTCTAGGAATAGTTTGAATCGGTATGGTATAATTAATACATCACCTTTAAAATCATATTTCCAAAACTCATCTACTTTTATTACCTCTTTAATAGTCTGAATCTCTGACTCAATATTCTCTTTATTGTACTCTTTAAACTCCTCAAGTATTACAGCATCAGACTTGCCACTCAACACAAAGTTAATTAGCTTATCTTTTTTATCCTTATCCTCAAATTGCTTACTATTAAAGTTAGCAGTCTTTTTATAGGCAGAATTTATCAGAGCTAGTATCTCTACAGATCCAAAATCTTTCTGTTCAAATCCTTTTAAATAATCTTGACAGGTATTTTTATCCACTCCAAAATCATTGAAAGCTGCTGCTAATTTATAGAGTGATGAGTTTCTATTTTGTGAATTATACTTCTTTTTAAACCAAGTCATCAGCTTATTAGCTATCTCATCAGTATCTAATACCTTAATATTAGTAATACTACCCACCTCACTAGTCTCAAATGGGATAACATCATAGTCAATGATATAATTCTCAGCATCTAAATTAACATAGATATCAGGATCATAAGACTCAAAGCAAGCTCTTGCAATATCTTTCCCTGATTCATCTACTCCATTGAATACTGCAGATATCTGCTTAAAATACTCTTTGTATTCTTTGTCATCCTGTACTATTGGTATTTTGACTAGAGCTTTCACTCCATTACCTGATGGTGATGTCCAACAGGAGAAGATAGATTTGTGAGCTTTCAGTTCTACAATCAGAGCAGGGATATCCTGCACCTCATCAAAGTCTAAAGTCAGTAATCCTGATGCCTTTCTTAGAGATGCATTATTTCTCTTACTGAAATCACCTCCAAAAGTAACAACAGGCAGCTGCATCTTAATGGATTTCCTTTCCTCTTTATCAGTAGAGAATCTTAGGTCCTTACATAACTGCTCAGACTTGCCATTCTTAATCCTATCTAGGTAGAATCCTACATCCTTATTCTGATAAGGTGATACATCCTTAATTGATTTGTAAAAAGTTACTTTCATAGTATAAATAAAAAGTGAGAGTCCCTGCTTAACACAACCGCCAGGAGGAATTGCAGGGATTTATACTCTCTAATGTTTTTTATCATGGCGATTATGTTGTTTGCAAATGTAATAATAAAATTAATATATGATTCTAAAGTGCAAAAATAAATTATTTGTGCTGTTTTGTGCTATTATTTGTGCTGTATAAACTCCTATTGTTATTAGGCTGTAGAAGATTAGAACGAAAAAACAATTTTTTTTCCCAAAAACTGTTCACCCCCCAATATGAAAATAAATTTTTTTTTTATTAAAAATATATTATAAATAAAAATATATATATTATAGAGTATAGGGATGTGAATTGTACTTTTGTTCTAATTCTCTACAAGTCAATATCAGTAATGGAATTATACAGCACAAAAAAAGCTCCGAAGAGCTTTAAATTATTTCAGCTAATTCTTTAGCTGTCATATATTCTTTAAATTGATTAATCTTATCATACTCCCAAGGCATCTGAATCCTCACATTGATGTAGTTAAAGTTCTCTATAGCAGATACTTTGTACTTATCCTCATAATCATTATTAAGAGCAGATTGAACTAATGGCTCTATCTCATGCAGATATACTTTATCCTGCATCCTGGTCCATCTCCTGTGCATTCTGATACCATGAATAACAGTAGCATGATGTCTATTCAGCATCTTACCTATTTGAGTAAGTGATACCTTACATTTGTTCAGCCTGTACATTACATAGTATCTTTTATAGACATAGGCTCTATTTCTAGAATCAGTATCTAGCTGATACTTTGTAATCTGTAGTTTTAAAAAATTTAGTTCTTTCATTGTTCATTATTTTAAATAAAAAATGGTCTAATTGTCATTACACCAACTGCAAAACCTAAGCTAAATGCCAGTGCAATCAATGCTCTTTGTTTAAAGGTCTTTACTTCAATTGTATAATGGTTCATTGGTAGGCAAAGGAATGGGTTAATAGCAACCATCATTACCATACCCATCCATTGCTCATCCATTAGAAATCTAAAGCCTGCAATTGAGTTGGCTTCTAAAACTATTGCTGATACAAATACAATTAATAGTTTCCACCATTCTACTGCTGTTTTTTTCATAATAACTTAGTTTGTGTTACTGACTTAAATAGATCAGACTGAGACTCCATTACACCTGTAGCATTAATGAAATCTATCTCTACTTTTGCAGATTGGATTAGAGTACCTGCAAGCTGAGATATAGCCTTAGCTTTATCCACCTCTACATTCACCTGGTCTGTTGTTAATGTTTCATCGCTCAATCTCTCAAGAGCCATAAATAGATGATCTCTTAGATCACTTAGTTTGTTGTGTGCCATTGTTATTTATTTTTTTTATTAGTTTACATTTTAATCTCATTACCTGCTGTAATTCTTTAGGTAATCTTTGTATGGTATTTCTAGCCATATTTTCTTTCTTAGTTATCATTAGCAGATTAGCAATATCATTATTCAGATAATCACCATCTCTATACACTACTACCATCCCCTTAGGAATTGGTCCATTGTGCTGTTCCCAAGTATATCTATTCAATAGCCTCCAATCGCAATCTGCTATCTTAATATACAGGTACATCTTTCCTCCTGTATCTCTTCTTTGATGGATAGTACCTATAGGCTGAGTGTTAGGAGGTACAGTGCCTTTCTTAAACATTGTCTTAGCTACTTTCTGATATACTTCTGTGGACATTTTCTGTCCTTTGTTAGGAGGTACAGTGCCTTTCTGAAATTGAGTAGCTTTACCACCTAGATAACCTGGAGGAAATTGTGTAGACCGAAGATAAACAGGATCTTTCTTAATACCCATAGCAAAAGCTCTATTATAAACTGATGACTCACTAAGTCCTAAGTCATCTGCTATCTTCTTAGTAGGCTCAAATGGATACCTTTCTCTTATGATGTCATTCATACCTCTTCAATTAGCATTATTAAATCATCATTCTTTTGTATGAGCTGCTTAACATGATCAGCATCATATGCCTCCACTATCCTGGTCACTAACTTTACAGGACCATTCCAATAGTCAAAGGTCTTATACACTACTTTATATCTCTTCATTGTCATTGTTTTTTATTGGCACATCTAAGCCATACATTAAATCAAACATTGCAAAATCTCTATTTGCATTCCTCTTACTACCCTCATAATTTTGAAAGTACCACTCTCTAAATTGTAGGTATTTTTGGTGAGTATAATCACCATTAGCTATTTCATCCTGGACCTTAATAGCTAGCTGTGTGAACTCAGTCATTAGATTTATTGTTTATGACTTGTAAATACCTGAGGTAAAGAGGCAGATTAAATCCACCTCGTATCTCTTCTGCTGTTCTCCTGCTAGTCCAAAACTTTATAATTGCGTTGATTGTCATAGCTTAGATTTAAGTAGGTTAAGTTCTACCTCATCTAGAATAAACAGGGACATATCTCCATCATCAGTCTCTGTAGCATCATAAGTAAATGGCTCAATAGTGCCTGCTATGTATACATCACTATCATAGTCAGTAGTCCAATTAGAAAAATAAGTATTGTCTCTTTTGAATAAGTTTATAAAGTTCATGATAATAAATTTAAAAGTGGAAATAAAAATACGATTGATATAACAGCAGTAACTACTACCATTAATGCCTTAGCAAAAGCTATCTGCTCAGCTCCTACAGGAGTAAGGTATTTAATTAGTCTCTTCATTGTATTATTTTTTAAATTGGTTAAATAAATTCTCAATTTCTTGTAACTGCTCTTTGTTTAAAAAAGTAGTCAAGGTCTGAATAATTAAATGCAGTTGATTTGTGGTTAGTTTGTCCTCCTGCTGTTGTACTTCTAAATAATCTAAGATTTCATTAAATGTTTTCATGTGTAAAAGTTTTAATTGTTGATAACTATACGCCAAAGATAGTATAAAGTTTTATAACTGCAATAAAAAAGTATAATTTATATTCATTCTAAATAAGGTAAAACATATAATAAAGGTAATTTTTACCTAATAAAGTAATAAAGTAAGGTAAAACCCTTATGACATAATCGGATTTATTCCTATTATGTAAACTATATTTAGCATTATTTATGCAAAAAAAAACAGCTGCGTGCTGGGGAGCTTACAACTGTCTTTCTTTTACTATGGAAACAAGTGCTAAGTTAGTGTTTATATTTGAATTTTAAAAATTCTGTGTAAGTTTTATTATTTATTTTAAAATGTTTTCTACAATCATTGCATAACATCCAATAGTGGATAGTCCCTGCTGCAGTCACTACCTGTTTATTATGCCTCACATTATAGTTAGTGCATTCAGGACAGCAGAACTTCTCATCTCCCTCCATTACAGCATAATTAGTAGCAGGAGCTGCATAAGAATTGAGCTTATTGAATACAGCTTCTAGGACAGTGACATCCATTTTGCAATACTCTACCATCTTATCCATAGCTTTCTGATCTTTCTTAAATACTATGTCTTTCCACAAATCTAATCCTCCTGTATCCATCTTTTGACCTACTCCTAAATACTTAGCTATATAGTCTAGTTTATTACTATTAAAATTAAAGTACTTTCTAGCCCATTTAAGAGTATCTATAGTCTTTGGCGAGGGCATAACATCAAGACCATGTAATAAAGCTCTTGTACGCAACCATTTAAGGTCAAATCTATCCCCATTATGAGCCACAATTTCTGTAGCTTGAGCCATAACTTTAAGGAATGCCTTAATCATTGCCTTATCAGATTGCTTTTTATCCCATGTTAGAAATTGTACATCACCATCTGACTCCCATTTATAGCAGATGCAGATGATTGCTCTCTCATGGATAATATCACCTGGATTGATTGTGAGGTTATAGCCTGCCCTCCAGCAGACAGACACGTTGAAACTCGTCTCAATATCAAAGAATAATCTTTTTCTTACCATAAATATTTATCCCTCGCAAATTTAAAGAGATATGATAGCAGTAAGCCTATGCCTACTCCCACAAATAATAGACTAAGATTGCCATTAGCTCTAGGCCTTGTAGCCTTAGCCTGTGCTTTCTGAACTATTCTATCTTTGTAGATAGTTTTTACTTTTAGTTTATAAGCTAGTCTCTCCTGGTATCTTGTTCTAGGAACATAAGTTGTCTTATACTTTATAATAGTATCTTTAGTAGTGATGAATTTCTCCCATACTATGCTATCATGAATGATAACAGGGATAGAATCTAAAGTTGTGATTCTTATAGTATCTCCTGTTTGCTCACAAGTATATCCTTTCTTAATTGCTTTGTTAAGATGATATTGTGCAGAGCAGCTGCTGAGTAGTAAGATTATAGCTAAGTATCTCATCATTCTTTTATTTCAAAGTGCATCCAATCGTAGTTCTTCTCTCTACCCAAAGATATAAATCCATGCTTATAGAATATATCTATCATTGCCTTATACTCAGGTCTTGCAAATCTTGCAGTTTTCGCTGATTCTTTAAGTAGATTTCTAGCAGGATCTAGATCAATGGCAATACCCCATGAGTGCATGGATAGTGCTGTACCTCCCCTCATCTTTCTATAGTTGAAACATCCACCGAATAAATCTATCCCTAACTCCTTAATCTTATCATAGCCATAGGTAGCTAAAAGCTCACAAAATACAGCTGTAAAATTATCAGCCACTAGTTTATGGCACATCATAGAGTTGACAGTGCTGTCTAAGTCCCAAGCTATTCTCATTGGATAAGGTAGCTTAATCTTTACTAAGTATCCTGCACCTGTTACATTAGCAGTACCGTATTTAGATGTTAATTCCCATCTAGTCATTTTAGTTTGTTTAGGTCCTCTTTAACTTCCTTAGCTCTAGCAAATAATGCCTTTCCACTTTGCCACAGGTCCAAATGGTAGACTTGCTTGTATGACTCATTAATTGACATCACCTCTATACTAGCTAGTACTAGTGCCACTACCTTTGTGAGCATAAATGGTACACTAAAAAAAGTAAGCATGATATCATTTAGTATGAATCTATCTATTAAAAAGAACATTATCACAGTGACCTCATAGAGTGCTAACTTACTAATGATAGCTGAGAGCTTTCTGCTAGTTATTTTTTCCCCTAACTTTTTAGCTTTCCAAATGCCTGTGATAGTATCAATGATAATTAATACTCCTATCATTAACAAGATGCCACTTATTGGTAAAAAGAATGCAAAGCATATAGATATAAGTGTCAATAGTTCTGATTGTATAGATATTAGTAGTAGGGATAATTGTGCTTTCATTCTTTAGATTCTATTTCAGATGCTAGTAAAAAAGTAAGATAAGATATTAGTAGGCATCCTAATAATTTGAAATGTAACTGATCAGCAAATACTAATGAGATACCTGAAAGATATCCAAAGCCAAAAGTTAAGAATGATAAGATGCCTGAGTGCTTCATATTATTAAGATTGAATTGTTATAGCCATTGCCTCCTGCACCTCCACATAGACCATTGCACTCTAGTAAGCCATTAGATAGACAGCTACAACCATCAATCATAGGTCTAAGGTCAGTATCTCGGTTAGTATCACTAGTGAATACAGGATACAAAGCTCTATTCTTAAGTAGGTATCTTATTAATCTTTGCTCAAAGAATGCAGCCTTTTGTGCATAATGTTCCATACTGAATGCTATTGTACCTCTATCTACAGATGAGCTATTATCTCCAAATTGAGTTTGCAATCCTTTATTCTTTAGCTGTAATGATAGGCCAAATACAGCATCCTCTGCTGCTCTCCATGCTATAATAGGCTGTATGAATGTAACTAGAGTTTCTTCATCAGGATCTAAAGTCTGATTATTGTACTTAGTTAGTAAGTCATTATAGAATGTAGTACCTAAGATAGGCATGATTCTTAGCTGAGCTTGAGTAGCTAAGTAAGGAGTAACATTGTTGACATCTACATTAGCTGTGATGGGTGTGTTATTCTTTAGATAGGTTTCTGTTATAAAGTATAGCATTATATTATAGGTGTTTGTGCAATTTGTGACCTGCTTTTATCTCCTCCAGGTACAGGAGGTAAAGATGCTAAGGCTCTAATCTCATTCTCGGTCATAGTCTCAAGTACTTTAGTAGCTACTAATGGTGATAGAGTATTAAGTGCATCATTAGTCTTAGAGGTATCTCCCTCAAGTTCTACTATTGCCTCATTTATAATTTGATAATTATTGATTGTAAAATCTGCATCTATCTTAGCTATGAATAGTAGCTCATTAAAGATGTCAGATACCTGGTCTCTTAATGGCATTACTACATTTTTTTCAAATATGATATAAGCCTGCTTAATATCTGAGCCATTACCTAGTGATCCTGTAGTACGAATACCCATAAGTATAGGATCAATGGTGTGAGAGAAACATATCTGCTCAGTATTCAGCTGTGATGCCTCTTGGAATAGACTATCATTACCATTAGTAGGTAGTGACTCTATCTTTGGCAGTTGGTCCTGACTATTAGCAAAGAATGCTACAGCTTTACCTGCATTGGCAGCACCTTTCAATCTATCAATGGTATTTCTTATCATGTTTTTCTCCTCCTCAGACTGAGGTCTTTTAGGGAACATCATAGCAAAGCTAGGAAATACTGAATTTTGGATGTTACTTTTAGCAAAATAGCTAAGTTCACCTGATAAGAATGCAAAGTTTAGAGCTGAGGTGTAGGTAGGTAGTGGATAATAATCCTGACCAATACTCTCAACCTCATATACAAATAACTGCTCATAATCTCTAGAGGTAGGAGTATATCTCCTTATCTCCTGGACTCCAATCCTACTAGCCCAATCATCACAGATATAGTATCTCTTTCTATCTAAGTTTACTCTAAGTTTCTCAGGGGATAGATTGACTATCTTTGTGAGTTTCATCTTATCATCAAAGCATAGCTTGAAATATATTCTATTGTGTAGTATTAGTTGCTGAGTTACTGCAGGAACTATCTTTTTTATGTTTAATTTTCTCTCTAATGTGTATAGCTCTAGCTTATCCTGTGGAGTAAGTCTATCAGCTACTATATTAAATCCACCACCTACAGCTGCATTCACTTTATACCCTACAATAGAGCCATGCAGTGGACTGCTGTAAAATATTTGATTGAGTAGCTCAGGAAATAAATTATCCTGCCCAAAGGGGATGTATCCATTAGTCTGATTTCTACCATTTACATAAGGTAGTGTAAGATTTGCACCTCCTACTTTAAGGAATGGAGTAGAGAATGACTGATATCCCTCTACTATTTCATGCTTTACTGTTTTGAAAAAATCTTTTAATGCCATAATTATTCGTAAATTGATGATACTATTGGTCCTGATACTACCATCCTACCCTCTTCAATCACTACTCCTGTAGAGTTAGCAATAGTTGGAGGTGTGGTACTTGACTCATAGATGCTGTATGTATACTGTCCTTTAACTAACTCCAAATCTACAGGCTCATCTAGCTCAAACTGAT
>Ga0208974_1000325_pt1 | contig 20984 bp, 18 predicted proteins | sample GreLakmeER15MSRF_FD_187699 | JGI IMG/M metagenome (GOLD analysis project Ga0208974, IMG submission 187699) | Freshwater lentic microbial communities from great Laurentian Lakes, MI, USA - Great Lakes metaG ER15MSRF (SPAdes) | ecosystem: Environmental > Aquatic > Freshwater > Lake | place: Great... | reverse complement strand
CAGCTAGGTTAGTCTTACCTTCTTTAAGCTCATTGAAGATAAGTCTGCGTAGTAGTGTGTCACTGATTGGCATATCTAGCTGCCTAGACATTGCTTGATCCCATGCTAGTTCTATCTTATCATACTTGAGATTGATAGCATTCTTAACGTCTTCATCCTCTGTAGATTCCAAGTCGCTTTGACGTTTACTCTCAATTTCTTGTCTGATCTTCTCGTCAGCAGACTTTGTTTTATCTTGTGAAAGTGGTTTCTCACCAAGGATACTAGCTACCTGTTCGTAGATAGACATCTTGGTATTAGGGGGAGTTCCTTTTAGGCCAAGGGAAATGAGTGCGTTTTTAACTATACTGCCAAGCTCTCTGTTCTGTGCATTATCAAGTTCTCCTAGTGGGCCGGGCTTATTCTCTTGATTAGATAGAGTCTTCCAGAATCCCGTCTCTAGTCCATTAGCTGCTCCTTCGATCAGTTTGCTTCTGTAGTTGGTGAGGCCGCCTTGTAGGATGTTCTTTACACCCTGCTTAATTTTGTTTGCCGATTCACTAAGGGATACATATTTAGTTTCGATTGTGCCTCCAAATAGCTTCTGTAACGCAAGCATAGCTGCAACCAATGGGTCTTTAATCTCTGGCTTTGTTGCTTTATCAATTTGGGTATTGATATTCTCTACAAGTTCAGTTCCTATCTTCTCACCTACTTGAGTGAGTTCATCAAGAATTACTTCTTCCTCATTTACCTTTGTCTCATTTACAGCGGTAAGGATTCTTTTGATTTTGGCAACCTGATCTTCAGTTGGTGTAGTTGTGTTGAAGAATCTCTGTGCTGCCAGTTCAATAAATCCTGCCTGCTCTGCTTCGTTAGCTTGGATGATGTAGCTTTTAAGCCCCGCCAATGCGCCGAGTGTGCGAGCAATGTCTTCTTCAGTTGCAAGACTTGTTCCAACAATGTTGAGTTTATTGTTGAGCAAGTAATTCAACATGGAATTATCGCCCTGCCCCGATAACTTGATGGCATACTTATACAACTCATTGCGAAGTTTAGACATACCAACAGTCTGTTTGATAACTTCAAATGCGTTGCGCTCTGCCTCAGTTGCGTCTTCTGCTACATCAACCTCCTGCATGGTTTCGCGGGTAAGTTGGTTGATAGCCTCGGCGTTGTTTTTGGCATCTGGATTAGTTGCTTTCAACCGCTCAATTAATCCCCATGCTTTCTTAGTAGAAGACTCAGATGGGGTAGAGTCACCATCAAATACCCTTTGCTTAATGATCTTTATCGTTTCCGATAATATCCCTTTGGGAGTATCCTTCTCTTGTCTGATAGCTAGACCAACGATTGTTCCCTTGTCTGTGTAGCGTTCTAGCTTACCTTTACCAAATCTTAATGCACCAGCCTCACCTTTACCCGGCAAGTAACCCATCAGTTCATTCAGTTTAGCTGGCGCACCACTCACCGCTTGCCATACATCACCAAGGAACTCTCTGACTACATCACCGAATTGCTGGATCATCTGCTTGGCCCAAGCGCCAAACTCCATTCCTTTTTCGTAGATGTTCTGTCCTGCTTGGATGAAGTCTTCTCTTGATGGGATTAGAACGCCACCTTTCTCGCCAAGTTTTGGTTTGGCTTGCTTTTGCTTTCTAATTTTATTTACACTTGAAATGTAATCAAGCGGTTCGCTTATTGCTTCTGATTCTATCCAAGAAACAAACTCTTGAGGGACTGTTGGAAATTCATTTGCATATTCTGGGTGCATTTTCGTAAATGCCCAGTTTGTAAAAGCATCAGCAAATCTTTCTTTGATTCCCTTGCCCGGATTAGGAAACTTATCCGGCATAAGTCTTTTATTCTTAATTGAATTTAATACTTTTTCTGGAATTTGTTTATCTTCATCCAAATGATACAAGAAGTGAGATGCTTCATGCAAAGCAATCATCCTCGATTCCATTGGGGATATTACACTAACATCTATTTTCCCTCGATCTCTTCCTTCCTTAGTTAGTTGACCCTTTTTCTTTATTATTCCGCGAGTAAATTCATCTTCTGTAACTGGCCTTATGGAGACGGCATTCTGTAACCATTTCTTCATTTGACTTGCATCAAATCCAACTTTTTCTGGCGCACTTCCAAAAGTATCTCTGACCCAATCAATGCTTTCATTTATAGAATCTTTAACAAAATTTATAGCGATTCTTTTAGATTCAGATTTATCCGTTCCTTTCGCAGATGATTCTTGGATAATATCTGTGATTTCATCAATACTCGCAAAGTCTGTATCTGCCTTTTCTCTTTGAAGTTTTGGCGTAGTTGGCTTCGCTATCGTTTCCGATACTGCGGGGGTGGACTTATTTGCAATCAGAAACTCCGCATAATCCATTGCTGTTTTGCTGATTTGCGACTCGTCCCTATAGCTTCCATTTGGTCGCTGTAATCTGCGCTTACCTGACTTTGATAATACAACTTCTGCTCCCTCTGAAATATCTTTTTCAACAAGCTCTCTTCTTCTGAAGGGCATTCCTTCAGCAGTCACTGAATTATTCAAGGCATCTATGGCTCGCTTTGATGCCATTGGAGTCATGCCAACAGTGAAGTCTTGAAGTGTTGTGTTGGAACTTGAAGGTTTTGCAGCTACAGCGGTATCTCCAACTCGCTTTGTTCCTAACGCTATACGTTGCTGCTCTGGTGTTTTTTCTGTTATTGCAACCTCTACGGGTGCTTCTGTTACAGCAGGGGTGGGGGCTACGGGGGTTGGTGATGGTGAAAGTTTTAACTCAACAAGCGCATCTTGAATATCGTCTGGATGCGTGTTCGTTATTATTTTTTCTTGCAGTTTAACATCTGAAATGCCTTGTCTTTTAACTCCAATTTTAGATGCAAGTAGGTCTAACGCTTCAGTTTCTTGTGCTTCAATGATTGGTTTTTGATAAGCTGATAAGTCATCCCACTTTTTAGATTCTTCTGGCGTTGGAATAGATGAAACATTTTCTACCTTTGGAGGAACTTGTTCAGCGGGTGTTGCAGCTTCTGCGACTGCTGCCTGAGTTGGGATAACTTCGGTAGGTGCTGGAGTAACTGGAGCGGCAACTTCTGTGACTGGTGCGGCAACTTCGGGAGCAGCAATCGCTTTTGCTAACTCAATCTGTTGCTTCTCTGCTTCAGTTATCGGTAACGATGCTGAAGCAGGAAGAGTCTCGTTGATCTTGGTAATCTCATCGGTATTATCAACAATAGTTTGCTGGGCAGCTTTCCCCTCTTCAGACTCAACGCCAAACTTGTTGATGATAGCTAGAGAATCCTTGTTCTCTTGCTCAAGGATATTTGCTTTATCCAAATTAGCTCGCACTTCTGGATCATCTACAGGGATGGAAAGATCACGGGATTCAAGATCGGCTTGTTTATCTATGTCCACTTGTTCTTTCTGAAGTGGACTCATCACAATAGTAGCTCCGCCTGCTGACACGCCACCGATCAATGCCTCACCTAGCGCGGCCTTTGGTTTAATCTCTAGCCCCTTCTCTGTGAAGATTGTTTCGCCTGTTTGCTGGGCTATTGCCTGCGCTCCTTCAGTGGCTCCTTCACCAAGGAAGGATGCCGCAATCCTCTTGCTTAATGCTCCAGCGGCCTTCTCTCCACCGGGGAGATACTTTGCACCAATAGCATTCAGCGCACCTCCAGTCCCTGCTGTAGTCCAAGCATAGGCCAAGTCTTCGCTATTCGGGATTTCCCTGCCATTGTTCTTGGCTCGTTCTTGTGCGACTGGGCCAACGATCTGTGCAGCTTCAAACAATGCTGGGCCAGTAAACATACCAATACCAGCACCAACTGCTGTTCCCGCGCCGGGAACTACTGAGCCAGCAGCACCGCCGATGACTCCCCCAGCAGCCCTAGATGCGACACTCCCTGCGAGTTGTCCGACCTGTTCAACGATAGCGCGAGGTAGATATTGTAATGCAAATCCTCCGATTTGAGCTTCGCCAGCTTGCGGCTCCATGAATCTCTGTGCTGCTGGGATATAGCCTTCTGGTTGTTCAACCGCACCCTTGAGTGCAGAACCAACTGCTGGCATACCGAGAGTCTCAGCAGTAACGCCCATCGCTTGCAATGGTTGAGCGATACCAGATTTAAGCGCAGTTCCAAGTTGTGATACTTCTTGCTCTACTGAAGTTCCTACTGGTTGTTGAGTGGAAAAGTAAGATGCTATCTCATCAAGTGAATAGCCTTCTGATTTAGCATCATTAAATTTTGGGTCTGATTGACTTGCAAAACTAAATATTTCATCATCAGAATATCCAGCATCCCTAGCTTCTTTTAGCTTGTCTGCCGTGAAGATCATTTAAGGAATATAGATTTAAGTTCTTTCTTTTGTCCAGCACTTTTTGGTGCTGGTGTAACTGCTTCTGGTTTCTTTATAGATGATCTGTTAATAACTGCTTTCGCACCCATCGTTTGCATAGCAGCAGCTTTTGTTTTTAATGTCTGAAGGTCTTGAGCCTCATCTTTTGTGATTTCAATTGGAGGAAGTTTTGATCCACGAATAGATGCTTGAATTACTTCTTGCATTCCAGCATTGTAATTAGCCCTTCTTTCCTCATCTGTTGGAGGTCGTTTAACAGGTTGGTATTCAATATTGGCTACACCACCAGCGTCTTTTAGTAGATTACGCAACCTTGGGTTAGCGTCTACACTCACTGCTGCATCACTAAAAGCATCGAACCATTCAGCCGATTTCTTAGATTCATCTGCCAACTTGTCTTCTTTACCAATTGTTTGACTGATTGATTTGCCTACAGTCACTCCTCTTCTAACCCATTGAGAAAACTTTTCTGGAAGAATAAATCCAGTTACTCCGGGGATAACGGATTGTAAAGATGGGTCAGCAGCAACAAACTTTTGTCCTCTTGGAAGTTTGCTGACATGACTACTTAAATCTGATTCAGAACCAAACGATATAGATGTAGCTTCATCTTGTGCCTTTTGCTTCTCTAGTGGCATAGATGACCAATCATCAAATTTCTTTTGGAAAGTTATCTCAAGTGGGCTTGGTTGCTCTTGTGGTTTCTCTTGTTTAAATGCGAGAGGTGTTGGTGCTGATTCTTGTACTGGCAGTTGCACTTCAACTGGGGTCGATAGATCACCTTGTACAGCTAGGTTATCTTCTTGAGCTTGCATTGACTGTTGTTGTGGAACTAATGTTGGCTGCTGCATTCTTTGCTGCCTTGCCCTGATTGCTTCACCAATTGGAAGCCCCATTGCTCCAGCCCTTGATGCTTCAGCTACTCCTTGATCAACAATTCCTTCTTCAGTTACATCTGGTGTTATTCCATCTTGGTCATTTAGTCCAGTTATAATATCATCTGCGGTGACTTGAGAACCACCTCCACCACCATATCTAGCCCTAGATACATCAATCTGCTGACCCTTAAAGTAATCATCAGAAGCAAACTGACCAGCCTTGAATGCCATCTGGGTAATGTTCTGGATGTAGGGATTGTTAGGATTCTCCATAGCTATTGCCATGATCTTGCTGAATCCTGCGCCACTTTTACCAGAGTCGAAGTCTGTCATGGCAGATTTGAAGGCTTCTTGCATTCCGGGTAGTGCATTCTTGTATTGGTTTTGTAATGCAACAGTTTGGAATGTTGAAGAGATTTGACCTCCCAGTTGTGCTAGGTTACTTGCTAATATATTATCTTCGGCCATAATAGTTATTTTCCGTAAACTGGCGCAGTAATTGAACCACTACTTGGTTTGTAAAAGTTTCCACCTTGTGATGGGGTGTATGTTTGTCCACCATATCCAGATACTGGCTTCGCTCCAAATGGATTAGTGAACCCCATTCCAGAACCTCCTCCGAATTGGCCAATTCCACCACCGCCGCCACCTCCACCGCCAGCACTTCCTCCACCCATCATAGGTAGTGTAGTTCCAAGAAGTCCTAGTGATGCTCCACCTGTAAATGGGGCAGCACCAATTGCTACAGCAGTTCCTACTGCACCAATAATCTGATTGGTTTTAGATGCTTGGTTAGCAGCATTTACTTTAGCATCGTATTGTTCTGCTGCCGCTTTTTGTTGTCCATACGATTGTGATGGGCCAACAAATCCTGCTGTTTCAAATGGATCATAAGCAAATGAGTCAGCTAGTTGCTGCCAGCCCATTGCTGTGCTAACTCCTTTTTCTTGGAGTTGTGTAGATTGTAGACCGAATTGCCTTGGAACCATGCCTTGCGCCATCTGGAATCCACCAGCCCTACCCGCTGTTGCTGGGTTGAATCCTGCGCCACCAAACTCAGCAATGTTTCGCATGGTTTGTTCTTGTACATCTTGAGGGAGTTCTCCCCTCATCCATGATGCTGTAATGTCACTAGCTTGCCTACGTTGGGCAGTAGCCCCCGGCATGACTCGTTCAATCTCAGCCAATCTAGCGGCTGTAGCTTTTTGCGCTGACTCAGTATACGATGGTAAGTCTTGTGCTAACGCAACTCCGGGGCGTTCGATATACTTAGCTGTCTTAGATTTTTTTGCTGATCCACCCATGATTAAACCCCTGCCTTTCTAGCAAACTCATCCCATTTATATGCGTGTAATTTACTGCTTCCCCTACGCAACCACAAAACCCAATCTTGTTTATTTGGGAAAATCCTTTTAATATGTTCAAACAAAGATTCGCTAGTTGCGTTAGCAGCTAGTTCAATAAACCATGCGTTAGTATTCGATGTTTGCATATCTATATCTTTTGTTTCTGGATCGTAATTTAATTCGCTTGCTAGAATAAATAGTTTCTTTGTTATAAATACAAGCCCGAAATCTTTGTGCCAGTCGATTCTTTCTTGTAAAGGTTCTTCTCCATATTGTAATTGCCACTTATTAGCTAGGTCGTATGCCGTCATCTATACAAGAAGTAGTCGTTAGCTGATGGAGAAAGTAAATCAGAACCGATTAGGTTCTCTGCTCTGCTATAGTTAGCAAAGCGGATAGGAGCGGCGGTTGGTATCTCTTCACCTTCCATTTCCTTCTCTTGCTCTTTGATAGCAAGGTCTAGGTTCATCAAGAACTCTTGCGCTTTCCTGTTGTCTCTGGAGTTCAGAGCAAGGATAGCGTAGATCATTGCATCTGGGATGAACTCAACTAGCTCTTGTTCATCTACCAGATCAAAGTATCTCTTAGAAGCATACAGAGTGATGCACTCGCACGTTCTTGGTGCTTTGAACCTACGGAATGATGGGTTAACATCATTAGGTTGGTAGACAGAGATTAATGTTTTAGCTTCCAGCGAGGTATCGTACGCATAGATTCTTACTCTTCCTTTGGTTGCGGGTTTAGATACTGATCTAACTCCTTTGATCAATAGATCAGATTGAGCTAGGTCTGGTGGGTTAACCCCAGTTACCTTGATCGTATGGTAGGTGTCGTATTGGTCTTGTACTTCAAATGTCAGAGTCACGCCGATGTCTTCTGCGTTTTCTAACATCACACCTAAACGATAGAAGTGGGTGGTGTAGTCCCTAAAGAGAACGTGCTTCCCTCCTACTTCCGTAATCAAACGATGGCAGGATTGGTCAGCATTCAGCGCAAATGCGTTAGTCGAATTGAACCATTCGTCAGCTAACGATACTGCGTTATCCCCTACCCACGCCAGCTTGATTTGCTCATAGCGATTGGGTAGAGTGAAGCAGTCGTTAACGCAACAAATCTGGACGTACTCTTCTTGAGTTGTCCACGCACGTTTATTCCATAGCAAGCGTCTGGCCTGATTGATTGCTTTAAAAGCTCTCTCATCAGAACATACGCCACTATCTCCGACAAAACCCTTTACGAGTTCTGCCATCTCTTTGAGGGTATCACCCATTATCGTTAACGATAATTACTTCTGGTAGCCTTGTTTTGGAGTGCCAGCAGTCGTGTAGATGCTAGGCTTTTTGGCTCCAAGGTTTGGCATATTGCCCATACCTTCGCCGATCTTACCGCGAGTTGGTGAGCCGCCAGAGACGAGGCGAGGGTCAGTTCCTTTTAGTGGTGTCATAGTATTTGTTTTCTTTATGGCTATTTACTTACGAAGTGTGAACCGCCATCCAGTCCAAACTCGTTATTTCTGCAATATTATTATCAACTCTAACTGTAAATCCAGCAGTAGTTTTACTTCCAGTTACCAATGAAAACAAGGGGGTTGTTAGCGGTGTTCCAGAAGCATAGACTGGAGTAAGAGAAACGCCATACACATTTGTTGGCAACACGGACGAGAATGATATTCCAAGAGTTGTTGTATCTCCAGATGCTACAGCAACATTTCCTGATCTTACTTTTACTACTGGATTAGACTCAAGCACATCAATGCGAGCGTCAAGCGCAACTCCTTCTGCTTCTAGCGCATCAATCTGATTCTGTTGATCAGCTAAAGTCTCGTTGATCTGAGCAATCTGTTCTGGTGTTACGTCACCTAAGCCGGGTACGTTGATCGTTCCGTTGACTAGAACAACGTCAATAAATTCTTGCAAGATTTCTGACCAGTTTCCTGTAGGGCAGAAATCAATTGGAACATTCGGGAATGTTAAGGCTGGACTGGAATCTTGATTATCCATTGATTGAGTAGTCGTAATATCTTTCTGGGCAGCAGTTAATGTCTGGACACTCTTGATCGTTTTCTGGGCAGTCACCAATCGGAGAGTCTTCCAAATTCTTAATGTTTGCCATTATTCTTACTCTGTCCACTGTTGCCGCTCCTGTCAAGTTAATCTTTAATTGAAATTCACTTCCTTCAATAACTGGTATATCAGAAATGTAATTACATTCAGACGGATCGGGTGAGTTAAACTTGTATCTCTTGTAGGAGTCTCCGCCCCTGCGTGGATTGCATGGTGTTTTTAGAACGGGTGAACATGGGTCACACCCATAGGTCGTAGGAACTTTAAGCTCACTCCAACATGGATAGGAGTCTGGTCTGAACTCAGCTTTACTTGTGACTTCTCCTTTGATTTCAGATAGCCACATTTCTCCACCAGTGATTCTTTTCCTCAAGAACTTATTCGATGCCCCGCTTTGCGCGAAGTCATACCTTCCCGATGTGAAGAATGATTCGATTGCTCTAGTTCCATTAGCACCGAAATCACTTCCAGTAGAGTTAGTGAACTCATACAAACGATTCTTATTATCGTTATCGAATGAGAACCCGAATCCACGCTTCTGACCAGTGATCAATGCAGATAGCAGTTGAGTTGGTCTAAAGCCCGTCCAGATGCCATTCCAGCGAAAAGAAAGCTGTGCGTCAGGTGAGGGTGAAGAGGATTGATCTAGGTCAAGCACTACCATTCCCCTATGATACCTATTCAATCCTTCTACCCCTGCCGCCCGATAGGTTTCTGGTGCTACTGTACTGATCAGATAGTTATCGAAGAACATCGTAGAAGCGAACTGCTTTAACCAAGGAGTATCATTTGATACCCACTTGTTCACTTCTCTAGATAGTTTACGAAGCGAGAAGTATCTGGCAAATTCTGATTGGCTATTGGAATAGAATGCCCAACCATCATGTGATCTGAACCAAAGCTCAGAGTTAGCTAAAGCTGTGTATGGTGATACGCATCCACGACCAAGCAAGCTGATCGTTTGCATATTGGTTGTAGCCCATTGCGCTCTTGGGATACTGACATCCATTGCGAATGCTCCGTTAGCAGTTAGGATGACCAATGCACCTTGGGCGCGGAGGTTAGTTCCAATCTGTGGCATTACTTTCATGCCTGTGATATTTCCCATCATAGATGGAGTGGAGAAAGCTCCACCTTCTGCCCAGTATCCGATCTCTGTGAAGTTCTCGGTATTCTTGGTATCGGTGAATCCGTTTCCGTAGATAATATCTGAAGCGTAGATTTGGTTAAGCCTATCCGTTACGAATACTCGCCCGAAAGCGTATTCCATGATAGTCCCAATCGGCATCTTCTTGAGGTATGGGTTCAGTCTATAGGCTGGTACACTCAAGTCTCCATCCCACGCAATCGCATTCTGGTATCCGTTCTGGATGTACACCCGATCTTCGGCTTGCACGAACCATGTGTGCATCATGCCGGGGTCATTGCCTCCGATTAACTTATAAGCGTAGGCTATGTTGTTTACTATCTTTAGGAAGTAGATCACCCCAGATACCGATAGAAGAATCCCATCGTTGGTATTTAAGTTCGTTGCCCGATATGGATATGAACCTTGGAAACTACCATTCTGAATATCGTTAACGATAATCTCATCTTGGCCTTCCCCTACTACGATTGAGATGTTGCGGATGCTCGGCCTTGTTCTGTTAATCCCGCCTCGGAATGTTCTATTAACAGACTCTGCCACCATTGATGGAGGCAAATACGATGGATGAGTATCTGCGTCTTGCGCTACGATACTTGTGAAACCATCAAAGACTGATCCATCTGCTGGCATTAGGAGTTAACGCTTTTGATTACAATGAATCGCAATGTCAATGCTTCTGATAGACTCGCTGCTGTGATATTGCGGATTACGATATTAGCATTGCTTGCCGCTGGCTCCACCGCGAAGTTGTATGAACCAAGCGTTCCTCCAGCAATATGACTTACAACTACAATGTCTGTAGCAGAAATAACTGTGTTGCTCACATTGAATGTAACGGAGGTGTCTGCTGCGAGTGCCGCATTATCGGTAACGATAGTTCCAGTAGGACGATTCAGAGTAACAGAGTTTGTCTTTGCGCCTGCTCCTTGGGTGATCGTTCCTCCTGCACCAGTATTGTATCCAATTTTAGAAGAATTGCCATTAGCAAGGATCGTGCTGTTTGATGCAATTGTGCTATTCACAATCAATGCACCAGTCATTGTATCGCCAGCTTTATTTAACTTTAGCGCATTAGCAGTATCAACATATTGCTTAGTTGCCGCTTGAAGATTTGTTGTTGGATCAGCAGCCAATGTAACACTTGTTGCGGTAATTGCTCCTATAATAGCAGCACTTGCTGCGGTAATTGCTCCTGTCGCGGTAATTGCTCCTGTGCTTACTGCCCCAGTAGTAGTCAATGGCTGGATACCAAGATCAATTGGGCCAACTTGAAGAACGCTATTAATTGTAGCAAACTCAACAATCCCAGTAGATGATTTAGCTAGGACAGTATTGTTAGCTCCGTTAGTCCAAGTCAGATTGCTTGCCCCATCAGTCTTCAAGACTTGCTGGGAAGCTGGTGTCTGAATGGTTTTCTGACAGGCAGCAGAGTCTTCTACTACCAATCGTTTACCATTAGCTGTCGTCTCAAGTGGTTCGCACAACAATGGATATTCGGAATCGCATGGTGGGCAGGGAGTGCAAGGTGTGCAGAGGCTCATAGTATTTGTAAGATTATTGCTATTGTTATTACTATTGTCGAAGGGATTGTCAAGTCTGCAATCAATTATTTAAAAAGGTTAGTTTATTAATATAGTTAATCGGCTTATGATCAACAAATGCAGAAATATAATTACCATTCTTGAAATCTTTGACTAATGATAGTACCATATCTTTCGATTTTTTAATTAAACCGATTTCTTGCACATTACCAATACGGTCAATGTACAGATTTGTGCCATGATGCCTAAACCCCATCCATAGTGGCGGTAGAAAACAAGCATAGTCATTTGTGTTTTGAACTCTAAGGTGTTTGACTTTTAAATGCTTTACAAAATCACCATCCCCTACTCTGGGCGAACCGAATGTAATAAGAGTATCGACTTTATCTTGCAGCCTAGATGCAACAATTGTAGCGATTCCCGCTCCCAAACTATGACCAGTTATAAACAATTTGTTTCCAGAAATATGTTGAGCGATTTCAACAGCTACCGCTTCCCATAATTTATTTGCTTCTTTTTGAAATCCAGTATGAACCTTGCCACCGCTTTCTTTTTCTTTACTGACATTTAAATCAGCTAAAATATCTGACTTTTCCGTTTTATTTATGCCAGTAAATGATACTTGTGTGCCTCTAAAAGACAGCACAATATCATCATCTTTCTTAGTTAGATAACCTTGCGCTCCATCAATATCAAAATACTTTATTACATTATAACCGATTTCTTGAAATAATTTAACGGACTGCGACATATCTTTTCTTGTCGCATAGTTTATTTTCATAAACTCTAATAATTTCACTTCATCCATGTGGGTTATTTGAGTGTAAGGCAGATTAGGATAGGAGAAATGTTAAGGTAGTTTTTTAGTTTTGGTAATCTTCTGGCTTATCGTGTTTGCTTGGGAAGTCGGATGGCCAGTTTAAAACTTTTATATCTTCAGCCCTTCCAGTATCCTTTACATATTCAGAAGACTCATTTTGAGTATATTCTTTAATTGTTCCGTCATTTGTCATAATTGAAATTGTATTTTCAATTAAATTCCATGTTACTTCATTATTTTCCATAATATTATATTACCAAATTGGATATTGAAAAATATATCTAAATTCATTTGCCAATGTATTTGTTGCAATAAACCCAAGAGAAATTACATTATTTGTTCCATCATATGATATTGTTCCAATTGTTTGAGTGCTATTACTTGTTGAAGCCGCTGTTCCAGAAGAAGACGCATTTGTAAGAAGTGCGTTTAAATTTGATGGAATTGGTGGAGCAAATCTAACAGTTGCGACTCCGTTTGCTGTTGGAGTAATTGTAACTCTTCCAGAAAGAGTTGCAATCCTATCTTTTATAGAAAAATTGCACAAAGAAAATACAACTGTAGTAACATTTGTTGATAGAGCAAGCGATGGTGTATATGTTCCAGAATCAACATATTTGTTATCTACATTAGGATCATACGATGTTGCAAATATTTGTTGCGCTCCAACTGTGTCTCCAAAGAATTTGTTTCCACTCCAAAAAACCATGTTGGTTTTATATTTGTAATTAGATGGTGGATATACTGTAGTATCTGTTAATGTTCCAACGCTTATTGGATTTCCAGTTCCAATATCTGAAAACATATTGTCTCTTACATTTACTGAAAAGCAATCATTTGCAATACTTATAGATGGCCCAGTTCCACCTGTAGTTGGGCCTACTAAATTATTTCCAACAATTGATATTCCATTTGAATACTCTTCACAAACAATATGTTTATCTGAATCTGTAATCGTATTGTTATTAATGATAACATTCATCAAATCTGCGGTTTTATGGTAATAATCTGAACCCTCAATGCGAATCCCCATAAGTGTTCTTTTTATAACATTATTCGATACATTTGCTCTTACATTTTTAATAGCAAATCCGAGTAGAGCAACTGAAGGAGATATGTAAATTCCTTCTTGGAATGCTTCAATTAAATTATTAGATACTAATGTATTATAACAATAATTAAATAATAAAATACCAGATCCTTGAGTTGAACTGTCACCAGTAATTACATTATTCGTGCAAATTGAATTTGGCGATCTTAAAAACACTCCGGTGCCGCAATATAAAAATTGATTATTTGTAACTTTTACACCATATGATCCTGAGTGTGATGTCATTCCATTTGCACAATTTATAACAATACACCTATCTACATATGCAAAAAGACATGGTGAAAATACACTTGATCCAAAAAATCCGTCAGAATATGTTACATCAAATCCTTGATAACCATTTTCAATTTTGCAATCTTCATATCCACAATTCCAACTTGAGATATTTGAAAGTGGATTGTAAGTAAATGAATTTGCAATTCCTGCCGTGTAAAAAACAGAACATCCAACAGATTTAGTATTGTAACAATTTAAATAATTTACTGCTTCTCCAATAGCATTTAATGAAAAGTGACAATTTTTAACCAATCCATTATTTACTCCATACAGATTTATTTTGTTTGATCCTGTTCCAGAAATAAAATTAATGTCTTGAATCCTTACATCATCAACAAAATTTATCTTTCTAATATCTGCATTCGCTCTACTGTTGATTGTAAAAGTAAGTGTTGTTCCGCTCGTAAGAGTAAATCCAGCATCAGATGAAGAATACATCCTGATTTGTGTAGAATTTATAATTGCAGAAATCCTAACAACATAACTTGATGGAATTCCAGTTCCAGTCACAGTCATTTGTTCTACCAATCCAGTAGTATCTCCAGATGCAAGCGTAATTGTAAAAGCATAATTCCCAGATGCAACAGTTGGTATATTACATACTTTTGTTGTATTTGGAGTTTCCGCTGAGTTACTTGTATTGTAATCTGGAAATATAAGCGGTGGATAAAATTCAAATGTATCAGAATCATTTACTGTTTGAACATTAAGAATTTCACTATAATACGATGCTTTTAGTGACCCAGTTCCAATACCCAATTGCCAATCACCACCATCAGGAGTCAAAGCATTTCTTTGCGACAACAACGCATACTTGTCTCCGACAGATGCGCCATGCGGTGATGCTGTTGAAACGCTCGTATCATATCTTCCAATATTAGAAGATATTGCTATTGGTGATCCAACTGTTGGAACTGTGTATATGAAATCACCAGTTGTTTGAGTTGAGTAATCAAAAATTGTAGACCCATTAATATCACCGCTTATCGTAACATTACTATAAGTTTGAAGTTGGCTTGAAATTTTATATTTACCAGAAGGGATGTATACGAATTTTTTAGTCGTAGATGAATTTGCGTAATTTATTGCATTTTGAATAAATGTTGCAGAATCAACTACTCCAGTAGGATCAGCACCGAAATCTAATACGTTCACCACATCAGCAAACCTATTAGCCAATGTCCTTGCTACTGCTGCTGCCCCAGTTCCAGAACCTGATCCAGTGGTTGTTGCCGTGAACAAAGACCCTACGACATAAGTTTGTCCCGTGGTTCCAGCAATTGTGTTCCATTGCGTTTGTGTGGTTGTTCCAAGAGCAGTGATCTTGTATTGCTGTGCTACAACGAATGATCCTGCGGATACTCCAGTTGATCCAGTCGATACGATCCCTTCTAGGACGTTTTGTGTTGCTTTAGTTAGTGCCATAATATTTTATTTTGCTGTCCATCCATTAAATGTTGCTCCACCAGATTCTTTGACCCACAGAGTTTGCCCGGCTCCTCCAGATTTATTTGTGTATAGACTGCCCAATTGAGCAACTACAACTCCTTCTGGACTTCCTATTCCATTGTAGATTTCTGCAAAACCATATAATGATACTATCACAAGAATTGATCCTGCTGGAACTGGAGAAGACATTGTTAATACATATGGTGTGCCGCTTGCGATTGTATAATTATTGGGGTCTTGTATAACTCCATCTATTGCGACAAGGTATGCGTTTGGATTTGTTGTGATTGCGCCAGTAATATCAAATGTAACATCTACCCCATCTCCAACATAAGACCATCTTAACCCACCAAACGATGTTTGTAGTGCTTCAATTTCATCAAGAATAGCTTGAGCTTGCTCTTCAAGTATCTTAGCTAATCTAGCATAGTAAGCTGCGCGATCAGCAATAGCATTTACTGCGGACTCACTTGGGCCACACGGATTGCATTTTGAACTTCTGGAATTTCCGCAACTCATAATATATTTATCGTTAACGATAGTTTGGGTTAAGTCAAGTGTTTTTATGCTGTAGAAAGAGAAACTACAACAAGTATACTTCCACTTGGCACAGTTGAAATTGTTAATGTCCTTGGAGAGACATTGTTTATTGTATAGTTTGCTGGAGCTTGAAGGACTCCATCAATCTGAGCAATGTATAAAGCAGAAACTAAACTACCACTTGTATTTCCTGTAAGCGTCCAAGTGGTTGTTGACCCATTACCAGTAAATGTCCAAACACTACCAGCGTTCGATGAAGGGATTATTCCTGTTGCTCCTTGTGGCCCCGTTGCGCCTGTGGCTCCCGTGCTTCCAGTACTACCTTGACTTCCAACTCCCGTGGCTCCAGTCGCTCCCGTAACACTTAATCCGCTTGCGCCAACTAGACCTGTTGTTCCCTGCACTCCTTGAATGCCCGTGCTGCCCGTTGCTCCTTGAACACCTTGGATGCCTGTGGCTCCTGTTGCTCCTTGATTTCCAGTAATAGAAATTGTCCAAGATGCAGCAGTCGTTGTTCCAACACTTAAATCTTTTAAAACAGAAAATGAAGTTCCACCAGTAATTGTAACAACGCCTTCAAAATAATTTGAAGTTGTATTTACTACTCGTATTCTATTTCCAGTAATAAATGCACCTTGTTTATTGGTTGTCATCACAACTGTTCCAGATGACGATGGGGTTGTTGATGTTGTTGAAGTCACCCCATCATACCCTAAACCAGTAGCTCCTGTGGAACCCTGCGTACCTACACCAGTCGCGCCTGTAGCCCCAGTTGTTCCAGTTAATCCAATAACGCCTGTAGAACCCGTGGAGCCTTGGATGCCTTGGATTCCTGTTGCGCCTGTGGAGCCAGTAACCCCAGAAACGCCTGTTGCACCAGTACTGCCCGTGGAGCCTTGGCCTCCCGTAACTCCCGTTGCGCCTGTGCTACCAGTGGAACCTTGTCCTCCCTGTACTCCTGTGGCTCCTGTGCTGCCCTGACCTCCAACAACGCCAGTTGCTCCTGTGCTTCCCGTAGAACCCTGAATGCCTTGAACGCCCTGTACTCCCGTTGCTCCTGTCGATCCTGTAAGACCAATAACCCCTGTAGTTCCTGTAAGACCAGTTGCCCCAGTTGATCCGCGAAGACCAGTTGCTCCTGTTGTTCCCTGCGCTCCTTGGATACCTGTGGCTCCCGTGGTTCCCTGACCACCTTGGATACCCGTTGCCCCAGTGGAACCTTGTCCTCCCTGTACTCCTGTTGCTCCAGTGCTGCCTTGTCCTCCAACAACACCTGTAGCTCCTGTGCTTCCAGTCGATCCTTGAATGCCTTGGATACCTGTGGCTCCTGTGCTGCCCTGACCTCCAACAACGCCAGTTGCTCCTGTGCTTCCCGTAGAACCTTGTCCTCCGACTACACCCGTTGCACCAGTAGAACCAGTAGAACCTTGAACTCCTTGAATACCAGTTGCTCCAGTCGATCCCGTGCTGCCTTGCAAACCAATAACGCCCGTAGCACCAGTACTGCCCGTGGAGCCTTGGCCTCCCGTAACTCCCGTTGCTCCTGTGCTTCCCGTAGAACCTTGAACTCCTTGAATACCAGTTGCGCCTGTCGATCCAGTTGAGCCTTGATCACCAGTAACTCCTGTAGCTCCTGTAGCTCCTGTCGATCCAGTAGCTCCATCTAGCCCAGTAACCCCAGTTGCGCCTGTAGTTCCCTGCATACCTACTCCAGTGGCTCCAGTCGCGCCTGTGGAACCCGTTGGCCCTTCTACACCAGTTGCTCCGCTTGCTCCAATAGCTTGTTGAGCGAGACACGCTGATTGAGCCGCGCTCTTAGCGGATTCTTTAGCTGACCTCGCATAAGAGGCAACTATAATAGTCTCATTGCAGCAATCTTTCATAATTTTATCGTTAACGATAATTTAGCTTCAGTCAAGTCGTTTCCACTAATAGATAGGGAATTGTCTTTTGGTTGTATCTAGTCATTTCTGAGTAGACTAAATTGATGAATCCGTCCCATTGCGGCGGGTAGATCGTTTGGCAACCCAACGACGATGTGGTGTTGTATCCTCCCCGATGTATGTTAATAGCGATTCCCATATCATCCCCAATCCCATCCCGCGTGACTGGCAGTTCTTCTTTTGGGTTAGAAGGTCGAAGCGCAGGGTAGCCGCCTCCGGGTTTACTAATGCCATGATTCCCCTTACGGAACCTATGAATGCCCGTTTTGAGAACCGCGATACCCTTCTTATGAACTGACGGATCAGTATTCGCATTGAAAGTAGCATGAACAGAAGGAGATAAAAGTATAATCGCATCATCGTAGATACCCCTATCGTTCTTCCCTTTCTCTCCCATAGTATCACGATAATAGCCTCTAATACCAACCAAAGCAACACGATCAACGATTCCCGATTTAATTACCATCGAGAGCGTCTTCTCCTTTGCTTGCTGCGGTCGGGAGTTTGGAACCATTAGCCTTTACGAACTACATTAATTAATCCAACAAGTCCTAGTCCTGCGACGATGATAGACTCTTGGAGTTCTGGCTCAATTTTAACCCCAACTGCAATAGCAATTAGGATCAGTCCGCGCCATGTGGAGTTCTCACTCAGTTTTTCGAGTAGTGTAGTTAGTAGGTTTTTCATTTTTTAAGTCCTTTAATTTCTGGAAGTTCGTAACAGAACTTTCCGTATTTTGTTTCGAGGCATACGTTTGGTTGAACCCCAGCACATCCCGTTAAGAATGCCATGCCCAAAAAGATAAATGATATAACTATCATTACTATTACTATTTTTTTTGGTTTCATTTTTTAATTATTTGTTTGGTCATGTAGATGCACGTTAGGACACCAGCAATAATACTGATGATTCCGCCCCCGATTCTAATTGACGCTTCTATTTCTGGTAACATACTTACTATAAATCCTGTGGTCGATATGATCGTACCCATTACTCCGTGGCTGGTGGCGTTGTCGTTCATACAGTTGGTCTTGTTGTTTTATAAGGGTGTCCTGCTGGAAGCAAGGAAACTAAATTCCACTTCCATGCGATATACCCTTCCATTTTTTGTCTGTCAGTCAAGGTTAGAGTTGAGCTATAAGATACAATTTCGCATACAACTCCATCCCACGGGCTAATGTTTTGTCGCAGAGTTCCGATTCCGTATCCTGCAACAGTAACTGCTGATGCTGAGTTAGCTGAAATGAATCCCATTGAGGTATTGAGTTGAGGAAGGACAACCCGATTCGTTCCGTCTGCGGATATTTGGGTTGCGTTCAAGAAGAATGGCCCACCTAAAAATGTGTTATTAGCAAACGATTGGGTTAAGCTATTTCCAAAGAAACAGTTTCCGTTTGCGCTGCCCCCATCAATCGCTCCACCAAACAAAGGCATGAATGAATATGCTCCATTGTAAAATACTGTTCCACCCTCGTATTGGGCAACGATGAACACATTTCTGTAATCTCTCGTTGTTACTTGGTTCGTTGAGAATAGACGTTTAAGCCCAGTAAAACGAATTGCATTCATTCCATTTACTGTTGTAAAGACTGGTTCTTCACCAGAGTTAGGAATAGCATGGTTTGCTATGCTCGATTTATCTCTCCATTCAGTTACTAGCGGCCCGTTTAGTGTCAAAGTATTGTTATCCGCTCCATCCAACCATAAATTGATCGTTGCAGTTGCGTTTGTTGGACTCCAGTAATTATTAGGAGCCGCAACTGCATTACCAAGGGAAGACGGAATAAATGCAGCTTGTTTAGAGCAAACAACAATCGTGTTGGTGTATGTGATCTGTGCGTAAGCAAAGACATATCCATCAATGTTAAAGCAAGGAGTTTCTGCACTCCATGTGCCATCACCATTGTTTACAGTTGTTGCTGTAAGCCATGTTCTATTCTGCCAATCAGCAGTTTCAAGAGCATAATAGATTTGAATCGCTGAAATATTTGCTGTGTCGGACGGAGCAACTGTTACCATTGGGTATCCAGTATTTGCCCCAGAAGTGACTAGGCTAGGAATCGTGTTTGGATTGCTAGGCCAAGTGGCAATTGTGCCTTTGAGTTTATGGTCAAACCATAATTGAACGTCTTGCTCTATGCCTGTAATAATGTGATTTGCATTTGGGATAAATGCATAGCTTCCCGTTATTGGGCATACCTCAAAGTTATGGAATCCTCGATCAAAGTTCCCATGAAAATCATTTGTTGCCGTTAGCCAGAGAACAGGTGCTGTTGCGTATGGAGCATATGCCTGTGATTCAAGCGTGGAAATATAATAATTATTTCCCTCAACAAATGTTGGTTCTACATATGGCAAAGCGTATGGCAGAACATTGAATGTCTTCCAGTAGTGAATCCAACCATTCCCAAAAGTCGAAATAACGGCTTTAATGTCTGGCTCGATTGCCATACCCCAAGCAATATTTCCACCCCAAGAATTTCCCCAAAATCCGATTTTAGTTACATCAATATCAGCGGTAAGAGTCTTAACAAACGCTAATACTCTGCGAGGAATTGCTGACCAATAATACATATCTTGGGCGCGAACATCAGTGATAGTCGCAACAGATACTTGACTTGCATAGTTAGAATTAGGATTAACGTATTGATTCAATCTGCTCAATGCAGATGGATAAACTGTCATTAGATTTGCGGGATATGCAGGGATTGTTCCTCCAGCAGTTCCGCGCCAATCGTACTGAATTACAGCATAACCAAGATTTGCGTAATTAGTGTAGTCAGCTACTCCTGCCCACCATCCATTTGTGAAAATAAAACATGGAAGATTGCCTTGTCCACGAAGAGAAACTTTTACTTGGTATTTAACATAAACACGAATCAACTCCCCGTCGATTGGCATATCAATGAATGAGTTTTGCGTAAGAACTCCATTCAGCGTTGTTGCATTAATAATAGTCTCATTAAAAGCACCAGCATTTGGATCGTAGTTATTGTACCTTGAACCTACATTCCAAATGGAATTAACATCTGGAACAACTTCATTGTTTGTATCTGCACGATACCAAGTGTTATCTTTTGGGTAAACTATAGATTGGCTATTATTCCCCTGTTTGCCAAATCCTGTTGCATTCGGGCTATATGCGGTAGTCCCATCTGGGAGGCTTGTTGGAAGGTCATTTACAGTTTCATTGATTACAGAAGTTGTAGAACTTTTAAAGAAATCAAGTTTCCCCGTAAATGGATTAAGATTAAATGGCATCTTCTGGTCTTTCTGGAAGCTGCGAAATATCTACCTCTTCTATTGGTTTTGCAATTGTTCCAACTGGAGGTTGCCAGTCTTCAAGATTTCCATTCCAGACAATGGTATTTACTAGCCAACCACCTTCTTCGTCGAGTAAAGCGTATCCGTTCATAAATTAAAAGTATGTTGTAATTACAATAGCACCATTGGCTCCTGCTCCTCCTGCACCCGAAGTAAAACCGAAAGCGCAACAACCACCACCACCACCTCCACCAC
>Ga0208974_1000323_pt1 | contig 21006 bp, 24 predicted proteins | sample GreLakmeER15MSRF_FD_187699 | JGI IMG/M metagenome (GOLD analysis project Ga0208974, IMG submission 187699) | Freshwater lentic microbial communities from great Laurentian Lakes, MI, USA - Great Lakes metaG ER15MSRF (SPAdes) | ecosystem: Environmental > Aquatic > Freshwater > Lake | place: Great... | reverse complement strand
GTTCATAGTATCATTAACTAAACTGTCTAACAAGTTCTTTGGCTGAGAAGAATTGCTCATGTAAATCTCTTGTTTGTTTTTTAAGTTGCGGCAAGAACTTTTCATAATTATCCATGTACTGTATAATTTTATGACAGATTTCTTGTCTATGTATTAGATATTGATCCCAGCTTTCTGTCCACTCCGATGGATACTTAAATGTATCATATGCCATCTCACTGTAACTTAGTCTGTCAGGCATCATAGGAATAGCGTCAACAAGTGCGCCTTCGTACCAACTAATACCTAGTGTCTCTTGTAAGTTAGCACTGAACACTAATTTACTTTCACCTAGTAAGTTGTGATATTCATTCTTTGTTAGCTGTTGATCCTGGCAAACAATAAACTCATATTGCGGCAAGTGTTCTTTTAGATCTCTAAAAATTTCAACCTGTTTCTCTGGAGCGATGCGATGCGGGAACAAAATAACATCTCGCTTAGGCATGTTTTTATATGAAGTTAGTGTAGAATCCATATACTCCATAGGCCATCCTGTTCTTACAATTTTTCCACTTTCTATGTTATTGTCAATCCAGTCGGACCAGGTACCTTCTTTAAAAGTATCTGCAAACAATCTAATATGAAAATTTGTAGCAAAGTAGTTGTGGTCAACAGCGTGAAAGAAACTACGTTCAGCATTTCTAACCCAAGGTGCATTGCCAATCAACCTTCCTAGAAAGTCTTGCGGATCATAGCTACCGGCATGCCATAATGCATGAATGGTTACAGGAATCTGCAACAATTCACTCATGTACTTTAAGTTTATGATACCAGGATGCCAAGCGTCAGTAAACAAAAAATGATCGCTAGGCTTAACTGCTCCGGAGCAAAACAAACGGCCCATCTGCTCAACTTGTGCAGACTTATAGATATTAGTGCCGCCAAAGTTGAGAAATGCTCCAGGAGTGGTAGCACTAGGAATGTCCGTAGGACCTGATATAATGTTGACATTGTGTCCTGCCTTTCGTAAGAGATTAGGTACATGAGACTTCCATTGACCCGTGTACCTTGTTTCTACGCTTTCTAAATCAACGAGAAAAATTGTCATTGCGTTGACGATAGTTATTGTTACCACTGCGATTGTATTCGCCACGTGGCTTACGTGGACGAGTACTGTAGTAGTAGTTGTTCCACACTTGACTTTCTCTGTTGTAGAGATTAGCTTCGTTAAAGTCGCACAATTCAAAGCGACAAAAATCGTGAAACTTTTCTAAATCATCAAAGATCTTAACAATCTCGGGTTTAGCTTCCCAGTAGTTAACATCGCGATAGTTCTTAGCCATTATAGCTTTCCTTAATATTTAATAAATGAACCATTTTCTCCGTCTTCGGAGATCTCAATCCAGACCTCGCGGTCTGGATACTTTTGTGAGACTTGAGCGTATAAATCATCGCTCATCATCTCGCAACTTTTGTAATCTAGCGACAATACACCTTCGTTGCTAGAATACAGTTTTTCAAGCCATCGCTTGAATTGAATGAACTCCACGTCTCTGTCGTTATGCGTAACAGATAACCAGACCCTAAAGTGAAAGATATGGCGATGTAGATTAGCCAAAAACGAAACATCATACTCATCTCCTGTTGCTAAGTTTGAATCTGTTGCGGCTGCTGGATATTTGTGCATACCTTCTTTACGAAAGGTAACCCAAATCATTTTATTAGGGCGAACGTCTTGTCTAATAATCATTTTACGATCTCATCGTTTTTATATTGTGACCAGTCTGTAAACTTACTACGATCCATTAGTGTGTGTAGACTGTGGGACCACACACCGGGATTAGTTGCCTTAAAATCTTTATCATCTATTTTAAGCATTGTATTATAATTCCAAAGTTTTACATAAGGAATTGGCACTCTTATCTGCGGAATAAAATTGTTGTACTCACAATAGCCGCTTTCGTGAAATTCTTCAACTTGATTAATAGGGATGTCAAGACTGCACAGGTATTCTTTTTCTAAAAAGAAAAGGATCATATTTTCCCATGCTTTATGCTCTTTGTATGATTGTGGATTAAAACTATGATTAGCACCAAAAAAGATATGCTCACAACCTTGTAAGTTTAATGCAATATCTTCGACTGGTTGTACGCCATTTACAAATAAAGTCTTCATTCCATACGCAGGAGTATGCTCTACTTCTTTGCCAATAAAGTAAATTACATCTTCTTTTACACCATCTGTATAATCACGCTTCATTTTTCTTACCTTCTTCGTATTGTTTAAAAAGCCTAGTTACAGGTTCCATGCGTTCAGCAAATACGTCTGGCGCACCTTCTGCTGCCATTTTCATATCCCATCCGCTAGGATAGTGTCGCAGGCAATACCTAGCACCGTCTTTAATACTTTTAGGAACTCGTGGTGTGATAAGTATCTCTCTTAAGAACTTTTCCGTTTGCACCACGGCTCTATATCTTTCGTCTGGCAGTGTCATTCAAATAAACTATCAAAGGTTGTAACAACGGGTTCTTCAACTTTAGCTACTCGTAGATCGGAAAAATCTACAGTAGGAATACCAAATTCTTCAGCTTTAGTGTGTGCATTGACGGTCTTCTTGCCAGTTGCACCACGTGTACCGATAATAGTCATCCAAAACTTACTGTAATATTCAATGATAGCATTTGCATCATCTCTATTATCACAAGCAAATATTGCTTCTACTATGTCCTTATAATACACTCTATCGAAGCGTTCGTCAACTAACATGGCAGGCAATTTGCCCAAATCATATTGTCGATTGGCTTCTTGTACTGCGTTCAAGTGCATCCAAACATTATGACCCATCATTAGTGCATAGCTAAATGAATCCCAGCTTGTCTTGCCTTCCTTACCGTTCTTATTTAGATCACCAGGTGCATAGATACAAATATCTTTCATTTGAATTTGATCAATAATTGGACTAGATTCAAACTTTTCAAAGATACCGTCCTGTAGCACTGCATCCTTAAATAAGCGAGAGTCGGTAGCATACTTCTTATCATCCGCACTCGCCTGCATACGATAAACCCATTTAGTACGATCTTCAGTTTCTGTATTAATATAAATCTGTCCATTAGCAGTAGCTAAGAACGGACTAGCACAGTCAAAGCTGATAGTAAAGTTTGGATTATGATACTTGCGTACTGCACGTTGAATATCTGTTAGTAGCACAGCCCACTCTAACTTTGACGTACCCAAGAAGTGCATCCAGTCATGTTGACCCTGTTCTAACAAACCATCAAATCGTAGAGCTACTAGGCGTTTGAGCACAAGGTGAATATCACACATGTTCTGTCCACCCATGCCCCAACCATTAAATGCCTTATCACCGTAGACTTTAGTATCACAAAAGTCTTTGACCTGTTGATACCAGTCATCTGCTTGTTCGTGTGTTTCACCTTGTAAAACATTTAAGAACTTGCAGTTGCCATTACGATGTTTAATAAAGTATTCATTATTAAATCTAGTAGCATTAACTGCCTGTTGATATGATTCGATGCCAGTTGCCTTACGTCCAGCTGGGCTACGTTCTACCCAAGCTGGAATATCAAGCACCATGCCATAATCCATTAGTGTGTCCATCCAAGTTAATACTTGTTCACGCTTCTTCTGTGCGGCATCTAATCGAGCTTGATAGAGCTTAGGATGATCTACTTTGGTAAACTTTTGATTACCATTCTTATCAGTCTTGGGATGGCCTGTTGGATGGAACTGAGGTACAAGTTCAACACCCTTTGCATTGACTTCTGTCCACATGGCAGCAACTTCTGGTCCTGTGGGATCACGCCACTCGCCTTCCCATACACCTTTACCAATCTGGAAACCACCTGAGTCTCCTAAGACCCAACTAGTGCTACGGTCTCTGTTACGGAACATGTCCTCAGTTTCGTCTGGCTTGGTAAGATCTAAGTTAGCATGTCCTGCAGAGTATAGGCAATGATCAAAGTAGAATGCACCTTTATCTGGATTTAGATAATTGAGACTTTCTACTCCATTGGCTAAACTTGGCGGTATACGTGCAGGATCTACATAATTTCCATAGCGTTGTTTGCCTATGAACGTTGAGTAGAAACCTGACGTAGCTGGCAAGAAGTATGCGTAATCGCTTTGCTGTGCAGTCAGGTTTTTATTCATTACTTGCTCTGTGCTGGTAGAATGTAGTTGTATTCAGCAAGGCCTGAATCAACTGTAATTTGCATAGCACCTGCATCTGCAATACGCATAGTCTTGTCACCTGCAAGAGAAAGAATGCTCATAACTTGATTAACAGGCCATGACCATGCTTGGCGTAATTTACCCTTAACTCCTGACTGGAATGTAAAACTACCTGCGTGGGTACTTGCATCACCAAAGAAGAATACTAGATCACCGTCTTCTGTTTTAACTTGAAAAACGTTTTCTTCTGTATGAGCACTTGCCTGTAATTTTAAACGCCCCATACTAGCAACTGTAGGTTCAAACTCGATATCCCAGTTAGCACCTTTAAACTTAACTGTCTTAAGTTTTTCATTAATGATCTCGCTATTCATAAAGCGATAGTCATTAACAAAGTCTCCAGTTGCGTTTTCAAAGTGTAAATTAGTAGGAGTATCAACTCCATTGCGTTGTTGTTTAACAACCTCAATACTTGCACCTTCCTTGTACTCTGGATTCTTCAAATGTTGTGCTAACTTATCTAAGTTAGGCATGCCAAACACCCCTTCGAACTCAGGTACTTCTTTGTGTGTTTTTGCAGTAACAATAACACTACGGTCTTCAGCCATTGATTCAATTGTAGTAGAATCTTTTTCGCCGGTGACTTTAACTAGTGGTAAGAAGCCTAATTGATGTGTATGTGCTACGATGTCTTGTAAAATGTCTTTCATAATGTTTCCTTTGTGTTAGTATATAGGTTTTTAGATTAGAAGTCAAATAATTTATTGAAAGTATTTGTCTGTTCGGTTGATCTGATATCCCAATTAAGTACGCCAATTAGATTTTCTAACTTATTGTCAATAATTGTAGATTCCATTTCTTCGTGGTCAAACGGTAATTCTTTGAACCACTTAGGCAAGCGCAACTCATCAACCGGATAAGCTACACTGGTAAATCCTAACGGATTATCTTTTAGCTTACAAACAATGACTTTGGCACCGTCTGTAATTTGCATTGAATACTTGTCGTCCATCATACGCTTTAGAGTATTCCAGTTAAGACTTGCACGAACGTGACCGGGCATGTTAGTCTTGCCTGCTTTCTCTTCCTTGCCGCGATATGCCGAAATATTGTTAGCACGTTTAGGGCTACCTTTCTCCCAACCTGGTCTGGCCTTGAAATTAGTACGGAATTCAGTAATATGATCTAGTACTTGTGTTTCAGTATGACCTGTAAGTACTTTTTCTAAAATATCACTTAAAAAGTTTTGAATAAATTCAGGAGTATCGCTACGTTTCAGATCCAAACCCATGGCCTTGATCTTACCTGGTTTATCATCTACGTCAAGCCGTTTACCTTCCTTATCATAGTAAAGAACAGCATAACGTTTCTTAGTAATAAACAAACTCTTACTGCCAACAATCTCACGACCTGCTTTAATAACTTCTCCACGTGTTTTTGGAGTGTGAAATGCATCTAGCATAAACTGAGGAAATGTTGAATTTACTTCTTCAGCAATTTGGTCATATAATTGTATTACTGTTTCTTTTGTCCACGGGATCGATCCCGAGTCGATATCTTTCTTAAGCGTCTTATAAGCAGAAAAATAACAACTATCAGTGTCACCGTAGATAATAGCTTTTCCAACATGGTTATTATCTCCTGTAATAATTTCATTAACTTTGCCGGCCATGTGTTTAGCAATAGCACGACCGGTCAATGTAGTTGATTGTCCAATACGTTTGTCAAAGAATCTGCAACCGGGGTTAAGAATGGCACCATACAAACTATTTAGGTTAATCTTCTTAACCAACTGTCGCTTGTCCCAATATTCTTCTTCAACAGTATTTCCAGCTTTAATACATTCTTTTAGTTTGGCCTGCATCTCTTTACGTTCTGCATACCAGCGTTTTAACAATCCGGGAATAATACCTTCTTTCTCATAGGTAAAGATAGTACCATTAGCACTTAAAATAAATGGTTGATTACTGTCGAAGATTAATTGATATACCTCGGCAGCACTTAGTTTGTCAACGCTCCCATCTTCCCAATCAATAGTAATCTCAGTGCCAATTTCTTTGTTCATTACTGCTGTGTATTCTAATGAACCAAACATACCTTCCCAAGCTGCCGCAAATGATTTGCCTTTGGCCTGCAAATCTTCTAGATATGCTTTAGTATTGTCTTGACGTAACTGTCCAACAATAGTTTCTGGGCCCATATTAAGCGCACGAATGGCACTAGGATATAGACTGTTAATGTCTAATGATCCAATCCAGTCGTGTATGCCTTCTTTAGGATAAGCAACATACGCACCAGCGGCACCGTTATCAGCATTTTCATCACGTTTAGGTCTATTAGGAACTTGAAATCCTCTACGATGACATTCGTTAATAATAGCCTGTTCAGTAACAGCTACGGCGCCCATAGTGGTCTGTAGCAATACTGTGCATTCGTGTGCTAGCTTGTTTGACAAGTCAATAAACTTTAGTTTCTTATCAAGTTTATCTAACAATGCACAGTCTTGTCTGTTATATTGAACAAACTTGCGAAAGTCGTTGTTATACAGTTGATCCAATGTACCTTCGTAGACAGTCTTTGATTCACCGATTTCCATCTCACCAATAGCATCTAATCGATAGGTGTGACGTTCTTCATATGTATACTTTCGATAAAGTTCAAGACTGTCTAAGTGTACACGACCGTGTAGGTCATATGTAGTGGCAATCTTACCGTACTTTTCGTATTCACGCTTCTTAGGGAATTGATCCCACAGGCAAAGTCTACGTGTGTCATCTTTGCTTAACACTTTAGTAATGCGGTTAACAGTATAGGGCATATCAAAGCCTTCACTGTTCCAACCGCTAAGGATGTCGGCATCTTGAATAATATTCAAGAATGTATCTAACATGTCTGCCTCATTGTCAAAGATATGTGTATTGGGGAAATCTTTAACTAATTCTTCGGCTTGTTTAATGCTCATGCCCTTTGGGGGTATAGCTAAACAAATAAGAGTATCTAACCATTGTAGGTGAACAGCAATAGCAGTGATTGGCATGAATGCATCTTCTGGCGATGCGTAGCCACGTTCTGGATCAAAGTCCACCTCAATATCCCAAAAAGCTACATTAAGTTTTGGTGCGTCTTGATTTAGATAATTTTCGCTAAGTGTAACAAATATCGGATTGATATCTGCTTCATACAACTTTTTATTGTTATGTATGCTTAATTCTTTACGGAAATCTTTGGAGTTTTTACAAACGACCCTGCTTAACGGTTCTCCATAGATACTTTGGAATTTACCTCGAGGGTCTGTGTGATAAAACGTATAACGTACGGGAAACTCTTTAAATACTCGTTTTCCTTCGTTATTGCGTTCTACAATTTTAACGATATCAGCGTCACGCTGAAAAAATGCGTCTACATACAAATTAATCTCTCCTATGCAATTTACGGCTTGCAAATACCAACATGCGGATTATGGCCCGCCTACCATCTACTGTTTATTTAATTAATTATCATTCTTACTAAGCCAACAGTGTCTATTGTGGTTAGCAGAATATAGTTAGCGAGCATGCCAAAAGATTTCCTAGTCCAAGCAGCCCAAGCATACATAGCACAGCCAAGGATCCAAATGGGATAAAGAGTAAGAAGCGGTGGAGTTGGGACTGTGACCGCCATAGTAATACTGCAACCAATACTAATAGCCCAAGCAAACAACTCAACAATAAAGCGAATTCTATTAGACTTAAAGTCATCTCGAATCCAATCAAATGTTGGTTTTAGTAATTCATTCATCTTTTGGCAAACGATTAGTAACGCCTAGAATCATTTCAATATCATTCCACGCTTGTTCGTGTTCTTTCCAATTGTCTTTGTGTGCAATGGAAATGGCTTTATTAATAATGCTAGGCTTAACTTCCAATTCTTCTGCTACTGCTTTAACCGTTTCTTTAAGCCCTTCTTTCAAATCTTCAATTTCACGTAAAACGGTACTACCTTCGTTGATTAAACGTTCTAATTTGGCTTTTTCTTCGGGCCCATACATGCGTGTACTCATTGACACTCCTTTAAAATTATTGTATAATAATAACATACTTAGCTACACAAAGCAACATATATGAAAAAATCTATTGTAATTAGTTTGTTAGTTTGTTCAAATCTAACATTTGCCCAATCTTTCTACGATTGGGATAATCCCAGTAAGAAGTTTGATCTTGCAAATGGTCAAAAACAAATTCAGTTGACTATTGTTCCAACTGACAATGTTCTGGGATTATGTAACAAGGAAGCACGAAACAGAGGTTTTAGTGAATATAAATCTGCTATCAATAGCTGTGCATTTTGGAACGGTGATTTAACTCAATGCACTATAGTTGTTCCTAAAAATACAAGTATGCATATATTAGGGCACGAATTACTGCATTGTATAAAAGGTAACTGGCATTAAAAAAGCACCCTAGGGTGCTTTTTTGTTATACTCGAATATTTCGAATCATTGCCAGTACAGCATCGTCTTGTCTAACAACGCTTTCTTTTGCGGGAGATGTTCCGCCTGCCGGTATGCCTAATTTTGCTCTACCTTGATCAATTATAGACGGTTGTGTTGCCATTCTTTGACTAACTGATAGTTTAGTTGGATCTACAGGTGCAGCTGGACTGGCCGCTGTACCACCTGTTGGTGCTGGCTTAGCCATTGCGGCAGAAGCTGCTTGACTATCTTTGGCTGCATTATACGGTGCCGGCTTAGCTGGACTAGCTGCTGTACCACCTACAACTCTTGGATCAGTGGCCGCTGTCATACGACCTGATAAATCTGTACCTGGTGCACCAAATTGTTTTTGTGCGGCTGCAGTAGCTGGCCCCATAATGCCGTCTGCTTTAATCTTAGCACCTTTCTTAATCAACTCTTGTTGCATTGCCATTACTTTAGGGTCTGGTGTAGGCTTTGGCTTAGCAGGACTTGCCGCTGCTCCGCCTGTTGGTGCAGCCGCATTAGCTGCCACAGCTTTATCAACACCAGTTACATCGTCCTGTGCACCGGATGCTAGTGCGGCAGTTTGGGCAGCATTGACTGCACCTGCTTGTCCCATACTCATATCTGTAGCACCTGCAGCAACGTCGGCCTTGTCAGCGGCAGCTTGAGCTGCTGCTTCTTCACCTGGATTGCCTACTCCAGTGGCAGCACTTGTTGTGGCCACTTTATCTGCTGCTGCTTGAGCCGCTGCCTCTTCGCCTGGATTACCTACACCAGTTGCGGCACTTGTTGCAGGAGCTGCCGCTGGCTTACCTTTGTTAGGAGCACGAGCTAAAATAAATTTATCAGTTGGGTCAGCACCACCTAACCATTTCTGATCTTCGGGACTTAATGCTGCCCATGCTGCTGATTTAACAGGATCGCTGGCGTGTGGATTTTCAGTTAACGTAGATTCTTCAACCTCATAACCAAATTCTTCAATTAGTCCACGTGCGATAGAGCTTTTAAAAACAGGTACTGTAGACTGACGAACAGGTGCTACTGATTCTGTAATAACTTTCTTTGTCTCTACAGATTCCGTAACGATCTGTGTTGTGTTGATTGTTTCTAACTTCTGCATTAATGCTCTTAAATCCATTTTGTTCCCCAAATAATCTATAATATATTTATGCTCACTTAGCAGTCTACGGTAGCGAATCGCTTTCTGCGGGCAGCAGCCTCCCCACACTTAAAAACGCAAAGGTCCTAAGGTAGTGTGTTCTTATTCTTTAGAAGTAGCTCTTAGCTGCCAGCTGTGTTTGCGATGTGCATCCATACGGCCTGCTATAAAGTCACTTAAACCGTGTTCGCCTGCTTGTTCAGACAGATCAAATACTATCTTTAACAATTTAACCATTTTATCACTGTCTTGCAGTAATTCTGCAATCATAGCTCTATCTTCGAGCATGTTTAATTCATCTTCAACTTGTGTTAACATTGAAAAACGTTGAAAGCTAGCAGGAGTATATGATCCTAATTTGCGAATGTTTTCTGCAAAGTCGTCAATTGCACCATAAACTTCTTCATAGACTGTAGCAAACAACATGTGTAGTTGTGGGAACAATGGACCCTCTACGTTCCAATGAAAGTTTTGTGCTTTGATGGCAAATGCATATTCACTAGCAAATGCAATCTTCATTGCTTTTTTAAGTTCGTCCATTACTTCTTACCTGCTTTCTTTTTTGCAATAGCGATAGCTGCCTGTTGTGCCGCACTTGTTGCCTCACCAATCTTTTCACAGTCGTTTACACGCTTGCCTGCGTTCTTACCTGTACCTGGTTTTGTTCCAACCTTACGGTGTCCTGGCCAGCACTTCTCTGGACCTGCTACACTTTCTTGAGCTGTAGTATCTAACAGCACATACATCTTATCACCAACTACGTATGCTTTAGCTGGAATAACTTTACCACTCATTCCTATTCTTGGTCTAATGCCGTCGCCGAACACACCAACTAGATTATAAGTTGTACCACCGTAGTCAACAGTTGAGCCACTTGGCTTTACATTAGCAGGTGCAGGTTCTGCTGCTGGAGAATTAGGTTTGCCTGTTAGGCGATTGATACTTGGATCAGGAAATGATCCGTCTGCATTAGGAACAATGCGTTCAATTACACGTTCGGCTAGTTGACGAGCACGATCTTTACTACGAGTTTCAGCTTCGGCAAGTTCAGTTTCGACTGCTTTGAAATACTTACCAATCATACTAGGCGTTGCGCCTTCTTGTACGTTAAGTACTGGGTTAGTAATTGTTTTTTTAGGTTCTGTATAGTGTTGCATTGTTAATGCTTCGGCACTAGTAGAACGATTCAATGGACCTTTACCTTCGCTAATAATAGACAGTAATCTGCTCATGCCGGCATTTTCGTCAACATATTTTTTAGCAAGATCAACTGGTGCAACTGCTGGCATAGCAGGCTCAGGAGCATCATACTCAGCTGCCGCATCAATACCCTTGGCTTTTAATGCCGCTGCCATTTGCGCCAGTTTTTGTTTCATTGCGTTAGTTGACGCGGTAACTTCTGGACTGACAACTGCAAAGGTATTAGCACCCCCGCCACGTATGGCATCTGCGCCATCTAACTGTGCTCTAAGTTGATTATAGGCAAGTTGTTCTGGAGATAGGGTTGACGCAGGAGCAGCCGCAGGTTGATTTAAATCAGCTTCGTTAACAACTTGAAGAAACTTTCTCATGTCTGAAGAATTCACTTCAGTTTTGGCCTTAACGCCATCTACTGCCTGTAGTATTTTCTTCATGTCCATGATTTAGCCTTGTGTTACACCACGTGGTCCGCGAGTGTCTTTAACACCACCGGCTTTCATCAATGCAGTGCGATCACCATAGTTTTTACGATCAACGTCTTTGGCCGCTTGTTTAATAGGAGGAGTTTGCGATTTCTTTTCAACGTGCTTTAGTGGATCAAACTTGTCACCTTCATACATACTACCACATTCTTTTAGACCGTGTACTGGGCATGACTTGCCTTTAGCAGTGTGGTTACATTTGTCAGCAGCTTCTTTAACTTTTTTATCCTTGCCACCTTTTTCGTCTTTGCCTAAACGACCGGCAACAACATCACCTTGTGTTACTTTATCATAGGGTTTAGCATTGTTAGCTAGATTGCCATCGCCTTTTTTAGATTTGGCAGCTTCTTTCATTGCAGGGTTTGTAGGACCAGGTGCAGCAGCACTCCACTCTTTACCTTTATTAGGCCCAGAAGTGATTACAGGATAACGTCCTGTCTTAGGATTTTTCTTTGGGGGAGCAGTGGCACCATCGGGATTCATAGGAACGGCAGTCTCGTTAGTAGTCTTAACTCCGCCCTTCATAATAGTCTGCTTACCTGGATTAGCTTTGCCCCATGCTTTGCTATCTTTCTCTTGTGCTTTATCGTGGGCTTTGTCACCTGCTTTCTCAGCAGCAGACTTTGACTTAGCTTGTGACTTAGGCTCAGTATGCTCTTCGTCACTAAATCTGTTTGGATTTTCTTTATGCTTAGTAACACCTTTCTTAGAACGATCAATCTCACCACCAGTTGATGACTTCTCCTCGTCTAGAGCTTTCTCTTTCTTCTTCATCTCGTCTTTAGCTTTCTTGGCCTCTACTTTAGCTTCTGTTAGCTTCTGTGCAAATGCACGACGGATGCTTTCTGAATACATATCGCTGTTTTCAATAGCACTACCGTACTCACTGATCTTCATTTCGTATTCCATGTAGTGATACACAGACGCAATATAGTCAGCGGCTTTGGTAATCTTAGCCTGTACCCAGCCTTCTAACTCTTGATCTTCTTGGATCATTTTGAATAGCTTAAAGCTGTATTGAGCGCATTTAAATAGATCGGCACGAGCCATTTTTGCTTCGTGATCGTCTGGGCGGTGAAAGTTATCTTGCATTTTGAGAATTCTCCAATATCGTAGTATTTATCGTTTTAAGCTGCCACCAGTGAGCAAATTAGCCCCTTTAATATCTAGTGCATTTTTAGCAGTGCCGTCTTTATTTTTATAAGTTTTAGCTGTTTTATTTTTGTAAACAGCCCCAACGCTTACATTGCCGGCACTAGTAGCACCTGCAGTGGCAGTTTCTTTAATTAGTATTTCTCTTATTTTCATAGTATTACTCTAAATATTGCGGAAAACGTTTGTTAAAATGACGCATAATAATTCCCGCTTGTGAATTAGCTTGGTTTTCTTCAGCACTGCCAGTCATTCCACTATCGTCATTTAGTGTGCCGTTTAAGTCTTGTTTAAAATGTACTAGCTCATGCGCTAGTGTTCTAAGTATGTCTGCAGGGTGACGATCTTTTAACGCTAATTGAATAGTACCGTCGTCGGGGTTATAACCACCAAAGCTAGGTTGATCGCCTGACTCTATAGTTTTATGAACGCTGATTCTAGGCAGTTTGTTTAATTTTAACATCTTCATTGCAAACGGTAGAAAGTCTTCTAGGGCATCCATTGTACTCGGATGTATAACAGTTTCATTAAGTGACTTCTTTTTCCCTGCTTTCATGTTAGCTAGCCAATGAGCTAGTTGACCTTTACGGCCGCCCTGTTTAGCAGTCTTACGTAACGAACTTACAGATGCTTTAGTGTTAATACCGTGACGTTTGCTATCGCCTTTGTCTTGTGGATTCTTGCCATCAGCAAAGTTTTCATTCTCAATGCTTTCGCCACCTCCCCCACCGTCGCCTCCACCACTATCTCCGCTATAGCCAGCATAGTATCCATAGCCACCGTAAGGTCCTGGACCGTATGCCGCTGGCATACCTAAAGTACGACGAGCCTTACGCTTACGCTTCTTGGCTTCGTCTACTGTAGATGCAGTAGGCTGTGTTAATTCACGTAGTAGCATTTTAGCTTTCAAACACGTCTAGTGCATCGTTCCAGTGCTTGATACGATCTTCTAGACCAATAGTTCCGCCATTGATACGTTTACTTAGTAGTACAATGTCACCAGTGTCGCAAATAGCATTTAGTTGATTCTTATACCAGAACCAGCAGGCAGTAATAATAGCATACTCTGGTGTACGTACTAGATCTGGATCATTGGCTAATGTGTCATCACCAAATAAATCACGGCTACATTGTGTATAGTTTGCACGACCTGTTAACTGTAATACTCCACGACCACGGAACTTGTATCCATCACCTGATGCTTCTGCGCCATTGCCCATACGTCCACCGTAGACACGATTAGCAATCATCTCTGCCTTTTTGGCATATTGATTTGCAATAGCATCATCCGGGAAATACTTTCCAAATATACTACGTAGGCCTTTTGCACTGTAGTTTAAATTTTCTTGTAAAATAGTAAAGTCTGCACTTTCGTGTTGACCTTGTGCTACAAATCCTGCAACACGAGCTGGCGTAGTAATGCCAAACTTTGGCAAGTAGGTGTTCATAGCATTGAACCAAAATGCCGGTTCTTTGTTTTTGTGTAGTAGGTGTGCTACTTTTTCTTGTGTAAAATCAAATTCAAAACTCATATTAATCTCCAATAGGCTTTTCGCCAGTCATGTAAGGTAGACTAAACCATAACTTAAACCAATCAGGTGTTCCTGGTTTAATGTTATGTTTTTTCATCAACTGACCTTTTTCATTGCCAGTGACGCTAATATTACTGCCTTCGTTAATGTCATAAGGCTGTAGACCTTTATAACTATTAACACCAGCTAGGCGTTTTAACTGTGCAATCTCATCCATCACGCTAACCTAAATGCCTTTAGATTCTTCTTTGGCGTATTTTTATTTACATCAACTGTTGTATTCTGTTTTGTAATAATACCGACACCTGCAGACTCTAATGCTCGTTCACGTTGCAATCTATCCCATGCATTTTCTGCCACACCTTTCTCATCTTTCTTAGGCTCTGGTGGCTTAGGAGGATTTAATAACTCCTTGGCACGTTGTTGGCTAGCGGCTGTACGACCATAAGGACTTTTCTTAAATGTTGCTTCGGCTACACTTTTCTGCCCATGCTTTTGTAATTCTGCCTGTAATGCTTGTAGTTTGTTAGGACTACGAGCAATAGCATTACGTATATCTCCAGCAATCTTTTTTGGTAACTTGCTTAATATATCGTTAACAATATCTTCTACTTGACTACGTTGTTGCCCTATGGCTGGATTCTTAGGAGATTTAGCTACTGCAGGCTCGTCATAGTCATCTTCTAATTCTAAGTTGGCAATATATTCTTCATAGGCTGCTTTATTTTGCATCCAACGATTGGCATTCTTTGTCAGCTGCGGAGCATTAAGGTGTTGACCTAATTTGGCTAGTATTCTAGGAAGTTCATTGGCAATGTTGCCAAATGATCTTTTCATTTCTAACTCGCCATCAGCTTCAACTCCGCGCAGGAATTGTTGCAATTCAACAGTTCTACGAGTGTTATACTTACATAGGTCATAGAGTTCATTTTGTAGTCTACCTACATACATGCTCTGCACCCAACGTCCGCCAATGCCAGCTGCTACCATTCTAAATCCACGATCTAGTTCACCGTGATTTTCCATATACTTCTTGGCCTGAAACTTCATTGTGTCATAAACATTAGTAACTGGTTCACCAATGTCGTTGATAACAGCTCTTAGGGTGCTTTCAATACTAGTACCTTCTGTTACTCCTTGCTGTGCCTCTGCTTTCTTTACTAATGCAGTTAGATCTGCTATCATTTTCTTCCATGCAGGACTTTGAAATACTTGAAGAGCTTTTTGCATAGTTGCTATAATGTCAACTTCACCGTTAGGTGCTAGAACCATTTGCTTTTTAACTGCATCAACAGCCGGAGCACCCATGCCGTTCTCCGCAGCCGCAGCATAAATGCCTTTAACATACTCAGTAGTTGGCATTGTACCAATATTGCTATTTTCTGCTACTGGTTCTTCGACAGGTTGTTTAACTTTCTTTTTAACTGGTTTGGCTGCTGCCTTGGCTACATATGGGGTTAGATAATGTTTTACTACATCAAAGAAAGGATGTCCTGCAACTAATGTATTTGGATCAACACCTGCTGCTTGACCAAACAGATCTCTGTCATCTGCTGCTACTGCGTTGCGTAGAGAAGTTGCTGAACTTAGGCGAGGTGTAGTCTGTTGTTGAATAGTGCCAAACTCGTAATAACCGTGGGCGCCTTCTTTGCCATTGTATTGTATAAGTGTCTTAGTAACCCAATCTTCGTCAGTGTAGACATTCAATACAATGTTACCATGCTTTTCATATACCTTGCTGGCCAATGTTAGCCAACTTTGTTCTGCAACAACATGTCCTTTAACTTCGGGATAAACAGCTTCCATGGCCTTAACCTTAATGCCAAACGGTAATGGATCCTTAGGGCCTTGTGTACTTTTATTAGTACCTACATACCATACTGTATTCTCGCTGGCCATTTCCCACGCTTTCATGTGTCCCATGTGAGGAGGATTAAAGCGGCCGAATATAATGCCTACTGATTTCGCCTTAGCTCTAGCTTCGAATATTTCTCTAAGTATCATTTCTTTTTCTCGTTGGCACGTTTTGTTTTAAATTCGTGATAATGATTAATTTCTTGACTCTGTAACTTTTCGCAGATTTCTTTAATATCATTTTCTGAAAGATTTTCAGATAATTCTTTAATAGGGAACTTTTTCTTATACTCTTCAAATGCTTTAATTACAATATTTTTAAATGCTTTAGGTGATACTTCTTTATCTTTATCACAGTGTGCATATACTTTGTGTTGAAACGGATAATATGTATGTCTATAAAACTCAGGATCGGCGTTCATGAAATACATGAGGTCATCATGCATGTCATAATCTACTTCTGGCGCCTCGGGTTTATACCCAAATATTTCAAATACTTTCATTTTACCATGCCCTACATGACCAATAACGTGCCTTCCAACGCGGCCCTGGATTAGCGCAATTATGTCTTGCTCTAAAACTTTTACGTCTTGCTGGAATATGTTTTTTAATACTTAATTTTTTATCACCAAAGTTTACTTTGACAACATTACCATTTGGCTTTCTCACGTACACTTTAGACTTTTTAACATCTCCGGCCATACGTTTTCCTAATGGAACGTTTCGACCTTGATATTCAGCTTCAGTTATAACACTGGCAAATTTAATACCACTTTCTTCAAGTAGATCTAACGCACCTGCATCTGCCTCTATTAGCACACAGTCGTCCCAACTGTCGATCACATATGTTTCTAAGGCAACATCTTCAGCTAGTTCTAATACAAAATCATCACCCGCTTCTATGTCATCGCTGCTTAAATCTAACTCAGCTTCTTCAATGTATTCTAAAATACTTTTATTCATAAGAAAACCCCTACTACGATATTTATCGAAGAAGAGGTCTTTAGGTATTGCTTTCTTTACTGCTTAACTACGGTTTCTACGCTGTGTATAGCAGATCCTACAAAGATTTTAACCATGGTTAGTGTTTTTTCGTCACTGACATAAAAATAGTAACCTCCCCAACTGTGCTCTTTAGCAAGGTGCGTTTTAGCACGTTTAGGTAATTTAATCTTAAGTTCCTTGCCCGTGCACCAATTTAAGAAATTACTATAGTTTTGTCTAGTACGTCCCATGGTTACTCGATAATCATAGTTGATAGTTTTAGAAATAATCTTATGTTCATCGAGTAAAGATTCTGATCCTGCCCTGGGAAAACTTACATATTTTACTAGATTAGGATTTACTTTAGCTAGTTTTTCAATATTTTTTTCAGTGTTAGTATAAAAACTTATCAAAGGGCTTTCTACCCTAAGGTCGTAATCTACTAGCTGCCCCATAGCAGTAATTAAAGAGGATACATAATCTCTATCCTCTTTAGTTATTTTAGGTGCCCACACTGATTTGTCCGGTGATATTAATTTTTCTTTAACGTTTTCAAGATTACCACCTCTAAACCAACCGGCTGCTTTTGTTTTTAGTACAATTTTAAATTTGTACTTGTTATTAAACAGCTTGGTTGTATGTTTAGTTTGAATCAATGGATGCAGTTTCATCTACAACTACCTTTGGTGCTTTTGTTTTAACGTGTAGAAATAAATTATTATCAACTACACCGATATTTAAAATACCACCGTTTTTAAGATCACCGAACAACATTCTTTTAGCAAGAGGACGTTTAATTTCTTTGTCAATAACACGTTGTAAAGGTCTAGCACCCATCTTCTTATCAAAACCTTTTTCGATTAACCAGTCAATTGCTTCGTCAGTAATTTTAATCTTGATAGCTTTATCTTTGACTTGCTCACGAACTTCCACCATAAACTTGCCAACAATTTTGATCATTGTTTCTTTAGTTAACTTGCCAAAGGTTATAACTGCGTCTAATCTATTACGGAACTCAGGTGCAAAGAACTTTTTAAGTGCTTTATCACTATAAGTTTGTTCCTGCTCACCGAAGCCAATAGTATTCTTCTCAGCATCACTTGCGCCAGCATTGGTGGTAATAATAAGAATCAAATTGCGGCAATCTGCTACTTTTCCATTACTGCCTGTGATAAATCCATTGTCCATCATCTGTAACAAGATTGTAGAAACATCAGGATGCGACTTTTCAATTTCGTCTAACAGTAATACACAGTTAGGGCTTTCTTGAATCTTAGTAATCAGTAATCCAGCATTTTCTTCAAAGCCCACATATCCAGGAGGCGATCCAATTAACTTACTAACAGAGTGTTTCTCTTGATATTCACTCATATCAAAGCGTACAAGTTTAACACCTAGATGTTTTGCCAGTGCTTTGGCAGTTTCAGTTTTACCTGTACCAGTTGGCCCCATGAATACAAAACTACCCACGGGTTTGTTTTCTGGTTTAAGTCCTGCACGACTAACAAGAATCTTGTCAACAATTTCAGTAATAGCTTCTGGCTGACCGTAGACTTCTTGATTAAGTTGACCTTCTAGATGCGCAAGATTTTCACTTTCTTGTTCTGCAATAGCTTCTGCAGGCATATTGACCATTTTGCTAAGTTCAAATTGAATAGCTGCTTCATCGACAACTCTTTCATCTGCAGACTTTAAATTAAACCGTGAACATGCACAATCAATTAAGTCAATAGCCTTGTCTGGTAATTTTTTATCTGTTTGATATTTTACCGACAATTTAATTGCCGCTTGAATAGCATCGTCTTTAATTTTAACATTATGATGTTGTTCATAATATTTCTTAATACCTTTAAGAATTTGTACCGACATTTCTGCAGTAGGTTCGTCAACACTAATACGTTGGAATCTACGCATGAGCGCACGATCCTTTTCGAAGTGCTTGCGATATTCTTCCCAGGTAGTTGACGCTACAACTTTAATGTTGCCCTTGCTTAGTGCAGGTTTCATCATGTTGGCAAGATCGTTTGCCGAGTTATTTGCTGATCCAGCCCCACTGATCATATGAGCTTCGTCGATGAATAATACAGTCTTGCCTTTTTTCTCTAATGCTTTTAACACTAGTTTAAAACGTTCTTCAAAGTCACCGCGATATTTAGATCCGGCAAGCATAGCACTAATGTCCAAGTTAAACACAGTGTATTCTTTTAGGAAATCTGGTACTGCACCTTTAACAATATTATAGGCTAGTCCTTCTGCAATGGCAGTTTTACCTACACCTGGATCACCAACTAGGATAACGTTTGATTTACTGCGACGTCCTAGGGCCAGTGCAACATTTTCTAATTCGTCTATGCGCCCAATAACTGGGTCAATTTTATTCTTTTTAACTGCATCGTTAAGATTTGTTGTAAATGATCTCAATGCTCTTTCTGCCTGTCCTGTTTGTGGTTCTTCTTCGCCAGCTTCTGCAACATCTGAGCTAAGATAGTCGGCAAACTTTTCCTTATCGATTTCTGCTTGTTGAATGTAGTAGTGTGCAAATGATCGTTTTTCGCTCATCATGGCTAAAAACACATCAGTAGGTTCAATTTTCTGACGACCGCTAAACAACACCTGTGTAAATGCACGATTAAGTACACGTTCTACAGCCTGTGTCTTACGAGGCTTAACATCTGGTTGCTCTGTTGTAATTTCGTCAAGTTTACTTTTAAGATAATGCTCAAGATTCTTTTTAAGAAATTCACTATCGGCACCATATCCGCTAACGCACTTATAGAATGATTCATCGCAGAGCATGGCAAATAATAAATGCTCTAAAGTTAAGTATTCGTGACGTAGTTTTTTTGATACATCTATAGCTTTTTCGAATACTAGTTGAAGTTCGTTGCTGGGTTCTACCATTTAATTTCCTTGTGCTTTAATAATTTTATTGTACACAGTTTCTAATTCTTTTACAAGAGCCGGATCGTCTACTTTGGGCATATCTACTACAATTTTAATCATAAAGTTGCCTTGACGGCCGGTGTTTATATCTTTAAATCCCTTACCACTTGCACAATATTCTGTACCGTGATTTAAGCCGGCTCTTAGTTTAATAGTTAGACTATTGCCGTCTAAAGATTTAACATTTTTTTCACAACCAGTCATTGCTTCAAACAATGAAATTTCTAACGTAGTATACAAGTCGTTGTTTATTCTTTCAAACTCTGGATCAGATTCTACAATGACTTGGACATTTAAATTGCCACGAGCCCAATTAGGATTAGCATCGTCACCTAGCCCACTGTATCTTATAGTTTGACCGTGTTGTACACCCGCAGGGATATCAACAACTACTGTTTGTTGTCTACCAGTTGGGGTATTGTATCTTGCTTCTACTTGTGTACCATTGTAACTCTGTTTAAGAGTAATAGAAACACGTATTGTTAAGTCTCGATTTCGTCTTGACTGCTGAGCAGTAAATCCAGCAAATCCTGGTCCGAAACTAAATCCAAACATTTCACCGACATCTTGCCAACCTTGACCACCTTGTTGACCAAATGGATTAAACCCATTTTTTTGTGCATCGTATTGTTGACGCTTTTGTGTATCGCTTAGTGTGTCGTAGGCTTGACTTATTGATTGAAATGTTTTAGTATCACCGCCGCGATCAGGATGATTCTTCATAGCCAACTTTTTGTAGGCTTTTTTGATATCATCCTGACTGGCTTTTTCGTTTACACCTAATATTTGATAATAGTCCATAGTGCTATTATATAGCATTAAGACCTAAAAGGTCAATCTATTTCAGGAAAATTTTCTTCAAATGGTGGTCTGCTAGGCATTGGTTTGGCCATAGTAGGCATCAAGGTTGCTGCCGCGAATCCTCCGGCTGCACCAACTGCTGCAGCTCCGAATGGGGTAATCGCTGGCGCTCCAAATCCTGGATTGCTATTACCGCCGCCTGGTATTGGAGTTGTCCCCCAACTTGGTGCTGGAGTAAAACTTGTGCCGGGTGCTGCCCCGAATCCTGAT
>Ga0208974_1000322_pt1 | contig 21038 bp, 16 predicted proteins | sample GreLakmeER15MSRF_FD_187699 | JGI IMG/M metagenome (GOLD analysis project Ga0208974, IMG submission 187699) | Freshwater lentic microbial communities from great Laurentian Lakes, MI, USA - Great Lakes metaG ER15MSRF (SPAdes) | ecosystem: Environmental > Aquatic > Freshwater > Lake | place: Great... | reverse complement strand
CATAACTAATTTACCGTTTGGTGTTTCGATACAAACCTTGTCGTTATGCGAAATACCTAAACTGGAAGCTGTTTTATAGTGGATATCAACCCGAGGTTCTGGGGAAATTTTTCTAAGTGTTGAAATTTGTCTTCCCTGCGAGTGATAGTAATTAGACTCTTTAATTCCTGTAATTAAGATAAGAGGAAACTCTTTGTATAACTCAGGAGTGCTGATAGGGCTTTCTGATGGCTCCGTATGATTTGGTAAAGGGTCGTAGCCCCATGTTTTTAATTGATTTGATAAAAACTCGAATTTGCCGCTAGGTGTTCCAAAACCATCTTTTTTATACTTTTCGTACTCTAATGGCAACTCTAACTGGCCCAATTCTTTAAGTTGATCCCAATCAATACCACTTGGTTTTAGAGCTTCGTCAGACATTTCCTTTAGGCTGGGGAAATACTCACTAAAACCTAGTTTTTGACCAAGTTCGATCATGAATTCCCAATCGGATTTTCGAAGTCCAACTTGAGCCAGTTTTGTTGATACTGTATCTAAATAAGTGCCTTTAGGCCCTTTGATGTGTAGGTGTAAACGCGGCTCATCCCTTTCGAGATTGCCACAAGCAGGTAAAACTACGTCAGCAATTTGCGCAGTTGGGGTCATAAACATATCGTGTACTACTAGTAGATCAAGTTTTTTTAACGCTTCAATAACTTTTCTCGTATTTGGATATGTCGTAACTAAATTACTTCCGACACATACAAGCGCTTTAACTGGATATGGTTTTTCAGAAAGAATAGTCTGAAATACTGTGGGCGGATGCGCAAATCCTGCACGGTTTAGAGCTTTAAAGCGCTGGCCGCCCAAGCGTTTAAGTTCCTGGGTGCTACCTAGTTTTTCTTTAAGATCTGGATAATTTAATTTAGGTGCAGGGAAAAAAACATTACCGCCTTTATTATCGATATTGCCTGTTAAACCCATTAAGCAGATAACAGCTCTACTAGATTGAAAAGCGTTTAATCCTCCATGATCAAGTCCGTTACCCCATAAAATACAAGCGGGCTTTGTTTTTGCGTAATTCCTTGCGGCATGAGCAATAAGCTCTGGGTCACACCATGTTATTTCAGAGACCTTTTTTAACGTGTAAGCTTTGGCTCGCTCACGCAATTCATGAAATCCATGCGTATAGCCATTTACAAATTCATGGTCATAGAGCTCTTCTTCAATGATTAAATTTATCCAACCCAATGCCATAGCAGCATCGGTGCTTGGACGTATAGGAAGCCAAATGTCGGTAGGACCAGCTGAAGCTGGCTTCCTTGGATCCACCACAATATGCATTGGTTTGGATTTAAGTGCATCTGTTAGAAATTTAAAACCGATTAATCCATGATCATTGCTGGTTCTCTTTTGTGAACCCCACTCGACAATGCATTTCGGTTCTCCACACAAATCGGCTACAGCTACGGTGTCCCAAATCTTCCCAGCAAATGTTCCTGTTGCTGTGGCTTGAGTTACTGCAACACGAGTGGCGTAACACACATAACTTATGCTTGCTAAATTGGGTGTTCCGAAAAGATTAGCTACTCGGCTGATGATATGTTGGTTATTCATACCAACACCGCGAGCAAAAACTACTGACTCAGCGCCAAAGTTTTCTTTGTAAGAGTTAAGTTTTTTGGCAACATAACTTAGAGCTTCGTCCCACGATGCTTCTCGCCACTCGCCAGCACCTCTTTCACCGGTTCTTATTAATGGTGAATTTACTCTATCAGGATGGTAGAGTTGATCAATTGATACTTGACCGGCTTTTACGCAAAGTTTTCCTGCGTTTATCGGGTGATCGGGATCGCCCGTTACCTCAATTACTTTATCATTTTCTTTAGTAACTAGAGTTCCGCAGCCCCCGTGACAATTTCTGCATGTACTTTTAGTAATTGTTTTTTCCATATTTATTTAATAGGAATAACAGCGGTTGCTTCAATTTCAACTAGAAAGTCTGGGTGAGACAAACGCCGGACTTCAACTGTTGTACTTGTTGGCATATATTTGCCTAAGTATTCATGTCTAATTTCAGTGTGCTTAAAAAATTCATCAATATCAGTTGTATATGTGCAAGTACGTACAAGGTCGCTGAGTCTCGCATCAGCACTCTCTAAAGCTATTTGAAGGTTTTCTCCAACTTGTTGGATTTGTTTTGCCATATCACCCTTGCCAATGATATTGCCTTGGACATCTCTAGATAAAAGACCTGATATCCAAACAAATTTGCTGCCAGGCACGCCAGAAGTAATCGAAACTACTGGGGAATATAAAATCAAACCGCCAATAGCTCGTTTGAAAAGTTTTTCAGGTTGAATATTTTTACGTTCAAACATCTTTTATGTTTAACTTTATTTATGAATTATTTAAAGTTTTATATCAATACAAATTTTCAATCTTGTAACAATTTTGGTTTTTAAGTTACTGGATAGTTATTGCTAAGTCAATCTGTATTTAATTACGACCATCAGGCTAAAACCATTTGAAGAAGCACTCATCAATCTATCCTTTTAATGGTGATAGCTTGCAACAAGGCACACTGGGAAACTCTTTCCCAGAAATACACTGCATCACCGAACTAACGCTTGTTTTCAAATCTTTTTTCCATTATGAGAATAAGTAGGCCTTCACGTCGATTAGGGTAAACATAGGCATAATTTTTCAAATTACTGTATTTTTAATTAATGCGTAACATCCACTCAAGCATTTGACAGAAAAGATGTATCAAGGGAGACAAAATTGTCCGTAAAAGCGTTGGAGCCTACTGACGTTGCTGTGATCGGTGCCGGTAGCGTGGGTATCGCAGTAGCCTATTACCTAGCCATCACCCAGAAACTTCGGAACGTTGTTCTGATTGATCCGAGAGATCCGATGAGCCTGACATCCGCGCAGTCGGGTGAGAACTATCGCAACTGGTGGCCTCACCCGGTGATGACTGCATTTACGGATCACTCCATCTCTCTGATGGAAGAGATAGACCGAATATCGGGCGAACGAATAAACATGACCAGAGGTGGTTACGCTTTGGTTACGCGCCGTCCCAATCCTGATGATTTGATTAACGATCTTCATAGAGGGTACGGCGCTGAATCGTCGCGCGTGCGAATTCGCGAGAGTTTTTCCAATGACTACGAGGCACCTCAGCGTTCCCCCTGGAACCTAGCGCCTGACGGTGTAGATGTTCTGGTCAACCGTGACCTTATCAAGAAAACGTTTCCATCCTTCGCTTCTGATGTCGCGACGGTAATTCATATTCGGCGTGCCGGATCGATCAGTGCACAACAACTGGGGCAATTCATGCTTGAGCAGTTTCGCGCAAACGGAGGAAGATTGATTCGGGCTGAATTGAAAGGTATTTCGATTGGTTCAGATTTCGAATTGGAACTGGACGCGGGAAATGGGCCGGCGACTATTCGCGCTAGCCGCGTTGTAAATGCGGCAGGTCCTTATCTACGCGATGTAGCAACGATGCTTGGCGAAGACCTACCAGTGAAATGCGTATTTCAACAAAAAATTTCCTTTGAAGATCGAGAAGGTGCGATTTTGAGGGATATGCCTTTTACGATTGATCTCGATGGTCAGACGCTTGCTTGGGACGAAGAAGACCGAGAGCTTCTAGCCAGCGACCCTACGACTCGTCACTACACCGAACCAAAGAACGGCGGTATCCATTGCCGGCCCGACGGCGCGGTGAACGGAAAATGGATCAAACTTGGATGGGCCTATAACGAAAAAGAATCCAATCCTCATTCTGAAGAACCCATCGACCCGCAATTCCCCGACACAGTATTACGTGGAGCCAGCCGGCTCAATCCGAAACTTGCTGCTTATATCGGAAAGCTGCCTAGTGGAGTGCATCACTATGGTGGCTACTACACGATGACTGAGGAAAATTGGCCTCTCATCGGAAAGATGAAGACTGAGGGTGCATTCGTAGCAGGAGCGTTGTCAGGATATGGATCAATGGCTGCTTGCGCTGCTGGAGAGTTGTGCGCAAGTTGGGTGACTGGACAATCGGTTCCAGACTATGCCTTGTCGCTTGGTATCAACCGCTATGCAGACAAGGCTTTCATGGCAGAGCTTGCCCGATTCGGCAAAGGCAGTCTTTGAAATGGAGCCAGCAATGTCGTTTGAATCATTTACGCATAAAGTTGAATATGGTGAATTATTGGCTATGGTCTTACGTGCCCTCACAGAGAATGGCTACGACGAGCGCATAGCAAGTCCGATCGCTCGTACGATCGTCGACTGCGAGCGTGATGGCGTGTCCAGTCACGGATTGCTTCGATTACCTGGCTTCGTTGAATCTGTGAGAAGTGGGTGGGCCGATGGTCGGGTTTTACCAAGCATCGTTTCGGAGAGTCCCTCTATGCGGGTAGTCGATGCGCGCAACGGGTTTACTCACCTAGCGCTCGAAGAGTCTCGTGCGGACTTATCTGCCATGGCAAGAAAAACTGGCACCGCCATTTTGTTGATTCGCAACGCACATCATTTTGCTGCGCTTTGGCCCGATATCGAGGGATTCGCAGACGACGGATTGTTAGCGTTCTCTTGTGTGAATTCACGCGCCCGTGTTACCGCTTGGGGTAGCGAGAAGCCGGTATTTGGTACAAATGCGTCAGCCTTTGCATGTCCGCGGGCCGGTGGTAGTCCGGTTGTTTGGGATCAGGCAGCCAGCGTTATGTCTCAAGGTGACATATTGCTTGCCTCGCGTGACGGCCGAAAGCTTCCTGCCGGAGTAGGTGTGGACCGTTTTGGAGTGCCGACTGATGATCCAAATGCGATTCTTGACGGAGGGGCCCTGCAAACATTCGGCGGAGTAAAGGGCGCTTCAATTGCATTCATGATCGAGGTTCTAGCGGCCGTGCTTAGTGGCAGTGTCGATGGTTTCGATTCGCAGGCGCAAGGAACGCTACCATCCAAGTGCGGTCAGTTCGTTCTTTTGATCGACTCTGCACGAGCGGGCGTTGATGTGGCAGTGCGCGTAGAGAGTTTAATGAAGGCTGCTGGCGTTGCAGGAGTCAATCGCACTCCGGGGTCGCGTCGATATGATCGTCGTGCAAAGTCTCTAGCAGATGGTATTGTTATAACGGAGTCGGCTAGACAATTGCTTGAAGACCTTTCGGCCGGACAAACTAAGCACCGTTTTTCTTAATTCACTACTTGTTGAAGGTTCCCAAAATGATTAAAAATTGGATTACTCGTTATACATGTCAAACCATCTTTTTTGTCGTGGGAATAGGATTGAGTTTGAACGTGTTTGCCCAAGCTTGGCCCGCTAAACCGATCAAGATAATTATTCCTTTTGCCGCTGGTGGAGTGACCGATGTAGTCATACGCACTATCACTCCAAAACTCTCAGAGGCCCTAGGCCAGCCGATCGTTATCGACAATCGTGGTGGTGCTGGCGGTGTTATCGGAACAGCGGTTGGTGCCAAATCACCCTCTGACGGATACACTTTCATTGCGCCAGCAGCCAGTCACACCACTACGCCTAGTTTGTATTCACAGTTGGGCTTCGACCCTATCAAAGATTTCGAGCCAGTGACGCAAATCGTATCCGTACCCTATTTGCTTGTGGTTCCCGCCTCTAGTCCGGTGAATACTTTCGCTGATTTCATAGCGCTTGCAAAGTCAAAACCTGGCACTCTCACGTATGGTTCTGCAGGTAACGGTAGTTCGAATCACCTCGCCGGCGAATTGATGTCCAGCTTTATTGGAGGATCACTGGTTCATGTTCCTTACAAGGGAAGCGCACCGGCGCTGACCGATCTCCTCGGCGGACAGATCTCCTTTATGTTCGATACGATTAACACATCTACAGCTCACATACGCGCCGGACGATTGCGCGTTCTGGGAGTAGGGTCTCTTAAGCCCTCCAAGATCATGCCGGGTGTTGCACCGGTTGCCGAGACTATTCCGGGATTCGAGGCTGTGACATGGATTGGTTTGCTAGCTCCTGCTGGAACGCCTAAGGACATAACGCTGCGCATGCAACGCGAGATCGAAAAGATCGTGCAGCAATCCGACATTCAAGAGCGACTATCTGCTTCAGGTGCTGAACCAATCGCAAGCACACCCGAACAGTTTGGAGCATATTTGAGTTCTGAAGTTGTGAAATGGGCGCGGGTTGTGAAGCAGGCAAAGATTCCTCAGATCCAGCAGTAAGACGCCCTTAAATAAAATCGCTTGCCGCCATCATCAATGAATAACCCGCAAAAGAAAAAATATGATGTTGCAATAATTGGTGGAGGCATCATTGGTTCTGCAACTGCTTACCAGCTACTCGTGTTAGACCCAACTCTATCTGTCTGCGTTATCGAACCCGATCCCACCTATGAGTTCGCTTCCGCACTGCGCGCCTCAGGTGGATGCAGGGTGCAATTTTCTCGATCCGAGAACATCGAAATGTCGTTGTACAGCATCGGTTTTATCCGGGAATTCGAACGGACCATGGCAACTGCCGCCCACCCCGCTTCGGTTGACTGGGTGCAGGGCGGCTACTTGTTCATCGTGCCGCCTGAAGCAATTTTGAACCTGGAACGTAATGCCCACATCCAGCAGTCGCATGGCTGTCGCGTGGATTTACTAACGCCCGCCGAACTCAAACGCCGCTTCCCTTCAATTCGAGTTGATGATCTTGGTGCAGCGGCTCACACACCGGAGGATGGCTGGTGTGATCCAAATGGATTGCTTTGGGGGTTTAGGCGTAAAGCGATTGAACTGGAAGTCACCTATATTAAAGATCGTGTCGTTGGGGCTGAATGCGACTCGACAAAAGCTAAGGCACTGACTCTCGCTAGCGGCGAGACGATTAATGCTGATGCTTTCATCAATGCTGCCGGTGCCTGGTCTGGCGAAGTCGCAAAAATGTTTGGTATGTATCTACCGATTTCGCCATTGAGGCGCTTCGAACACTATTTCACCGCTGGCTCACCGGTCGAGCAACTTCCATATGTAAAAGACACTTCTAGGCTTGCATTTCGATCTGAAGGCAATGGATTTTCGGGTGGACTAGTCGATAGCAATGAATCGCGTGGGTTCAACTTCGAAGTTGACCACGACTATTTCGAGCGGGTTGTATGGCCCGCTGTAGCGAATCGATTTCCCGCATTCGAAGCAGCAAAATGTCATCGCACCTGGTCTGGTCTATACGAGCAGAACGAGCTAGATGGCAACCCCATCATTGGTCCTTGGAATGGTGGCTTGGCGAATCTATTCACCGTTTCCGGTTTTTCTGGACATGGAATGATGCATGCGCCCGCTGCTGGTCGGGCGATTGCTGAACTAATTGTGCACGGTCGATTTGAAAGTATCGACCTTACAAGATTGGGCTACTCTCGTGTTCTTGACAACATTCCTTATGCAGAAGAGGGTATTTTGTAGGATGAGGTGTCCAACACCACGCTTGGGGCTCGAACCAGTTGAGGCCAAAGTTCGGATCTAGATTCGGGACTCGAACTCGACCGATTGAGCGGCATCGGAAGTGAAATTCTTATTTAAGAATATTCAGATAAAAATCCTCTTGATGTGATCTTGGACATGGTGAGTCAGTCAATTTACTTGAATTCAAACCTGATGTGCATTGGCGTAACATGATTACGAAATTGGTTTCAATGGGGGTTTGAAAAAATGACAAATATATGCGCATCATTTGTTGCAAATACGTACTCCTACACTATTACACATACTGCAACAGAATGTTTAAATTTTCTAGCAGAAAAGGGGTTTAGTGAGTTTGAATTAATGATGTATCCAGGGCATATTTGGCCAGCAGAGATTAACGCAACTGAGCGGAAAAAATTTGTAAATTTTTTAACCGCCAATAACTTTAAAGTTAGCACCATTAACATGCCAAACGTAGATGTCAATATTGCTGCTGCTACGAAAGAAATGAGGACTCACTCAATTGACCATATGCGAAGGGTAATTGAATTGGCTGGTGATCTTGGTGTTCCAGCTGTTGTAGTTGGCCCGGGAAAAGCGAACCCCTTACTGCCAGCACCTAGGGATGAATTAATTGGTTATCTATATGCTGCCTTGGATGTATTAGAACCCTTAGCAAATAAAGTTGGCACATCTCTATTAATTGAAAATATGCCATTTAGTTTCTTGCCTGATGTCAAGTCTATTCTTGTTGTGCTTAATAACTATGGCAACAAGAGAATTGGAATGGTTTACGATGTTGCCAACGGACACTTCATAAAAGAAGATATAAATGATGCACTTCGTATATGTAAGCACGTTCTTAAGGTCGTCCACTTATCAGATACCACGCAGAGTATTTATAAACATGATGCAATTGGAATGGGTAATGTAGATTTTTCTTCTATTCCCGCGACTTTAAAAGAGATTGAGTTTAGTAAAAAACCTGTTCTAGAGATAATAACGCCAGATCCACAGTCTTTTATGGAAATAAGTGCGAGAAAACTAAAAGATATCGGATGGTAAATCGCAATTGTTCTGACTTGCTATTCGGTTTTTAGAAAAATAGTGGATTTGGAAGCGAAGGTCCTAAAATGCGATGCATAAAATAAGTGAAGAACGTATTATTATTGTGATGAAATCACAATAAAGGCAAATGCATTCCAATGTCTATTGATCCCTTAGTAAATCACAACTACGACTTTGTTGTTATTGGTTCTGGTGCTGCCGGTTTGACTGCTGCCTTGGTTGCAAGTATCGAAGGCCTGAAGGTTTTGGTCATAGAAAAAACTGATGTGATTGGCGGCACAGCAGCGCGTTCATCTGGGACAGTATGGATTCCAAATAATTCGCTTCAAAAATCTATGGGAATAGACGATACTAAAGAAAAGTCTATGACTTATCTTGATTCTCTTGTTGGTGGTAAATCAGATAGATTACTACGCGAGTCCTTCGTAGATAAGGGACCTCAAATGATAGATTACTTGATTAAAAATACTAATATTAGGTTTAGACCCTATGCCTCAAGTCCTGACTATCGGCAAGATCACCCTGGAGCAGCTGCTGGCGGTAGACCATTAGAGCCGCAGTCTTTTGACGGAAGATTGCTCGGTAGTGATTTTGAAAAAATTGCTTCTCCTTTAAAAGAGTTAATGCTTTTTGGCGGAATTATGATTACTAGAGGAGAAGCTGCTCAATTGATCAAACTCAACTTGAATAGTTTTTTAATAGGATTTAAATTAATTACTCGTTTTTTAATTGACCGTATATCCTTTAATCGCGGGACTCGACTAGTACTGGGTAACGGGTTGGTTGGTTCTTTGCTCAAAGAGCTTCTCTCCAGGCAGGTCAGTTTTATTACTAGTTCTGATACAAAAAAAATAATAACTAATCAGCTTGGTAATGTTTGCGGCGTTATTGTTGTAACGAACGACTTAGAGATTAATATTACGGCTAGCAAAGGTATTCTTTTGGCTGGTGGAGGCTTCCCTTCCAACAAATTAAAACGCCAGCAATACTTGCCTCAACCATCTCCGCTTCATAGTGCAGCTTACGATGGGTGCCAAGGTGAAACTATTGACCTCGGGTTGTCTATTGGCGGGATTCTTGGAAAGATGGGTCTCGACAATGCTTTGTGGTTTCCAAGTTCTTTAATTCAAGAAAAAGATGGTGCGGTTTCAATATATCCACACATTGTTTTAGATCGTTCAAAGCCTGGCTTGATTGCGGTTAATGTGAAAGGAAAGCGATTTGTTAATGAGGCAGTTTCTTATCATGAATTTGTACGTGCAATGTATAAGAATACATTGGAAAATCCATCGATCCCAGCTGTTTTAGTTTGCGGTAAAGAGTTCATCTGGAAGTATGGATTTGGTCTTATTAGGCCAAGAACACCCTCATTAAAAAAATATATCCAAAAAGGTTATTTATATGAAGGAAATTCAATTGAAGATTTAGCTATCAAGGTGGGTGTTGATTCTTTAGCACTGAACCAAACTATTTCTTCATTCAATACTGATGTTGTTAACGGTAGAGATAATGAGTTCTTGAAAGGTGAAAATATTTATGATCGTTCGAATGGAGACCCTAATATCCATCCGAATCCATGTCTTGGTCTTGTTAGTGGTCCTCCTTTTTACGCCATCAAGGTATATCCAACGCCGTTAGGTACAAGCCTTGGATTGGTAAACAATCAATACTCGCAAGTATTAGACTGTGATGGTCATCCGATTAGTGGTTTATATGTTGCGGGAAACGATATGCAATCAGTCATGGGGGGTGAATATCCTGGTGCAGGTGCGCAAATAGGCGTGGCTATGACCTTTGGATATTTGGCTGCAAAACATGCGGCTGGTTAATTATTTCTCTTACTGGCCGAGGTCAAACTTTCTAAATAAACCGATTGAAATTAACGTTTGGCCATCAGCTGGTGTTGGAACTGATGTCACAAATCGCTTGAATTTAGAAATAATGAAGAAATACCTATGCCACTCCATTTTTGTTTCTAACAGAACATGTAGGGGTGATAATTTAGCTATAAATTATTTAAGCCTTGTGATGGTCATTCTTGGCTTTTCAAGTGGTTATGCGCTTAAAAGTAATTGAACACCCTTCCATTTGTTGCTGTTGACCAATAGGTTGACTGTCTCTTTGATTTCATCGTGTACAGCCAGTGTTGCAGGCGACAAGCGCTCAAATTTTGTAGTAAAAAGAAAACTCGGACGTTTCATTTTTGCATCTGATGTGGGTAAATAACGCAGTCCTTTAGCCATCCTGTCTTCCATCATCGTGGCTGACATTGGCTTGATGGTTGCGCCCATGCCATCTTTTACACAAAGCATCAATAGCGATAGTGAATCGATCTCGGCGACAACATTCATTTGAAGATTTCTTTGTTCGAATTCATGCGCGATTTTGATCCTTAATCCATGAATTCCTGTTGGAAGGATTAGAGGTAACTTGGCTATTTCGTCACACCGGACACTTTTTCGGTGCTTGGGCACCAACTTACTTTCTTTAGGTAGCATCAAAAAAAGATCTTCCTCAATTAGTGGTTCATTCGGTAAATCTGGAGCAGCATCTCTACTAAATAAGATGGCTAAGTCTAATTGCATATTGCGCAACATTTGTCCTATGTGCCCGCTTAATCCTTCAACAACATTTAAAATAATGTTGGGATATTTTTCTCGCATGCGTCGCATCAGCGGCGCACCCAGTGCACATAAGGTGGTTGATGCCAATCCGACAGAGACCATGCCTTGAATGGATCCGGGTTCTTGACGTGCAATGACCAAGGCCTGCTCTAGTTGTCGCAGCATAAAGCGAGCATGCTCAAGCAAGGCGGCACCATTGGGCGTTGGCAACACGCCCTTGGCAGATCTAATTAAAAGGGTTTTCCCCTACCTCATCTTCTAGTTTTGCAAGTTGTTGACTCAGGGCCGGTTGCGCAATAAAGAGTTGGCGTGATGCTTTAGCAAGACTGCCACACTCGACAATCCTGACGAAATACTGAAGTTGCTTCAAATTCATATCCATTACTCCTGCTTAACCATAATACATATAGTAAAAAGTTATAGCTAGTCTAGGAAAACACTACTTTCAAAAACTCATAAAAACCCTTACCATTAAATTACTACATTAATTAGTGAAGGAGATTTTCATGAACGTAAACGTAAAAACAAAAAAGCAAAAAATTGAATCTGCTAGTCGCCGAAACTTAATTGCTAAGGGATTCGCACTGGGTGGGGCCACGGCATTATCTGCTTCGTTACCAATCTGGGCGCAAGACAATTCATCGATCAAGATTGGTCATCTGACGCCTATGACTGGCTTTTTAGGAGCTCTAGGTGAATACGCTGCGCAAGGAATAAAAATGGCGGCAGACGAAATTAACGCTAGTGGAGGCGTGCTGGGTCGTAAATTGGAAATCATGAGTGAAGACTCTGTGAACCCGCAAGTCGCTGCTACAAAAGCTCAAAGAATGATTGAACGAGACAACGTTGCTTTCTTATTGGGCGAAATATCCTCTGCATCGGCGCTCACCATTTCACAAGTTGCTGGCCGCAATAAAAAGCTGTTCATGAGTATTGGTGCACGATCTGATGTACTAAGAGGTAAAGACTGTAATCGCTATACCTTCCACGTAGACATTCCTGTCACTGTCATGGTCAATGCAGTTGGCCAAGCCTTAGTTCGAGATAATTTAGTCAAAGGTAAGAAAATTTTCAGCTTAACTGCAGACTATCTTTTTGGACATGACTTGTCTAAGGTTGCCAAGAAGTTTTGGATTGATAACGGAGGTAATTTGATAGGAGACGAGTTAGTCCCTACGGATGCAGCTGACTTTAGTCCGTATCTGCTAAAAATCAGACAAGCCAAACCAGACTTAATTGCATCAAATTTAGCGGGTAACCAGGTGACTAATTTTGTAAAGCAGTACTCAGAATTTGGTTTGCCTTATCCTATGGTGGGATTCAACCTCAATACTGCGGACGCTTGGGCTGCAGGTGAGGACAATTTAGGTGGAATATGGCCTACGGTTTGGCATCATGAATTACAAACACCAGGCTCCAAAGCATTTGTAGCGAACTTTACAAAACGGTATAACCGAGTACCAGAAAACCATGCGTGGATTGAATACATATCTTTGCGTATGTTGGCACAAGCCATTAATGCAACCAAGTCTACAGACACTGAGAAGGTAATTACCTACTTTGAATCACAAGCTGAATTTGATATTTTGAAAAATAGAAAAGCCTATTTCCGTTCTTGGGACCATCAATTAATGCAAGAAGCATATCCATTCACTGTCAAAGCCAAAGGCACTTATAAAGAAAAATGGGACTTCTTAAAGTTTGGCGATGCAGTTCCTGCACCCAACCAATCTTTGGAATTGTTGGCTACTAACAAGGCTGAAAACACCTGCAAAATGTGATGGATGTTGGCAGCACTGCTGAGTCAGCACTAGGGATTTGAATGGAATTTGTATTTCTTTTAGAGCAAGTTGTTAATGGTCTTGTTTTAGGAGGTTATTACCTCTTGCTCGCTCTAGGGTTGTCCTTAATTTTTAGCGTCGGAGGCGTTGTTAATTTAGCGCATGGTGCTTTCTATGCAATCGGGGCATATATTTCCCTTGAAGTCATCAAACGATTCGGTTTTGGTCCAAGCATGTTGGTCACGCCTATCTTCGTAGGACTCCTTGGAATCGTATTTGAACGGTTGTTATTGCGGCGCTTTTATAAGGCTGACCCTATTTTGAGTTTATTGGTCACTTTCGGTTTAGCCATGATTGTTGAACAAGGACTCAGAATGCTTTGGGGTGCGGCACCGCTACCCTCAAATATGCCTTCAGAATTCAAAGGCAATGTGATGGTAGGTGAATTTTTATTTTCTAAATATCGCCTATTCATATTAGGTTTTGTGTTTGTAATCCTTGGATGCATTTGGCTTTTACTAAACAAAACCTCCTTTGGACTCGTTGTCAAGGCGGGAGTTCAAAGACCAGATATGGTTGCAGTTTTAGGAATTCGATTACAGCCATATATGACATCCATCGTTGCGTTAGGTGTTGCTACTGCGGCGTTGGGAGGAGTTTTATTTGGCCCCATTACAACTGTGCATCCTTCTATGGGTACCGAAATTATGACGGTTGCATTTGTTGTAGTTGTCATTGGGGGATTAGGAAGTTTCTGGGGCGTAGTGTTAGCCGCTGTCTTAGTGGGTGTTGTTCGTGGCATCACCATCCATTTTCAGCCTGCTGCCGGTGAAGCCTCGATGTATATATTGATGTTTGCGGTCTTAATGCTTTTCCCTCGTGGGTTATTGGGAGAGCGAATTGACAGATTCGAATAAAAACAAATGAATACTAAGAACTTTCAACTTTCCATCGCGACGATTGCTTTAGTTCTCCTTCCCTTTTTTTTCAAGGCAATAGGGTTGACCTATGACGCGGCAACCGTAGTTGTCATTCTTGCCTTAGCAACCATGAGTTTGAACTTGTTAGTAGGGTATTCGGGTTTAGTGTCTTTTGGCCATAGTGCATGGTTTGGTATTGGGGGATATGCAGCTGCATTGGCTCAACTATGGTGGTTTCGAGATCAAATGCTTTTGCCATTTTTATTCTCAATTATTTTTACGGCTAGTTTGTCTTGTTGTGTTGGCTTTTTGATACTTCGCAGGAAGGGCGTGTATTTTTCATTGCTGACATTAGCGCTTTGTGCGCTTACATTTGCAATTTCTTTCCGTTGGACAAGCCTAACAGGTGGCGAAGGTGGGCTCGGTGGGATCGAAAGAGTTGCGTTCGGGGCGATTGATTTAAATCAGCACGCAAGCTACTACATATTCACTGCAGTGTTGGCATGGTGTGTTATTTATTTTTTAGTACGCGTAGTGCGATCGCCATTTGGACACGTTTTAGTGGCTATCAGAGAGAATCAACAACGCGCGATATTTCAAGGCTATCAGATAGATCTGTATAAGTTGATTGCTTTTGTGATCTCTGCTACTTTAACGGGTTTAGCAGGTGCGTTGATGGTTTTTTTGCACCACCTCGCCGCCGCAGAGTCAACGACTGTTTCATTTTCCGGAGAGTTACTGGCCATGGTGGTCATTGGCGGAATGCATCAGTTTCTAGGTCCTGCATTGGGCGCCTTGTTTTATGTGCTTTTTCGTGAACTCTTCTCTATATATACCGACAACTGGTTGCTGTGGTTTGGATTGGTATTTGTTGGGTTTGTAATTTTTTCTCCTTCAGGCTTAACAGGTGTTTGGGGGAAAATACTTTCCAAATTTCGCACGCCATTGACGGATGGCGCAGCGATGAGTAAGCGCCGTATTTACGAAGGATTAGCGCTGCCCAGTTTTCTCTCTCCACCCACGCGAAATGGCTGTGTTTTGGAAGTTAAGAATGTTGGACTGAGCTTTGGTGGTATTCGTGCGGTTGATGGTGCTAGCCTTTCCATTGAAGCTAGTCAGGTGCACGCACTCATTGGCCCTAACGGCGCCGGCAAAACAACTACCTTTAATCTTATTTCAGGTATGTTTGCCCCTGACGCTGGTGAGGTGTTGCTTCTCGGAAAAAAGATTTCGCATTTAAGCGCGAATCAAATTTGTCAACACGGACTTGCTCGATCATTTCAAATTACCAATCTTTTTAAAGGATTGACCATTTATGAAAATATAAGATTGTCTCTTCAAGCAAGGCATGCAGGTCGTTTCAATATATGGCGGGACGTAGATAGTTTTCAAGATATCTATGCCGATACGCATGAACTAATGAAATTTTTAGGTCTTGAGGGCATGGAAAAAGTATTGGGAGCAGATCTTTCCTACGGTGGTCAGCGCTTGGTGGATTTAGGTATAGCGCTTGGATCCAAGCCCTTGGTGTTATTGATGGACGAACCTTTGGCGGGTCTTGCTGCTGCTGAGCGAGAGCGCATTGCTCACCTTATCAAAACCATTTCGCGTTGTATTCCTGTTTTGATTGTTGAACATGATATTGATCGCGTGCTCGCTTTGTCACAACAGGTGACAGTAATGAATCAAGGTTTAGTGCTGATGTCTGGAAGTCCCGACGAAGTCCGCTATGACAGCAGAGTACAAGAAGTCTATACAGGAAAGGGCGTACCGTTAGTGACAGGTAGAACGTCAATACCTATGTCTGAGCGTCAAATGGTTTTAGATATTCGCGCCATCAATACCTTTTATGGCAAGAGTCATATTTTGAATCAAGCTAGCTTGCAGGTGAGGACTGGCGAAATCGTCGCCTTGTTAGGTAGAAATGGAGCAGGAAAGACTACATTGCTCAAATCATTAGTGGGTTTAGTACCGCCGATATCGGGTGATATTTTCTTCAATGATGTCAATTTATGCGGAATGTCTGCACCAGATATTGCACGATTGGGAATTGGATATGTTCCGCAGGGTCGCGGAATGTTCGCGGGAATGACCGTGGCACAAAATTTAAAATTGGGAAGACTTGCTCGTCCAACTGACGGAAAAAACGGCGTTGTTTGGGATGAATCAAAAATTTTGGAATTTTTTCCAAAGTTAAAAGCAAGAATGCACGTGGCTGCAGATTATTTGTCTGGAGGTGAGCAACAAATGGTAGCTGTTGCCCGCGCTTTATCAGGAAATGTGAAATTACTTTTGCTAGATGAACCGTTTGAAGGTTTAGCTCCTACTGTGGTCCAAGAGTTATTTGCAGTTTTTGATAAGTTACGCGGGCAAATTTCAATCATTATTGTGGAACACAATTTAGATCTCGTCCTAGCGCTCGCTGATCGAGTCTATGCTTTGGAACGCGGTTCTGTTTTTCATGAAGGTCCAGCTGATGACTTGCTCACTGACTTGACATATAGAAAAAAAATATTATGGCTGTAATGTTCAATTTAGTTAATCAAGGGGTATTCCTATGAAATCTGGCACAAAAAAACAAGCTTTGGTCGAATCGATGGCCAATATCCTTTGGAAAGAATATCCTGGTCATTTTGGTGGCGCGTTGTCAAAACCATTGGTGGATTCAGCCAATGTAGGTACAAAAAATCTTGACTTTCGAATTTCTCGCTATGCGCCTGCTGCGTATGTACAAGAGCATGCGCATAAATTTCAAGAACAAATTTACTATGTATTGGAAGGCGAAGGTGTCCTGACTCTGGATGATGAAAAGCGTTTGATGCGACCCCATGATTATGTTTATGTACCACCAGGCATAAAACATAGTTTTACCAACACGGGGATTGATGGTTTGGTTTTCTTTGTCATTACTACGCCTGTTGAAGATGAGGAGACTGCGCGATGAATTCGAATGCCTTGGACCCACTTCAGCAGGTAATTGATACGGAGGGAAAACTTCTAATTGCAGGACAGTGGGTCGAGGGTGCGGGTGCTTCGATTCCGGTCATAGATAAATTTAGGCAACACGTACTGTTTTACGCGCATACGCCAGATGCCGCACAAGTGACGCGATGTGTGAATTTTGCCCACCAAGCCTTTCGCTCTAATGTCTTGACGCCTTATGAGAGAGGACAAATTCTTGAGCGGGCTGTAACTTTATTGTCTGAAAAGCATCATCTTTTTGTAAAAACCATGCAAATGGAGGCTGGCTTTACTTTCTCAGACGCAACTGGGGAGGCGAAAAGATGTCTGGAAACGCTGCGTTTATCTGCAGAGGAAGCAAGACGTTTATCTGGTGAAATCATTCCACTTCAAGGCGCGCCTGTTCAGAAGGGGCGGATGGGTTTTACATTACGCATTCCCTTAGGCGTAATTGTGGCGATCACGCCTTTTAACTCGCCCCTTAACACAGTGATGCACAAAATAGCGCCAGCATTTGCAGCAGGTAATGCGGTTATTTTGAAGCCGTCGTCACAAACCCCGCAGACAGCATCGCTTCTAGCAAAAGTTTTAATAGAGGCTGGCATGCCTCCTGGTTTTTTGAGTATTTTGCACGGAAGCGCGAATGTCGTGCGTTGGCTGCAAGAGGATCAGCGGGTTCGTTTTTTTGCTTTCACTGGAAGTACCGAAGTAGGTCGTGTCATACAACAGTCTGCAGGATTGCGAAGAACACAAATGGAGCTTGGTTCCATTGCATGTTGTATTCTTTGCGACGATGCTAATTTAGATATTGCATTACCTAAAGTGGTCAATGCGGGATATCGAAAGGCAGGCCAAGTTTGTACCTCTGTGCAACTCTTGCTAGTCCACAACTCTATCAAGCATCAGGTAGAGGCAAAGATGAAAGATCTTGTAGGGGCTTTAAGTTTTGGTGACCCCCTAAGGCAAGAAACTTTTGTGGGCCCCCTTATTAGTGAGGTATCAGCGGTGCGTGTGGCCCAATGGATTGAACTAGCCATGAGCAAAGGCGCTAAAAGACTCGTCGGTGGTGAAAGGGTCGGTTGCGTAGTTCCTCCTACATTGTTAACGGATGTGAGCGATGATATGGAAATTAGTTGCAAGGAAGTGTTCGGACCTGTGGTTTGTATATTGCCCTTCGACTCTCTTAGCCAAGCGATTGAGCGAGTCAATGCAACACCTTATGGGTTGGCTGCGGGCATCTTTACTAACCGTCTAGCCGATGCATTTGAAGCAGCTCGACAACTAGAAGTCGGTGGCGTACACATCAATGAAACTTCTAGTTCTAGAGTGGATTTGATGCCATACGGCGGGACCAAAGAAAGCGGATTTGGCAGAGAAGGGCCGCACTACGCTGTTCAAGAAATGACCGAAGAACGTGTCGTCACCATCACTACATAAACGCAATAAAGGAAATATCCATGACAAAGATGAAAGGCGGCGAACTTATCGCCGAATATTTAATTCAAGAAAAAGTACCCTACATATTTGGTATTTGTGGCCATGGAAATGTAGGTATATTGGATGCGCTTTATGATGTTAAAGACAAGTTGACTTTGATCTCTCCTCGGCATGAACAGTGTGCGGGGCACATGGCTGATGCTTACTTTCGAGTCAAGCATAAACCCGTGGTGACTTTGACTTCTACAGGGCCGGGTTCTGCCAATATGGTTATGTCGCTGGCAACAGCCTTGTCTGATTCTTCAGCCTTTATGGCTATTACTTCCAATGTGCCAACTTCTCAGCACAATCGCGCACCATTTCAAGAACTCTATAAACACAACCAAGCTGACTTTGCGCAAGTGCTCAGACCTGTTGTTAAAAGGGCATTTCAGCCTACGCGTGTGGATATGTTGCCATTGGCTCTTCGCCAAGGAATGGACACCATGCTCACAGGTCGTCCTGGCCCTGTCAATATAGATATTCCTTACAACGTATATCAAGAGGAGGCCGATTTAGAACTGCCGCCACATGCGCGATCACAAAAAATGCATCGACCCGGAGCCAGTGATATCGATATCTCTCTCACACTAGATATGCTCGCCAAATCTAAGAAGCCTGTATTTTTTATTGGGCACGGTGCCACCCTATCTGAAGCAGGTGACGACATTACTGCGTTGGCAGAGCAGTTGGGAATACCAGTTATTACGTCACCTAATGGAATGGGTTGTATTCGTGGCGATCACCCATTGGCGTTAGGTTTTATCGGTCGTAATGGCGCCTTTCCAGCAAATGAAGCGGGGCGCCATGCTGATTTGGTGATCACATTGGGCACGCGGTTCGATGACCGTAGCTCTTCAAGTTGGCTACCTGGTTACTCTTGGAATTTTCCTAAAACAAGGCTCGTCCATGTAGATATTGATCCACAAGAGCTGGGTCGCAATTACGTCCCAGATTTAGGCTTGATTGCCGACATTCAGGTATTTGTACAGCAATTAACAAAAGGATTGTCAGCAAGAAAAGATATTGATGCGAACCTGTTCGCTGCATGGTTAAGTGAGGTGAAATCTTGGCAATCGCAATGGGAGTCTTTTATTCGTCCCCATTTCAGTAGCTCTACCAATCCTTTGCGTCCAGAATTTGTGGTCGGCACGTTACAAAAGATTTTGCCTGACGACGTCATTCTTGCTTTGGATTCCGGTGTGCATCACAACTGGTTCATGCAATTTTGGAAAGCTAAACGCCCTCAAAGCATGCTTAACAGTTGGGGCTACTCCTCCATGGGTTTTGGTGTGTGTGGTGTGATGGGTGCTCAATTGGCAGCGCCTGATCGCCCATGTGTTGCAGTAGTTGGGGATGGGGGCTTTACCATGGCTCCGTATGTTTTGTGCACTGCGGTCGAATACAAATTACCCGTGATTTGGATTGTTTGGAATAACTTCGCTTGGGGTGCAATCCGAGATATCCAAATTGGGATGTTTGACGGAAGAGAGATTGGAACTGCTTTCTACCATGGTGAAACTGGAAAGAGTTACAACCCAGATTTTGCCGCCTGGGCAAGGGCTTGTGGCGCGGATGGTATGACGGTAACTCAACCGCAGCAATTAGCTGGTGCTGTTGAGCAGGCTTTGAAAAATAAACGCCCATGTCTTATCGACGTGCATGTGGATGCCGAAGTCCGCCCACCTTCAACGGGCACTTGGCAATTGCCGCCAACCGCTTATCGGGAACCTATCTATGGCAAGCCCTGGCGTGCGTAATTCATTTTTAAAGAAAGAAATCATATGAATCGAAAACTCGCTTTAGTGTTCGGAGGTACCAGGGGCATTGGTGAGGCCACCGTAATGAAATTAGCAGAACAAGGCTTTGATGTCGCTTTTACTTATATTAAATCTAAGCCTAAAACGGTGCAGCAAGAAGCTGCTACTTTGCGTAGTTATAAAGTAGATGTGTGCGAATTTGACCAAGTTAAATCCGTATTTGCACAAGTCGCGAAAGACTTTGGACATCCTATTGATTGTGTTGTTGCTAATGCAGGAATTAATGTTCCGCCAGGCCCTGTATCACAATTTGACGCAGAAACATTCAAAAAAATTGTGAACGTCAACCTGTTGGGTGCTTTTCATGTTTTAACTGAAGCCGCTAAGCACACAGCAGACCATGGAACAATTATCGGGTTGACAACCTCTATGGTTCGCATTGGCATCCCTGGAGGTGGTCCTTACACGGCGACCAAGGCGGCAGTTGAGAGTCTTTTACGCTCCATGTCAAAAGAGCTTGCACCCAGAGGCATTCGCGTCAACGGTGTAGCTCCAGGACCTGTGGATACAGATTTGTTTCACTCCGGTAAAACGGATGAGATAAAAGCTCGATCAGCTACTTTAAGCCCCTTTAATAGGATTGGTCGGCCTGACGAAATCGCCGAAGTTATTGCGTTTTTAGCATCAGATAAAGCATCATGGATACATGGACAAATCATTCAACCGAATGGGGGAATGGTTTAATCTTTAAACTCGAACATTTGTATAGCGAGAAGAACTTGTGAAACCAAGTAGTGGTAGTATGAATTTCAAGAGCAGTCCAGATGTTTTGGTAATAGGCGGTGGTAATGCGGCGTTATGCGCAGCACTTGTAGCTAAAGAGGCAGGCGCATCGGTGCGAATACTGGAATCTTCACCAAAGGCTTGGCGTGGCGGCAATTCATCGCATACACGTAATGTGCGATGCATGCACGATGCGCCGCAAGATGTGTTGGTCGATGCCTACTCTGAGGAAGAGTACTGGCAAGATTTGCTCAA
>Ga0208974_1000321_pt1 | contig 21041 bp, 31 predicted proteins | sample GreLakmeER15MSRF_FD_187699 | JGI IMG/M metagenome (GOLD analysis project Ga0208974, IMG submission 187699) | Freshwater lentic microbial communities from great Laurentian Lakes, MI, USA - Great Lakes metaG ER15MSRF (SPAdes) | ecosystem: Environmental > Aquatic > Freshwater > Lake | place: Great... | reverse complement strand
ATCTAACATGGAACAGGAAGTAATTGATGAAACTGGAACAGACGATTCTAAAGAATCTAATTTACAATGAAGAATATTTACGCAAGGTTTTACCATTTCTAAAATCAGAATATTTTACAGACAGAAGCGACAAAACATTATACAATGAAATTGCATCATTCACAGAAACTTACAATTCTACACCAACGGTTGAAGCACTTGTACTGGCCGTCAAAGAAAGGCGAAATCTCTCGGATGAGGAAGTGGAGAAGTGTGAATCTTATTTACAAGAGATTGAGAAAACTAAAGGTGAAGAATCCAAGGTTCAATGGCTTGTTGACAAGACCGAACAGTTTTGCCAAGAGAAGGCCATTTATAACGCTGTATTGGGGTCTATTTCAATCCTCGATGGCAAGGACAAAACAAATGACAAAGGTTCGATTCCCAAAATATTATCAGACGCCTTGGCGATAAGTTTTGACAATTCTGTTGGCCACGATTATCTTGAAAACTCAGATGAACGATATGATTTCTACCATCGTAAAGAAGAACGAATCCCTTTTGACTTAGAGTTCTTTAACAAAATCACAAAAGGTGGCTTACCTAATAAGACGCTTAATATCGCTCTTGCCGGAACTGGCGTAGGAAAAAGTTTGTTCATGTGCCATGTGGCTGCAGGCTGCATGGTGCAAGGCAAGAATGTTCTTTACATCACGATGGAAATGAGTGAAGAAAAGATTGCAGAACGTATTGATGCTAACTTATTGAATGTCACGATTGATGACCTTGTGAGTTTACCGAAAGATTTGTATGATAAAAAGATTAATAAACTCCGTGAAAAGACTGTTGGTAAACTTATTATCAAAGAATATCCTACAGCCTCTGCAAGCAGCATACATTTTCGCACCTTACTCAATGAGCTCAATCTTAAAAAGTCTTTTGTACCCAATATTATTTTTATTGATTATCTTAATATTTGTTGTTCATCAAGAATCAAGGCCGGAGCAAACATCAACTCCTACACTTATGTTAAATCCATCGCAGAAGAATTGCGAGGTCTTGCCGTTGAGTTCGGAGTACCTATTGTTTCTGCAACACAAACAACAAGAAGTGGCTTTACTTCTTCCGATCCCGGACTCGAAGACACAAGTGAGTCTTTTGGTTTGCCAGCTACAGCAGACTTGATGTTTGCTCTTATTTCTTCCGAAGAACTAGAAGAAATGGGACAGATTATGGTAAAACAATTGAAGAATCGTTATAATGATCCAACGCATTTCAAACGATTCACTCTAGGTATTGATAGGTCGAAAATGAGATTATATGATATTGAACAATCTAGCCAAGACGGCATTATAGATTCTGGCCAAGATAAACCACTCAACACATTTGGTAACAGAGAGAAAACACAGAAGAAATCATTCGATGGATTTAAAGTATGAAATTAGAATTTAATGATGCAGTTCATTGCGCCAAAGTATTTGAAGATTACTTTGGTAGTTTTGACCGTATTGATGAGTATATGCGTGACCAAAAGTTGAATTCTTTGGCCGAATTGCCATCCAATCCTTTGTTTCCAATCGAAGATGAGTTGTTCCAAGACTTCACAATGAATCCAAAAGATATGAATTTTGAGGTTGTCGAGATTGATAATGAAACTTGGACCAATCTATTGAACATCACTTCATCTCATGTAAACATTCCGCCAGTTGGCCGCAATGTTAAACTGGCAGTGCGTGAAACCAATACAGGAAAGTACGTAGGATTCATCCGTCTTGGTTCACCTGTAATCAACTGTAAGCCACGTAATGATATGCTTGGTCAAGTGTTTACACAAAAACCTGAGTGGGGTAAACGATTCAATAATTCTGCAATGATGGGTTTTGTTATTGTACCTGCACAACCATTTGGTTATAATTACCTTGGTGGTAAACTGTTGGCTGCAATCTGCACTTCACATGAAGTACGTGAGATTGTAAATGTAAAGTATGGAATGAACCTGTGTCTCTTTGAAACAACTTCTTTGTATGGTAGTTCAAAGACTGTATCACAATATGATGGTATGAAACCATATATCAGATATAAAGGTCTGACAGATTCTGATTTTCTTCCTATGATGCACGGCAAACCTTATTCTGACCTACGTGATTTCGTACAAGATAAAGTCGGACCTTTGGTTGAAGATGATGCTTCTAGTAAGAAACTGAAAATCTCTATGAAGATTATTTCACTCACTAAGGCTGCACTTAAAGGTACACCTGAAGGGGATACATTCATAGCAACGATTGGGAAAGCAAAAGGGTTGACAGAGCAAAAAAGATATTATACCAGTGACTATGGCTTTAAAAACATGGTTGACTATGTAAACTGTAAGACGGACGTGCTTATTCCTGGTGAAAACTATGAAAAACACAATCTGGTAAACTTGATTGAATGGTGGCGAAATAAGGCTTGCAATCGGTATGAAACTCTGTATAATGAGAAACGGTTAAAAACCGAACTAGAGATTTGGACTTCCGGAAAGGAGATTCAAATCATAAGATAAATACTTTCTTTGAAGGTGTTAAATGGCTTATACTTTTTTCCCAAAGACTGCAACGGAAATCAAGCAAACTCTAAAGGGTGACAAAGCAAAGATAGAAGATATAATCAATATCTTTGCTTATCTAAAATCAAAATTTCCAAAAGTTGAAACTCCAATCAATGTTGATCCTGCATCAATTGCTAAGATTAATGTTACAAGAGATTTACAAACGGATATTGACCTTGCTAAAATAAAAAGAGAAGCAAAGGTAACTAAAATTACCATGAAATTTGGTTCTGGATCATCTGGCGGCCGAGGTGTACAGAATAAAGGTAATGCATATGAGGGAGAACTTGCTGATGCATTGAGACAATGGTGGAAAGGTGAAAAGATAACCGACACAAAATTACTTCAAGCAGTTGATGATATAGTTAAACTTCATAAACTGAATAAATGTAAAAGTGTAGAAGTTAAAGAGGTTGGTGAATTAAACAACAAAAGACCTTTTATATTCTCACCACAAGTTTTAATTTCATCTAAAATTCCTGTACGTGATAACAATCTGGGGCCCGTTGTTACCGACATTACATTAATTTGTGATAAGAAAGAAATCTTCCTAAGTTTGAAAACTGGCGGCACTGTTACCTTTTTCAACTCAGGCATCCGTACAGTTCTTTCACCAGCAGAAATCAAATCTGGTAAAATTACAAATAAAGATGGTTTAAAAATTCTTAATATGTTTAATATCAACGATGCATTGTTTTGTGATATCTACAATGGTAAATTAAAAAAAGGTTATGTTGAAGATGTTTGGAAAACAATGTCATCAAAACAGAAGAATGAATTGAAAAACTTTTTGATTTCTGGTGTTGGCCATGGTTATACTATCGTACATAAACTGACGGGTAAAACCGAAGTGTATGAAATTGATAAAGATTATATGACTTCAGCCGCTACACCAAACTCATGTAATGTATACTATGGTGGTAAATCTGGTACAGGTAAGCGTATTGACATGGAAATAGAAACAGGTCATTACATTCTTAAACTAAACATACGTGATACACAAGGTGGTGATGGTTATCCTACCCGTATGATGTGTGACTACTCTTACAAATAATGGCACTAACAGATTTTGATAAAATATTGAAACAGTATGAAGATACCGAAAATGATTTCGGGTTTTCTGCTATTTCAGAACAGGAATATAATTCTACAATTAAAGAGAGTGTACAGACCGTTGAGAATTACAAAGTTAATTTGACAGAAACGGAAAGACGCTTGGCTGAACTTGAGAAGATGATTATCCCTTTCCTAAAGAAACTACATAGTACAGGAGATAAAGAATATATCTACTGGCCTAATCGTAAACCAGCAATTGAAAAACAAATTGAGGCAATTTTAAAATTAACTAGAGGATGATAAATTATGAAACCGTTAGTGACTGTGATTACACCTACAACAGGTGCACCGTATCTACGACAAGCGATAGAGTCGGTTAAAAATCAAACTTATGATAACATTCAACACTTAGTTGTTGTTGATGGCCAACCAAAAGGTCGTGTGATAGCAAAAGAATATCCACACATTGACATAATAGACCTACCATACCCAACAGGAACCGACCGGTTCAACGGACACCGAATCTATGGTGCATCAGTCTACCTTGCAAAAGGCGACTTGGTTTGTTTCTTGGATGAAGATAACTACTATGATTACACACATATTGAATCTCTTGTGGACGTAATCCAAAGAGGTAATGATTGGGCTTATTCTTTACGTAAGATTGTAGACAAAGATGGTAATCATGTATGTTTGGATGATTGTGAATCATTAGGTAAATGGGAATCTTGCATTGGTGATTATTTTGTTGACGTTGGTTGTTTCTTTCTACCAAAGATGATTGCAATTCAAACAAGTCCAATCTGGTATCGTAAGGCAAGAGAACCTGGAGTACCAGAAGTTGATAGAATGTTAACTCATGTATTGAGAAACAACAACTTGAAATATGACACTAATGCAAATTACAGTTTGAACTATCGTACAGGTAACACACAGTTATCAGTACAATCCGAATTCTTCTTACAAGGAAATAAGAAGATGCTTGAAAAATATAATGGAGATTTACCATGGACAAAAAAGACCTGATTATAGGTGCATTTAAAAACTATAACTACGAACAAGTCAAACCTTGGATCGAATCAATTAACGAATGTGGTTTTACCGGCGACAAAGTTCTAATTGCGATTGATTCATCAGAAGAAACAATCAACAAGATTAGACAAGCCGGATTCACTGCAATATCCGCACAATCCATGACAGGCGCAATGTTTCACATGGAACGATTTATTCATATCTATGATTATCTGAAAAAACATAGTGGTCAATATCGTTATGTTGTAAGTACAGATGTACGTGATGTAATCTTTCAAAACGATCCAATGGAATATTTGTCACATATACTGACAGCAAATTCTGGTTATGATTTGATTGGTGTGTCTGAATGTATACTAGTTAAAAATGAACATTGGAATCGTGACAACATTTTAAAATGTTTTGGTACATATTTCTATGAAGAAGTTAAAGACTATGAGGTTTTAAATGTTGGTACGTTAGCTGGCAAGGCACATGTTATTTCTGATTTGTGTGGTATGTTATACCAACTATCTTTGAATAGAGCCGATTGGGTTGCCGACCAAGCTGCATATAATGTTTTAATGGGTTGGTATCCATATGTTGATATAACATACATCAGTGGTTTAAATGATGGATTCTGTTGTAACTTACATGTAACAAATAAACCAATTGAGAAAGACCACTTTGCACCATTCATCACAGAAAAACATCCAATCTTTGAAGATGGTGTCATGAAAACTGGCGATGGCCAACCATATTATATTGTACACCAATATGACCGAGATCCAGAATTGAAGAAATTTTATCATGATAAGTATAAGGTTGAAGAATTAATTACTTTTAGGACAACATAATGATTACTATTGTTACTGCTTTTTATGACATTGGCCGTGGAGAATGGACACCAGACAAAGGCCTACCACATTATCTACAAAGAACTACTGATACATACATTGAACGTTTTTCACACATGGCTCAAATGGAAAATGAGATGGTTGTGTTCTCTACACCAGATATTATTGAGAAACTGAAACCTTTGCGTGGTGACAGACCAACAAAATTTGTTTCGTTTGATATTTTTAGTAAGTATGCAGACTTGATTAAAGATGTTAATAACATTCAGAAAACTGATGCATTTCAAAATTTAATTATTCCAGAACAGCGAGCAAATCCGGAATATTGGAATGCACATTATGTTGTTGTTAACTTTCTCAAGTCGGTGTTTGTCAATCTAGCAATCAAACACAACATGATTAGTAATGAATTAGTTTCTTGGTTGGATTTTGGTTATTGCCGCACGGCAGAGAAAGTACCTACAAGCAAGAAGTGGTCTTATGATTTTGATGTTAATAAGATGCATCTTTTCAATTATAAAGAATATGATGATAAACCTATACATGAAATCATTGCAACAAACGATGTTTACATTCTTGGTGCAAAGATTGTTGGTGGTGTAACAGCATGGCCTAAATTCGAATCTGCGATGAAAGAATGTTTGATTGAATTGGGTACGAATGGTTTGATTGATGATGACCAAACACTTATGTTAATGTCATCAATCAAATATCCGGAATTATTTGAACTACATAAGATTCCAGACCACCAACTCGGACTTGATCCGTTTGTTATTTTTAGTGACTTTAATAAAGAGGTATGATATGAGTGATATAATTAAATTTAATACTGCAACACAAGCATTTGGTGTTGAACGTGGAGTAACCAAGTGTTCGGGTTATGGACTTGGTGAATTGACCAAAGGCATGAAAAAAGGTTTAGAGATTGGTTGTTCTGAGGCACACACCTCAAAGTTTCTATTGGACACCAATCCAGAATTGACCTTATATTCAATTGATCCTTATGTTGCATACACGGACTGGAACGGTAATGTATTGAATGACCGAGAAGAATTCTTTGGCCGTGTCACAAAAGAGATGGCTGTTTATGGTGATAGATTTGTTTTGATTAGAGACTTCTCAGACAATGTTGTTGACCAGTTCAATGATGAAGAATTTGATTTTATCTTTATTGATGGATTGCATACCTACGAACAATTAACAAAAGATTGCCACAACTATTACTCTAAAGTTAAAACTGGTGGTATCTTCTCTGGTCATGACTACCAAACAATTCCTGGTGTTAATAAAGCCGTTTGTGAATTCGCACCAACAAAAACTGACAAAGTTCTTACAACTGAATGTGATGTTTGGTACTGGTACAAATGAAATCAATTTTCATCATAACATCTTGTTTGATACCTGCAATTGGTGTCTTTAGTCCAGAAGAACGTCTGAAACAAACACTGGAGACTGTTGATTCTATTAGAAATAAATCTCCAGATTCATTCATCGTACTTTCCGATGTATCAATACAATCATTGACAGACCAGTATTCAGAACTTGTTTCTAAGGTTGACTTGTTCTTAAATTTGAATCAAGTTGATTTTTTACTACACTTTACCAAAAACGGAATGAAAAGCCAAGGTGAATGTGCGATGATGCATGTTGTATTGGACTATCTAAAACAGAATTCAGAATTATTAGAAGGTGTTGACCGCATATTTAAAATAACTGGTCGTCTACAACTTGATGATGGTTTTGATATTAATCACTATGATGGGTTGAATGGTAAATATGTATTCAAGGAACGCATACCAACATGGATGAGTGAACCTATTCACGGAGCAACTCATGTTTTTGATACTCGCCTTTGGTCTATGTGTACGTCTTTGATTGATACTCATAAACAAGCCTTAGAAAAAGTGTTCCCTCTATTAGGTCCAATAGACTTGGAACACGCATATTTTGCCGTTTTAGATAAAGAAAAAGTAGTAGAATTTGATAGAGTGTATTGCAGGGGCCAAGTGGCCTCAACGGGTGAGTGGAAATTTGATTGATATAGAGTACTATATATCTAAGCCAAGATTTGACAGATTTGTGAATCTGTGGTATAATCCATTATAAATAACCCTACAGACAACCAAAGTGTGTTGTAATTCAATAGGTAGACAATGTTATCATTCAAAACTTTTTTAACCGAGCAAGAGGATCCTGAAGAAGGCGCCAGCCGTCAGATTAAACATTTGACGCATGTGGAAGACCGTCCTCTACAAAATGGTGAGAAAGGTGCGGCACATGCCATCAAATCATTGTCAGCTGCAGCAGAACACATTAAGGCTGGTAATAAATCATCCGAACTAACCACAAAATATGATGGTTCACCAGCACTTGTTTATGGTCATCATCCAAAGACTGGTAAATTCTTTGTTGCATCAAAGTCTGCTTTCAATAAGACACCAAAGATTAACTACACACCAAAAGATGTAGATATGAATCATGGTCACGCACCTGGTCTGGCCGCAAAGTTAAAAGATGCACTAACGCATTTACCCAAGATTGCACCTAAAAAAGGTGTATATCAAGGTGATATGATGTTTGGTACAGACAAGGAAGATAAGAAAACTGAAAAGGGTGGTGGTACATCGTTTCATCCTAATCCTTCTGGTCTAACATATACTGCACACGGAACACACGAAGGTGGAGTTAAGAAGGCAAAAATTGGTGTTGTAACACACCTATCATACCAAGGCAAAGATGCTGCAAGTCTAAATGCATCACATGAAGTAGACCACGAAAACTTCAATAAACACTCTGATGTATTCTCTGTTGATCCAAGAATGGACACATCAAAGGTGCATTTCAGTCCAGAAGAACAAAAGAAATTTACTAAACACATTACTGCAGCTCAAGCAGTACATGATACACATGGCGGTGACATGTATGCTGGTACTAGTGAACACCATGGTGTTGGTGGTTCATTAGAAACTTATATTAACCACACTGTGCGTACAGGTGAAGAATCTAACCATAAAAACTTTAAGTCTTGGCTGGAAACAAACAAAAATAAAGCAATTGACAAACTTAAAGTCGAAAAGAACAAGAAGGTCAAACAATCAGCTTTAAAAGATGAATTGGGTAAAGTTGAACGTAATAAAAAACACTACAATAATCTTTTCAAAATGCATGGTGAGTTGCAGAAGGCTAAAGATACACTTATTGGTGTTATGAATCAACACCAAGAGTTTCAACACACACACGGCGGAGAATCTGCGAATCCTGAGGGATATGTTTTTCATCACGGTAAAGAATCGGATAAATTAGTTAATCGTGCGGAGTTCTCCCGTAGAAATTTTGCTGGAATAAGAAACATATGAAAAAGTTTTTAGAAAAACTACACGAAGATGCTCAAACTCACACACCAGTTGTGATGGCATTTGGTCGCATGAATCCACCAACTATTGGCCACGCCAAAGTGGTTGATAGAGTGAAACAACTTGCAAAAGACTACAAAGCACCACACCACGTTATTGTGTCACATTCTATGGACACAAAGAAGAATCCATTAGACATTGCGAGTAAAATCAAACACGCAAAGAGATTTTTCCCTGACACAAACATTACCGGTTCAAGTAAAGAGAAACCAACATTTTTACAACATGCAGCTGCACTACATCAAGCAGGCCATGACCACTTGATAATGGTTGCAGGCTCAGACCGTATTCCAGAATACGAACAAAAATTAAATCAGTATAACGGAGAAGGTCCAGGAAAGTTATTTAATTTCAAGAAGATAGAAGTTAAATCTGCTGGTCAACGTGACCCCGATGCAGAAGGTGCAGAAGGTATGTCTGCTTCCAAGATGCGTGACCATGCAAAGAGTGGTGATTTCAATTCGTTCAGACAAGGTGTTCCTGCACATGTTCCAGACAATCATGCTAGAGCATTGTTTCGTGATGTTCGTAAAGGTATGGGATTGAATGAAGAATTCAATCGTGGACTATTTAAAGCAATCTTTGTGACTGGTGGACCAGGTTCAGGTAAAGACATTATCATACGTGAAGCAATTGCTGAGAGTAAATCAGTAGAATTGAATTCAGTACAAGCATTTGACTTATTGATGGACAAACAAAAACTGTCCGAAAAAACAACCGACTATCGTAGAGAAGCTATTCGTAACCGTGGTCCACTAATTATTAATGGACCTGCTGATGACCATACTAGAATAATTACCATTAGAGAAGAACTAGAAGAATTTGGTTATGAAACTGTTATGGTATTTGTTGATACAACCAATGAAGCCAGTAAAGAACGTAATGAGAAGTTGACCAAGTCAATTTCAGAATCAGTTAGATATGATAAGTGGCAATTAGCACAAACTTCAAAAGAAGCATATCGTCAGAATTTTTCCAATTTTATAGATTTCAATAATAGTTCAACCTTCGAAGAAATTCAAGAAGACATTACTGACACTTACGGAAAAATAAATAGGTTCATCGAGGACAAAAATTACAATGAAATTGCGTTCTCTTGGTTGGAAAGTCGTGGTAAAATTAGTATCACATCATTATTTAAGGAAAATGAAAATGTTAAGAAAAATTCTAGATTTTTTGAAAGTTACAAAACCAAACGCACCAGTGGAAGTCCAACTCTCAACACCGGTATCGGTCCAAGAGCCGAAGGTCCAGGAAGCGAACTCCCAGATAATCGTGCAGGAGACAGTAACGCCGACAACATCAAGTGGGACGGAAACAAAAAACGTGGCGGTTACACCTTCAGAACCTACACCGAAGAAGGTCCCAGCCTCAAAGTCAGTCCAATCCCCAAAGAAGACAACTTCTCCAAGGACAAAGAAAAAGTAAAACGTAATCGTTTCAGAGATTCACCAACTGTTAATCAACGTATGAGAAACATAACAACAGTTGGTCCAGAATTTGATACACGCCAACAGGGAACAGTATACCCTATGTCTGGTCTAGGCGATGTAACATATAGAGAACATGTAGATTTCAAAAACTTTAGAGAGTCGCATAATGATCCTGCCGATTCTGAAATGGGTGTTTACGGTGTATTGGGCGGTGCAACAAATAAAGAACCAATGGAAAATCCAAGAGATAAATTTGGTTCAAGTTCAATAAAGAAGAAAAAGAAATGAAAAAATTCACAGAGTTTGTAAGAGAATCTACACCAGAAACATCACACCATGATGCTCAAGAAATCAAACGTCAAAAGACACACTTGATGGACAAAGCAAAAGAGTATGGTGACCAAGCACAAAAAGAAAAACAGTTCGGCCACGGCGGAGCAGCAGAAGCTAAAGGTGAGACCATGGTTGCAGCTGCAAAAAATATTAAAGGAGATTAACATGATAAACTTAAAAAAGAACGATGCACTTGCTGATGCGGTAAAAGAAATTTTACAACAAGAGGCACTAAAAGGCAATCAACATTTAATTGATAAAAACAAGAACAATGAAGTTGATGCACATGATTTCAAAATTCTTCGTGGCGAAAAGAAAACCGTCAAAGAAGAAGAAACCGTTGAAGAAGGTCTTAAAGATATTGCCAAGAAAGCTTTCAAAGCTTTGACTGGTGGTTCAGATGAAGACCAATTAAAAGCACTTCAAAAAAGAACGGGTGTACCACAAACTGGTAAAAAACCAGTAAAAGAAGAAGTTCAAGGAAAAACTTTGAAACAATTCAAAGAAGGTTGGGATGAAATGATGGCTGACGTTAAGAAACGTGGCGAACCACAACCAAACGGTGGATCAGGTAAGAAACAAGGTTCTGCATATGGTGGTTCTAAACAAAAGGACAAGCCAGAACAGGATACAGAAAAAAAGTAACTGAGGCAAAGGGACCAACCAGTCAGGAAGACGGACCTTTTGTCTCTAGTATTAATGATACACACGATTTAAAACCACTGAACCATGCAAGGTACTTGGCCAAAAAATCTTTAAATAGAGTTCAAAAAGAAATGATGAACAAATAAGGCACAATAATGAGCAAAGCACAAACATTAAAATCCGTACTTAAAAAAGGTGGTGCCGAAAAACCGTCTTTTGGAACCAATCCTTGGGATCCATGGTCTGCAAAAGCAAACATTGCGGAAGATGCTGCTTTGGATCAATATTTGACTTCTAGAGGTATCAATCCAAAACATGTTTCTAAAGACCAAAAGGTTGCACATTCCAAGATGGGACAATTCATCAAATGGAAAAGAGACCACATGTCAGAAGCTGTGGATAGAAAAGATACAATTATCTTTGATATACCTTTATTGATTCGTGTATTAGAGTTTGCTCGTGAAGAATTAAAATCGGATGTACTTCTACATAAAATGGTAGAAAGACTGATTTCAATTCGTGGCAAGGGAACTTTGACCATGAATCAGTATGGTAAAATTATTAAAGAAGAAGCTGAATCTTTAGGTGAATCTTTTCCTGAATATGGTGAAAGAGCCAATAAACTTTTAAAAAGAAGTCATGAACTGTATGATAAATCTCGTTCAGAACCAGACGCTTCAAAGAAAAAAGAAATGGCTTCTAAGTCAACAAGAGCTCATGGTATTTTCATGAAAGCCAAAGAAAAACACTTGAGTCGTCATCCTGAAGATGCAGAATCTTTACGAAACAAAACAATGTCTGGCGCAAGCAAAGATTATACAAGTGGCAAAAGATGGACTGGTGATTCTGTTGAACACTCAGATGATACGAATGTCATTTCTGAAATCAGTTCAGAAACATTGCAAAGTTATAAAGATAAAGCGATGAAGTCTTCTGATGATTTGGCTTCAAAAGGCCAATATAAAAAATCGAACGACCGTCTGTTGAATCACATGAAGGCCACAGGCAAACAAATTGACAAGACAACTGCTTCGATTAAAAAATCTTTAAATAAAGAAAATACACAAGACCCGATGGCCGCATCATCAATGCCTAATGACGGTGCAAATAGTCCCGATGATGTTGAACAACCAAAGAATAAAAAGTTGATTCAAATGTCTAAGTCTGCTCGAATCATTAAATCCATCTATAAAAGGAAGGGAATGAAAGAGGAAATTTATGACCATGAAAAGGAAGACAAGTCTGTTGCAACTTATGGTAAAAAACCAAAAATGCAAAGTGTAAGTACTGATTTAGAAGAACCACAAGCCGCAGCCGTATTAACAGGCGGTACTACCTTGACTGGTGAAAAAAGAGATACCATCGAAATCGACCCTATGATGAAGATGCGTAAACCAGTTTCTGGAAAAAGATAAATAGTAAATATAACCCACGGTTAAAAGGAGAATAACATGTCATCTTGGGGAAATAACGATAACGCAGCTAATGCACCATATTGGGCTGTTGAGACAGTACAAACAACAAATGCGCCAGTTGCATCCGCACCAACAGCTGCAAACGTTGCACTGTTGTATGGTAATACACAATTCCAGGCATATACACAAGGTATGACTGTTGGATTGTTCATGGTAGATGCTACAGAAACCACTGCTGGTGGTGATAATGTAGTAGATATCTCATTGTCAAATCAAGGTTCTGGATATGTCGAAGCACCTGGTGTTTCTATTGTAGCTAGTGCTGGTGCATATAGTGCAACTGCAACCGCTACTATTGCTGCTGGCCTGGTGAGTAATATTACAGTTGCAAACACAGGTGTTGGTTACACATCAACTCCAGCAGTTACAATTCAAGTTCCAGTATTAACTGTTCCAACAGCTTCAGTGATTGCTGCCAATAACGTAGTAATGTATACTGCTCACGGTCAAGCAAATAGTGCTGCTCTTGTTTTCAATTGGGGTGGTACTGCTAACATTGCTGGTTTAACAAATGCAAACACATATTATGTTGTACCCGTTGATGCAAACCGTTTCTCATTGGCAACAACTGCTGCAAATGCTGCAAACAACGTTGTTATTGATATCACATCTACCGGTGAAACAGGACAATTCTTTACGATTGTTGATGGTGTACGTGCAACAGCAATTGCAAGTCGTGGTTTAAGTCAAAGTGTTAGTGGTGCAGAACACGCAACACACATTGGTTGGAACATAAAAACAGTTGGTTCCGGTGGCCGTGCAGGTCGTGTTCAATACGAAACGTTAGTTGCCATTTCCGAAGTTATAGGTGATGGTTCAGACGATATTTCTTTACCTGACGCTTAATAAAAGGGGCTTCGGCCCCTCTATAATATGTTCGATGAATTGAATGAAGATAATTTTATGATGTATGCTGCAAAATGCTATACATCACCACATTGCATTATGTCGGAATTTGAGGGAGATATTAAAAGAACAAAATACCTGAAAAGGTTATTTCGTAGATATAAGGTCACAAAATCCCTCAAAGAACGATTAATTATAAACCATATCATTTTATTGAATAATGTTTTTGGTCCAGAAGCAACGGCAAGAATATTGTTCTATAAGACTGATGAACGTGATTATGATATTCTAAAGACTTTTTTAGATTATCTAGATATCATGCCTGATTTTGTTTATGGTATTAATGGAAAAACTATATCATCATCCGATTTACCACTAGATATGAATGTCGCAGAGATATTAAGAAACATATGAAAAAATTTCAAGAATTTATTAACGAAGTAAAAGAACCAACAGGCGACCTAAAGAAAGCTTGTTGGACTGGTTATACTGCTGTCGGAACAAAAAAGAAAAATGGTAAAACCGTTCCTAATTGTGTTCCAGAAGAAGTTGTTAAGGAAGGTCATGGTCCTTGGGGCAAAATGACACAAGATAAATTGGATAAGATTGCAAAAGCCAAAAAACGTGAAGAAAAAGAAAAAGGTGTTCTGAGAAAACCTGGATCAACGTTACGAAAAGATACAACTAATTATGTTGCTAAAGTAAATAAACTTTCTGAGGAAGAACTAGAAGAAAACCATATTGCTATCGCCATGGGTAAAGAAATGGATGATGAAGGTAGTATGATTATGAATCAACTGGATCACATGGAACGTTCCATCAACATGATGCGTGGTGTGGTTAAGGATCCAAATATGCAGATACCTGCTTGGGTTCAATCTAAAGTAACATTAGCTGCAGACTATATTGAAACAGCTGCTGGTTATATGTCCAGTAAAAATGAAGAAGTTGACTTAGAAGAAACTGCTGCATGGCAACGCAAAGAAGGCAAAAGAGAATCTGGTGGTTTGAATCAAAAAGGTGTTGATTCTTATCGTAGAGAGAATCCAGGTTCCAAACTAAAAACAGCTGTGACAACAGAACCATCAAAATTAAAAGCAGGTTCAGCTGCAGCGAATCGCCGCAAATCATTCTGTGCTAGAATGTCTGGTATGAAGAAAAGATTAACTTCAGCGGCAACTGCTAAAGATCCAGATTCTCGCATCAACAAATCCTTACGTAAATGGAATTGCTAATGAAAACATTTCAAGAATATATTACAGAAAAAGGTAGATGCTGGACTGGTTACAAACCTGTTCGAGGTAAAAAAGCATTCTCTCCAGGAAGTTGTGAGAAGGTGTCTGAAAATATTAACCATACTTATAGTGAAAATGAAAAACAACACCATACACATGTTGCAAATCAAGATTTAGATTTTGGTAATGGGCATGTTGTTAAAAAAGGTTCCACATTAAGAAAAGTTGATGGTTCTAGTAAAATGTATGTGCATTTGAAAAATGGTAAACCAGTAACCAAAACACATCCCATATTAAGTTTACCTAAAACTCATGTCACTGCAATAAATGAAGAAGGTATGTCAGCTGCGCCGACCAATACTGTTGGTGGTGGAAACATTGCTGGGTCGGGCGGCGCAGGTGGAGAACCAGGTGTTTCTAAGAAAAGAAATCCAGTAATGTCATTCGTCAAACGCAAACAACCAAATATGTAACATGTGGATATTGCAATGGTTACCTAATTGGATATTCTACGCCGTCTTAATAGCCGGCGTTTTTGGTGTGGCCGCATCATATTTCATTAGATTCCTTAGTTTCATTCCTTTTCTTTACATTTACAAAACACCTATACAACTTGGTTCAATTGCTGCAATTGCCATTGGAACTTTTATGTCAGGTGCGATATACGATAATGACGTATGGGAAACAAGAGTAAAAGAAATGGAAGCCAAAGTTGCTGTTGCTGAAACACAATCAAAAGAAGAAAACATCAAGATTGTTGAAAGAGTGGTAAACAAGATACAAATAGTCAGAACCAGAGGTGAAGACATTGTTAAATATGTAGATAGAGAAGTGGTCAAGTATGACACAAAATTTGCACCAGGTGGTATCTGTGAAATTCCAAAAGAGTTTATCAAGGCACATAATGATGCAGCTGAGGCACCAAAATGAAATACTTGTTAATACTATTGGTACTGGCCGGTTGTTCTACAACTGTTCCTGTTACAATGAAGTTTCCGGAAGTGCCAGATAAATTATTACAAAAATGTCCCCAGTTACAAAAATTGGGTGAAGATGTAAAATTGAGTGATGTAAGCAAAACTGTTACAATTAATTATAATACTTATTATGAGTGTGCTGTGAAAAATGATGCATGGATTGAATGGTATCAAATACAAAAACACATTTATGAAAGTGTAAAATAATGGAACTGACCAAAGAACAACTAAAACAATTACTTCCTAAAAACCCATACGTTGACCATTGGCACAACGCATTGTCAATTTTATTACCTGATTATGAAATCAACACACCTCAGAGAATAGCTGCTTTCATAGCACAGTGTTCACATGAGTCTGGTGGGTTCACTACATTAAAAGAGAACTTAAACTACAAACCTGCAACCTTACGCAAAATATTTCCAAAGTATTTTCCAAATGATGAGATTGCTAATGATTATTGTTCACGACCAAACAAACAAGCAGCAATTGCAAACAAAGTCTATGCATCACGCATGGGTAACGGTGATGAGTCATCTGGTGACGGATACAAGTTCTGTGGTCGTGGATTGATTCAATTGACCGGTCGTGACAACTATACCTTCTTTGCTGGTTCATTAAGCATTACAGTAGAAGAAGCGTCAGAATATCTACAGACATTTGAAGGTGCTGCTCAATCAGCTTGCTGGTTTTGGGAAACAAACAACTTGAATCAATGGGCAGACAAGGGTGACATTGTTACATTAACAAAACGAATTAATGGTGGTACAATCGGATTAGAAGACCGTATCAAACATTATGAACATGCACTACATGTTCTTGGAGTTTAATATGAAAAAAATTCTATTAGTACTTGCATTGTTACCTTGTTTGGTGTTTGCACAAAAAACACCACAAGGCGTTACATATGACGCACAAATTATTAGAGTAACGGATGGCGATACAGTTGTTATCGCCGCACCCTTTCTACCTGCACCCCTTAAGCCAGAACTTGCGGTACGAGTCTATGGAGTCGATACTCCGGAAAAAGGATTTAGAGGTCAATGCGACAGCGAAAAGCAACGTGGCGAAGCCGCTTCCGTTTTCACTAAAGGTCTCATTAACGCCAGTCAACAGCGACAAGTCATCCTTTACAGTTGGGATAAGTTCGGTGGTCGTGTATTGGGCGATATCATTTTAAACGGCCAGAGTTTACGTGCTCAATTAATTGCTAACGGCTTTGCTCGTGAATATTATGGCGAAGCTAAAACCTCTTGGTGTAATTAAGGAAAAAACATGAATGATAAAAAGTTATTCTTTGCTGCAATTGCATTAATTTTATTACCACTCACATTGGCACTTTTTGGCGGCGATAGATTCCGTTATCCATGCCAAGACCCCGACAATTGGGATAAAGACTTCTGTAAGATGCCCAAATGTGATGTGACAAGAACATGTCCAGAACACATATTCAAAGGACAACGTGACCCAAGATTGGGACCACCAACAACAAGAGTTGAACCTATGGGACAAACTCCTGTACCAACACAATGTACTACACCAACACAAGGAGCTAACTGTGGAAAATAATAATCTCATGTATACAGAAGAACAGCTAATGGCTCGACTGAAATTCTTCATCGGTATTTGTCTAGCACTAACATTGACAGGTATTGTCTTTGTTGTTCTCTATTCAATTATCTTTGTAACACAACCATTAAATGCAATTAGTCCTATCGACCAAAAATTCTTTGAGTTGATTATTCCTATTGCAACATTTTTAACTGGTACTTTATCAGGCATCATGCTTGCAGGTAATGATAAAGACCTTAGAGCAAAGGCACTAGATGCAGCAAATAAACCACCAGTCGTTTCAGGACCACCACCAAGTACACCTTCAACTAATGCACCAAGCAACAATGCAACATTTGGCGCACCAACGTCAAGTGCAGCAACCTTTGCACCAGCACCACAAGTTGTCACAGGATTTGGCGGCAAACCTGCACCAGCACCAGCCTTCCAACCAGAAATCTAAATAGATGGACTCACTAAAAAGTATGCTATCGGATGGTGTCAATGGCACCATCTCTAGCAAAAGAGTTGTCACACTGTTAGCATTTGTAATGTGTGCATCAGGTTTTATTACTATGTTATATGGTCATCCTATAGATTCTAAAATTTACGATTCAATGATGTACATTGTAATTGCAGGTTTAGGTTTCACAGCATCAGAAAAGTTTACTAAAAAGGACGAAAAATGAAAAATTATATATTTGTAGCAGGCCTATGTTTAGCCATATCTTCAACAGCTTTTGCTGCAGCAGAAACAAAAAAAGTTTGTGTTGATGTAAAAGATAAACAAGGTCAAGTTGTTAAAGACAAAGCTGGCAAACCAAAACAAAATTGTAAAGAAATGAAAGTTCACAAGAAACTTGAAGGCACAGAAGTTCCTGTGAAAAAATAATGGCATACTCACAAAAAGTAATTGACCACTACGAAAACCCACGAAATGTGGGTAAGTTTGATATAGATGAAAATGTTGGAACAGGCATGGTCGGTGCGCCTGCGTGTGGTGATGTTATGAAGTTACAGATTAGGGTTGAAGATGATATTATTAGAGATGCTTGTTTCAAGACATATGGATGCGGTTCAGCAATCGCAAGTTCATCCTTGGTTACAGAGTGGATCAAAGGTAAAACTTTGGATGAAGCTTCTACTATTAAGAATTCTGATATCGCAGAAGAATTAGCATTACCACCTGTTAAAATACATTGTAGCATACTTGCAGAAGATGCTGTGAAAGCGGCCATTAACAATTATAAAGGTAAACATGTTAACAGTAACTGAAAATGCTATTGAACAAATAAAAGAAATTTTATTGGAAGAAGAAAGTTCGAAATACGTCAGAGCCTTTATCGAAGGCGGTGGATGCTCTGGTTTTAATTATGGTTTCATGATAGAGGATGCTAAGAATGAGGATGATTTTGAAGTGACTGAAAAATTACTTGTTGATTCTGCCAGTATGCAATATTTCTCTGGTGCAACAATAGATTATAAAAAAGATAGACTAACAGGATCACAATTTGTGATTACCAACCCAAATGCCAAATCCACATGTGGATGCGGCAGCAGCTTTAGTGTATAAGAAAGAACTAAATGGCCACTACAGTAGAAAGAATAGGCATCGTTGAAACTAAGGTAGAAAACCTTAATGAAAAAATGGATGACCTAAAAGTTGATGTTAAAGATATGCATGATTGTCTTGATAAAACTCGGGACACTTTGGCTGAAAAACTGGAAGAAATGTATATTGCATCCTGTACTCAACATGCCGAACTAGCAAAGAAGATTGGTGACCTAGAAAAGGTTAGACAAAAGGTAATGTGGATGTTTGCCGGCGCCGTAGCCTTTGCTGGAATACTTTCCGGCCACTTAGAAAAAATACTTGCATTTTTACATTAATTGGTGTATAATCTAGTTTCTTGTAAACTTCACACCATTTTGTTATGTCCGTTTTTATTGATAGAACCTTTCTGCTAAGGGTATCCCCGAAGCTTCAAAAATTCACACAGAAAAAGGATAACCTGTATAACTTCAGGTGTCCGCTCTGTGGCGACTCAAGCAAGAACAAAACCAAAGCTCGTGGTTATGTTTACGAAAAAAAGAACAATTACTTTTATATGTGCCACAATTGTGGTGCATCCACTTCCTTTTATAATTTCCTGGAGAAGGTTGATCCAAACCTAGTTAAAGAATATGCACTTGAACGTTACAAAAATGGTGAACAGGGACGTGACAATTACGTTAAACCAGCTTTCGATGAATTCAAACCTGAAACCCCGAAGTTTCGTGTTAAATTCGATATTCCATCGGTCGAATCGTTACCAGAAGAACATTTTGCGAAAGTGTATGTCAAATCCCGCAAAATACCAGAGTCGTTCCATGCACACCTATATTTTGCACAAGACTTTAAAGGCTTTGTCGAAAGTCTGCAAATAGAAAAAGAAGGCCTTAAAGAAGATGACCCAAGACTGGTCATCCCTTTCTATGACGAAGATAAAAATCTTGTTGCTTTCCAAGGTCGTGCTCTAGGTGAATCTAAACTAAGATATATCACCGTAAAGACAGACAAAGATAACCACAAGTTATTCGGGACTGACCGGATCAACACGGAAGACATGATATATGTTGTGGAAGGTCCTATTGACTCTATGTTTCTGGAGAATGCCGTTGCAACTGCGGATTCAAATCTGATGGCTGCTTCTAAGCACTTTGACAAGTCCAAGATTGTCTTGGTGTATGATAATGAACCAAGAAACAAAGAACTACATAATCAGATGGACAAGGCTATCGAGGAACACTACAATGTGGTAATCTGGCCTGAAATGATTGAAGAAAAGGATGTGAATGATATGGTTTTGAATGGCTTCTCACCAGACGAAATTCAAGATATCATAAGTAAACATACCTTTGTAAATCTGAGAGCAAAGATGGAATTTATTAACTGGAAAAAGACTTGAATGGAGATTTGTTATGCAGGTGAAATTGATATCATACACACAGGGAGCAGACGGTAAGAATTTGTTAGAACAGGTTGCTTTTGCAGCCAGAGTATCAAATCCTGCCAATCAAAATAATACCGAAACATCTGAAAAGTTGGTTCGGTATCTTATCAAAAACCAACATTGGTCACCACTAGAAATGGTGAGTATTTGTTTGGAGATAGACACCACACGGGATATAGCACGCCAGATTTTAAGGCATCGTTCCTTTTCCTTTCAGGAATTTAGTCAGCGATATGCTGATGCGTCCCAGTTAGGATTTGAATTAAGGGACTGTCGGTTACAGGATACAAAGAATCGTCAGAATAGTATTGAAACTGATAATGAAGTATTGCAAGGGAAATGGGCAATGATGCAAGATGTAGTACTTTATCATGTAACAGAAGCTTACGAATGGGCATTAAAAAACGGTATTGCAAAGGAACAAGCGAGAGCAGTACTGCCAGAGGGTATGACAGGTTCACGTTTATATATGAATGGAACGCTTCGTTCTTGGGTTCACTATATACAACTCCGAAGCGCAAATGGGACACAGAAAGAACATCAAGATGTTGCATTGGCCTGTGCTGATGCCATTGAGCCAATTTTCCCCATGATTAAGGAGTACACCAATGGACAGTAAGAATGATGTAAGAGTTTTTATGGATGCATGT
>Ga0208974_1000319_pt1 | contig 21105 bp, 27 predicted proteins | sample GreLakmeER15MSRF_FD_187699 | JGI IMG/M metagenome (GOLD analysis project Ga0208974, IMG submission 187699) | Freshwater lentic microbial communities from great Laurentian Lakes, MI, USA - Great Lakes metaG ER15MSRF (SPAdes) | ecosystem: Environmental > Aquatic > Freshwater > Lake | place: Great... | reverse complement strand
CCCCCTATTATTTATTAAGCATTCGTGGTATAAGCCCCCAGTGCAGATCACTCCCGAACCGAACGTACCGGTAACGCAGTTCTCCATGACAAGCATCCCAATGCTTGAACGGGCGCGGCTTGCCTGTAATACCATGAGGGCATTGTTCCCTGACGACACCGATCCACCCTCTGAGACCGAGAAGAACCTCGCCCGTGAAGCGTTCCAAGACATTACTGCGGCGAAGAATCCACGTTTCGTCCCAGCCATCGTTGCTACCTACCCCAATGCAACGATGCGCCATCTTGATAACCTCCTGTCGGAGTACGACCATGAACTGGTCAATAGTGCCGTCCGGATACGGGAGTATGTCAAGAACAAACTGCTTGAAGATTCAGCGAGCATCGACGGCAAACTCCGCATCAAGGCACTGGAACTGCTTGGCAAGATGAAGGACGTGGGCCTCTTCACTGACCGGGTGGAGATCACGCACAAGACCAAGACCGATGAGGAGCTGGAGGCCGAGCTGACCAAGAAGTTGGAACGCTTTATGGGTGCAGCCGAAGTGGTGGATGCCGAAGAAGTTGAGGATGAGGAAGAAGAACTGGTGGACGATGCCCCCACCGAGCTGGAGAACCGCCCTACCCCCATGTCAGACCTGATCAACCGCCTGACCCCCGACCCGCTAGATTCCTGACATGCCAATCTCCCCGCAACTGCTGGAGTTGGCCAAGGCTAACTTGGATAAATTGTCCAACGCCGAAAAAGCAATAGTGTTGGAGCTGGTGGGTGAGCTGGAGCAACGCAAACAGGTCAAAGCGGCACGGGTTGGGCTGCTGGACTTTGTCAAATTCATGGAGCCGGACTACAAAATCGGTGCACACCACCGAAAGTTAGCTCTTTTACTTGAGGACTTGGCGTTCAAACGCCGGGACCGCATCGCGGTCAACATCGCACCCCGCTTTGGTAAGTCACATCTGGTCTCGTACTACTTCCCGGCATGGTTTTTGGGCAAATTTCCCAAAGAAAAGGTCATGATGGTGTCCCACACCGCTGATTTGGCGGTGGATTTCGGTCGAAAAGTGCGAAATTTGATCGCTTCTGAGCGATATCAGATGGTTTTTGGGGGTGATGACGGGGTTTCCCTATCCCAAGACAGCAAATCTGCCGGTCGGTGGCACACAAACCACGGTGGTGAGTACTTTGCCGTGGGTGTAGGGGGTGCAATTGCCGGTCGAGGTGCGGATTTGCTGCTGGTGGACGACCCACACAACGAACAGGACATTATTAACGGCAACTTGGATGTGTTTGACAAGGCGTACGAATGGTTTACCACCGGTGCAAGGACGCGTCTGATGCCCGGAGGACGGGTGGCGATTGTCCAAACCCGCTGGGCGCTGAATGACCTGACCGGGAAGCTGGTCAAGGACATGTTGATGAACGAGGGGTCGGATCAGTACGAGGTGGTGGAGTTCCCAGCCATTTTGGAGAAGGAGATAGTGGACGACGAGGGTGGGGTAAGGATCGTCCAGAAGTCGCTCTGGCCAGAACAATGGCCACTGGAGGCACTGCTGCGTACCAAGGCGTCAATGCCCAACTACCAGTGGAATGCCCAGTACCAGCAGAACCCAACCTCCGAGGAAGGGGCAATTGTCAAGCGCGATTGGTGGCGGATTTGGGAGCATGAGAACCCACCCAACTGCGAGTTCATCATCCAGAGCTGGGACACGGCGTTTGAGAAACACAACCGGGCGGACTACTCCGCCTGTACGACGTGGGGGGTGTGGTATCCGGAGAAGGAACCCAACAACACCACCACAGCGGGGGCAAACATCATCCTGCTCAACGCCCTCAAGGATCGGATGGAGTTCCCGGAACTCAAACGCACAGCACTGGAGCACTACCGCGAGTGGGACTCAAACGACGTGCCAGTCAGTCTGATTGTGGAGAAGAAGGCTTCGGGTGCGCCACTGATCTATGAACTCAGGGCGATGGGTATACCGGTACAGGAATTTACCCCCAGCAAGGGCAATGATAAGATCAGCCGCCTCAACGCCGTGTCCGACATGTTTGCGTCAGGTATCGTGTGGGCACCGCAGACGCGGTGGGCAGAGGAGGTAATGGACGAGGTTGCATCCTTCCCATCCGGGGAGCATGACGACTTGGTTGACGCAACTACGCTGGCTCTGATGCGGTTCCGCAGGGGTGGATTTTTAACTTTGCAGAACGACGAGCCAGAACCGATAAAAGAATTCAAGAGTAGACGACATGCGGGGTACTACTGATGGCAATTGAAAAAGCACTGTATCAAGCTCCGGTTGGGATCGCTGATCTGGCCGAGCAAGAACCGGACATTGAGATTGAGATCGAAGACCCGGAGTCTGTACGCATCGGTATCGACGGCATGGAGATTGAGATCGAACCGGGCAAAGAGACAAGTGAAGACTTTGATGCCAACCTTGCCGACGAAATGGACGAGCGGTTGTTGGCAACCTTGGCTTCTGATTTGCTGGGTGACTACGATTCGGATGTCAACGCCCGGAAAGACTGGCTCAACACCTATGTCAAGGGTCTGAAGCTGCTGGGTCTAGACTACGAAGAACGGACTGAGCCGTGGTCGGGTGCGTGTGGTGTGTTCCACCCCATCCTGATGGAGAGTGCAGTTAAGTTCCAGTCTGAAGCCATCATGGAGACCTTCCCTGCAATGGGACCGGTCAAGACCAAGATCATCGGACGCGAAACCCCGGAGAAGAAGGAAGCGGCAACCCGGGTGGCGGACGACATGAACTACCAGCTGACTGAAGTGATGCAGGAGTACCGCCCCGAGCATGAGCGCATGCTGATTAGCTTGTGTCTGTCCGGTAACGCCTTCAAGAAAATCTACTTCGACCCCAGCCTTGACCGGCAGACGGCGATGTTTATTCCGGCTGAAGACCTTGTTGTGCCCTACGGCGCAGCTAACCTTGAGTCAGCCGAGCGCGTCACGCATCAGATGCGCAAGACCAAGAACGAAGTGCTCAAGTTGCAAGAAGCCGGGTTCTACCGTGACGTGGACCTTGGTGACCCTGTACGTACCATTGACGAAATTGAGAAGCAGAAAAACAAGGAGACGGGGCTGTCCGCTACGATGGACGACCGGTTCCAGTTGCTGGAGATGCACGTCGAGATTGATCTGGAAGGGTACGAAGACAAGAACAAAGACGGAGAAGAGACCGGTATTGCCCTGCCATACATCGTCACCATAGAGAAGGGCACGATGGAGGTATTGGCTGTACGGCGCAATTGGCTGGAGGACGACAAGCTCAAGGCCAAGCGTCAGCACTTCGTACACTATGGATACATCCCCGGCTTTGGGTTCTACTCATTCGGCCTGATTCACCTGATCGGTGGCCACGCCAAGGCAGCAACTTCCCTGATGCGCCAGTTGGTGGATGCGGGAACCCTGAACAACCTGCCCGGTGGTTTGAAAACCCGTGGCTTGCGGATCAAGGGCGACGACACCCCCATCTCCCCCGGTGAGTTCCGTGACGTAGATTTGCCCTCCGGTACGATGCGCGACAACATCATGACGCTGCCGTACAAGGAGCCGAGCCAGACCTTGGTCACGCTGATGGACAAGATTGTCGAGGATGGCCGTCGCTTCGCTGCGGTTGCCGACCTAAAAATCAGCGACACCTCTGCTCAGTCCCCGGTTGGTACGACATTGGCGGTGCTGGAGCGGATGTTGAAGGTAATGAGCGCGGTTCAGGCTCGCATCTACTACACCATGAAGCAGGAGTTCAAACTGCTGGCTGGGATCATCCGCGACAACACGCCGGATGAGTACAGCTACGAGCCAGAGGTTGGTGACCGTAAAGCCAAGCAGTCGGACTACGATCAAGTCAACGTCATCCCGGTGTCTGACCCCAACGCCTCAACCATGAGCCAGCGGGTTGTTCAATACCAAGCCGTCCTCCAGCTTGCTCAGTCAGCCCCTCAGTTGTACGACTTGCCGCACCTGCACCGCCAGATGATTGAAACGCTGGGGGTGAAGAATGCCGAGAAGCTTGTACCTATTGAAGAGGACATGAAGCCAGTAGACCCTGTGACCGAGAACATGAACGTGATGAACGGCAAGCCCGTCAAAGCTTTCATTGCTCAAGATCACGAGGCGCATCTGGCAGTCCACATGGCGGCAATGAAAGACCCCAAGCTGGCGCAGATCATGGGTCAGAACCCACAAGCACAGGCGCTGCAAGCCGCTGGTATGGCACACATCATGGAGCATGTGGCGTTTGCCTACCGCACCCAGATCGAACAACAGCTTGGCGCATCCCTGCCGTCGCCGGAAGACAACCTGAAACCGGAAGTCGAAAACCAGTTGTCGCGGTTGGTGGCACAAGCTGCCCAGCAACTGCTTCAGAAGAATGCTGGAGAGATGGCACAGCAACAAGCGCAACAGCAAGCCCAAGACCCACTCATCCAGATGCAACAGCAAGAACTCCAGATCAAGGCACAAGAAGCCGCGACCAAGGAAAAGAAAGTTATAGGCGACCTCGCTGCCAAAGAAGACGAGATACGCCTCAAGGAAGAAATGCTACGACTCAAGGAAATGGAACTCAACGCAAAACACGAAGCCGATGGACTGCGAATTGGCGTGGATATACGTAAATCCCAAAGCCAGATGCAGCAACAGGCAAACCAAGCCGCAACGAATGCAGCTAAACCAACTGAGAAAATTGCCAAACAATGAACGATTACGCTGAAGCACTGATCAAGCAACTTGAGGAACGAAAACTTGAGACGACCCGCTTTATCGGTAGTAGCGGATGCAAATCTTTCGAGGAGTACCAACGTCTGTGCGGACTGATTCAAGGTCTGGAGCACGCACAGAATCTCATATCAGACCTTGCCAAACGGATGGAAAACGACGATGAGTGACATTGATGTCAACGCAACACAGCAAGATGCAGAGGAGAAGGCAAAGCAATTACCGAAGCCAAAAGGCTATCGCATACTTTGTATGGTTCCGCACATCGAAGCGAAGTATGAGGGTGGACTAATCAAGGCTGAATCAACCCTTAGCCGTGAAGAAATCACCACACAGGTGCTGTTTGTGGTTGAACTAGGTGAGATGGCCTACAGCGACAAGGAACGGTTTCCAACTGGACCTTGGTGTCAAAAAGGTGATTTTGTCTTGACCCGTACGTACGCTGGAACCCGCATGAAAATTCATGACCGCGAGTTCCGCATCATCAACGACGACACTGTTGAAGCTGTAGTTGAAGACCCACGCGGCCTTTCCCACGTATAAGGAGTAATTTATGGCTGAAGCCTATAAGTTTCCGGACGAAAAGGAAACACCCGAAACCACGCAAGCGGAATCGGATGAAATAGAAATTGAAATTATTGATGACGCCCCACCTGAAGACCAGAATCGCACCAATCTGCCTCCCAAACAGGTAGAGGAAGCGGAAGGGGATGATCTTGAGGAGTACTCTGAAAAGGCTAAATACCGTCTTGCTCAGATGAAAAAAGGTTGGCATGACGAGCGTCGTGCCAAGGAACAAGCTTCACGGGAACGTGAGGAAGCACTCCGTTATGCCGTAGCCAAAGATCGTGAGATCAAGGAGTTACGGGGTAAGTTGGGCGCTGGTGAAAGAATGTTTGTGGATGAGGTATCCAAATCGGTTAACAATGATATTGCTACCGCCAAGGAGCGTCTGAAACGGGCGTATGAAGCCGGTGATGCAGATTTGATTACGGACGCTCAGGAGGCATTGACTGATGCCAAACTGAAACTTCGGGATGTCATGTCAATCCGTCCTTCCCAACCGGAACAGGAATATGTTGCACCGCAACAGGAACAGCAGTACGCCCCGCAACAGGAACAACCCCGGGCTGATCCAAAAGCTCAAAGTTGGCGCGACAAAAATACGTGGTTTGGTGTCAACCGCCCTATGACGGCCTACGCTTTTGGTCTTCATGAGCAGTTGCAACAGGAAAAACAACGTGATTCGTCAAGTGTTGACATCGGTAGTGACGAGTACTATGATATTCTTAACTCGGAACTACGTAAGCGTTTTCCTGAGCAGTTTGAGGATGTTCAGGAAACGAAGACTCAGGAGAACGAACCTCCGCAAGCCCGAGCGAAGCCCTCATCAGTCGTGGCTTCAGTTACACGGACGACGGGACCTAAACGGATCAGGTTGAAAGCGTCCGAATTGGCAATTGCCAAGCGTCTTGGTCTTACACCAGAGGTGTATGCCAAGGAAATGATGAAACTGGAGAACAACAATGGCTGAAAACCGACTCGCTCGTGAACTTGAAAGTAGGGAAACTACGGTACGTAAAAAACATTGGACCCCGCCGGAACTTTTGCCCTCGCCAACACCGCAGAAGGGCTGGGTATTCAGGTGGATTCGGACGAGCGTCACGGGTCAAGCTGACCCTATGAACGTCTCATCCAAATTTCGGGAAGGCTGGACGCCTGTAAAGGCTGAAGACCATCCGGAAATGTATACACATAGCGACCCCTCTTCGACAAGTCGATTCAAAGACAACATCGAAATCGGGGGATTGGTGTTGTGCAAAGCACCGGTTGAGATGATTGAGGAACGATCTGCATACTACGCAGCTCAGACCCAAGCACAAGCCGAGGCAGTGGACAACACATTGATGCGTCAAAGCGATTCGCGGATGCCAATCTTTAAAGAACGGAAATCTGCTGTGTCGTTTGGGCGCGGAACTACTTAACCATTCAGGAGTTTTTTATGGCATATCCGACAATTGACGCCCCGTACGGGTTCCGTCCTGTCAATTTGCTGGGTGGTCAGGTCTTCGCTGGCTCTACCCGTCAGATGGCTATCACTAGCGGCCACGGCACTGCCATTTTCTTTGGCGATATTGTGTCGATGTCCGCTTCTGGTACCGTTTGGGGTACGGCTGCGATCAGCACTGACTCTCCGGTCCAAATTGCAGGTATTTTCATGGGCTGTTCCTTCATTAATACGTCAGGACAGCGCGTGTACTCGCAATTCTTCCCCGCTGCCACGACCGGCACCGTTGATACCGCCAACGCGATTCAAGCGTTTGTGGCCGACGATCCCGATCTGGTCATGAAAGTTGCCATTGTGTCCGGTACTACCACCATCAGCGGCAGGGATCGCGCTGGTCTGGTTGGTGCAACGGCTGCTCTGGTCAACAACATCGGTAGCACCATCACCGGTGACAGCAAACTGGCTATTCTCAGCACCACTGGTACTGCGACTACGCTTCCGCTCAAAGTAATTGACGTTGTCCCTGACACTGTTAATGCCGCTGGTTCGTTCACCGAAGTTCTGGTGACTTGGACTGCTGGTGTTCACATGTATCGCGGCGCGGCTGGCATCTAAGGGGATAACTCATGGCTATTTCACGTTCACAACTACTGAAAGAGCTGCTCCCCGGCCTGAACGCTTTGTTCGGTCTGGAGTACGCACGTTACGGCGAAGAGCACAAGGAAATCTACGAAACTGAGACTTCCGAGCGTTCGTTTGAAGAAGAAACCAAGCTGTCCGGTTTCTCTGCTGCGCCGGTTAAAAATGAAGGTAACGCGATCCAGTATGACAACGCTCAAGAAGCGTTTACTGCCCGTTACCAGCACGAAACCATTGCCCTTGGTTTCTCGATCACCGAAGAGGCGATTGAAGATAACCTGTATGACAGCCTGTCGGCTCGTTATACCAAGGGTCTGGCTCGTGCGATGGCTTACACCAAGCAGGTTAAGGGCGCTGCGACGCTGAACAATGGCTTCACCGCTGGCTATACCGGTGGCGACGGCCAACTTCTGTTCTCGACCGCCCACCCGCTAGTGTCTGGTGGTACTAACAGCAACACGCAGTCTACGATGGCTGATCTGAACGAGACTTCCTTGGAAGCCGCCGTTATTCAGATCGCCGGATGGACTGACGAACGTGGTCTGTTGATTGCCGCCAAGCCGCGTAAGCTGATTGTTCCGCCGAACCTGATGTTTGTTGCAACCCGTCTGCTTGAGACTGAGCTGCGTGTTAGCACCAACAACAACGACATCAACGCTCTGAAGAACAACGGCTCGATCCCGGAAGGCTACAGCGTCAATCACTTCTTGACTGACACCAATGGCTACTTCCTGATGACCGATGTTCCGAATGGTCTGAAGCACTTCGTCCGCACCCCGCTGTCTAACAGTATGGACGGCGACTTCGACACCGGCAACGTGCGTTACAAGAGCCGCGAGCGTTACAGCTTCGGTTGGTCTGATCCGTTGGGCGTCTGGGGTTCACAAGGCGCGTAACACAGGCGGGGGGCGTAAAAACCCCCCGTTTTTTGTTTTTGGTGTATGCTTCAGATATCTGGGATTTTAGACCTGTACAGACTGCCCCAGCAGACTTAGTAGAGACGGTACAGGCATGTGCTACTACACAAGGAATATCAAATGGCTATCTCCACATTTGACGGCCCGGTACGGTCGTTAAACGGCTTCTACACGCAAGGCCCGGGTAACATTCTTACCCTTGGCGCTACCGTCACTCTTTCTGTCGCCACTCACGCTGGCCACATCTTGTTGGTTCCGGCTACGTGCGCAATCACGCTCCCGGCCATCAACGCCTCTACTGACCCGACTTCTGCCGGTCCCGGCTCTGACCCAAACACCCTTAGCAACCTTGGTGTAGCGTTTAACTTCATCTTTACCGCCGCTTCTGCTGGTTCTACCGCACAAACTATTACTTGCGCAAGCGGTGATGCGTTTGTTGGCCAAATTTCTGTGGCTGGTACGACAACTGCATCGTTCAACTCGACTGCCGGTACGGTCATTACACTTAACGCCACCACCACTGGTGGACAGGCTGCTGGTAGCCGTCTGACGTTGACGCCATTTGCTGCCAACAAGTGGGGTGTGCAAGGTTCGTTCGTCGGTTCTGGCTCCGTCGCCACGCCGTACAGCTGATCAATCTTCTTGGGGGGCTTCGGCCCCCTTTACTGAATCTCAAGGAGATTGACCATGCAGACAGATGTCTATTCTGGACACTTAAACAGTTCCGGATTCTTTATCAACTACCGCTCCCGCCTCAAGGGGATCATGTACACGTCGTCCGCGACGGCTGGTACGATCAACATGTGGGATGTGACTGCTGCGCCTACGGCAGCGGCGACTGGCTATGCGCAGTCGGGATTCACGGTTACCGTCACTAGCGCCAACCACGGGTTGAAAACGGGCGACCGTATCGGTATCACGTTTGCTTCGGATGGCACTAACTCCGCCACCAATGGCAATTACACAGTTACCATTACCAACGCCAACGTATTTACCATCACTGATATCAACAGCCGAACGATTAGTTCTACTGCTTGCACGTTTTCAAATGCTGGTGGACGTTGGCTGATGTCGGTGGATACGGCTGCGTTGACGACTTCAGGTATTCCGCAAAACCAAAGCATGCCAATTCCGGGTGAGGGAATGGTATGTATCAATGGTATCTACGGGCAGCTTTCCAACCAAACTGGCGTGACCATTTTCTACGGGTGATTTGTGCAAAACCAAAAAGGGTTTGATCTTGTTGGCAAGAAGTTGATGATTGGCCTACCGGCTTATGACCATAAGGTAGGCTTGAAGATGGCAGTGTCGCTGATGCGGCTAGGCCAGCAGGTTTTGGAGCATGGGATACATATACAGGTCAGCAGCATCTGCGGCTGTTCGGTTGTGACCCGTGCGCGGAACATGATTGCTCACGAGTTCATGAAGTCCGATTGTGATCACCTGATGTTTATTGACTCTGACATGACGTTTGAGCCGGAATCGGTTCTTCGTCTGTTGGCGTGGAATCAAACCAGACCGATTGTGGCTGGTGCATACGAGTCGCGCAAAGAAGGCAAGGTCTACATCCTGTCGTTGGCAGGAGACAAAGACAACATTGAGATGGACGGTCACGGTCTGGTCAAAGCTCGCAGGATCGCAACCGGGTTCATGATGATCAACAAGAAGGTGTTCGTCAAACTAGCCGAAATGCACCCTGAGTGGGAGCACCGGGACAACGTCAGTGAAGCCATGCTGCACAGCTTCTTTGATTTCAAAGTTACCCGCGAAGGCTACATTGGCGAAGACTTCCTGTTCTGTGATCGTGCGCTGGAAGCTGGATTTGAAGCTTGGGTTGACCCGACGATCAAACTTGGTCACATGGGGATTCATGAGTTCAAGAGCGACTTTGGCAATGAGATTCTGTACCCGATGTTTAAGCCGGTTGAACAAACGATGAGTGATGCTGCGTAATGGCTAAGACACCTGCATGGCAACGCAAAGAAGGCAAGGCCGAGAGTGGTGGTTTGAACGCCAAAGGCAGAGCCTCCTACAACGCAGCGAATCCGGGGAAGCCGGGGCTGAAGCGTCCGCAGCCGGAAGGTGGCAAGCGCAAAGCTTCGTTCTGCGCCAGAATGACCGGTATGAAGAAGAAGCTGACTTCCGAGAAGACAGCGAAAGACCCGAATAGTCGGATCAACAAAAGCCTCCGGGCTTGGAACTGCTGAGGCAATCATGGCTAAAAATGAATCGCAACAAGAACGTGAAGCCCGGAAAAAAGACCCCCGTGCTGTTGGTGGCACAGGCGATTATCTTTCCAAAAGTAATAAAATACTATATGAAAAACCATCCATCCCGGGTGGATACACATACGTAGGCAATACAAAAGCGCCTAAAGCTGGTGGTGGGCGTGGGTTTATCAATCCACCAACCATTGGCGAACAAGAAATGATTGACCAGTACAACGAGCAAAAACGGAATGAGGCTGAGAAAAACGCGCCTACGACCAAAACCGAAATGGGCAAGATGCTCAAAAAAGGCGGCTCTGTTTCTGCATCCAAACGTGCTGATGGTATAGCGCAGCGGGGTAAGACTCGTGCCTAGCAAATCAGCCAAGCAGCACAACTTCATGGCGGCAATAGCCAACAACCCAGCGTTTGCCAAGAAGGTGGGCGTTTCTCAATCAGTTGGCAAAGACTATGCTGCCGCTGACAAAGGTAAGAAGTTTGCGGCTGGCGGTGCGCTGGCCAAAGTCAACAAGCCAGACACTAAACACGGAGCAATGGATATGCCTTTCAAAAAATTGACAAAGTTTGCTGGCATGAAAAAGGGCGGCAAAATCAAACGGTACGAAGACGGTGGTGGGGTTAGGGAAGGACAAAACGCCAACATTGATGATGAGACCCGTGCTCGGGCAATGGCGTACGTTAATCGGGGTGGCGACAGCGATTCCTCCGAGTCTTCTGATACTCCTGTTGCACGTCCTGCCCCCCGTGCTGTTGCTCGTCCTGCTGCTCGTCCTGCTGTTCGCCCCGGTCCCACCCGCTCTGAGATGGCGGAGATGGCACGTGCACCGGCTGTTGAGCGTGTTGCGGCTGGGCGAGCAGCACCACTTATGGAAGACACCCCTCAAACCGGTGCGGCGTATGGTATGACCCCCACCACCCCCCGTGGGCAACTGAGCCGTCTGGCAAAGAAATCAGCTGATACGACGGATGAGCAAAAACAAGAAGTTACTGACCGTTTGGCTACCCTTGCTGCCTTAACACCTTTTGGGCGCGGTATTAAAGGTGTTGCTCTTACTGGTGTTGGTGCTGGTGCTCGTGCTGCGCTTGGTGCTGGAGCCAAAAGTGCTCGTGCTCGTGCTCGTGCTTCAATGCAAAAGGGTGAAGCCAACCCACGTGGTTATGAAAACATGTCTTTGGAACAACGCTACAAACTGACCAACATGAAAAAAGGCGGTAACGTCAAACGGTTTGCCCAAGGAGGCGTGATGAAAGAATCAAAGGCTATGGTTGGCAAGGAAATGAACTTTATGAAAAAGAAGGGCGCTCCCAAGTCCATGATCAAACATGAAGCTGCTGAGATGGGTGCGATGAAAAAGGGTGGCATGCCAATGAAAGACGGCAAACCCGCGTTTATGCAGAAAAAAATGATGGGTGGTGGCATGGCTAAGTACGCCAAGGGCGGCGGTATCGAGTCCCGTGGCAAGACCAAAGGCACAGTCATCAAGATGGCGACCGGCGGTGTAGTCAAGTTTGCCAAGGGCGGTGGGATTGAGTCCCGTGGCAAAACCAAAGGCACGATGATAAAGATGAAGGGTTGCTAAGTGCGACCGTCTCGGGGTATGGGGGCGATTGCCCCCTCCAAGATGCCAAAGAAACGTACGATCAAACGCAAGGATGATCCGAACGAGGTATCTATGTACGCCGAAGGTGGGGAAACAAAGTCTAAAGTAAATGAAGCTGGCAACTACACCAAACCGGGTATGCGCAAAGGTATATTCAACCGCATCAAAGCGGGTGGCAAAGGTGGTGATCCGGGGCAGTGGTCTGCACGTAAGGCGCAGATGCTGGCGTTGCAGTATAAAAAATCTGGTGGGGGGTATAAGTGAGTGGACTCGCCAAACCGCAAGCCAGCCTCAAAGCGTGGACACAGCAGAAGTGGCGCACGAAAAGCGGCAAACCATCCACGCAGGGAAGCAAAGCAACCGGAGAGCGTTACCTCCCGGAAGCGGCCATTAAAGCCCTCTCCCCACAAGAGTATGCCGCCAGCACCCGTGCCAAGCGAGCTGGTAAAGCAGCCGGAAAACAGTTTGTACCGCAACCTAAAGGCGTGGCTAAAAAAACTGCTGCGTACAGGAAATAAGTAATGGCTACCGTACCGTACAAAACTACTGATACTCAAGCCTTTAACCTAGACCTGAACAATCTGGTTGAGGAGGCGTTTGAGCGTTGCGGACAGGAGTTGCGTTCGGGTTACGACATGCGTACGGCACGTCGGTCGTTGAACCTGATGACGATGGAGTGGGCAAACCGTGGCATTAACATGTGGACGGTGGAGCAGGGGCAGATCACGCTTACCTACACCAGCCCGACGCCTACCATTACCTATGACTTGCCAGTAGATACGGTTGACTTGCTGGATCATGTGATCCGTACGGGTACTGGCCAAAACCAGACTGACATCAACATTACCCGGATCAGCGAGTCTACCTACGCCATGATCCCGAACAAAAACGCCGTTGGCCGACCAATTCAGGTCTGGATTCAGCGCCGTTCAGGGGCTACCAACTCTGCTGGTGTGGCGGTTCCGCCCCGGATTCACGTCTGGCCAACGCCAGATAACAGCCAAACCTACACCTTTGTGTACTGGCGGCTGCGTCGGATTCAGGATGCCGGTAACGGTATTAACGGTCAAGACGTGCCGTTCCGCTTCATGCCTTGCATGGTGGCGGGGTTGGCATTCCAACTGTCCATGAAGCTGCCAAACGTCGATCCGGGCCGGATTGCCATGCTCAAGGCCGAATACAACGAACAGTGGGAACTGGCGGCAACGGAAGATCGTGAAAAAGCATCGGATAGATTTGTTCCGCGCCAACAGTTTATTGGCTAATCATGGGGAACAAGTTTTCCTCTGGTAAGAATGCGATTGCGGAATGCGACCGGTGCGGGTTTCGGTACAAGCTGACGGAGTTGAAAGGTTTGGTCATCAAGACCAAGAACGTGAATATTATGGTCTGCCCCACGTGTTGGGAACCTGACCAACCGCAATTGTCGTTGGGTCTGTACCCGGTCAATGACCCGCAAGCAGTACGTAATCCAAGGCCGGACGTAAGTTATGTCACTTCTGGTGTAGGAACTGATGGATATCCGGGTGGTGGTAGTAGAATCATCCAATGGGGCTGGAATCCGGTGGGTGGCGCAAGAGGTATTGACGCAGGGTTCACGCCGAATAACTTGGCACTGACGATTGCGATTGGCAACGTAACAGTAGTGACTTCATAGGGGTAGAAAATGGATACTAAACAGGTCAAGAAAATTGCAGACAAAGAAGTCAAGGTACACGAAAAGCGTCTGCACGGCATGAAAAAAGGCGGCGTTACTTCCGCCAACATGAAAGCAGTTGGCCGCAACATGGCGCGTGTAAACAACCAGCGGAGCCGATAATGACTAAGAATGATAAGTTTGAATTCTTCTCGGTTGATACTGCCAAGCCGATTGGCAAGTACACGCAGCCGAAGCCAAACACCAATTCGACTGGTGAGAACGGCTATCCTGACAAAGCCAAGACTTCTGGAATTAAAATTTACGGCACAGGCGCGGCAACCAAAGGTGTTATGGCACGTGGTCCGATGGGCTAACCATGAACTACAGTACGCTGTTTGAAACCATCAAGGGTTACCTTGAGAATGACTTCCCAGCCACTGCCTTTACGGACAGTGCGGGGACAGGCACGGCTACGCTCACGAGTACTGAACAAGTCAACACGTTCATCACTCAAGCCGAACAGCGTATTTTCAACACCGTTCAGTTCCCATCCATTCGCAAGAACGTAACCGGAACTGTCACGGCTAACAACAAGTACCTCTCGTCACCCACTGACTTCTTAGCCACCTATTCGTTGGCTGTGATCAACACTGACGGGTCGTATGCTTACCTGCTGAACAAGGATGTGAACTTCATTCGGGAGGCATTTCCTACCCCGACGGACACTGGAACACCGGCGTATTACGCCTTGTTTGGCCCGACTGTTACCAACTCAACAATAAGCAATGAACTGTCGTTCTTGCTTGGCCCAACTCCAGATGCTACATACTCCGTTGAACTTCATTACTACTACTACCCAGAGAGCATTACAACTGCATCCAGTGGCCAAACTTGGTTGGGTGATAATTTTGACAGCGTGTTACTTTATGGTTCGCTCGTAGAAGGCTACACCTTCATGAAGGGTGAGGCCGACATAATCACGTTCTACACCACCAAGTACATGGAAGCACTGACAATGGCCAAGCGTCTGGGTGATGGCATGGAGCGTCAAGATGCGTACCGTAGCGGTCAGTACCGCCAGAAGGTGACCTGATGGCTTTTACCGGCAATTACGCAACCAACACCTACAAGAACGGGCTGAACACAGCTACGTTCGATCTTGGCACAGGTACAACGCAGGTCTTCAAGATTGCGCTGTATACCAACGCGGCGACTTTGGATGCAACCACTACGGCTTACACCGCTACTGGTGAAGTGTCGGCTACAGGATACACTGCTGGTGGCGAGACGTTGACTGTCAGTCAAGTGCCAACGGTTGGTGCGTCTGGCACGACCTCGTACTACTCGTTCTCCAACGTCACTTGGTCTGGGTCGTTCACAGCGCGTGGCGCGTTGATCTACAAGTACGACGGCTCCGCCAACCCAGCGATGGTTGTGCTGGACTTTGGTAACGACAAGACCTCGACCGGCACGTTCCAAGTGCAGTTCCCGACCGCAGACAACACAAACGCAATCGTGAGGATATCGTGATGGTGCTGACCACCAAAGGTGAGATGGATGAATCCCTGCTGGAGAAGCGTGAAGGCTCCGTGGACAACGAAATTGAAATGACTACTTGGGTCGAGTATTGGCTTGAGGGTGAATTGGTACATCGTTCGGCTCATGTCACACTCAAGCAGCCGGTTAACTTTGGCGGTGAAACCGCCGCTTTTGCTTAAAGGAAGATCATGGCTAACTCCCAATCTATGTGCACCAGCTTCATGAAGGAGCTGTTGCTCGGTCAGCATCAGTTCGGAACGTCCACTATTGTGTCTCGTACCAGCTTGACCTCTCCAACCACGGACACCTTCAAAGCTGCGCTGTACTTTGCTTCGGCAACGGTTAACGCTGCAACCACGGCGTACTCCGTTACTAATGAAGTAACCAACACTTCCGGTACTGGCTACACGGCTGGTGGTGTGACGGTGACCAACGCAAATGCTCCAGCGCAGACCGTCTCACCGACTGCGACAGCAGGTGTGGCTTACTGGACTCCAAGCGCCAGCTTCAGCTGGACTGCGTTGACTGTGACCACGGCGTTTGATGCTGTGCTGATCTACAACTCAACCCAGAGCAACAAGGCTGTGAGCGTTCACACGTTTGGTTCGCAGACAATTACCGCTGGCTCGTTTACTTTGACTATGCCAACTAGCGATACCACGTCCGCGCTGCTGCGTCTCTCGACCACCTAATTGGAGCGCGGCATTGCCGCGTAAATTATGTTCGGGATATCCGCGTTTGCTGAAATACCGTTTGCGTCGTTACCTTACAACGTAACGACAGGACTAACTGGGGATGCGGCCAGCGGCGCTGTAGGGTCAGTTGCGTTTGAAAAAGCGTTTGCGTTAAGTGGTGTCAATGCCAGCGGTCTAGTAGGTTCAGTTGCAACAGAAAGGTCGGTTGCGTTAACTGGCGTTTTTGCAACTGGTTCGGTTAGCGGGTTTTTCTCAGCTAATTTAACTGGTACTCCTGCAAGTGGGTTGGTTGGCACGGTTGCCGGTGAATCGGCGTTTGCTCTGACCGGAGATGCTGCGTCAGGACTGGTTGGTTCGGTAGCACTGGGTACTAGGTCGGTGGCGCTGACAGGTGTCAATGCAGCAGGTAAGGCTGGTACTGCGGTGGCGATTAACTGGCTGTTGATTGATGACGACACAAATGCCAACTGGCAACTCATAAACACGGTGAATTAATATGGCTCTCGTACTAGCAGATCGCGTCAGGGATACAACCACTACTACCAGTACTGGGACGATTACGCTCAGTGGCACTGCTCCGACTGGCTTTCAAAACTTCTCCGTTATTGGTGACGGCAACACGACCTACTACACCATTGCTGGCCAAGGCACATCCGAGTGGGAAGTGGGCATTGGCACGTACGCTTCTTCCGGTACAACGCTTGCTCGTACGACTGTTTTGTCTTCTAGCAACTCTGGTAGCTTGGTTAACTTCAGCGCCGGAACCAAGGATGTGTTTGTTACCTATCCGTCAGAGCGTTCTGTCAATTTAAGTTCAGCTGCCCTGACTTCCGGGCGCGTTCCGTATGCCACCACCGATGGTCTTTTGGTTGACGCAGCAAACCTGACGTTCAACGGCACGACGCTGACAGCCAACACGATTGGCGCGTTTACGCTTAGTGGGACAGTAGCAGGTGGTGGCAACCAGATCAACAATGTAAGCATCGGTACTAGCACTCCCCTTGCTGGTGCGTTTACTACACTGTCGGCAAGTGGCGCAGCAACGCTTAGTTCAACATTGGCTTATGGTGGTGTGACGCTAACGAATGCAGTCACCGGCACGGGCAAGATGGTGTTGGACACTAGCCCAACGATCAACAACCAGACGGTTACAAATTATGTTGAGAGCGTGGTTGCAATTGGTACGGTGACTTCCTCCAACACTCTCTCCCTGACCAACGGCACGGTACAGACTGCAACCCTGACGGCTTCGACGGCTTGCACGTTCACGATGCCTACGGCTACTGCGGGTAAGAGCTTTGTCTTGTTGCTCAAGCAAGCGGCTTCAACGGGCAATGGCACTGCGACATTCACCAGTGTGAAGTTTGGAACTGCGGGTGCGCCTACGATTACCGCTACTGCGGGCAAGATGGACATTCTGACGTTTATCAGCGATGGAACGAACTGGTACGGTTCAATTGCTCAAGGATATACCCCGTAATGTTCGCCGCTAAAAACTTTTTCCTGACGGGCGGCGCTGGCATCACTGCTGACTACCTTGTTGTAGCGGGTGGCGGTGGATGCGGAGGAAACAGTGGCGGCGCTGGAGGCGGTGGTGTTGTTTATAACACTTCTACTTCCCTTTCTTATGGCGTTAGTTACACAGTAACCGTAGGCGCTGGTGGAACTGCAACAAATACTGGTTTAGGAAGCACAAAAGGTTCTAATTCAGTTTTTAATACTTCTACTGCATTGGGCGGCGGTGCTGGAGCAGAAAATAACGCAAACATTAGCGGCGGCTCCGGTGCTGGTGCAATCGGATTAAATTCGACAGGCGGCACTGCAACTCAAGGTAGTAGTGGCGGTGGAATTGGATACGGGAATGCTGGAGGCAATGGTGGGCTTACCGGCGCCGGTGGTGGAATTGGTGGTGGAGGTGGTGGCGCAGACGCGGCTGGATCAAATTCCACGAGCAGTGTTGCCGGAAATGGTGGGAATGGACGTGCGTTCTCAATATCAGGTTCATCTGTTACCTATGCTGGCGGCGGTGGAGGCGGTGGAAACATATACGGCGGTGGCATATCTGCGGGAACTGGTGGGACAGGCGGCGGCGGTGCTGGCAGTGTAACCACGACAACTGCAACATCTGGAACAGCTAATCTAGGTGGCGGCGGCGGCGGTGGTGGTTATGATGGCGGTTATGGATATGGCGGCGCTGGCGGATCAGGTGTTGTCATCATCAAAGTGCCATCGACTGCCTATGCTGCATTCTCAAGCGGCGTAACTTACACATTCAGCAGCGCAACTAGCGGCTACAACATCTATACGGTCACAGCGACTTCGACGACTTCGGAGACTGTGACATTCTCCGCTTCTCCTTCGGTTGATTATTTGGTAATTGCAGGTGGCGGCGCTGGAGGCAATTTAGGTGGCGGCGGCGCAGGTGGTTACAGAACTGCCAATGGGCTTGCAATAACGCTTGGAACAAGCTACACGGTAACGGTTGGCGCTGGTGGAACTGGTTCTGCTTCTTCAGGATCAATTACAAGCGGCAGCAATTCTGTTTTTAGCTCCATAACTTCTGCTGGCGGCGGCAAAGGTGGAAGCGGAAATAATGTAGGAACTGCTGGTGGCTCGGGCGGCGGTGGCGGTGGTGATGGTGGAACATATGCCGGTGGCGCTGGCAATACTCCGTCCACTACTCCATCACAAGGAAATAATGGAGGATCAGGGACAGGAAACGGTGGTGGCTCTCAATTTGCTGGAGGGGGTGGTGGCGGTGCGTCTGCTGTTGGATCGAATGCGCCCGGAACATCATCAGGCGGGGCTGGTGGAGCGGGAACGGCTAGTTCAATTACCGGCTCAAGTGTTACCCGTGCAGGTGGTGGTGGTGGCGGCGCATATGTAGCGGGAAGCAGCGGATCGAATGGCGCGGGTGGCTCGGGCGGCGGCGGCAGAGGCGGTGACAATAGTGTTGGAAATGGCGTTTCAGGAACTGCCAACACGGGCGGTGGTGGCGGGGGTGCTGGTTATAATTCGGGAGGAAGTGGGCAAACGTCGGGTTCGGGCGGCAGCGGCGTAGTCATCCTCAGACTGCCCAATACCATTGGCGCAGTATTTTCAGGTGGCGTTACATACACATCGTCTACATCAGGTGGCTTCAACATCTTTACCGTTACTGCAACTTCGACTGGTTCGGAGACGGTGACCTTTGTTGCTGCAATATCTGGCGATTTCCTCGTCATAGCGGGTGGAGGCGGCGGCGGTGGATTTGGTGGGGCGGGCGCAGGCGGCTACCGCACAAGCGCTGGAACTAGCGGTGGCGGCGGTTCTGCTGAATCTGCTTTGTCTATAGCTCCCAGCGTTAGTTACACTGTAACAGTAGGCGCAGGCGGGACGGGCGCAGTTGGCGGTGGTGCGGGGACTGCCGGGTCAAATTCTGTTTTTAGTACCATTACTTCTACCGGTGGTGGTTTTGGAGCTGATGGCAATGGAGGAAACGGCGGCTCGGGCGGCGGCACTTGCACAGCCACAGTTGGAAGTGGAACGGTTGGACAAGGCAAAGATGGAGGCACGGGCCACAACAACGGCGCGGGTGATGTTGTTGGCGGTGGAGGAGGTGGTTCTAGTGCAGTTGGTGTAAATTCCCCTTCAGGAAACGCGGGCAACGGTGGGGCAGGTACTGCAAGCAGTATCACCGGCTCTAGCGTCACCCGAGCAGGCGGCGGCGCAGGGGGTGGAGATGGTCGCGGCTCGGCCCAAGGTGGAACGGGTGGCTCGGGCGGCGGCGGCAATGGCGGCGGCTCAAACGGAGATGCGGGAACAGCGGGAACTGCTAACACTGGCGGTGGCGGTGGTGCTGGTGGGTTTCAATCATCCTCGTATTACGCTGGCAAAGCAGGCGGCTCGGGCGTAGTCATCATCAAGGTTCCTGACACTCATGTAGGAACATTCTCATCCGGCGTAACGCAGACCGTATCAACTTCGGGTGGCTACAACATCTACTCGGTTACGGCAACAAGCACCAGCAACGAGACTGTTTCGTTTGCCCCCGGTTTTCTTGCTGAATATCTTGTTGTTGCTGGCGGCGGTGGCGGTGGAACTGAACTTGGCGGTGGCGGCGGTGCTGGCGGTTATAGGTCATTTACATCGCAACCATTAAGCACCGCAACTTCTTATACAGTCACTGTTGGTGCTGGTGGCGCTGGCGGGCCTTTCACTGGAAGCGAAGCTGGAACAGATGGTAGCAACTCAGTGTTTTCTACCTACACTTCGGCTGGCGGCGGTGGCGGCGCTGGAGGCGGCTCTCCATATACTGGGCGAAATGGCGGATCAGGCGGTGGGGCAAGAGGAAACACAGCAAGCGCAGGTGGTTCTGGAAACACGCCTTCTACCAGCCCAAGTCAAGGAAGCAACGGAGGAGCAGCATCAAGTTCTTCCGGCAGCGGTGGGGGCGGCGGAGCAAGTGCGGCAGGAAGCGCTGGAATTACTAGCCCAAATTATCAAGGCGGTAATGGCGGTAATGGGACGGCAAACTCCATCACAGGCTCATCCGTTACTTACGCTGGGGGTGGCGGCGGTGGCTCTGATACAACTGGAACTGGCGCTGGAGGAACAGGCGGCGGTGGAACAGGAGGGGTGCGGACAGTTTCTGTTGCAACAGCTGGAACAGCAAACCTTGGTGGTGGTGGCGGTGGTGGTGTTAATGGATCGGCAAGTGCTGGAGCAAACGGTGGATCAGGTGTTGTCATCATCAAGATACCTAGCGCCTACACTGCGACTTTCTCAGGCGGCGTAACGCAGACCTCTACAACTAGCGGCGGGTATAAAATATACACTGTCACCGCAACATCAACCGGATCAGAAACCGTTTCGTTTGCATAAGGAGTAATCATGGCGCACTTTGCCAAGTTAGACAAAAACAATGTCGTGGTGCTGGTCACTGTTGGACGGGACGAGGATAACGGCAAGGAAGCTGAACTGACGGCGCGTACTGGCGATGTCTACAAGCAGACTTCGTACAACACGCACGGCGGCGTCCACTCTCTCGGCGGTACGCCATTCCGCAAGAATTACGCTGGTATCGGCTACACCTACGACTCAGGGCGCGATGCTTTCATACCGCCCAAAC
>Ga0208974_1000318_pt1 | contig 21212 bp, 16 predicted proteins | sample GreLakmeER15MSRF_FD_187699 | JGI IMG/M metagenome (GOLD analysis project Ga0208974, IMG submission 187699) | Freshwater lentic microbial communities from great Laurentian Lakes, MI, USA - Great Lakes metaG ER15MSRF (SPAdes) | ecosystem: Environmental > Aquatic > Freshwater > Lake | place: Great... | reverse complement strand
TGCTGCAGCTGTGTCAGGATTCAAATCCATATTTAAAGATATGGACATATCAGTTGTGGTGTTGAACTGTATCGTATTTCCTGTGCCATTAAAATTTACATATGAACCTTTAGGATGGAATTTATATATTGCACCTGTTACAGATGCTGAAGCAGAAACACGAGGTGTGACTACTATCGTATTAGCTAATGGAACACTGACGACATGATGATATGTTGTGGTGCCTGAAACTACAAGTTTAAGAATTTCACCAACTTTAGGATTTTGATTATTTTCGCTGCCGAAATTTGATATCCATGGTGCAGTACCTACTGCCGGGTTGCCGATGTTTGATACTGTTCGTCCTAATGAGTCACTTGCCATTAAGTATATAGTAGGGTCGACTGATCGTGTCGTAGAATACAGGTTAGATGAAGCAGCTGCATTAAACATCACATTGATATCTTCAGAAGGATTGTCTAATAGAGAACCGCTATAATTATATCTATCAGAAGGTATAGTAATGGTTGCAGTAGCTACCCCAGATCCTCTTGTTAATGTAGCAGCATCGCTAGTAGTTCTGTAAATATAAGAGGTGCTATTAATATTTGTATTGCTCAATAGATTCTTAACACCTTTTAATCCTGTATCAAATATCAATTGTTTGCTTGAACTTTCATATACTTCTGATTGACCGTTTGCTTGATATATGTCAGCATATACTTTACCATAAGTTCCAGAAGCGATGTGTATGCTCTTAGCATTTGCAGCAAAACTATTACCTGCTTTCATTCTGATATTGCTAATATAAAGCAGGTATTCTGCTGCAGCAGTGCCTTTGGTACCGCTATTAAACATGATAGCTCTCACATTAGCATTTCCTACTAACGATCCTAGGACTGCTGAAGTGCCGGGATTCTGTGTGATTGCATATTGATTGGCGCTATATATTCCAACATCTGGGATTGAACCGATATCAAATATGCCGACAACTTCTCTAATTTTTAAATAATTTCCAAAATTTACTGTGACGATTTGGTTATTTACTGACTCAGAATATATTGCTCTTTGCACTTCTGTCTTTTGTGCTGTAGTATAATTGATTCTGTAACCATCAACGTATGCTGTGCCAGGAGATACGTTATAATAGAACGTCTGTGAATTTGCTGAATTCTCAACGCTCACTTGAAACGGACGGACGATATAATCGCCAGATTCTTCTTTAGTTCTCGTTGCTATCATATCACCGATGAGGCTGTATTGTGCATCTACTGTTGAAGTGACAGGTACACCGAACCCACCATCATAGTCAATGACGGGTAAGAAATCTTTAGGGATATCAACTTCAGTATTAGCAGAATCATATACTACGAGTGAGGGAACCAGTTTTAATCTGTATGCACCTGGCGCGTTCTGATTTGAACTTCCTATAGAATTGTCGTATAAAGAATTATCTTCTGCGGGTTTTACGATATATTCTGCTGTATCAAACCCGACTCTAAGTCCTGCGACACTAGATGAATGTTCTTTTATGACAAAATTATCAGCGAGTGTCTTTAGGAAGAATCCTTTCTGATATATGATTCCTTCTCCTACATGTAGGCCATATCCTACACCCAGAGCATTTACTGTGCTGTTAGAAGAAAGCGTATAGAGGATGCCTTCTCTGTTTGACGCGACCAATGGGCCTATCTTATCTTGGTTAGGATTATACACATCGATCTGTTCGCTAGATGTGTTAAAAGTAGATACTTGCTGGCCAGCATTATTTCCTGAATTCAGATATATCACATATGCTCTATTCGTATCTGCAGATCCTTGATTGACAACAGATTCTGCCCCGACATAAGCGTCAAAGATAGCAGCCCTCAACCCTGTCGTATTTGAGACGAGGAGATAAGAATTGGTGAGATGTGATTGTACGTTCGCTACATCAGTATTATTTTTAATCACTAAGCTAAAATCTAGAGTCGTAGCAGATTTGTCTTTGAATTTTATCTGAGGAATATTTGGATATTCTGTAAAATTACAACCTTCTACTACGCTCCCGTCTTTATAGATGCTGTCTCCAAATCGAGAGACTTGCTTCTGCATCATCGTCTGGAGCTGAGTTAATTCTCTTGCCTGCACAGCAGTTGCCGGACGAAACAGCATCCTATAATACTGCTTATCCTCATCGTAATCATCATAAAATGGGGCAACATTAAAATCAGTCTTTAACTCAGCCATCATATTTCCTTAAAAATTAAAATATAGTTTTACTTGTTCTTTAGTGATGCTAGCTCTATTGATGGGTTGAATATTCTTATAATAGAATATCTCACCTGAATATGGCACCAACTCAGGATTATTTATAATAGTAATCGTACAAGTTTTACCAGTATCACCCGATATTATAGTCTCATATGATCTGAAACTACCTTCAGAATTTAAGACATACATCGAAGTGGTATTCATAAATGCGACAGTGGCAGTAGCTTTGCTGAGCAATCCTCTTATAGTATCTCCTGCATTAAATATGTCTGTCGTATTGAACAGTTCGAAATTCAACATGTAGTCAAATTTCAAACTAGAAAACAACGTAGAATTTGAAGATGCTCTAGGATTAAATAACAGACCGATCTGACGATATGTTGCCCAGCTAGGAAATTCGTCTGTAGGTTTAGTTTCGACAGATATGCCCATTATATCTGTCCCTAATTCAGAAATTACATCAGACCCGTGTCCGCCAGGAGGAGATATTATAGAATATGCTGCACCGCCTGATCCGAATTCTGCATTAGCAGATATAGTGACCGTAGCATAAGAATAATTCCTGCCCGTATTGAGCATATTTATCGATTGTAATTTACCAGTATCTGAATCTATCAGGGAATACGCTGAAGCACCCGTCCCATCACCTGTGATAAGTACCCTAGGATTAATCCTATATAATGATGTGCTATCTAACCCATTGATGTCTGAAGAAGTCGTGACGAACTTACCTGATGTATTGACTACATAACTGTCAATGACGGCCAATGCAGGTGAACCTGTTCCTGAATATACATATAACGATGATCCGGCATACGCTCCGTTGATTATAGAAGCACCGGAATTTGCTACCTTAAAGTTCTTTGTATCAATGACGACATCTATGCTACCATTTGCGCTAATATAGTTTTTACCCGTATTTGTCAATACTGTGTTGTGTATGGCACCTTTTATAGCTTGCCTAGCAACTGTGCTATTAGGAACGACAGGAAAATAAGTAGCGGTACTAAATTTATTGATAGATGCTCCTGGTATATTAAATAGAAATTTCCAGATGTATCCGTCAGCTAAAGTAAATGTTCCTGAAGTTTGTGTAGTATTAGGCTCTACTGTAGATGTAGCTCCATAATTATTGAATATACATTTATATACCCTATTTAAGCTATTAACTACATAAAAATTCTTTTGATATAGATCAGGATCTAGATGCGAATAATAATCATATACAGTACCTGTTGTCCATGTTATTCTTTTAGCGATATATCCGATATCATTTTCAGATACTTTTTTGCCGAATAGCATGTTAGAATACACGTCATAGAATGATTCTTTTATAGAAGTATTCGTAGCCGGAGGATTATTATCGTCATCCCATTCAAAAAACTTACCAAAGGTGATATAATAATTTGAGCCAGAACTAGCAATTGTCGAGGTCCCTGTCGCTGTGACACCCCGAAGTGAATGTCCGGATTCTGTAAATCCTTTAGTTAGTGTTATTCTATCTCCGGTAGGGGTTATGGCTAGAGCAATCTTTGTTGTATTAGCATGCTGAACATAATAAGTAGTCCCGCTTGTCAATGGTGATATTGCTGTGTTTCCCGTGCTGGTAGTATATATGATAGCATCACCGACTTCAAAAACCGGCGTATTGAATTCAGCTGAAACGAATGCGACGCTGATCGTGCTATTAGCATCTGTAGACAATCCGGTGCTAACGCCATTAGTCACTGCAGAATTTGCATTAAAGCTCTCGGATAATGGAGCAGAAAATGTGATACTAGGTGTTGATTGATAAAAAGTCCCGCCATATGCGACAGATGCAGATGTTATCTTTCCCGCGCTGCTCGCTACACTAGATGCAATTGCTGCGCCAAATTCGAATGAAACAGTCGCATTAGCAGCATATCCGGTACCGGCAGAAGTTATATCAATGGCTGTAACAACTGACCCATCGCCAACAAGATCCTGCCTCACCTCTTCTATGAATTTATTTTTGATGTTCCTGTTGAATATTCCAGCCATATTTACATTACTCGCTTGATGAGATTATAACGCCTCTAGCATTATAAGTTGTAGTTGCTTCAACTAATATTTTCTGCTCAAATTTATTCGTATCTATTATCAAAGGTTTACCGAACATCTTATTTCCTACAGGATGAGTTAGTTTTTTGATCACATCAATATATTTATCTAAAGATTTTTCTACTTGGATCTCATATGAAAATTCTTGATAGTAATCACTGTCAGTTATGTATTTATCCGCATTTAAGAACCCGCTACTATCTAACCACTCGCCTTCTTCTTTAGCAACACCGTCAACTATCATAGAAAGCACTGTAGTGATGCCGTTATTAGATTGATTAACGAAAAGTAATTCTTCATTAGGTGTATTGAAAGTATACCCCGAGGATAAAAGTATAACTTCTTGAATAACACCATTACCAGAAGCAAGATTTCCGACTATGACAGCATTATTACCCCACAGGTTGCCATCCTCATCTACTATATTATAGCCCCATATCCTCTTTTCAAATACTGTAGGTTGAACTGATCCGTTATAATTATGATCACCCGATGTGACAGCTGACAATGATGCTATCTTTCCTATCTCCAACGTAGTATCAGCAAGACAGTTGCCTAGGACAGAATTGATAGTACCAACATTGAGATTCGCGCTGAATTGAGTGTTTGCTTGAAAATAATGTCCATTTGCTCGGTCGCCACTAACCTGTGCAGGAGTAAGCGTGATCCTTGATCCGCCTACAGTCGTCGAGAGAGCGATCACAGTATCATTCGAATGCTGTACGTAATATAGAGTATTGTTAGCAAGACCTGTTATTGCTGTATTTCCTGCAAGAGCTGTGTATACTACACCCCTGCCGTATTGGAACGTGTTAGCATTAGTGACGATTATCGTGCTGTTTGCATCAGTCGTCAATCCTGTGCTTGCACCACCTGTGACAGCACTATTAGCATTGAACTGTGTGTTAGCAGGAGCGATGATAGTGTTTGCTTCCGGATCGATCAGGTTAGTATTATATGTAAAAATAGATGTGTTAGATATAGAGCCAACTTTAAAACTTGCCCCGATACCTGTAGAAGAAGACTTACGAACTACAGTTACTGGCGTATCTATAGCATATCCGTATCCGCCATCGATTATCTTAAAATTAATGTATCCTATAGCAGATTCAGGATCTACTAACTTTTTGACTTCAAACTGTAATCCAGATCCTGATGTGCTTTCAGTGAATAGTATATCTCCGCTATTATGATCCTCATCAGAATCAACTACGACCGCTCCAACGACAGATCCCCGGATCAAGGTCGCTTGTCTGATATCTAATCCATCATACATTAGATATTCGCCAGGAATAAACGAACTTCCGCTAGGACCTGTCATTATATCCGTGAGATAGAATATATGTGCGAATCCGTAATCATTATTGATCGTAGCTATCGATGATACGTAAGCACGAGCACCTGATGTTGTTCCTCGTACTAGCTGATTGTCATACGTATGATTTAATTCTCTTTCTTCTACTTCGACGTATTCTTTCCTGACCCAGTTTCCCCCAGATAACGTGAGGACATCATCTTGCGGGATGAATACTTGTATCTCTATATTATACAAGAGTCTGAATAGCAGCTTCAAACCTTCTATAGAACCCTTTGATCTATACACATCTAATATGTGTTTTTCTAGCAGCGATTTATTCGAAAGGATATCTTTAGGGAGCCCGTTCATGTATTTTGAAAAGAAAAAATCTATATATTCTTCGCTAACAGAATCAATATCTGAAGTCTCAATCAGATTTCTAGATTTTTTTATAGGACCTTGCTCATCCATCCATTCATAATAAGCAGATATAAACTGCAGGAAGTTATCACCCTCTTCTCTATAGAAGTCAGGAAACTGATTCTTTACTAATGGGGCGATGTTTTTTAGATCTGTTATCATTATTGTCTATATGTGCTTACAGCTATCCCAATTTGGTCATAATCTATCTTGAGATATTTGCTTTCTTGAACTACGATATCATCATTTATTACTTTACCAAATATCTTTATATTCGTATCATAATCATAAGGATTCAGATCGAACGATAGTTCACCCGTAATATAGTTGACAGTCCCTATATCAGATTCTAATATCTGCTGAACTATCGAGACGATTCCGGTTGTAGTATCTTCTCTTCTCTCGATATAATACAATCGTATTTTTCCGTTGCCGTCATCGCTGAGCGTGACCTGACCTTGAGATGTAGTAGCATTATAATATACGCCATCTTTGAAATAATCGAATGGTGTGCTTCTGACGCATTCGATCTCGTTGATGATATAAGGGGCACGCAAAGGCCTAGATAAAGGATTTGAAAATGAGAAATTGATCCTCTGTTGAGTACCTTTTCTAGGAGTTATTATATAGACTGCACGAAGTGTCGTCTGGTTGCTGACTATCGATGCATCTGCAGAATCAATCATAGAAGATAATTTAGATTTGCGAAGATCATTTCCAAAATCATTCAGATATGTAGCTTCATATGATTTTATCTGATTTAATACGTCTGATTTGAGTGACTGTGTGCTTTTAGTAGTCAATGAAGGATTGTAGCTGATGATAGATTGGATCTCGATATACATGTATTCAGGATCTTTGATCACAGGTTCTGTCGTGATGCTCTTTGATCTGAGATAGGCTATGATATCTGTCTTTAGTTCTGTAGAGACGACAGGGAAATTTCCGTACGGAATCATGCTGATGATGACCTTGCCGTACTGAGGAGGATCAGCATTCTCTCCTCCGTATACATTGACTGTCTTGATCTGTGGGTACTTTTCAATGATTAGAGTCGTATAATCATCTTTGGTGACAGCCCTATTTTGAGCAGCAAAATGTCTAGGAGCATTTAGCTTCATCGATTCTATTGTTTCTCTCTCAGAACCGTCTGCTGCAGATATATTAGTTGTCACAGTCACAGGATATGTTGATGCATCTCCTACTTTAGAAGTAGGGGCAAAATACACAACCTTATTGCCTAACTCGCCGTTAGTAGATCTGTATTTGACTTTTACTATGTTCCCGTTAGTCAATACTTTGCCAGAAATCCCGTCACCAAATACTATCTCATATTGATCGTTACTGTAGCCTTGAACGAAGTATATTTGTGAATTCGAATTCAATCCGTATAATGTATCTGCTTTTGTATATACAGAATTCGACGAATCCGATGCTGAGTTGATCACCGTGACTTGAATGCTGTTCGTATCGATATTCAATGAACTGAGAGTATATCTAACAGATCCGTCTACTGTAAAGAATTCATATACGATCTTTCCTTCATATATATACACAGGATCGGTCACATACTCACCATCAGTCCTATTGATCGTTATCTGCTCATTGGTCGTAAAATCCATATTGATCCCATCAACCACTGATCTTAAGGTATAATTTTCTGGGATCACTACATTGTCAGGAGCATCAGCTCCGGTGTTTATTGAAAATATTACTCTTGCTCTTGCTGATGTTCTTGATCTAGGTATGTAGTTTAATTCTTTTGCGTGAGATACGACTGAATTCCTTAATTGTGAAGAGTCTAAGAACATCTCGCTGCCTATCATGTTGAGATAAAAGGCATTCATGTATGTGTTGTAGGACAATACATCTAACAGAGAATTAAGATTAGATCCTTCAAAATCATAATCTTTAAATTGTGTCTTAGATTTCATAAAGGTTTTGAGGTTGTTTTTGATGCCATCAAAACTCAATTCTGATACGTCTAGGAATCCTGTGTTAGCCATTTATCTTACTCTTCTTAAGACGAAATCTAATGTTATTGGTGATATATTATTGACTAGCGAAAATACGATAGTTACTTCATAAGCATTATCATCAGGAAATCCCTTTGCAGTTACGCTTATAAGACGAGCTCTAGGTTCATAATTGTTTATGGTCTCTGCGATCTTTTCTTTTAAGATATATTCACTATCTTGACTTATATTCTCAAACAGTGTCTGGCGTATACCTGAACCTAATCCTGGATTAAAGAACCTCTCATAAGGATCTGTCAATAAAAGATTTCTAACAGATCTTTTTACCGCAACCTCATTGGTTATCAATACCATATCCTGTTTTATAGGATGGATATCAAAATTAGTGGGTATATCTGAATAGAATACTGTGCTTGCCATCGTATATTTATAATGATGTCCGACAAGCATTTAGATATTGCGGATTGTATTTTTGGATGTCATTAGCAGTAGAAGATGCTAATGCCCATCCTTGTGTCATAGGTTTAGACCCAAATGGAGAGAAGTTCTCTCCGACCATCACAGCACTCATCCCGAGCATCAATGGTATAGCATTGTCTGATCTTCTCATCTCGATCATAGATGTTATAGGGACGTTCATATTGTTGCAAAGGTCGGATGTCATCGTTGCTACTTGCTGTCCATAAAAAGTAGTCGGTGATGGTATAGCAGATGATCCTGTCACTAGGTTAGATACTACAGATGCGATAGATAAAGATCCGCCCATGGAGGCAAAATTCTGCATTCCAAAACTAACAACGCCCGTGCCGCCGCTAGGAGCCCCGAATGCTCCTATCTTCCTACAGAACACTTGATCGACTGCAGGAAGCGATATCGGAGCCTCACCGAAGAAACTCTTACCCGCCATAGAAGGTGGTGTCAGCATAGGATTATTTGCTATCGTTGAAGATGCGATCCTTTTCCCCGTCAATACCTCAGACATGAAGCTACCTACTGCATTGCCTCCGACTTGTTGTAACAGGACTCCCATAGCAATTCCACCCAAGGGTCCTAAAGAACTTAGCACACCTCCTAGAGGTGTTGCTCCTAGGAGGCTGGTGATTGCTGAAGCTGCTATCATCGTAGCCTGTGATTGTATGGTAGCTGTTGGATTCAAGACAGCACTGATCGTATTAGGATCCAAAGCGATGCCGCTCGATAATCCAGAATATAGGTTGATAGATTGGTTGATTGCAGCAGTCGATAATGCAGGAGCATTCTTGAGGATGCCTGAATGTGCATTGTATATTCCAGCTGTCTCGATGATAGACGGGCCTATCACACCCAATGATATTCCGAGAGCTGCCGCAGATAAGATATCTCCACCACTGCTCTGAGTATAATCATCATATCGTTGTATATTGGTATATTGTGGTGCATACCTTTGATTAACAGATGCGATTCCGTTTGCTAAATATCCGACCTTATAGATATCTTGTATCTGAGTGATGTCTCTTATGTTTCTGATATATCTCGGCTGTCCAAGATCAGGAATTCCGATAACATTTGCGATATATTCGAGATCGTTCTGGTTCTGGTTTGCTGCAAGTATGTAAAAGAAATTCTCTAAGGTATCTTGAGGAACGACTCCAAAAGAAGCGAGCTCAGTAGATTTAGATAGGATAACAGCTTTTTCTAGATCAGTGAGGATATAATTTTGAGGAGTACGTACATAGTTGACAGGCGGAGGTCCTGCTAATTTCAATGCAGCAGCAACTCCTAATAATTGTGCTCCTATGTTGATTGCTGTATTAAAAAAATCATTAGATTCTTTTAATTCTTGATTGCCATAGAATCCAGGTCTCTGTATATCACCTCTTTGCATTGCTGCTGTGATATCACTGTTTAAAATCTGATTGCTGCCGCTAGAAGATCCTGCAGGAGGTGACGATCCTGTTGTTTGAGAAGCAGGATATGCAGTATACGTAAACGTGCTTGTATCTGGTAATTTAAAAGTTCCTGTTGCTGTCTGATTAGCAGCATCAGCAATCGCTTGTGTGTATGCCTTAGCTCTAGCTTGACTAGCAGCGAGATCTAAATTGCCAGAAGATATGTCTTCTGTAAAAGTAATATCAACCATAGGTTCCCACTCTTCCCCTTAAAGCAGCTTGTGCATAGGATAATTGCAATCCTGGTTGTGAATTTTTGCAACCTGGATCAGCACAAGTGATGACTAATCCGCCGCCAGGCTGTCCTGGTTGAGCAGATTCGAGATGTACATGAATACCAGGAGAATCATTCTTTTCTAGATATATCCTGCTGTACGGAAGATTATCCCTCACATATGCAGCTATCTGTGCTGTAAATGAAGTATCATCTTTGTTAGAACATCTGAGATCTACTGCTCCTCCGGTCGTGTGCTTAGATGTAGATTTAGATGTCCTATACCAGCTAGTTATCTTCATCCTAGATCCGAACTTCTCAAATAGAGGATCTAATATATTCCATGCAATATTCATTGCTTCTGTGAGTACTGCTTTATGTTGAGACGCAGGACAATCTCTCAGATCTAATATCATGCCGACAGTGACATGTCTTGATATCTTTTCGCTTGAGTTATATATTGATGAAGGCATGGGTGTTGGATTTTTCTCTGCGGTCCCAGTACCCGTGACTGCTCCTGCAGGCCTGTCATAATCACCTTCAGATGCAGATTCTGCACTCATTCCCGTATCTACGATCTCAGGAACAATTCCAGCACCAGAATTACCTGATGCAGCGCCTTCAGCGATCTGGTTCGGCGTCCCGCCTTCGTTCTTATAGAGAGAGAATTCTTCCTTGGACATCTTCTTCGAATTCTTAGGAAAATCAGGTGCGGTTCTCTGTGTTGTTATGTTATCGATGATAGTCTCTGCTGGGGCATACTGAGCTAAAGATGCTTCTCCTGGATCTGCAGGATCAGATGGAGCCGAAAGGCTAGGAGATCCTCCTACCTGAACGTCAGTGGCAGATCCTTTGATCTGAATCTTTCCGCTACCTAACACATCTACAGTAGAAGCAGAATGGATAGATGCGTCACCCCCGGATGATATCTTGGTCGTGCTAGCTGCTTTGACATCAAATGTGCCACCTGATTCTATGCTCATATTACCTGATGACTTAGCAATAACCTTTGCCTTCGAACCTAAGTTCATGTCACCTGTAGCGAGCGCTGTAAACTTCGTCTTTGTTCCTAGATTCATGTCAGTCAAAGACAATGCTGTGAATTCTTTCTGTGCTTGCATCGAGATAGCAGCATCGCTCCTAACGAAGATATCTAGGCCTGCGTCCATGTCAATGCTCTGCGATGATTGTATCTTCGTCTTACCTGCAGACGTTATCCTGTTGTCACCTGCGATCATCGTGCTCATGTCTTTTGCTACTTCAAATACTTTGCTTCCTTCGATAGATTCTTCTGAAGAACCTCGGACAGATGTTATCATGTCACCACGTACATGTAATCCTAGATTGCCGCCGACATTGAAATCAAGATCGCCGTCTGTCTCAATCGTTATCCTGCCGTCAGCTTTTAGAATCAGATGGTTTCTTGCAAATACAGTAGCATCACCTTTTGGAGCGATAAGGCCTACACCCTTCTTGCCAGAAGATATCATATGGATAGAACCATCCGCATCTATCATGATAGTAGCGCCAGAATGGTGTTGTAATGTTATTGTATCAGAACCAAAGTTATTGTCAATTAGTATCTTGTTTCCTGTCGCAGAAACGAATCCTTGCATGTCGCTAGGATCGCCGACTCCACCTGCGATGCCTACTCCGGGTCCTGTATGTGTGATCGTCTGATCGCTGCCCGTGCTCGGTTTATCCTTTACAGACACTTCATAATAGGGTGCAGGATTTCCTGCAACTATATTTTGAGGAGCAGTTGATCTGCTGACACCATCACCTTCTCTATTAGTGATTTGTTTATTTGATAGAGGATCTGATGTAAACGATTCTGGATTGATAGACATATGTTACCCACAAAAATTTAAGTATAGAGCTGAAATAGATCTCTGTAATTGTTCGTTATCACTCTGTATCTGTGCAGAATGAGTGAATGTAGAAAGCAACTTCATCGCTTTATATAGAGTGATCTTCTGTTGCTGCGTGACGTAGTAATATGAAGGTACCGTTAAAGCTTTCTCATTTATGAATTTCTTTGTCCCGCCGATGAGAATGACTGATGCCGCATCTTCTTTAGCTTCTGCACCTTGATATATCCTGCCATCGACATCTATGATGAATGTTGCGCTAGCATAATCGTTTAGATTCACAGATTCATTCCTACGAGTATTAGAAAAAGTGAAAAAGAAATTCTTACAATATGATAATGCTTCAGGAGACACGTTCTTCATGACACACCTCCAGTATATGAGAGCGAAGAATATGCTTTCATAGCAAATGCTAACTTGTTTTTATATACAGGGTGACTCCTATCAGAATATCCTAATGATTTAGGAGGATTTTGTTTAGAAGTCCCTGTTCCCGGGACGATAGTAGATTCATCTCGTTCGAACATTATAGCATTAGCAGTTGCATCTTCGATATTTTGAGATGTTAATAATTTTTTAAAATGTACTCTCTCATCTCCTTCAGTGAGTTCCCACCAAAGATAATCTAATTGTTTTTCTAAAGATGGAGCATTGCTTTTTCCTATGCTTGTCAATCCACATTGTCTAGCTAATTCTGCTTTTCTAGGACCCAACCATTGAGCTATTCCGATAGTGTTGCCATTAGAAGCTGTAGGATCTATGCTAGGCCCAGACTCACCTTGGAGGTTTCCGACTATACCAGCACATATAGCTTTTAAAGATGCCCCTTCGCCGACTGCTCCGCTTGCTTTGATCTTTTCCCAGAAGAAATTGTATACCTTCTGAGGATTGCCTGAACCTGTGAGTTGAGTCGTAGATGGCGTCTGTGTCGTATCTGTAGGAGTCCCACCTGTATCTGGCGTAATAAGTAAACCGCTATCAGAATTTTTTGTTGGAGGTGCTTGTCCCCCAGGAGAATTATTTACAGAACCTTGACCTCCATTGATTACTCCCATGATGATCGGTTGTTGAGAATCTTCACCATCAGCAAAGAATCCCGCTACCCAAGTGCCGTTCACTAGGCCATGATTAGCATTGCCCCCAGATGTCTGTCCGCCAGTAGTGGGAAACAATACAATAGCCCAGGGAAGATCTCCGTCAGAGACTCTGACAATATCTTCTGTATGATGGATCCCGAATATCCTAACTCTCACGCGGCCATCGAAACCGACATCTTTCACGACACCTGTAAACCACCTAAATCTGTCGCCATAAAAATCGTCATTGATCATTAAACTGGACCCTGCAATCCTGTACCTCTGCCTGTAGAATTGTATAATGATGACTCGAAAAGACTATTGAGATATCCATCTTTATATATTCGTAAAGTTGTCGCAGCCAAACTACCCTGCATTATCACTTGTTTGACTTCTGATATGATGAATAACCCGGATATATACTTATCTATTTCAACGGTATTGAATCCGTGATTTTCTGGTATGTCACAGTATATCACTTGACCTGCTCTTAGATCCATGTTTGCTGGAACGGTGATTGTCAGATCGATCTGGTTCATAGCATTCATGTATTTAGTCACATTTCCAAACTTACGTCTATAGGTAGGTTGATCCATACCTTGACCATCAGCATCAGGAAAATTGTTTATTATATAACGGACCCGGTTTGAGTATTCTTTTTCTATCTTCTCATTCTTTACATACTTGATGTAATCAGGAGTGTTTAAAGTAGAAGGTGCTAATGTAGGAATGTTAGCATCATATAAGTTAGATTCATTTAATTCTGTAGGAGTGCTTGCATATGCTTTCTGTAACATATTGATCTCGAACAATTCATTCTGATAGTATCCTCCCGGTATCTTTTCTAAAGAAGAGAACCTCTTATTATTTACGATGTTAGTGATGACGCGGAGATCTTGATTAGAATCTCCTGTCACTGATTTAGATAAGCTAGCAATATCTGAGATATACCTATATTTGTTTTTCTTCAACGTGTCTTTTATCTTTAAAGCATCTTCTATGATCTGCTGCATCGTGATGAAGTTAAATTGCTTTAGATCTTCGAAGAATAGATATAGGAAATGCCTATCGTTTTCTTTTGCGACAGCATGTTTTGCTAGCCAACTTATAGCATGGAAAGGCCTTATGTTGGGAACAACCATATTACGTACCTTGACTGATGTCTCCTTGACAAAAGGTTTCCTAGGTATTTTATATTGTTTGGTCGTCTCATCTGCGATATACTCATCATATACTTTCTCTGCCATGTCTTCGACTAGATCATTAAAAGCATGAGATACGTATTTTCTCATGTTCTGAAGCAATTGAGGGCTTGCAAGATCAACGATATACATCAGCGATCTTGCTCTATCGCCGATGATGATATTACGGACACCTTTTATTATGAATTTTAATTGGTTGGTCTTATTTGGGCTAACGTCTTGAAAATAGCTTCCCGCGGAGGCGGATGTATCGCTGCTACCAGTGTTGACCTGATCATATGTCACTATTATTAGCTCTTCACCCGTGAAAGGATAATTGACGAACAGTCCGATAGGATCATTGATAAGCATCTCGCCTTTTATAGTAGGCTCAAACATAGATTGATATATGGTCAATTCCATGAACTGAGGCAGCAGACTCATCTTATCCCTTTTATTGAATTTTTCTATTTCAATATCGGATACTGTTATATTTAAAGGATTGAGATTAGCCATTATTAAATATATCTTTTACTTGTTGTTTGAAATCCGAAACGAATTCGTTCCGCATCAGCTTGATTTCTCTCTTAGATTCATTGATCTCATTCTCATAATCCCATACGCTCTTAGCGATCCAACCTGCAGGACTGCCTAGCTTAGAATAAGTCGCCGGTGTCATATTATAATTATATGAAGCGATTGTCTCAGGGCTATCACTAGCGATCCCTTTGTAATAGTAATATGCGATAGAACTTGCTATAGTAGTAGTCGTCAATTTTTCTACTGCAGTATTATATTTTTTCTCTAGATATGATATCAATTGTTTTTCATCTAATATCCAATCCTTATAAGGATCAATGATTCCGTTCGTGAGGAATATCACCCAATCAAGAGTGGAATCTCCGTATGCATCATAGGCAAGCGTATCCGGACGTTCGCCATTCTTTATGATGTATGTATAGAATAATCTATAATCTTCCAGGTATCTTTTAACGACTTCTGCCTCTACGAGCAGATTGATCGCTTTTAAATTATTATAAGTTACAAAAGGATAATAATTAGCTAATGACATTTAAGCTCTCTGTTTTAAAATTCGTAAAGGTCTCACGATGAACCTGGACCAGCGTAAGTTACCGGAGGCAGTCCTGTTGTTATATCAAGAGGTCGAGAAGGATTTCCTGTCTTTCCGGCGGCAAAATTTCCTCTTGTCTTGATATCGATCTCTTGAAAAGACATCTGGATATCTATGATGACCGGATTTCCGTCTCTATAGAATGCGGCTGTTCCCCCACCCGTGCTATTGATAGATAGACCTGTTATGAATGAATCTGATACGTTAGGTAGGTTAGCACTGCTAGATCCCGTCACAAATTCAACAGTAGCAAGATACGGATAATCTAAGGCAAACCCACCTCCTACTATTTCTGGATGCATGAATGCTTTGATGTAATCTATCATCCTATTCATCATTAGTGCTTCTTTTTCTGATTTAGGAGAGAGTCTCCATTCGAATTGATATGTCTTTAATGCGACACCTTCGAATATAGTCGTCAAGTGAGGATTTCGTACCACACCCAGCTGTGATTGTGAAAATCTCGCGAGATTGCTATCTGATATGCCCGGCGTCAGAGCTGCAACCATGCCAACCATGCTCATGATTGAGCCTGCTGCATTTGAACCTTGTGTTTCAGCGTTAAATTTATCAGCCAATGTTATACCAGCAGCCTGCATCTGTGCGGATTCCTGAAAATTTCCTAACAAATCCATGTTATTTCCGCTGACAGATATATTAAAAGAATCTATCAATTGCTGAGGAATGGGCAATCGTATATATGTTCGAAACGTAGGTGTCAAAGTAGATCCGGGCTTTGGCCTTTCATACTTTCTCAACGACATCCTGGTATAGAATTCTGGCACTTCTTGAGGAAATGCAAATTGAGTGACGACAGACATGCTCGATATAAACTCCTATAAATATATCGTATATTTATAATGGTAATATGGCATGTCGTATAAAGGTAAATTTAGACCCAAGTTTCCTGAAAAATATAAAGGAAATCCTACAAACATCGTTTATAGGAGCTTGTGGGAATTGAGGTTCATGAGACATCTTGATTCTCATCCGGGCGTAATCCAATGGTCATCAGAAGAGATAATTATCCCCTATGTTAGCCCTATGGACAACAAGATCCATAGGTATTTTCCTGATTTCTGGGTAAAGACAGCTGCCAAAGGCGGCGTGATAAATACGATGATAATAGAGATTAAACCCCATGCTCAGTGCAAAGAACCGGTCAAGCAACAGAAGATAACTAGAAGATATATCAATGAAGTGACTACTTATGGTGTCAATAGTGCTAAATGGAAAGCTGCTGAACAGTTCTGTCTAGATAGGAAATGGCAGTTTAAGATATTAACAGAAAAAGATCTAGGATTGGATAAGAGATAATGCCTATTTTTACGAAGATTCTTGAACAAGGTAAATCTAGCTTAGGACCCGGTTCTGCACTCAAACCAGGAGCTCCTAACGTCAGGGATTGGTTCCGAGACAAAGCAAGAGAAGTTCGATCTGTAAGAGTAGAGACGTTGGTCAGCAGGAATCCACAATACAACAAGAACTTCGTTCGTCCGGGATTCATGTACCTGTTTCAATACGATCCTAAACATAAAGAAGACCTCCCTTACTATGACAGGTTTCCTCTGATATTTCCTTTCGAAGATCAGGGTGACAGCTTCCTTGCGATGAACCTGCATTACCTCCCTCACGTATACAGGGCGAGATTGCTGGATTATCTCTATGATCTGTTAAATAATGAAAAATACAACGAGACATCAAAGATAAGGGCTTCATATAAGCTATTAAATGCTGCTTCTCGTTATAAATATTTCAAACCGTGTGTGAAACGATATTTGCACAGCCATGTCAGGAGTAGATTTTTACAGATACCCGCTAATGAATGGGACATTGCTATGTTCTTGCCGCTAGAGAGATTCGCAAAGAAATCTAAGAATTATGTTTATAAAGAATCGAAAGATATCATAAATGGCGTTTAGTATCAATGAAATGCTTTCTGCAGTTAATTCAGTAGGCGGATTGTCCAAGGCATCCAAGTTCATGGTCACTATCACAAGGTCAACAAATGCTAATGTCGGACGAGCTGACAGAGGTCCTGCAGTAGTAGGAGGGGCACAAAATCTCTCATTCCTTTGTGACAGCGCTGTTCTTCCGGGCCTGGGATACCAGACAGATGAGTTCAGGATGTCTGGCTACGGCAACGTCGAGAAGCGTCCGTATGCTACGATATTTCAAGATGTCCCTTTGACATTCTATAGCGATGCAGACGGATCAGTATTTAAATATTTTCATGCATGGATGCAATCAGTATTTTCCTTCAATGATGCAGCAAATCCTAACGGGACAGTCAAAGGGTTGCCATTGAATTCTTTCCAATATCCTAGCGAATATTACGGTATTGTAGAGATCATCCATATGAATGAGATAAACACTACAAAACAAGCAGATAACACGATTGTAAAATATCAATTGCTCGAAGCATATCCTATATCAATCGGAGACATCCAGGTCGATTGGAACATGCAAGATCAGATCTTAAAAATTCCGGTGACTTTTGCATATACTAACTGGACATCAACCACATTAGATCAAGGTGTTGCCGATAGAAATTCACTGACTAGAACAACTGCGCTGACTTCTACAAGCAATTATATCGATGAACAGTTGAATAAGATAACAGAAAAATTGATCTATAAAGGCAGCCGTATCCGTGACGGCATTAATTTTTAACATAAGGATACCTATATTATGGCATTACCTAAGCTCAAACACCCAACATACTCTGTGACAATACCTTCTACTCAGCAGAGCATTAATATCAAACCATTCACCGTGCAAGAAGAAAAGATCCTTCTGATGGCAAAATCTTCAGAGAAGACTGAAGATGTTATCGCCGCAGTCAAGCAGATCATTAAGAACTGTATCATCGAAACAGTAGATGTAGATAAGCTAGCAACATTTGATGTTGAATATCTGTTCGTTAAGCTTCGTTCAAAATCGATAGGTGAAGTCGTGGATCTCGAATACAAAGATCCTGACACCGAAGAAGTCATCAAGTTCAAAGTTAATCTAGACAACATCGAGATCAAACACAACCCAGATCATAAGAGCAAATTCATCATACATGATGATGTAGGATTGGCGATGAGATATCCCACTCTAGATGAAGTCAGATTGCTCGATGACTCAAATAACAAAGAAGATGCGGTATTTGATATGTTGTTCAAGTGTATCGATAAGATCTATGACAGCGAGACAGTATATACGGATTTTACAGAAAAAGATCTCGAAGAATTCGTTAACAGTCTACCTATGGATAGCATGAACAAGATCAAAGAATTTTTTGATACGATGCCGTCTCTAGAACATACTGTGACATTAAAGAATAAAGCTGGCAAATCGACTGATGTTGTTCTGAAGGGTCTCAATAGTTTTTTTACGTGATGACCGGGTATTCTAATATCGCGGTCTACTATAATACTATGTTCTCTTTGATGCAACACCATAAATACAGTATGTCTGATTTAAATGATATGTATCCTTATGAGAGGGATCTATTTGTGGAACTGCTGATGCAACATCTAAAACAAGTAGAAGAACAAAGAAAAAATGGCTAAGAACGATACACCAGAAGACATCCTTCGAAGGATCATTAAAGAAGGTACTCAGACTGCTGCAGTTGAGCAGGCTAAAGTCGCTTTGGCTCAATTAGAAGAAACAAAGAAACAGACTGAGATACTTGATAAGATCGAGAAGAAGAAAGATTCTTCTGTAGAACGTTCTACTAAAAAGACAAAAGAAGAAAGAAAAGAATACAAAGAGAAAGAAGAAGGCAGATTAAGCAGAGTAACACAAAAAGTATCTTCTGGCAGGGGCCCACTTGACGGGACTTTAGGTAATATAGCAAAGACTATAGGGGCAGGAACTATCGCTGCTTCTGTAGGATCTATTCCTAGTTTTCGTGGCGTTGCAGCTGCTACTCTTGATGCTGCAGGTGTCGGCGGATTAGTCACGATGGGGGCCGAGGGCGGGGGAACCGGCGGCAGGAGATCCGCAGCGTCTCCGTCAGGTGGAGGGAAAAATCCAGGAAAAGAATCTGTTGGCATCTTAGAGAGCATCTTGAATGTCTTGCAAGATAACAATGAACTGCTTCAAGACCTATTATACTCACTGACTGCCGCAGCAAAAGGCCGCATCGAAGCTGAAAGAGAAGCTAATAGAAAATCAGGAGAAGCAGGTAAAGGTGTTACTGACACAGATACAAAAGAGTTAGAAGAACAATCATCTTTAGGTAAATGGAGCAAGATAATCGCAGCGGCGTTAGGAACCGTCTATGGGATCATCCTAGGTTGGTTGAAAACTTTAAAGTTTTTTGCTGAGGCACTATTACCTGAATCGCTCATCAAATCTATCAAAGGTAAATTCACTGCTATCGGCACATTCTTTGATGATGTATTTTTAAAATTAAAAACACTCTTTACAAAAAATATTCAAAATATTAGCGTTGTATTTGAAGAGGCGTTTAGTAAAATATCCAATCTTTTTAAGAGCGTAGGTTCAGAATCTAGATTAGCTAGAATACTTACAGCTTTCGGACAGGGGATAATTAAATTATCAGCACCCTTTATCGAAGCGTTTAATGTGCTTAAAAGTTTAATTTCGGGTCCAGCTAATTATATAGTAAATGTATTCAAATCATTTAGCGGGATATTTACTGGGGTAGCAGGAACTGCAGGAAATATGATGAAATTTTTAAGGGGATTTGCTGGCGTATTTAAATTTGTGTCCAGTATCGTTAGCAAATTGGTATATCCATTATTCGTTGTCATGACTTTATGGGATACAGTCAAAGGTATGATAGAAGGTTACGAAAAAGAAGGAATTGTTGGCGCTATAGCCGGAGCTGTAACAGGATTGTTTAACAGTTTACTATTTGGTCCTCTAGATATGCTTAAAAGCGCTATAGCATGGGTATTGGGTAAATTTGGATTTGAAAATGCTGAAAAAGAATTAAACTCATTTTCTTTTAGTGAAATGTTTACAAAGCTTATCGGAACAGTCAAAGATTTTTTTATTGACATAGGAAAATGGGTTGGTGAGAAAATGGCTGGCGCATCAGTCAGTTTTAATGAATGGTGGGATAGCTGGTCTATATCAGGTGCGTTAATTGAAAAAGTCAAAGTTTTTTTCATTGACATAGGAAAATGGGTCAGTGAAAAAATGGCTGGTGCATCAGTTAGCTTCAATGAATGGTGGGCTAGCTGGAGTATAACAGGTGCGATAACAACAGCATTTGAAGATTTTAAACAAAAGATAATAAATTACTTCGGGCCTGAATTTGTTGCAAAAATAGGAGAGATTGCTAACTTTGATCTTGCCGGTTATATTAGCAAGAAAATAGGTGAAGCTATAGATACAGTTAAAAACATGTTTGCTAATCTCGGATCTATAGTCAATGATTATGCCTATGATCTGTGGGAATCTACTATAGGTAAAATACCGGGAACATCTAATCCTCTTACTAGATCGACAGGTAATCCTGATAGCGAAACTGGCATAGCTGCTGGAAAAGCTGCCGAACGTTCGGTTCTAACCGCTATTACAAAAATGAGCCCTCGAGGGGCTTATACTACTCAAGAAATGGCAGGTGATCAGAGATTTGATGAAGCTGAACCGACTTTTAATAATCAAGAACAGCCTACATTTACAGGTTCTGCTAGCGCTAATTTTGGCAACAGTATGGCGGATCTAATGCCGATAGAAAATCCGACTGCTCCTGCGTTCTTAAAAAGAGTAAATGATCTTGCTATATCAGCGTCAGCTCCTGCTGCACCAATCATAATAGACAACTCTACGAAGA
>Ga0208974_1000313_pt1 | contig 21310 bp, 23 predicted proteins | sample GreLakmeER15MSRF_FD_187699 | JGI IMG/M metagenome (GOLD analysis project Ga0208974, IMG submission 187699) | Freshwater lentic microbial communities from great Laurentian Lakes, MI, USA - Great Lakes metaG ER15MSRF (SPAdes) | ecosystem: Environmental > Aquatic > Freshwater > Lake | place: Great... | reverse complement strand
TCCGGACAAAGGTGGTGACACGCAGAAGTTTCAAGAAATACAAGCCGCCTATGATACTCTGGGCGATGCCGCCAAACGTCAGCAGTATGATAACCCACAACCACAATTTGGCGGGTTTGGACAAGGTGCTCAGTTTGGTAACATGCACGATATCTTTGCTCAGATGTTTGGGGGACAGTCACCGTTTGGTCAACAACAACCACGTCGTAATCATGTGCGCATGAGCCTTTGGATCACGCTGTTGGATGTGTCTCGTGGCGGCAAGCGTCCTGTAGCACTGGGCACACAGGCAGGAACCAGCACAGTTGAAATTGAAATACCCTTGGGCATCAATGATGGCGACAATGTGCAGTACCCTGGCCTTGCGCCCGGTGGGCAAGACCTGGTTATACAATTTAGAGTACAACCACATGCTGACTTCCAACGCCAGGGACTGAGTCTTGTGACCACACACAAAGTGTCCATATGGACCTTGATCTTGGGCGGCGACACTGAAGTGCTGACAGTAGAGGGCAACCGACTGGTAGTAAAGGTTGTGCCACACACTCAACCTGGAACTACCTTGCGACTGAAATCACAAGGGCTCCGGGACCAGTCTGGTCAAAAAGGAGATCTTATGGTGCATATACAAACAGAAATTCCCACAACAATCGCACCCGAAATTATCACAGCCATCCAAAATCATGCATAATGTTATCAGAATGCTTGATCAAATCTGGATTAAGTATTATAATGCATTATATTCACTCTGACCACCCAATATGAACAACCCTGAAATCAACGCCATTGTGGACCAAGCAGTTAAAATTGCTGCCAATCTCAAACACGAATATGTGGTCACAGAACACCTGTTGCTGGCCATGCTGTTGCACCCACCGTTTAAAAAAACTCTCACAAGTTTTGGGGTGGATGTGGACAAAATGCAACAAGAAGTAGAGCACTATCTAGTGAGTCTAGTTGGGCTGATCAGTAAAGTTCCGGACACACAACCTCGCAAGACCACAGCACTTGAACGCTTGTTTAACAGAGCCAATGTACAGGTCATGTTCACAGGTCGTCGTGCCATGAGCACAGTTGATCTCTACTTGAGCATCATGAGCGAAGGCAATAGCCATGCACACTATTTCCTGCTCAAGTACGGTGTGAAAAAACAGGAGTTTGTGGATCACTGGCAAAAGCACTACAAGTCAGCGTCAGCTGGTGAAAGCACAATGAGCCAAGACCAAGCAGATGAAATCCTTACTGAATACTGTACCAATCTAAGCAAGATGGCTCGTGACAACCGTCTGGAGCCACTAATTGGTCGTTCAGAAGAACTACACGAAATGATCACTGTGTTGGCTCGTCGCTTCAAGGCCAACGTGCTCATGGTAGGCGATCCAGGCGTGGGCAAGACTGCTATCATTGAAGGCCTGGCACAAGAGATTCATGCAGGCCGTGTGCCGGAATTTATCAAGGGTTCAGAAGTATGGAGCCTGGAAGTGGGTGACTTGCTGGCAGGATCAAAATATCGTGGCGAGTTTGAAGAAAAGTTCAAGGCAGTGATTGCCGCACTAGAAGCCAAGAAGAACTGTATCTTGTTTGTGGATGAAGCACACACCATGAAGGGTGCTGGCGCTGGGTCGCAATCGAGCCTGGACTTTGCCAACATGCTGAAACCTGCTATTACCAAAGGCAATCTCAAAGTTGTGGCGTCAACCACCTGGGAAGAGTATTACGAGAGTTTTGAAAAGGATCGTGCGTTAATGCGCCGCTTCTACAGGTTGTCGATAGACGAACCGGATGCGATTACCACTGAACAGATCTTGATCGGACTCTCACCTCGACTGGAACAGTTTCACAATGTGCTGATTGAAACAGAAGCCATGACAGCCGCAGTAGAACTGGCCAATCGTTACATACACGATCGTAAGAATCCCGACAAATCCATTGACTTGATCGATGCGGCTTGTGCTAGAGAGCGTGTGAAAGATCAGGGTCTGGTGACCATTACCAAAGCCTTGATTGAAGAACAACTGGCCCGTGTGACCGGAGTGCCTGCAGACAAACTACAAAATGAGCGTAGCACCAAGATCATGGATCTAGAATCAAACATCAAACAAAAGTTGTATGGACAGGATTCAGCCGTTGACTCGGTTCTGGAGCGTGTGTACATCAACTTTGCTGGCATTGCCAATGATAAAAAGCCCATGGCCAGCTTCTTGTTCCTGGGGCCAACAGGCACAGGCAAAACAGAACTTGCTAGACTGCTGAGTGACAACCTGGATATGAAACTGCTGAAATATGACATGAGTGAGTTCCAAGAACGTCACTCAGTATCGGGACTTATTGGCGCACCTCCGGGCTATGTAGGCTTTGAAGATGGCAACGTGGGCGGCGGTAAACTGATCTCGGACCTTTCCAAGCACCCATTCAGCATCATGTTGTTTGATGAGATTGAAAAAGCACACCCTGATGTGACCAACATCCTGCTACAAATGCTGGACGAAGGTGTGTTGACTGGTAGCAATGGCAAAAAGGTCAACTGCCGGAATACCATTATTATCATGACCAGTAATCTAGGAGCAAGAGACAGTGAAGCAAATAACATTGGCTTTGGAGACTTTGAAAAAACTGGTGAAGACGACAAGGCTCTCAAAGAGTTCTTTAAACCTGAACTGCGAAACCGTATTGATCAAATCTGCAAGTTTGTCAAACTGGACACACTGGCGGTCAAGAAAGTTGTGGTTAAGTTTGTGGACGAGCTCAAGACAAGTCTGCTTGCAAAAGGTATACACCTCAATTTATCCGAATCAGTTGTTGACATGCTTGCTGACAAAGGCTATGATTCGAAGTTGGGTGCGCGACCACTCAGCCGCAAGATCGATGAACTTATCCGTGTGCCATTGAGCAAGCGGATCTTGTTTGATAGACTGGCTGAATGTAACATTACAGCAGACATGGTGGACGATAAAGTTGTGTTTGATGTCACGCACAATGTAGTTCCTGTGGTAGCGGATGACGGTATTATCAGATTCCCAGATGTCTAAGCCTGTTTTGGTTCCACGTAGTAGCCTGTACTTTCACAAGTGGCAGTATGTGATCTTGTTTATCTTGCCCGAAGCCAGTTTCTTGCGTGAACTCAAACACGAGCGGATTAATCAAAGTATTCGCTACCGGAACGAATGGATTGCTCGCCGTGGCGGTGCAAGACACATTACCCCAGAAGTTGAACAGACGTTGCATGACGCCTGTGGTTATTTGTTGACCAGGGCTAACCCTTTCAAGAAAGTGGTGTGTGGTAACGGTCTTTGGTTGTATACCAATAACCTGGAAGACTTTGCGGATATTGGCACCATACCCACAGGTGAGATACTGTATATAAACCAAGCTGAAGTAACGCTGACTGCCAATGCTGTGACACTGAAAAATCCCCGCCATGCATTTAGAACATACTTTAAAGAACGCTGGCTTTCTAATAATGACCTAGCAATCTTGCGCCGTTATTTTGATACTCGTCGTGATATCTTTAGACTGGGACCGGGTTTTGCTAATTTAGTAAAAGGCCGAAGAATGTGGCTGATGAGCAACTATTTTGTGGATCATGATGAACCCAATGCTGACTTTTTGATTAACATGGCTGTGCCCGGAGTAGTTAGAAAGACCCTGCCCATTATAGCCCGTGCTAAATAGTATACTATGGCAAAAATACACGAAGAAGTAGTTGTGATCAAACTCTCAAAATTGGTCAAAGAAAAAGGCACTGATGAGCAGGTTCTTCTTGCTACTAATGATCTTTGCGATGCTCTGCAATCAGTGGTTGAAGAGCTAATGGGTGCTGGCGTTGTTGCGGAAGTGGAACGAGCATAATGACTACTGAAACCATTCTTGCTACTACTGAATATGGTGTGCCTTCCGGCAACTATGACGGAAGCAGTCAGGACTGGTTGTCAGACGCTGTCAAGGCCGCCGCATACTACCGCGGGCAAGGATCAGTGCAAACTGTGCTATTCTCTGTTGCAGGCTTTGAAGGTATACTAACGTTGGAAGCCACGCTGGATCCCAAGCCAGATTCTGCAGGATGGTTTGATGTTTTCACATACGGTGATGGATCTACCACTCCATTAACTGACTATCATCCAGCAAGCATTACTGGAAACTTCACGTGGATGCGTGTGCGAGTTGAAGGTTTTTCGGGCGGCACAATCAACACCGTCACTATTACCTATTAAGGATCAAAATGACCACAGAAAATATTGCATTTGCTTGCCAGGTGCAACCCACAAATAACTCTGTTGCACTGGGACTGCGGGTCGTGCTTGACCAAGTGACCATATTTGAAACGGCACATGTAACTGAAACTGTGCAAATCGAACATGAAATATCTGATGACGATGGCGAGCACGAGTTGACTTTTGAATTGTTCGGTAAACAGCCCGAACATACCAAGATTACCGAAACTGGTGAAATTGTATCTGATGTCTTGCTGGAGATTAACAACATCACACTAGATGGCATTGATCTAGATCAAATTTTTCAATCGCTAGCAGTGTATCACCACGATTTTAATGGCTCTCAAGCGCCAGCAGATCATAAATTCTATCGTCATATAGGCTGTAATGGCACAGTGACCTTGAAATTTACCACTCCCGTTTATCTCTGGCTGTTAGAGAACATGTAACGCTAAATACTCATTATGAGTACAATCGTTATCATGCCCGGTGGATTCCACCCTTTTCACGCAGGACATGCGGCCCTTTATCAATCAGCAGTAAAAGCATTTCCCGACGCTGAAGTGTTTGTGGCTGCAACCAACGATACCTCCAACAGACCTTTTCCTTTTGCAATCAAAGAAAAGCTGGCCAAACTAGCTGGTGTTGCACCCGGACACTTTGTGCAAGTCAAAAGTCCTTTCCGTGCAGAAGAAATTACCTCACAGTTTGATCCTGAGCGAGATCGTTTGATCTTTGTGCGTTCAGAAAAAGACGCCAACAAGCCGCCACAAGCAGGTGGCAACAAAAAAGACGGCTCGCAGGCATACCTGCAACCTCTAGCAGGACAAACAAATATTCGCCCGTTTGCAGAACATGCCTACATGGCCTACTTGCCTACAGTGGAGTTTGGCCCTGGCATGACATCAGCCACAGAGATTCGTACTGTATGGCCCACACTAAGTGCCAAGCACAAGGTTGCGTTGGTAATGAGTTTGTATCCTACCACACAAAGAAATCGTAAACTTGCTGCCACTGTGGTCAAACTGTTGGACACAGCAATGGGCAGTGAGCAAAGTGTAGCCGAAATGACTGCGCAAAACTTTGTGGGCGGGATGACTGCCAGTTACCAAGATCAAGAAAATCAACCCATTGATGAAGACTACATTGACGAAAAGTGGAGCCAGAAATACAAGAGCAGTATCAACTGTGCCAGTCCCAAAGGCTTTAGTCAGCAAGCTCACTGTGCTGGTCGTAAAAAATGATCCTGGAGGACATTTTTACTCTAGAAGAAAGCTCAGGCTCCGGTCTCGAAGGCAGTTTTACCCCAGATCTGGTGTTCAGCAAACTCTGGCTCATACGTGAGCTGGCAAAGATCTCCTCTGATGTCAGCACAATGTATGTGCTGGGATCCTGGTACGGTAATCTTGCATTGTTGCTACATCGTTATCCTCAGGTACAGGTTAACCGAGTGATCAACGTAGAAACTGATCAGGAACGACTGAGCACCAGTGAACGCATACTAGATCAAACAGGTGCTGACAATGTTGAACCCATGTTGAAAGATGCCAATGAACTGGACTATAGACAGTTGGGCCGTGATGGTGCAGTGGTCAACACCAGCCTTATTGACATCAAGGGCACAGACTGGTTCAAAAACATTCCTGAGGGCACTCTAGTGATCATGCAGGCACGTGATCAAGTTGACAATGAGCAGTTTGCAGGACCTGAAGATATTGAACAAAAGTTTCCACTTGATCAAGTGTTGTATTCAGGTAGTTTGGACTTGGAAGATCCTGAAACAGAATACACAAGATTCATGATCATTGGCATCAAATAGCTAGGAAAAAATTGCCGGGTATGCTATACTCTGTAAATAATACACATTTACGGAGAACCCAATGGCTGACGCCCAACCCACAACAACTGCCCCCAGCAATCCTGTTCAAACAGGACAAATGAATATTCAAGTGAATCTTGACTATTTGAAAACCACTCGCGTACACATGTGTATGCCTTGCTATGGTGGTCAACTCACAGAATCCACATTCATGAGCTACATCAAGTGGGCCAACACAGCTCGCCAGTTGGGCCTGGATTGGACTGTGGAAACCATGACAAATGAGAGCCTGATTTCACGTGCTAGAAACACATTGACCGCTAAGTTTTTGCACACCAAAGAATCCACACACTTGATGTTTATTGACGCTGACATTGGCTGGGAACCTTGGCACCTGTTGGTCATGCTTGATGCACAAAAAGACGTGATTGGCGGATTGTACCCAATGAAGAGCTTGCCCATCAAATGGTGTGTGAACGGTATTCCTGGACAACCCGAAGCACCAGATCAAAATCTCATTGAAGTATCAAAAACAGGCACAGGTTTTATGTTGATCAAGCGTGATGTGTTTGAAAAACTGGATGCACACCCTGCTACCAAGCCCTTCAAGAACGACATTGGACTAGACCCTGCACTGGATCCTTACATGAAAACCTATTTTGACACCGCAGTTCGTGAAGGTCGCTACTACTCAGAAGACTGGACATTCTGTGAAAACTGGCGCGATATTGGCGGCCAAGTATGGGTGGACAAACGTGTATTGCTACGTCACACAGGCACATATACATTTGACCATGCAGCACAAGAAAAGCTCGTGCAAGACTTTGCAGCCATGACAAATGCGCCTACAAATTCCACTGTAGCAGTCCCAATGGCACCACAAGGCGGACATGATGTGCCAGAGGCTGTGCTCCAAGCTGAACCTGTGGCTGAAGTGGTGGCCAGTAGTAAGAAATCTAAGAAAGTGGCCAACAGCAAATAACGGTAAATAACAGTTCATTATGAATATTCTTGAACTGGACTCTTACAATCTTGCTGACGCTGTGAAATTCCATGATCGGTTAAATCACCGGTTGTGGGATTCAAGCGAACATCTGCACCCCAAAGTGCATGCCAAGCTCATGGAAATTGCTCAAGATTTCCAGGAGTTTTTAGGCGTCCCAGACTTGGATGTCAAAGACATCACCGTCTCTGGTAGCAACGCCGCTTATAATTACACCCCAAATTCAGATATTGATCTGCATCTCGTGGTAGACTTGCCCGAAGCAGATTCAAGTGAAGTCTATCGCGAACTGTTTGATGCAAAGAAGTTTCAATACAACGCTCAACACAACATTACCATTGGTGGCTATGATGTTGAGCTGTATGTACAAAATCCCAATCAAGAACATCACTCACAAGGCATCTACAGTTTGTTACGTAATGCCTGGGTCAGTGTTCCCAAACGCAAGAAAGCCGACATAGACGACATTAGTACTCGTAGCAAGTACGAGGACCTGGCCGCACGGGTTGATGATGTCATTGGTTCAGACAATCAAGAGCACATGGCTTCTATGATGAAGAAAATTAAAACCATGCGCCAGTCGGGACTGGAACAACAGGGCGAGTTTGGTGCTGACAATTTGGCATTCAAACTGTTGCGTAACAATGGCTATATCAAACGTCTTGTGGATGCACGTAATGCCGCAAGAGATCGCGAACTGAGTTTGGCAGAACTGGCTCGACCACAACAACGAGTACAGTACGGATTCATGAACGAAAGCCCAGATGGAGTTAATCCTACTACCAAGATGTTTTTGGAACAGCCGGAAGATGAAAATGAAATCACGGTGAGACAGTTCATTGACTTTGTGGTTGACCAGTTGGGTATCAATGACCTACCCGAAATTGTTTTACACAATGATTCTGCCTGGAGCGAACAAAATCACAGTTTTGGAAGATACACTCCCGAAATGCACACGCTGGAGGTGAATCTAGCCAACCGTCATATCATGGACGTCTTGCGTACCACAGCACATGAACTGGTACATTGTAAACAAAATCAAGAACATGCCTTGCCTGATCAAGCAGGCGACACTGGTAGCGACTGGGAGAACGAGGCCAATGCCATGGCCGGGGTGATCATGCGTGACTATGCTGAACACAATCCTCGAATGTTTGAAAACGCATCTGGCTACATTCCTCGGAACAAAAAAGAAGCCCGTGACCCACGTTACTCCATGGCACTAACCGTGGATATCAAACCAGGGCAAGTGGGAAAAGAAGCCAACAAACTGGCACTGAACACTGGACCAAATGGTGAACCACAGTTGTTGATGAAATCTGCCAACGCCTTGCGTGAGTCCATACAAGATAACTTATCTGAAGTTGATCGCCGGAATGCTCTGAAAGCATTGGGTGCAGGTGCAATGACAGCAGCGGTGCCAGGAATTGCAAAAGCAGGACCTTTTGTAGATGTTACTGCACTAGGAAAATCTGATCCTGATCAGTTTAACAAAGTATGGGTGCCCAGATACAAAGAACTCACTACTCGGTGTCAAGACATCATGCGTCAACTAATCGCTGCGGCGGGCCCTGAATGGGCATCACTGTTAAAAGGCAGCACTATTCGTGTGGTCTCAAGTGAAAATTATGCACAAGCCAGTGCAATTTCTCGCACTATTACTATTGATCTTTCGGTGTTTTGGGATGCCCCGGCAGCGGCATTGGCGTTTACCATAGCACACGAGCTGGGGCACATTGCCCTGGAACATGCCACCGGCACCGATGATTCAACAGCAGACTACAAGACTCAAGTGCGAGTGGCTGCACAGTATCGTCAAGGCGAACTAGACGCTGACGAGTTTGCAGTGCGTATCTGTAAGGTGCTGGGCTACAGCAAGGCCGAAGTGTTCAAATTTATTGCCAAGAACGAAGCAGAATTGCAAATGTTGGATGCACTGACGCAATCGCCCACCAGCAGCCATCCTAGCCAACGGACACGAATTGAACGAGCTAGAATGAATGGGTTTCAGTTGAGCAAGGGCGGCATTCAACAAATGAATATGTTGAAGCAACACCTGGCCGAGCATGACACAGTACACAGTGATCTGGTTGAAAACCTACAACAAGAATTTGTACTGTTTGAAGAACAAGACCTGTTTGAAATCAACATGGGTTCAAAGAACCTGCGTCGAGAGGCAGCCAAGACCGGCGCCATAGCCGGTATGGAATTTGAAATGATTGTGCCCAATGTGGAAGGCGGTGACGGCGATGAAGATCTGGAACCTGACTACGACTATGATCAAAGTTGCCGTAGCATACAGGACGCATACGATTTTTTCTATGATGGTGACTGGAACAGTCGCCGCAGTTGCGATGAGATGCGGGACTCCATGCGGGACGACTATACAGAATGGTTGGATGACAAAATAGCCACTGACTGGGATAGAGGTGGTGAAGAATATATTCTCGAATGGGTAAAGAACAATGTGGACGAGAGTGAATGGAATCCTGAAGATCTAGAAGATGACGCCCGTAACGAGGCCTTAGAAGAATACTCAGCCAATGTTCACTCTGATCCTGTGAGTGATCAATACCAAACAGCCTACGAAGAGTTCCGCGAAGAAAATCAAGAATCATATGACGAAAGCGACTGGTTGGATGCCGAAGACTTGGATCTCATGAGTTATGTTGAAAATCGCTACAACATGAGTTGGCCACACTACTCTAGCGGTAGTAGTGGTGGCGAAGCCGAAATTTCTGATGTAGCACAGGAGTTTGAAAATGCCATAGGTCGTGATGTCAGAGCCAGCGACAACTATCACTCAGGTAGTGTGTTAAGACCTAGTCCAACTCAAATACGCTATATTGTAGAACCTGACGGCAGCCTGGAGCCAGATGATCCCAACGATCAAGGTCTGGAGTTTGTGAGTCCGCCCTTGCCCATAGATGAAATACTTGGTGACTTGAACAAGGTCAAGAAGTGGGCCAAGGAATATGGTTGCTATACTAATGATTCAACTGGCCTGCATATCAATATCTCAGTGCCAGGCTACAGTAGAGAAAACTTGGACTTTGTGAAACTGGCCCTGCTGATGGGTGACAAATATGTGCTGGATGCATTTGGTCGTACAGGTAACACCTACGCTAAATCAGCACTGGACATTGTCAAACGGCATGTGCGTGACAACCCCGAAGGCGCTGAGGCGCTGTTGGATAAGATGAAGGGCAACCTGGATCAGTTGGCCAGCAAGGCCATACACTCGGGCATCACCAGCAAGTATACAAGTATCAACACCAAGGACGGACACATTGAATTCCGCTCACCAGGTGGCGACTGGTTGGATCAAAACTTTGACCAGATTGAAAACACTCTGTTAAGATTCACTGTGGCCATGAGTGCGGCACTAAATCCTGATGCATATCGTCAAGAGTACCTGACCAAACTCTACAAAATGTTGACTGAAAACAACCGGGATGACGACACTATCAAGTATTTCAGTGACTATGTGGCCGGCAAGATTCCCAAAGCCGCACTCCGCAGTTTTGTCAAACAGGCACAGTTACAACGCAATATCAAACGTGGCAAGACTGACGGCCAAAAAATGTGGTGGAAGGTTTACAAATACGGCCGAGATATTGGTCGATATGGTGCCACAGTGGAAGTGGTTGCTACCTCAGAAGAAGAAGCCAAACAAAAGGCTGCAAAAGAATGGGGCGAACCGCTCATAGATGCTGTGTTAAGTCAATTTACTGCCAAAGCATTGAGACCCTATGTTGAACAACCAGACAAACCTGGCGCACCACAGACCGGCACAGGAACCTATGAACTGTTTGATAGACGCACTGGTGAGGCCGTTCCTGACACTGAATTTTCAGCCCGCAACCAAACAGACGTTAACACAAGATTAGATGATTATATTGATTTTGGTCCCCACGGCATAGGCACAGTAGATGCTCGCCTGTTGTTTGGTGCTAGACCTGTGGATGACGCTGACCAAGAAACTCTGTCCAACCCTCTGCGACCCACCGGTCCCGGACCCTGGGAAGTATACAATAGACAAACTGGCAACAGCACGGTGAACCTTATCCAAAATGGCCAACCCATAACTGATCGTGCCCAAGCACAACGTCAAGCCATGGCACTTATTTCCACTGGGCGGCACGATCTCTACGGCGTGAGAACTAGAGGCACCAGCGGTATGTCCAACATAGGCACACAGACCGACATGGAGAACCGCCTGGGCTTGCCCAGTCAATCAGCCGCGGCCAACTATGCAGTTGTGGATCGGTTTAATACGAACCCTGTGTTTAGATTCCGTGCCGATGATCAGAGAGATGCCAATAGAATATATGGCGAATGGTTGGCTGCCGCTGGCTTGCCCACAACCACTGAAGACTATGGATTCCAAGAGATTCGTCCAGAGATTCCAGAAGTGCCCATGGACGTGGCACAGAACTTTCCACAGGCCAGTTCAGCACCGGCAGGCAATAGTTTTAGTGGACAGTGGCGAGTCATGATTGATGGCGAAGAAGTATGGCGCTTCCGTGGTGTGGGCAACAACCAAGCAGATGCCAATCGCATTGGCCAAACCTGGATCCTGGACCAAATTCGTCAAGGCTCGTTATCACCTGTAGAAGGTGCTGATGTTGAAGTCGTACCGGTGATGATATGAGAGCAAGAGAGTTTGTTAGAGAAGATGCTGATGGCCAACAGGTGCTGGATTATATTCATGGCACACATCATGAATCTCTGACCAAGCAATTACAACAGGCAGTATTGAGCTACCCACGTTGGGAGTTGCGATCTGTACCTTTAAGCAGTTTGCACATACCTGATCAAGAGTATGATGATGAAGAACAAGAGCCCGAATCGGATCCTTACAATCGTGTGCAGGCCATAGATCCCGACCACGCTGGTGAATACAGCGCAAACTTTGTGGATCGCAGACCCATTGTGGTGGATGCCGACGGTTGGATCATAGACGGCAATCACAGAGCATGGGCCGCTGCCGAGTTGTTGAACCGATCAACTATCCGGGCCTGGGTTCCTGTTAAACAAGGTGTGGCGGAAGACGCAGAAAACTTTAATGGCATAGACATCTCCATAGAAGTACAAGGTGACGAAGTTATGGTGCGAGCCACTGCGGGTGGGCGAGAACTGGGACATGTGTTGTTTGTGGAAGAAGACGAATACCTAATGCCACAAGATCTGGAAGTGGAAGAACGCTTTCAAGGTCAGGGTATTGCGGCTGCCATGTATGACTATGTCAAAAGCAAAGGCTACAAGATACGCCGCAGTGGTCAGCAAACAGATGCAGGTGCTGGATTCTGGGGTAAACATCGTCCTGAACAAAATGTCTGGGAAAACTTTGCTGATGGCCGGAATCCCCAAGACAAAGGCGACAGCAAACGTCACGGTATCAATACCAAAGCCAGCGTAAGTAGCCTACGCAAGACTGCCAAACAAGGTGGCCGCAAAGGTCAACTAGCGCATTGGCTGGCCAACATGAAATCTGGAAGAGCAAAGGCAAAGAAAAAATGAGAAACTATATAAATTTACTGGAAGCTATTTCGAAAGGTTGTCCTACAGCAACCCATGACATAGATCTCAATTTAAAAAATCGCCAAAAGGCCATAGATGACTATCACTACGGTCCTGCTAATCCCGAACGTGCTGAAGATTACTGGAGCAAAAGTGCAAAGATATTCAAGGTTAGTGTGGCTACTGCTCGCACCATGCAGTGTGGTAACTGTGCGGCATTTGATGTGAGCGACAGCATGCGAGAGTGCATGAGCAAAGGTATTCAGGGCGACGAGACTGGAGTAGATGCCAATGCCAGTATCAACTTGGCAGATCTTGGCTATTGTAATTTCTTACATTTCAAGTGCGCAGGCTCGCGGTCATGCAAGGCCTGGGTCACAGGCGGCCCAATTACTGAAAAAGACAAAAATAAATCTGCTGACTAAATTTATGATACCATACGGAAACAAACCACAAGGCTCACAGTACAATCTAAAGGAATCAGTTGCACCCGGATTCCAGGTGTACCAGGCCAGAGTCAAAGTCAAAAACGAGCTGTACGCCAACAGCATGGACGTGGCTATCTTTGCCAAAAACCCATCCATGGCACGCCAATTGTTAATAGCACAGTACGGTCGAGATGCGGTAATCACCAACGTGGTAAAAATTGCATAACTGTCAGTAATCACTGATACATAAGTGCATGATAGACATTGCAACAGTGGTGTTCCGAGACGAACTACCAATTCTCAAATTACAAGCTCAGAGCATAGAACGCTATTGCCGACATATTGGCATACGCAACATCTATGTAATTGTCAACGACGACGATGATACCATACACCAAATTGATGCTGCCTGGTGGGGTGTTGCAGCCAATCATGTGTTGGTTGTGCCACGTTCGGCATTTAGCACATTGTTTGTTGAAGATGGCTGGGTTAGTCAACAAGCACTAAAACTCTTAGCTGCCAGCATGAGCCACAATACCTGGACCATGGTTCTGGATGCCAAAACCATTTTTGTCAAAGAACTGTTACTAGAAGATCTTATTGACGAACAAGGTCGTGTGCAAGTTGGTACTTTGGATATCTATCCTGTGTTTGAAACCACTCGACTCTTGGTGAATCAAACCTATGACATTGACATGACCAAACAACTAGGGCCAGGTGGTGTACCATTTTTGTTCCAAAACGATGTTGTGCGGCTCATGATTGCTGACACCACATTCCGGGTCAAACAAAAGTTTCCTCTTTGGTTTCAGGGCAAAGGGCGTATCACAGAGTTCATGCTGTACTCAGGATACTTGCAGTATAGATTTGACGGCTTTGAAACGTTCTACAACCCCGAATGTAGTTTTGGTGTTGTAAACGTTTGCCATACCGAGGTATCGCAGTTTGAGGACAAACTCAATCAAATGAAAAACAACGATCCACTCACTGTGAGTATTCATCGCAATGCCTGGAAAGAACTTACTGACGAGCAAAAACAAACATACCAACACTTCTTATTGGACCGCGGAATATTCTGCGCTTGGGAATTGCCATGAAGGCATTGTGCTTGGTAGCCCACCCAGATGACTGTGTGATCTTTGGCTACAGTTACATTCACAACCATCCAGAGATGAAGTGGCACATTTGTTATTTGACCTATTGTGAGTGGGAACCACGTGGGCGCGAGCTCAAAGAGTTTTGGCACCGGCGCGGTATCACTTGTATCTTTCTAGGTTACACAGATGACTACCGAGACATCGAAAACAAAAAAATAAGTTTCAACGAGGAACAAGCACGTAGAGAAATCGGCAACATCGTCCAGTCATATGATCTAGTGCTCACACACGATTCACAAGGAGACTACGGGCACATACATCATGTGTTTGTACACGATTGTGCAAAGGATCATCCTAATTTAGTTACGTTTGCCCGACCCGGAGAAGGTACAGAGTATTCAATTCCGCCGGGCACATACACACTAGATGAATTACCCGAACACAGTGAGATCATAGCCGGCTTTCACAGCACCAAACACACTAACAGTTACAAGGAACCACAATGCATTTAATGGTAGCAGGATGCTCATTTTCAGCAGTATCACAAACACATCCAGGCACAGCATGGAGCGAAGTATTGGCAGAAAAACTAGGATGGCGCCTGACCAACCTAGCACGGCAAGGCTGTTCAAATGGCGGCATTCGTGTTCAAATTGACGAGATACGTAGACAGCGTCCAGACTTTGCAATCGTTACTCCAACATTTTGGGACAGGATGGAAATACCTGCTGACTCTGTTCCGTACGATTGGAGTCAGGCTCCCAGCTCAGGTACAAATCCTCCCTTAGAACAACACCTACAAAATAGAAAATTAGGCAATGGTTACCATAGAGAAGATGGCATCCGTAATGTAAACTATGGCCAAGAGCCGTCAAACATGATTTGCGAAACTATCTTTACCCTGGCAGAAAATTACGAGCATCCTTATAGGATGGGTCGTATTACCAAACAAGCGCAAAATGGCATACGTCATTGGATTGATTCAATCTACGACAATGCCTGGAAGAAACAATGTGATGAATGGATCATGCGAGAAGGTATAATCATGATGTACCTGGATGGTATAAAATTCATTGTTTGCCCAAATCTGTTGTGGCCGTTTGATCCTGACAATCAGGCCCAGTGGAGAGCGGCATTTCCTGCCGTGATTCCTGATCACTATATCAATCTGGACTCTGCAAAGTCACCGCAGGCCATATGTGGGAACAATCCGTTTACTGGAGAAGATCCTGGATATCATTCAAGTGCCCAGGGGCAGAAGTTAATAGCAGAACACTTCTATGATATCTGGCAAAATCACTTCAAGTGATCTTGCACAAAATTTTGTAGTTGTTGATTTTTTTCTTTTTCAAACTCATACAGCCTGTGATGATTGTGTTCCAATCTAGGCTGTAGTTTTTTCAGCAGTGCTGGCAAATTTTGGTTGCACAACCACTGCACTTGTTCAAATGCCCGGCTCCAGCGTTGAACATCATCTGGTTCGTCGTCATACGTTTCGTCGATGACATCACCGAATGTTTCAAATCCCCAGTCTCGATAGTGTTGTAGAAATCCCTGTATGGCAAATACCACAAACAGTCTACGAGCCTGTAAACATTTGGCTATTTTTTCTGCGGACAGGAACACACGATCCTTGCCCAGTGTTTCGCACACTACTGAAAACCAGGTTCTATTGTAGATTTCCCAGGGCACTAGACCGCTGACTGAATTGTCCATTTGTGGTTTGACTTCCCAGGCTGGGTCAAGATTTGCACTCACATACGGATACTGTAATGTTGTGTTGTCAAATAACTGGGCCACACGAGCAGGAGTTTGGTCAATCCAGTGGCCCACAAATAAATCACGATAGGTCACAATGTTTTGTTCCAACAAGCCAGATTTTTGCAAGCTCAACATCACAAAATCTCTGTGCTCACGCCGGGCTCCCAGCAAACATTCAAACGCAAAAGAACGTTCTAGTGGAAAATCTTCCCGGGGCGGATTCCATCTAAGAAAATTAAAACTCCAGGCCGGACGATAGATCACTCTTGGATCTTGTGGTTCATCCAACCACACACCAGCTGTGTGTAACAGCCAATGTGTAACACCTGTGGTTTCAATCCAGTCAATGAGTTCACGTTGTGAATGCCATTCGATGTCAGTAAACAATACCAGGTCAAACTTGTGCAAAGGAAATTGCATGTACTCAGGTCGATAATCAAACTTGTTGGCCAAACTGTAGAACACTGGCATCACAGCTACCTTGTGAGGCTGGCTCAATGCTGTGTCAAGGTCTACAATTTGATCGTAATCAAATCCCCACTCAATGGCTTGATATCCTGGGGAGAATACTCGAATTTTATCGGGCAATGCGCTCACGTATCTTGTCCATGTAGTAATCAAACTTGGGAATCACTTTTTTATCCCAGTCGTATTGCAAACTGAATCTTAGGTCGGGCACAGCATCGCACACAGCAGTGTGGTATGTAGGATCAAAGTCGCCAATCTTTTCCATGCTATCGTAGTGATAGCGTCTTTGGAATTCCATAGTGATATCGTTACGACTCATGGCCCAGTTGCCAATGAACTCGTATTCTGAGAACCAGCGTATGAGTTCACCGTTGCCCCATGGAGGTACTGTGGGCTCGGGTGGGCATGAATCAATCATGGCATCTAGCCATTTCTTCTTGTGCTTGTCTTCTAGAAATTTCACAAGGTCGTTGAAATCTTTCTTCAGCACAGGCACAAACTCTGAAATAAAACAATGCGGAGTCAGTCGTTCAAAGCCCAGGGCATTCTTGATACTTTCGTAATAGCCCCAGCTGTGACGTTCATTTTCTAGCACCATAAAGTTCAGCCGGCCGTCCTTGAAGGGTTCGTAGTCTTTGATCAACAAGCAATCGCAGTCATGCATGATCATGAGATCATAATCCAGCATGTCCAGGAAAGCAAACTTGATGGCCTGCTGACGCAACCAGTAGGTTCTGTAGTCTCCGTCAAACACCCAGTTGTTGACTTCGGGATATCGTTTGTAAATTTCTGAATCTGGTGCGTAGTCAAAGTTTGATGTGTCCACACCGTACTGTTCAAACACTGTCCAAAGTTCATCCTTGGGCACAGGACTGGCAATACAAGTTCTATCCACACCGATAAGGTGCCGGGTAAACTCTGGTTGCAGGCTCATGATAGCATGAGGCACACGATATCGTGCCAGGTATAAAATTTTTGCTGATGTCATAAAATTCCTTTAAATTGATCTCGATGCCATAGACCCAGGCTTCTATCACCGGGGTCATACTCACTAACTAAATCCACCGGTGTAGGAAAATTCCATGGACTGATATTCCAGTTGGCAGATGAAAACGGAAACAGTTGTTCACTATACTCAAAGTCAAAGTTTTCTGAAACTTCTAGATTGTGAGTTATCAAAATCCAAGGTATGTTACTGTTAGCCCAATTCTGCCATAATTTTTGTTTGTCTTGGTTGTTGAGGTGTATGGCAACATCTCTCACAAACAGCAAATCTGCTGCAGGAAAAGAGTCAGTGGTTGCGTCATGCACCTGAACATCAAGTTCAGGATGTCGTCTCCAGACGTCAGCTACCATTGCTAGACTAATGTCACCGCCACAATAATCAACTTTGGTGGAGTCAATCAAATGTCTCATCCATCCGCAGTCGTTGCAACCGGCATCAAATATACTTTTTATATTGTGTGTTGCAAACAGTTCACCAATACGAATTCGCAAGTTACTGGTATTAGTAACGCTACTGGCACCAGCTTCACTGTTACCAGTTTGATCAGGTGAATAGATTATTGAAAATAATTTTTGTAGTTGTGAATTCATATTTTTCCGCAACTGCTAACACATTGGTATGGTCTGCCTTCGGCAATGCTAGATTTTGACCAGGCCTGTTCTATAGACTCAAACCAGTCTAAACAATGTTCCAGTGGATACTGCAACGCATTGTTTTCCATCACCATTGGGGCAAGTTCTTTGTTGCCCGGGTGATTCATGCTCAACGGATAAAATCCCAGGTAACAACAAGGGTACACTGTGCCGTCTGCGGCTAGATATATCTCTCGAGCAACCTTGTGATAGCAACGTATATCAAGTTCAGGGGTGTCTTTTTTTATTTTTACAGTTTTGCTGTCATACCAAGTGATATGACTCTGCAACATATCCTTGATAGGTGGTACATCACCCACAGGACCCAACCAATGGCTAAACTCTCCTGCACGAGTGTATACCGGGCCAGCATCTCTACCATCATAGATGTTTTCAAAACTGACAAATCCCATTTCCGTGGCAAGTGCTCGACATTCTGCTTCTTGATGCCGATTGTGATCAAATGGCACAAATCTCCAGATGGCACGTCCGCCAGCTGCAATATATGCCTGTGCATTTTCTATTATGCGATTCCAATCAGTGTCTTGTCTATACCGTGCATGAGTGTCTGCCAGTCCGTCTAATGCAAAGCCAATTGTGACATTGGGCGAAGCAAGTTTTTGCCACCATGTCTTGGGACGGAGACTGCCATTGCTATTGATGCCTATTGTGATGTCATGAGCCACCAAGTATTGCACAATTTCAGCACCATCTTTGGCCAAGCTGAAATCTCCAAGATTTCCGTTGAAATTCACGTGATTGATAGTTTTGAGAATTTCTGGAGTCAATATGTGTTGAATGTTCTCAAGAGTTAGTTCAGTGTCCGGGTAACCAGAGTTGTAGTCGAGTCCACGATAGTTTCTCATGCACATGGGACAACGGGCATTACATTTTGTTGTGAGTTCTATGTGTACACTGCGTATCTCTGACAATTTAAGCATGCAGATATTTATAGGCGTAGTTTTTGATAAATATCTTTATGCAAACTGAATTTGTTATGGCCGTATGTGATGTATATGTCAAGTGGAAACAGGGCGATCCTCCACGTTATAGATGCTATGTGAACGACGAATTGTTCACAGAACGCTCATGGATCTGGCGCGAACAATATCTTGAAGAATACATTCCAATTCAGGCCGGCCCCGGACACTATACCATACGATATGAATTGGTCGATCCTGAATATGCCAGAATCAAAGTTCATAATTTACGTGTGGACACTGGTCCGGCTATTATCGATCGCGAAGGCCGTGTGCAGATATATACCCCTGAAAAAACCGAATGAGAGCTCAAGAATTCATTGCAGAAACCACCACATCAGGTTCAATAGCCCCTGTAAGTATGCCCATGGGCACCCTGTCAAGAAATGGCGGAAGCATGCTCACAGGTAAATATGTAACGAGTTCGGATCCCACACCAAACACGCCCAAGGAATACAAAAGGAACAAAAATGCTCGCGGACAGTTTAAAAATTCTATTAGCAACTGAATATGCTTTCAGTCTCAAGGCTCAACTGTTCCATTGGAATGTGGAAGGCCCTGACTTTGCACAACTGCACGAATTTTTTGGCGAGCTATACGAAGAAGTCTACAACAACAGCATAGACCGAACAGCAGAATACATACGTACCCTAGACGACTATGCACCCGGCAGTTATGAACGCTTCAGCGAACTGTCAACCATCAAAGGGCAAACAAAAATCCCACGTGCTCGACTCATGATTGAAGAACTGCTGGCCAACAACAGCCAGCTAATTGATCTACTCAACGAAACATTTGCCACTGCTGAACAAGAAAATCAGCAAGGCATTGCAAATTTTATAGCAGAACGCCTTGATGCTCAACAAAAGCATGGCTGGATGCTGAGAAGTTTCTTGAAAGACGAGCGAGCATGACAGATCCAATCTATCGCATAATCGAGCGCCTGGCCTTGATTGAGGGTAAAACAACCCCAGTCTCAGTGCGCCACGGATTAAACAAACAACAACAAGGTGTACCACAATTGCCTGCCTTGTTGAAGCCACGCACGATCTCAACCACACTCACAAAGAAGCCCTATCAGGCACATCCACTTGATGGTTACATGGTGGGCGAAAACGCTTTGGCAGAAGCCATGCAAGAAGTTGAAGAAGACATGGTCAGTCGTGTGAAGGGACAGTTTCGTGATTATCTTGAAAAATTAGAAAAAGAAAACAAACTTGACAGTCACTTGGTAAACAAAGCCAAACATGATCTTGACATTGGCGACGATAAGGAAGTAGATGAAGCCACCTGGGATCAAGATGTTGCACCTGTCGGTGATCCTGCAGACACAGAAGTAGCACACGGTTTAGAAAACGACATTGCAACCGCAGTAAGTCAACCCACTGCACCACTAGGTGAATCACCAGCAAGAACATACACCCTAGAAGATGGCACATGCCTGGAAGCCTATGGCGACGATGAATCAGGTTACGAAGTACGTCATGGTGAACGCAAGTTGCCCACAAGATTCCCCCGCATTGACCATGCTGACATGGCAGTGAAGCTGTTTCAAAAGCGTAGACAGAAACAGGACTTATCTCAAGATTATATAGAAGAACGATAATATGATAGTAGACCAATTATTCACACCCAAGCCCCTCAAAGAAGGTGGTCCATACGACTTGCCAGGCAAGGACTATGATCGTCCTGGTGACACACCACGCAAACGACCCAGCAGTGAACACAATCCCTATCCGTACAGTCCAGAAGAGGATGACGATCACTTCCGTGAAATCTTCCGCAAGAAGCGTGAGGCCAAGGCCAAAGATCAAGGTGTGGCGGAAGGCAATATGGATGGTAAAGTAGCCGACATCAAAGGACAGATAGCAGAACTTGAAGCCGAGCAAGAACAAAATGAATTTGGCTCTTATGCCTATGACACGGTCGATGGAGAACTAGAATATCTTTACGCAAAACTTGATAAAGCGGAAAAAGGTGTGGCAGAGAGCAAACGCAATAAACAACGCAAGTTGGCCGAATCCATGCTGATGGAAGATCCCATTTACCGCAACTTCAAAGGCATAGGTCGTTACATTGCGGAGCGTAAACTAACAGAGCCAGAAATTCTGCAAGTGTTTGCTGATGCCGAAACAGGCATGACCGACAAAGGTACCGGTGCCAACCGTACATTCCTGGGCCGTGGCAAAGATACCACCATGGACTTTGCTGGCGGCGTAGCTGATGCCCTTAAAGGTGTCTGGGGTGGTATACAAAATTCAGTGCCTGTGGCTGCAGTGGATGTGGCCTATGATCAAGCCACAGATGCTCTGGCCAATCTAACTGGTGGCCAAAAAGGTGCTGTGATGCAGGCCATCAAGAAATATCGCAACCTGGCCAAAG
>Ga0208974_1000311_pt1 | contig 21357 bp, 39 predicted proteins | sample GreLakmeER15MSRF_FD_187699 | JGI IMG/M metagenome (GOLD analysis project Ga0208974, IMG submission 187699) | Freshwater lentic microbial communities from great Laurentian Lakes, MI, USA - Great Lakes metaG ER15MSRF (SPAdes) | ecosystem: Environmental > Aquatic > Freshwater > Lake | place: Great... | reverse complement strand
AGACCGCCCTGAAAATGTTTGTATGCCTGTAACTGGATTACTGTTGATAATAGCTTTAGCGGCTGCATTTGAGCCACCACCGCCAGCAATAGTCACACTAATATTAGATGAGTTGGTATAGCCAGTGCCATTGTTGGTCATAATCACTTGGATTACCTGACCACCAGCCAAAATAGCTGTACCAGCAGCGTTTGCACCGCCGCCTCCACTTATAGTTACCGTTGTATTGGAAACATTTGTGTAACCAGTACCGCCATTAGTTACCAATACAGTTACGGTTCCCTTTTTAAATGTAGAAATACCAGCAATTGCTGCCGCATTACTTCCACCACCACCAGATATAGTGATCGTTGGTGACGATGTATAACCAACACCTGCCTCAGTAATCGAAATTCCAGTAACTACATTAGCAGTCAAAATGGCTTCTGCTTGAGCTTGTACGCCACCTGTTTCATTAGGAGCTGAAATAACTACAGAAGGTGTAGTCGTGTAGCCAGTTCCTCCATTAGTAATTCCTATGAATCCAAGGGAACCAATAGAGACAAGGTTAGTACCATCCCAACTGTAAACACCATTATCAGGATCACCGATCAGAACGCGCTCATCTTTAAACTGCGTTATGTTGACCCTTGAGTTTGAAAAAGTACCACTAACAGCAACATTTCCTTTTGTGTTTACTTCAACGTCAACATACTCACAACGACCATCTTCTTGAAATGCAAGTTGATAGTCTTTGTTGTTTATGTTTGCGGAAACCAATGTACTAGCAACATTTGCAAATGTTACTGCCGTATTTTTTTCGCCTGATATAGTTTTAATATTTGCATAACCAATAGGCATGGCATTCTCTAGCCATGAAAACTCACCTTCCTCTAAGGCAGTACGGTTTGCTTTCGTGTTTACGCCACGAAATTGCTTAATTACTTTGTACGACTTTTTTTGTTCAGCCGCAGCCATAATTAAAATGGAGTGCTATAAGGGTTAGGAATACGTCGTGTCATGGTTGTAACCAGAACACTACGAACTTCTTGTGCATATTGTTGTTTGTAAATTTCAGATTCCCCATAACTCTGTTCTTTAAACTTCGCTTTATGAGCAGCAAAGTAAGCTACTGGCGTAGTGTATGGCTCAATAAGAACATCAACCTCGTTAGATGAAACAAGGTCATCAGGCAGCACAACCGTATCCATCTCAAGGGTGTACACCTGATCTGGAACAGGAGAGATAAAAGCTGTCTGCTGTCCATAAACGGTGAATGCTACTGGCCTACCTATATAGTTTTGCCAATAACGTAATTGAGCGTTGAACTGAGTCCACGGCAAATACTGCAAAGGAATGCGACTGTTTCCCCAATAAATGTTGATATTTAAAATATCAATCGTATTTATGCTGTCAGGGAATGATGCGTAAGGTAATTTTTCGCAATTACCAGCATATTGCAGCGTAGCAGTTCCGTCAGTAAATGGTGTTGTTGGGGGATACGCATAATTTGATGCTGGATAAGGAGGTGCTGTAGTTCCTAAAACACCAGCTACAGTTACTTTGTAAATGAAGATGTTTGAAAATACGTAGTCATTTAACGCAACAGTAGCACCAGCAGTCCAAGCAACAGGATTTGCTCCACCCGCTACGGGAGACATTGGAGTTTGTGATACTTGGATTTTTCTTAGACAACCAGTATCCCTAACTGTTTGCTTACGGGCTTCATTAATGTAGTCCGTTAGTTCAGAGTCAGAATAGAAGTTTCCGTTGGCATCATGCAGCAGCCTACGAACTTCCGTGATGTAACCGGATAAAGTTGCCATTTAATTGCCATAATTAAGCGGCTTTTTCGACTTTTCTCCCCACCCCCCGTAAAGGGATAGGTGGGGGTACTTGGTCAATCGCCGGGGATAAGGAGCGATCCTGTACTGGCATAGATTCGGTAATGCTAAATTTTTTAAGAATTTCCAACCCGCTAGGAATGTCATTCTTTGTTTTAGCAAAACCGAGTCTAGCCAAAAAAGGTTCTTTATTTTCAGAACCATAACCAAATATGTGACGGGCAATTTCTATAGGTACTTCAACAGATTCGTCCACAGGGAACGTATATGGTTTATACGCATATTCATCGACAAGCGGTTTTTCCCACTTGTTAGTCACATATACAGTCGTCATAGAGTTACCACATCTCCGTAAACCACAATGTCGCAAGTTCCACCGGATACTGCGGCAGGTATGTTGACGTACAACGAACCAGACGAGTAAACAGTAGTAGCAGCGCCAGCAGCAAGAGTTAAATCTTGAAACTTAGAGGTGCTAGTTACGTTGCTAAGCGTTGTAAGAGACGCAACCGCATTTGAAGTATTACCATCGTTAGACGTAGTAACAGTCACATTTGCGGCTGCAATCGACTTGTTTGCATTAGCTACCGTAATCCTGCGAACAATGTACGAACTTGCGCCCACAATAGAGATTTGGGAAACGGCATTAGCAACTGTACCAACATTAACGGTTGCAGCGTGACCAACGCCAAAGTTACCAAAGCTATCGGGGTACAACGAACCTACATGGTTAGCATTCATGTTGGCTCCTTATGCGTAAGTCTCACTAACCGCTTGACCCTGATTTACTTGGAACAGAGTAATGGTTGGTGTACCAGAAAGGACATTAGCACGAATGTTTACGCCATCAGCGATAAAGTAGCCACCAGTATTATTGGCAACTACAACCTGATACGAAGCATTACTGATGTTTCCAGTTGTGTTCGTATTCAGTTCGATAGTGACGTTAGCAGTTGGAGCAATGTAATAATCGCCAGCGGGAACAACGGCAGTTGCATTACCCAAAGCATATGCTTGAATAAATGCACCAGCAGCGTTAGTTGATGCGCCAGCTACGAGGATTTTATTAGACATGACTATTTCTCCTTACAATGTGAGCGAGTTATAGCCTGTCACCTTGGTCATGGATTTGGGCTTAGTGTTGACCAGTTCAGCGATCATCAGCACAGCACCAACATAACCAATCTGCCAGTTAGGAAGTGTCGATTCAAAACCTGTAAAGACAAACGAACCCTGCTCATGGATATAGAGCGACAGGTAGTTGCTGTTCAGAAAGTAAACCGTTCCTTCAGGGCAGTACGGATCAGGATAAATAGGAACGCCAGCAACCATCAAAGCGCGGAAGCCAGACTGAGGGCCATTTGAATCGCCATCAAAACCGGAACCCGGTGTTAAGACGTATTGCTCTTGACCAACATAATCTTGTGCCAGTAATGTCCAAGTACCAAAACCGCATACGCCAAACGTAGGCACTTCTGCGCCGTTTTTGACTGTACCAGAAATGTACTGAAGGATATTCTGACGAGTTGGGTTTACAGAACCAGCAGCATACTGTTTCGACTTCCACCAAGTATAGGTAGAGCGATCAATATTGCCGTAAGTTCCAGAATCAGACACCGCCGCTGGCAAGCCAGTGAACTGCTGAGTGTTTGTCGTGTTGTTGTACAGTGATGTAGCCATAGCATCCATCATCACGTTAGTCGCGTCATTCATACGCGCTTCGATCAGAGGAATAACGGCTGCATCTTGCTGGACTGCGCCTTCCATACCGAGGAACGGTACTGGTGCAATCATCAGCTTCAGGTTGAATTCAGCATTGTAAGCACCCTGCTGGACAGAAGGCTGAGCGAACGATCCGCTGTAGTCTGACCACTGAGCGTTTACGAACTGAGAACCCTGAACAGGTACAGTTACAGAGGAAACACCACCAGAAGCAGACTGACTGTTAGCAATCAGTGCCGCCATAAGCGGTGTTGAATTATAAAGTTGTACTACCAGCTTCGGGATAAATGCCCTACGGGTAACGTAGGTCAACTCTGTGAATTGAGTGGAACCCGAAGCCGGAAGAATGCCGCCACCAATAGGCATAATCTATCTCCGATCTAAAAACATCCCCTACTTTAATTACAACCCTAATGGTTTAGGATTGCGCCGTAAATCAGATAGTGCTCTTGCTGCCTCATTTCGCGCACCTTGAACGGGATTCTTCCAATACGCTGACAAGTCAAACTTGCCAATCGCAGAAGGATTATATCCAGTTGGTGTAGGTGCAGCGGATTGATTCATGTACTTCCAGTAATCAGCAGCAACTTCATGGTTAGTAATACCTTTTTCTAGCATTACTTTCTCCACTTGTTCAACCTGTTCGTCATTTTCAACCAAGCCCATTTCTTTTAATCTGCTACGACGCTTGTTCAATTCATCCATTGCATCTTTTTGCTGGAGTCTTGCTTCAAGGTGAGCAACTCGATCATTTGCTTTCTGAACAGCGTAATTGGTTGAATCTTCAATTTCGAGTTCAGGAATCGGCATATCCGGTTTGGCTTCTTTCGTTAGACGTAAGAAAGCTTTGCGGGTTTTTGGATTCTCAGCAAGTTGACGAGCCAAAAGAGCCAGTTCATCACGGGCTTCATAGCTTAAATCTTCAAGTGACATTTGTTATCCCCTCAAGTAAACAATAAAAAAGCGCATTAGATAACGCGCTTACCGCCGGGCTTTTCAACCGTCATGCGATTTTTAGTTCCTGTTGCAGCGGCATTTTTCAATCCACCCATTTGCGAAAAACGAGGCACATTGATAATTTGACCATTCTGCTGTGTGTTGTCAGTTGGGTTTCGAGGTGCAGCAGCACCACGGGGTTTAAACAAATCCATAGTGATTTCTCCTTAAAATTACATCATTCCGGGAACTGCTGGCGCAGCAGCCATTGCTTTGCCTTCAGGTGTGGCTCCCCCTGCTTGCGGCAAGGTTTGCAACATTTGCAAAATTTCAGATTTTTTAAGTTCTTCCATACCATCAGAGCTTTTCCCTGTTAGTTCGGATAATACTTTAATTGCTGAAATAACTTTTTTGCCTTCTGCTGACTCAACGCCGATAGCTGGTAGTGCGCGTTTAATTAAATCCATTGCCAGCCCAAGATTAACCATCGCTCCCTCTTTAGAACCCATTTTCTGTTCTGGAGTGGACATAGGTGCTGCCATTGGGGATGAGGATTCTTCGGTTTCGACTTCTTCTGCTTCGCCTTCTTCCATTTCTGGAGCTTCAGGAGCAGGTTTTGATGCTTTTTGCTCCCCCATGAGGCGCATAATTTCTTCAGATGAGACAGCCATAATAACTCCGTATGAAATTTGACAATAGAAATAAACAAATTAGAAAGCTTTGTCAAGTTTTATTATCTTTTCATGCGTCCATAAGAGCCTCTATTTGGGCTTCGCTCTTGATATGTGCCTAAACGCTGAACGCGATATTCCAAGTTTGGGCCTCGCTCTTCCTGCTTTAATTGACCGGAAGTAACTCTAGGCTGATCGGCTTTTGATGTGGTATCTACGCCAGTTGGGTTCATGCTACCTCCTGTAAATTTGGCGGTGAACTAGGTTTCGGCTGTTGTTGCTGCTGCTGTTGCTGTTGTTGCATCATAGCCATTTGTTCTTGTTTTTCTTTATTTTTTGCTAGTTTTTCTTTCAGCAATTGCTTCATTGGCGGTTCTAGCAAGTCTAGCAGACCTTCTTGGTCAATAGCACCAGCCTGATGCAGACTAAACGCTAAGCTTCTCAAGTCTTCAGTAAAGATTGGGCTATTGCTATGAGCATCGACTTTTACAATATAGTCATCAGTAAATTGCTCGGGAATGAAATTATTACCATCATCATCTTTTAGCATGATTGGCTGGTATTTTTGTATGCACTTTAAGTAAAGTGTTGCTACTTTCTCAAGTGCGTCTTCAATAATCAGTGCGCGTTTCTTTGCTCTAGAACTACCAAGTCTTGATAGCGATTCTGCATGAGACTTAGAGCGAACTCCTGCTTCACCGCGACCAGCCAACACGGGAGTAATACCGCTTGCTTCTGCAAACATTGAGTCCACTTCTCTGATGACTTCAAAGAGATCGTTTGGAATGTTTGGCGCAAGACGTTCGACCTTTGCACTTGGCATATCACTAGCAAGCAGACCGCCAGCGCGATTAAGTGCAAAGTTCTTTTCATCCAAGATACCGTTAAAACCCATCAGTGCGGTAGGAGGCGATACTTGTTTCGACAGCAAATCAAGAATCTCGCCCATACGTTTGTTGCGTAGCTCTTGCAAGAATACCAATCGTTGTACTTCACTCTGACCCCAATAATAATCGTACTGAGGATTAGGGCAAAACTGCACAAAAGGCAACTCGCCTTTTAGGAACATTTTTTCGCCCGGACGGTCGTAAATAATAACGTCTGGATCAGCAATAGTTACACATTGGTAATCGCCAATCTCGTCGTTAAACGCCCATAGTTCGTGCATCTCAACGGTGTCTTCAGCAACTCTGGCTTTATAACGATTCATGCCAGACAAATCCATATTGACGTTACCCATCATGCTTGGATCAGTCTGCGACATGATGATGCGGTCTATACCTTCGGGAATATCACTCGACTGTTCGTGGAATGATGAAGATACACGTTTCAAAATGCTGTCACGTTTAGGGTGAGCGTACAGTCTGGAATACAAGTCAGACTTTGTAATGTAGTACGTATGGACTAAAGCTTCTTGTCTGTCTGTGTACGGTGTGTCTTCACGTAATACGCCAATCGCACCCGGATCGACCATGTATGGATTCAAACTTCCACCGGGGCCAATAATGAGTTTGGTATATGAGGTGTTGTAGCACAGTGACCATAGCAAAGCGTTAGAGCAAACTTGGTCAGTATTAGAGCGCAGCCAATCATCATTAAGAAGCCGCTGCATTGAGTTAATTTTTCTTTGTTCGCCCGCTTGCACAGCAGCACCTAAATCAATTGAAAAACGTGTTGTCTCAGCAGAATATAAAAAGCTGCTTAGTTGATCTATGTGCGGATAAATTTTATTAAAAATGGCTGGCGCGTCTTCTGGCGCCGAACCAAAAAGAAAGTACGAGCGCAGTGCTGCGTAATCAGATTTGCGTTCCTGTCTTGAGATTAAACATTTTCCTATGAGATCAAGATAGAACTGCTCTCTCTGTAGAGGCTCTGATGGGATTCTCATTTTTTATCCAATGATAAATTGTCTTGGTCTTGCATATAACTCGCAGGACGGGGTGGTGTCAAGTTCCCAACTTGGCTTGGCATGATACCAACTTGCTCACCAGCAACGGAAGGGAACATATTTCCTCTTAATAAGTTGCCCATTTCTAGTTTACCACCAGCTCCACCCCATATTGCTGAATCACCTGCGCGTGGTTCGCGTGGAGGTTCGGGTACTCCCTTTGGATTTGGCTTGTTATTGCGTGAATAATACCCTGCTTGACTGTCACCTTCTCTTGCAGACTTGATATTTGTCATGTTGAAGTCGAGTGCAAGCTGGTTTAGTGTCTTGTCGTTGTGTTTTGTAGTGTCAGACTTGGTTCCAACGGGTTGCAAAAACACCATTTGGACGTTTTCACTGCATCCATCAGGGCAAATAGGCTCCCAAGCCTCAAAAAACCCATGTAAATCACACTTATAATCGTGCATAACGCTCATATCTATCTCCCCTTAATTTGCTCATCTAAACGGTAATCTGAGTAATCTAACTTGTTTTTAAGCCCTAATTTGAGCTTAATTCCATCATTTCCTAGCTGCAAACCGTACCCACGCACAATAACGGGCTTTGGGGTCTTTCTCCACTCCAGCCATTTCTGTCCAAACCGGATCATTACGGCTACTTCTCCGTTTTTCCACGCTAAATACGCTTTGGAAACCCGTCTTTGCACCAATTCCGTCATATGAGTTCGGTCATAGAAGAACATATCGTCCATTCTTGCCTTATCTACCCCGGATAACTCGTAAAACAGGCGCATAGGTATTCCGCGCTTCTTGTCTGCGCGAAATCGCTTCATGATTTGCTTTAATTCCTCTTTAGGAATGATGTAATTGTCATTACTGTCCATAAACTCCTATCCTTTTCAGGTAGTCGGATACTGTTCTCCCTACAACAATCTGTTCTGGCGTACTGTCTTCCTGCGTTCTGCTGACATTCCTTGTAATTTTCTGTGCAATCAAGCGAGGCTGGAGCTGTTCTGCATACGCAGCACAAGCCAAAGCAGTCGCCATGACACGATCATCCTTATTCCTACCAGATGCCAGAATAGAACCGCCATCACGCACGATGGTTTTCATCTCATCTATCAATTCCGTAGAGGTAATCGTCATCATTCCGCGCTCAAAGTAGTCTTTCATGTAAGAAAGCATACGTTCTTTGCTGGCAGAGGTAGTTAACCAGCCAATAGAGTTAGATAAGCCACCCATTGTGTCGTTACGCCGCCAGATGTAATTACTCATTGAACCCAATACGTCCATCAGTTGATGTCCGGTTTTACCGCCCAACGCTGCTGCCTGTCGTTTTAGGTTACGTAGCTCGTTAATGACTGCCTGACCGGGGCCATTTACCTCTAAGTTTAATGTGGAGTTTTTGTATGCGCCAGCTAGGTGGGCAATTACCCACGCAAACTGATAGGTGTTCATCTCTGGTGTAGCAAACTCTGCAACTTGCTCCATACCGTCAGCATAGCAACGGAACACTTGTATGCAAAAGCGATCAGCCCAATCAGAACTGCCATAGGCAGGATCAGCACCAATGACATAAAAAGCTGTATCAATGGGTTCCTCCCATACGTTTAGGGTAGCCATTCTGTCTGTCGATTTTAAAACTTCTGTATCTATAAAGTTAGCACCCATGCTGTAGCGGTAGTGGTCGCACTTAATCTGCTTGGCTATCTTCATAGCGTCCGTACAACGGGCATTAGAGAAGAAGCTAGTGCCTGTCATGATGAAGGCATAGTCTTCAGTCGGTGGAAACTCTTGATACATCAACGCATCATCTTTGATGCCTTCGTAAAGTTTCCAACGCCACCAAGCAATCTGCCGAGAGTTGATCTCTACGTTGTAGAGTTTCTTAATATCTCGCGTCCACTCTTTTTCTTCTGGCGTTAGCTTTCCATCCCAATACACTTTGTAGAGATTAGATTCGCCGGGTACAGAGTAGAGTTGGTTACGCCACCAGCCGCAGAAGATAGCGTGTTGAGAACGTGCGCGTTTAGCAGTGACGTACATATCGTGGAACATATTAAATCCACGCGCTGTGGACTCGAAGATATACAGTCGCTTCTCGTTGGTTTCAGCAAGGGATGCTAAGAGGGACGCTAATCCTTCCTCGTCACCCCACGACGAAGTTTCAGTTCCGTGAAGGAATGTAATACCCTTGCCACGACCAAGACTTCCTTTCGCTCTAAGCCCTGCGACTTGATAAAAGATTCGACTTCTGTTCTTGAGTGCAAGCGAGTTTCTATTGTGTGAGAGTATGGGTATCTTGTACTCTTTTGGCAAACCATCCATATAGGCCGTGAGTGTTCCTTTGAACATATCGCGGTTTTCTTCAGTATCAGTGACCAGTGTTCCATTAAGTCCATTGTTTAAATAATGCCAGTAGAGGTCGAGGGCTAGAGAAATAGTGGTAATACCAAGTTGTCGGCCTTTCAAAATAACGAAGAAGTGAATGTTATCTTTTAAGCCCTGCGTTATTTCATCCATTACATACGTCTGCGTACCCAATAAATTATCTAGGTTACGCAAGCCTTGTTCTTTTGTTTCAATTTGCAACTTAGAACAAAACTTATAAAACTGGTTGAGATTAAAATTCATATTATTGAATTATTTTATAGTTATAGTGTTTTGAGAATAGGGCATACGCTTGGCTTTCAAACGGAATAGTTTTTGTCTGTTCTTTGTTTAAATGCCACAAGATAGTGCTCTCATCTAGTAGCGTTCTAAATTGGCTGTGATGACCAAAAATCTTATGTGTGTTATCCAAGTCATGCACCTTATCGAACAAATGCTCAAACGAAAATAACTTAGCTTCATCGTCTGGTGCAAATTTAACGCCTACTGATTCAAGCGCAGGACGCAATAAGGTTGTTATCTGTATATCTTCATTGTTGAGTTTGTAATCATCGTATCTGGATGGCATGATTCCATTTTTAACTAATGCAGACAGTAGCTTTTTACTGCGAAGACTAAACCCACCGTTTTGCAAAACAGTGACGTTTGGCTTTCCTACCCACTGGTAGTTAGTAACGAAGTTATTATTAACCAATCCAGCGTGTGTCAGTCCACCTATATAGTCATACTCTAGCCATTCGTCTTTCCAGTTGTCTGCATTTAGCGCCCATCCATCATGCTGAACAATTAAGGCGTAGTCTGTATCTATATAGTTCCATAAACTAAACATACAGAAACTACTGTAGGCAAAGTAATCCATAGGTGCAGTAATCTTCTGCGGAACATCACAGCTAATATATTTGTTAGTAATCAATAGTTGTTTTGATCCCGGCAAACAAGCAGCCGTTTTACGTAACGCAGGTAAGGCTTTCATTCCTTGATTATTGCCGTAGATAGCAACGACAGTAATGTTGTCGTAGTTCATTTAATCCCCCAAAAGTACAGATCATGCGCTTGGTCATCTACGCTAAACGCATACTCTTTAAACGCGCTGAGATCACAAGCAGAGCGAACATCCTCCTCCGTTAAGTTCTTGTAGTATTCACCACAGTAGGGAGCGTCATGCGGGCTTGTACGGAGCGTTCCGTGTTCTGCCCTACCTAATGTCGCGCAGGAGAAGAAAACTAGTCCTGATGACATCCTGACCATGTTGTCAAATGTTTTTGCCCATTCAGGGTTGTGCTCAAAACACTCACAGCTTGCAACCACATCAAAGCTTTCATCTTGGTAGGCAAGGTTCTCGCCTCTGGCAACCAAGTCCACATCTTTCCCCGGCCCAATATCAACACCCACATAAAGGCACTGCTGAAAGAACTCTCGTATAGAGCCATTAATGTTTAGGCTTCCAATCTCCAGCACATTCTTGCGGATAAAGTAATCAGGAAACTTCTCCCTCAAGCTTGCAACAAACTGCATTTGTGCAGGATGACTCATTTCTTTCTTCTTTCCCCGTCAAAGTTATCCAGATTCCAGTTGGCAATACGAAGCCTAGCTTCCTTGTCTTTCGCCACCCGCAGAAGCTCGTCCACTATCTCTGGCCTATACACTTCTCTCCACAGCTTTACTAACGCGATCTTCTCATCAGGTTTTATAGCCTTTATGGCTCTGTTCATCTCATTTTTCAAGATACGTCTGGAGAGCAATAACTCCTCCTTGTACTTATCCTGCGTAGAGTTCTCCATTTAACACCTTCTTCATTCTGGACATCTCAGAGAGACACTCTGCCAACAGACCAGCAGAACGGGCTTGCTGACGACGCAACTCCATCACCAGCTCAGCATGGTTCATGCGACGTACTTGATTCCAGTAGTCATCCGCTTCCATATCCACATAGTCTTCATGCAACTCAATAACATTACTCATTCTGACCTCCATACACGTATGCCATCACCCTCACGGCGAGCAATAAACTTCACACCCAACTTCTTACCCGCCCTCCAATTACCATTCAACACAACCTGCATCTGCACACCCTCAACGTAAAAGCTCTGCCCTACACCCATCTCCGCATACGGATAGCGTCTTACTACCCTCGCACCCGGCATAGGTACAGCATCATCAATAATAACTCCCATATCCTCACCTCTATCCATATCAATACCTCCTAGCCATAATCATATACTACATACAGACGAAAAAAAACCCCAGTACAAGACCGGGGCTAATGACCACGCCGAGTGTGAAGGAAAACGCAGTCAACACAGAAGGAAAATCAAGGTTGTTGGTACTCGCTGCGTCTGGCACGCCATAACCGCATAGGAGGTGCAGTCACCAGCATCCGCAAATACCAACACGACTGAGGACTGCCCGGGTCAGTCGGTTAGTCATCACCAAAGCAATGACACAATCCTCATGCGTGTAAACAAAGATTAACAGAACTCAGAAAAACAGTAAATTTCTTTGGGGAGGGAACGGAGAAGGGCACGCAACAATCAAGGTCAAGACCCATCAACATAGACAAAAAGATAATTACAAAAGCAGCAACAAGAACGGACAAACCCTTTTCCCTTTTGACTAGCGTATGCGTAGCAATCAAGCTAGTACACAATGACTAGCAGCAGCAGTCAGTCCATTGCCCATAGACAATTGTTAAATCTCGGGGGGATGATGAGACACACTTCCCCAGCCACAACCCCTATTACAGAATAGACAACTGCTATATATTTATATTAACAAACTTATATAACAATTATATAAACCCTTCTATATATATTATATAGATATATATAGCCTATGGCTATTGTCTATAAACAATAGATTGTTAAATACAATGAACATAACCTATTGCATAATACTATAACCTATATATAATGCTTTACAGCAACACTGTTTTTAATAGTCAATTAAATAGGGGATTCGATATGACGACTATCTATCAGGAAATAACAGATTCAATCATTAGTGAACTAGAAAAAGGTGCTACGCCGTGGGTAAAGCCGTGGAATGCACCACAATCAGCGGATAAGAACATAGTCAGTGGTAACCCTTATCGCGGTATTAATCGGTTCATTACCGCAATGGTTAGTGGCATCAAAGGCTATAACAATCCAGCATGGGCAAGCTTAAAACAGTGGAATGAGCTAGGCGCAAGGGTTCGTAAGGATGAAAAGGCAACTAAGATTGTTTACTGGTCACAAGCAAAGGATAAGAAAGCAGAAGCTTCCGGTGAAGATAAGTTTTATCAGTTTGCAAAAGCTTTTTATATCTTTAATGTTGCTCAAGTAGATGGAATTGACATTATCGCAAGTGAAGATACTCCGGTATCTGACAATCAAAAGATTGAAGCTTGCGAGAATCGTATCATTGCAACTGCAGCCAAGTATTCTATTGGCGGAGATACCGCTTGTTATATACCTTCAATTGATTCTATCCGTATGCCAGCATTAAATACATTCCAAAGTGCTGAACACTACTATGCAACGTTTTTCCACGAATTAACACATTGGACAAGTGAAAAGACTAGATGCGATAGAGATTTATCAAAAGGTAGATTCGGCAATGCTGACTATGCTTTCGAGGAACTAGTTGCTGAACTAGGTGCTGCATTTATGTGTCAGCAGCATGGTATCAAAGGTGACTTACGCCATGCCGGATATATAGATTCTTGGCTTAAATGCTTGAAAGCAGATTCAAGAGCGATATTCAAAGCCAGTGCTTTAGCACAGCAAGCAAGCGATTTTCTGCTTAATTGCGGCACTGATAAGCAGGTATTGATTGATGACGAATTACTAGCAGCATAAACAAAGTAGGGGGATTCCCCCCCTATTTCCTACAATTTAGGGGATTAGACAATGTTTAATGATTACTACGATTTCAATATATCAGGCCACTTTTTACCTGCAATTATTAATGGTGACTATTCTGGATTAAATGATTTTGAGGTGAATTTACTTGATGATTTTTTAAACAAATATAGCAAATTAGACAATGCTACATGGGACGTTGATTCTATAGAAAGTCAAGATAGCCGTTTTATAGATTGTGACATTACTGAACTATTTTCAGATTGTTATAACGTGAAATTACACTTTACTAATGAATCAATAAAGGGCTAACCATGAAAACAATGAAAACAAGGCAACCATTAAATGTAGGCAAAAAACATAAAGTATTCACTGATTTTGGTACGTATTACATTTTTCTAAGTAATGGCATACAGCAACAATTCACCATTGGAAACATTACTTTTAACGCTATAGGCGGTTATCCGTCCAATGGTTTTAGACCAAATAAACCTATACCTGAAAGCTGGATTGTTGACCTAAGCAAACCATTAAGCGGAGAAAATTATGAGAACTGTGCTTGAACTAATAGCCGGTTTTATTTGCTTTCTGGTTATGTATGCTTATTTTGTACTGTTACTTTCTTTATAACATAGGGGATTATTATGGATTACATTCAAACAATAAATAATTTAGTTACCAATTGTGCAGAGCAAGCGAAAAAGCTTGCACAAGAAAATGCCAATAATGGCAATTTGGAAGCATTGTATTTGTACTATAAACCGTCTACAGAATTCGAACATGGGCACTTGTTAATGGTTCCCGATTCTAAAAAAGAACCTGAAGGGTACATTCTTGCCACTGGTGCAGGTTTAAAGTGCAATGTTGCTTTTTCATACTATTGGCAATGGATTAAAGACAATTCAAGCAGATTGCCGATATTGGCATGGGGCACTAACAAGCTTTTTGCTTAAATTTATAGGGGATTATCATGAGTTTATTACAAGAAATTGAGCAGCATGGTCTAGCAGATTGTGAATTTAATAGGAAAAATACTCTGCTTACTTACTGGTTATTTGTTTTCAATGAACAAATGAGCGATAGGGATAACGATTGGCAAGAGCTAGATTTTGATGACGCTCCAAGTAATTCACACTTTCGTTATTGGTTAGCTACATGGGGAGAAGATTCTAGGGGAAAGCTTTTAAGCTTAATTTAAGCTGTTTTTTCTGTTTAGGCTAGTCAAGTATCGACTAGCCTTTTTTATCGCCTTGTAGGCGGTTCTAATCAGTTCTAGGGGATATATCATGGGAAAGCTTAAAGAAAGCATTATTGTTTCACAAGAATATAATGAATCTGACAATCTTGTTATTGATCCGACTATTGATCTACAGCAAATAATTGATTGCTTAGTTGAAGGTGCTATCGCTTTCAGAATGTTGTCGAATCATTGTCCAGTTGATGAAAAGCATTATTTCATGGATAAATACAATCAACTTGTCAATTGTGCCGGTCTTTTGCAATCATTGAATTAAAGGCTCTCTACGCCGTTTTCAGGCTGGGATGGTATCTTTCCCTTCCCATGCCTGATTTATCAGTCCTACGCGCCCGTATGCGCGTTTAAACCCTACTCTGGAGAAACTATGTCCACTCCTAAGAAACTCTACGCTGTCACTCCGCTGGCACAACCGGACGCGCAGCCAAGCGCAAGACCCAAAAGCCCCAAGCTGTCCAGCCCCAAGCAAGCAGTGAAGGCCAATTCAATCCTAGATCAGAATTTTGCTTACACATCAGCGGCAGGTACAGACCTGAGAGCAAGATTCAAGTCTATGGGATTCAAAGTACCGAAGGTAAAAAAAGTTAGGTAATTGTTACTGCCTAATTTTTAAGCACCTATTATATGTTTTATAGAGATAAATAGAATAGTCGATAGTTCTTTGTCTAAAGAACTATTAATAGACTTTATATATATCAAGAACCATGCCAGCTAAAGTTATCCACAGGTTATCCACAGACTTATCCACAGATAGAAAGCAACTATTGCTATCTACAAACCCATAATTATTATTCATAGACAATAATCTGATAATCAATTACATTGCGTTTGCATCATCTTTTTAAATTACAACTAGGGGGAAATATGAAATACCTATTTGCATTATGGCTGGCTATTACTGCCCCATTTGTGTACGCATCATGCACATATCACACCTACTGTGACGCATCTGGACGCTGCACTAACTGTTCTACTTGCTGCTACGGAAACAACTGCAACACTACTTGCTACTAAACTAACTAGAAACCCTTTCGGGAGATTAGGCATGACATATTTGAAAGACATCAAACTGTGCCGAGATTGCACCTTTTTCGGTACACCACATGGTCAACGTGACCGCTGCATACATCCCAAACTAACTACCGTTGATCTAGTCACAGGTAATGCAGACTTCCCTTACTGTTACGCAGAGAGACGAACACAACTGCCAAACCATTGCGGCGAGCAAGCTTTGTTATACCTCGCAGACGCAGAGGCACTACGCGACAGATTGGAGCGCAGTAAGGAGTACGAGGAGGCTATGCGTGAAGCCCCTACCCTATAGCCCCGATGATCTCAACAGAGTCATAGACAGGCTTACAGGCGTGCTAGAGGATGAATTCGGTGATGACCTAGCAGGTTGGGGAGCAGCCACTCTAGTACTACTGTCAACCATAGTTGATATGACAGGTGTGGATAGACAAGAGATTGCCGATCACATACTGCAACCAACAATAAAAAGGGAACTTCAATGACTAGCGTAAACACAGATGATTTTGCACCAGAGATACGTAATGCCGCATGGTGGTCAGGAGACTCCAGACTAGCAGCCAACGGTAGAGCTACGGATGCCATTCTTGTTAAGCAAGGGAAGAAGCAGCCGCCTGATCTGTCTGAAGTAGAAGAGGTACAAATGGGCAAAGTGATGGAGCCAACCATTGCACGACTGTTTCAAGACAAGCACCGCATCGAACTAAAGGATGCTGACTATGTTCTATCGCACAAGACTGAGCCGTGGCTTAAAAGTCATTTTGACTACATCTCAGCAGATGGACGAATACTCGTTGAATGTAAAAACTACAACGCTGGCGTTATGTCTAAGTTCGACGAAGAAACAAACATGGTTCCTGCTGCGGATATGGCGCAACTCGTTCACGAAGCGACTTGTCATAACGTCGAGCAAATATATCTTGCAGTCTTGTTTGGTGGACAAAAGTTCAGAACATTCCACTTCACAATCAGTCAGGAGATGAAGGATGAGCTTGTCAAAGAGATGGCAAAGTTTTGGGGCATTGTCGTATCTAATGCCGAGCCGCAAGCTAGTGATGTTGAGTCCACAAAGCTTATCTGGCCTATTTCGAGTGAAGAGACGGCAACTGCTACAGGCGCGGTGGAACAAGCTTGCTCTGTCCTTGCTGAATACAAGGCACGTATCAAACAGCTTGAAACGGAAGCAGAGAAAGTCGAAGTTGCGATACGGGAATACATGGGTGCGAAAGGTTCGCTGGTTAGCGTGGATGGAAAGACGCTTGTAACGTGGCGTAACTCCAAACCTAGTAAGAAGTTTGCGTCTGATCTGTTTCAACAAGCTATGCCAGACGTTTATCAGAAGTTCGTAATTGAGATGCAGGGTTCACGCAGGTTCTTACTTAAATAGGGGATGAGAATGAATGTATTTCCAACGTCAATTCATCAAGAAGATGGAATGTTACTAAGAGATTATTTTGCTACTCAAGCTATGCAATCGTTACTTTGGAATCCTGATGCTAATTTAGATTCAAAAGAAGATGTGTGTGCAGCAGCCTATGAATATGCAGATGAGATGATGAAAGCGAGGGCAACATGAGCAACATAGTTCCGTATCAAGATATAGAAAAAATGGCAATAGCAGTCGCTAAGTCTGGACTGTTTAACGTCAAGACAGCAGAGGAAGCTATGGCCTTAATGCTGGTAGCACAGGCAGAAGGATCACACCCTGCTATAGCTGCGCGTGACTATCACGTTATTCAGGGTAGGCCAGCATTAAAAGCAGACGCAATGATGGCTAGGTTCCAGCAAGCTGGTGGCAAGGTTGAATGGACGGAGTACACAGATGAGCGAGTTACTGGTGTTTTTAGTCACCCCGCTGGCGGGAGTCTTGCTATTACTTGGACTATTGAAATGGGAAAGAATATCGGGTTGGTTAAACCGGGTAGTGGATGGCACAAATATCCTAGAGCTATGCTCAGAGCGCGCTGCATATCAGAAGGTATCCGATCCGTATATCCCGGCTGTGTCGCAGGTGTTTACACGCCAGAGGAAGTATCGGACATGGAGCCGCCAAAGCACCATCAGGAAGTCAACATGGGGAAAGCGGAAGTCGTGGTCGAAGAAATAAAGAAAGCGAAAGAAAGAAAAGAAGGTGAGATTTTTTTGCCACTGTACGTGCCGGGGATAGAGGAGCCGTTCAGCGAATCAACGGATTTAGCAGAGTGGGAGATTTCTTTTCACGACATGGTTCACAAAATAAAGGCAAGCCAAAAGCTTAGTGGTGACACTAAACGCGAAAAGCTAAAGATGCTTAAAGATGCAAACGGTGAAGTTATAGACAAGCTAGACGCACCTACCAAAATGAAAGTCATGGCGGCTGCAAACTCTCTGGAGGAAGTATGAAGAATCACAACGAACGTCCCGGCAAGGGAGTGTTATTCACTAACGACAAACGTAAGACAGACACACAACCACATTTAAAAGGTGGCTTCACTGCTGACAGAGACATTAAGGCTGGTGAGTGGGTAAAGCTTGCAGGATGGCGTAAACCTACTCCAGTAGGTGAGCTTATATCACTCGCAGTAGATAACTTCATGCCTGATCCAAACTACAAGAAACCTTCTGAGGGCAGCACAGTACGTGAGTACAGCCCACACGATGACGCTATACCCTTCTGATGGCATCTAGTCGCTCACCCACACAACGCAGCTTGGAATACTTGCGAGAGCTTGGGTACCACTGCGAGATTGTAGAGAAGTGGAATTCCTTTACTAAGCAGAGAAAGGATTTGTGGGGGTGGTGCGACATTCTCGCTATCCGCAAGGATGAAGTGTTAGCGGTACAGGTAACGGCTTCTGCTGTTGCTGACCGCATAAAGAAAATTCAAGATTCAACCACGGTTGCGCTAGTCAGAGATGCTGGAATTAGGATTGAATGCCACGGCTGGCGCAAGAACAGCAAAGGTAGATACGTAATCAGAGTGGAGGATATATCGTGAATGCTGCAAATTTTGATAAATCTGAACGGTTGCAGAAAGTAGCAAATCTTTTGGGGCGGGGAGGGGAATACACAACCCTAGACATTATCCAGAAGGCAGGAGTGTGTGCAGTCAATAGCATTATTTCAGAACTCAGAGCTAACGGTTACAGCATTGACTGTCAGCGCAGGGCAGACAAATGGTTTTACAGGATGAACAAATGAAAAAAATATTAATAGCGACACCTATGTACGGAGGGCAATGCTTTGGGTTTTATGCTCAGAGCTTGCTACAGCTTAATAATCTGTTACGAGATAACAATATAGAAAGCATGATGTCATTCATGTTTAACGAGAGTTTGATTACTCGCGGCAGGAATGCACTAGCACATGGCTTTATGAAGACAGATTGCACACACCTATTCTTTATTGACGCAGACATACAGTTCCATGCTCCTGATGTTCTGCAAATGATTGAAGAAGACAAGGATGTAATCTGCGGAATCTATCCAAAAAAAGAAATTGATTGGAATGGTATTAAGAATGCAGTATATGCTGGAGTACCTGTAGAACGTCTGAAATACTTTACGGGTGCTTTTGTGGTCAATCTTAAAAATTATGAAGGTTCTGCCACTGTGCCTGTTGATAAGCCCGTAGAGATATGGAATGGCGGCACTGGATTCATGTTAATTAAACGTGAAGTGTTTGAAAAGCTAAAGCCAATAGTGCCGTGGTACGTCAACGATGTTCTTGATCTGTCTGGAACTATGGGAGCAGAACAAATCAGCCAGTATTTTACTGAAAGTATAGAGCCAGAAACTAAACGACTTCTGTCTGAAGACTATCATTTCTGTAAGACATGGCGTGACAACGGTGGTGAGATATGGGGAGCACCGTGGGCAGGTCTGACGCATATAGGAACCTACGCATTCGATGGCAAACTACTACCAGCACCATAGGAGATAACATGATTGAAGGTACACCCACACAAATACCATTCTTTGCTTTGTTCGATCACATTATGGAAAAGCATAATCTAAAGAACGATGCGAGACTTTATGAATTCTTTGATAAAAAGATGAGTAGGCCAGACATATCTAAGTTTCGTCATCGCAGAAAGAAAATGGGAGCTGGTCACATTCTCTTGATACATGAGAAATTAGGTATGCCTGTTGCTGACATACGTAGTTTTTTAGAGCAGGAGTAACTATGGAAGTCTTCACCATCATTACGTTTATTGGTGGCTTCCTAGTTGGGGCTGGTATTGCTACAGCAGTTATCTTCGGCTTTTTCTTTTGGCTGTTTTCGCGGAGCGAATAAACGATTGAGCCGTGGGAGCGCCTTTGCTCCCCGGCTTTCTCATTCTCTCACCACTACCAGCTTTGATGCGCTGACGTTTAGCATGGATGTTTGCGTATAGTCCGGGTTTCATTTTATTCCTAGATATTGTTTTACACGATCAAGGATCATCAACTGTTGTGGGCTGTAAAGCTGTGCAGCATTCTCACCAAACTGATTGAACGTATATCCTCTGAACAACTCAGGCAAACCAGTTTGTTGATACCAAACGTCATAGGGTCTAGTTTCACCGAACTGTTCCTTATGAAACTGATACCTTCTTTGCATCATCTCAGGGTCAGTTGACTCACCAAATTGACCGTAATACTTTTGCAGTTCAGGGTCAGACTGCACACCGTAGTGAGATACGTAATCACCAAGAATATCTATAGGGCGCACATCAGAACGAAATACCTCCATGCCTACTCTACCCATAGGTAATTCTTTTGGGCGTGGCATATCTGGCGCACCGGGTTCGTCAGGTGGATAAAACTCTAGGTATCTTTGTTCTTGTGGTTTTGGGTTATAGAGTATGTCTATCTCTTTATTTTTTAGATAGGGATACTCTTGCTGAGCTTGTGACAAAAAGTCTGGAGCGCGTTCCTGACGCACAAGTTCCATCACATCTTGATTCATACCATCTTCTATCGGCATTTCCATCTCCGCATAGATGCTCTCGCACGTTCTGAATTCTTGGCTGTCTTAACAATCCCGCCCATTCTTGCACAGAAGGATGCTCGTCTACCAGCCTCAGACTTGCTAGGCTTACTGGTAGTCACTGGAGGCTTTAAATCGCTCCCTGTCTCACGATTGTACTTAGCCCTACCCTTGGCAGTTAAGCCAGCGCCTTTGCTTGCTGGTAGCTTCTCACCACGGCCTACAGCTAAACTAGGATTCTTAGCCATTTCTACCTCGCCATAAATAATGCGCGTTCATCATTCCTGCGAGTAACTAATCCCCTAAGCACTTTACCACCAGCTTTTGTGTACTTCAGAAATTCCTCTGCCGCACCATCATAGTCACCACGATTAAACCTTTGGCGTAGTGTGCTGCGCTGTAATGTTCCCAAGCCTACATTGAAGCTGAAGCTAACCAAGCTGTCCAGCCAGCCTTGCTTACCGCCAGCAGTAGGACAATATTTAAGAACTCCGCGTTCAAATCTCTCAAGGTCTTTTGCAAGTATGGCATTGACTTCTTCCATCGTAAAGGTACGGTTCCAACCTTCTGGACACGGCAATCCTACTCTGTCTTCAATCTTTAATTTGCCGTGGTTGGGATCAATGACATGGCCTACTCCAATCGTCCAAAGCTTTGCTGGACAACGGTAAGGCTTAGTTCTCACACCTTCGTGATGGGCGATGCACTCAAGTGCTTTTTTACTTAATGGCATTTCTGCACCTATCAAAATGCCACCTTTGCATTGACCCTTCACCACCAACTTTATTGCAATGAGGACAAACTATTTGTTTTCTAATTGAACCTTTTGGAATTCGGCTAGAAAACAAATA
>Ga0208974_1000307_pt1 | contig 21407 bp, 20 predicted proteins | sample GreLakmeER15MSRF_FD_187699 | JGI IMG/M metagenome (GOLD analysis project Ga0208974, IMG submission 187699) | Freshwater lentic microbial communities from great Laurentian Lakes, MI, USA - Great Lakes metaG ER15MSRF (SPAdes) | ecosystem: Environmental > Aquatic > Freshwater > Lake | place: Great... | reverse complement strand
TTGCTGGTGATAAAGTTGCTGTTTATGGTATGTATTAATCATTAGATTAACTTTAAAATTAACATCGGGGGAGAAATCCTCCGATGTTTTTTAATAAACAAATAAAATTTAAAAAATTATGCCAATTAACGTAAACGGAAAATTAAGAATCAAAGGTGCAACCACAGGCGGAAACGGTGGAGGTGGTACCGACTTTATCTCAGTATGGGATACAACACTAGGTGATGGAAATCCTTCCATTATACTTCCATTAGTTGCTTCTGGTAACTACAACTTTAGTGTAAACTGGGGTGATGGAAACACTGATACAATCACAGCATATGATCAAGCAGAAGTAACTCACACATACGCAACAGGAGGAATATATACAATTACAATCACCGGAACAATTGAAGGATGGTCATTCGCAGGTGTTGGAGATTGTCAAAAAATCACTTCAATCACAAACATCGGACAACTTAAACTAGGAAATGAAGGTGCATATTTTTATGGATGTTCAAACTTAACCACAATTGGAGGTGTATTTGATTTAACAGGAACTACAAATTTTAGTAGTATGTTTGACAGCTGTACCTCTCTAACCTCAGTAAATGGAATTGGGTCTTGGAATACATCGGCTGTAACAAGTATGGGTGACATATTTAATGGTGCAACATCTTTCAATCAACCATTAAATTCATGGGATGTTTCAAATGTAACTGAGATGGGTGGTATGTTTATTAATGCAATATCATTCAACCAACCATTAAATTCGTGGGATGTATCTTCTGTAACTGGTATGAATAGTATGTTTGCTGATGCAACATCATTCAACCAACCATTAAATTCATGGAATGTTTCTTCTGTAATTGATATGTATCAGATGTTTGTGGGAGCAACAGCATTCAATCAATCATTGAACTCATGGGATGTATCTTCTGTAACTAATATGAATAGTGTATTTGCTGGTGCAACATCGTTTAATGGAAATATTAGCTCTTGGAACACTTCAGCTGTAACTGATATGCACAGTATGTTTGAGGGGGCAACAGCATTCAACCAATCATTGAACTCATGGGATGTTTCTTCTGTAACTGATATGATATATATGTTTTCTGATGCAACATCATTCAACCAAGATATCAGTGGATGGGATGTTTCAAATGTAACTGATATGAGTTATATGTTCTATGGTACAATATTCAACCAACCATTAAATTCATGGAATGTTTCTTCTGTAACTAATATGGGTGGCATGTTTAACGATGCAACCGCATTCAACCAACCATTAAATTCATGGAACACTTCAGCTGTAACTGATATGAATGAGATGTTTTCTGGTGCAATAGCATTCAACGGAGATATCAGTGGATGGGACACTTCAGCTGTAATTTATATGAGTACTATGTTCTATAATGCAACATCATTCAATCAAGACATTAGTGGATGGGATGTATCCTCTGTAATAAATATGGGTTATATGTTCTATAATGCAACATCATTCAATCAAGACATTAGTGGATGGGATGTATCCTCTGTAACTGGTATGAATAGTATGTTTTATAATGCAACATCATTCAACCAACCATTGAACTCATGGAATGTTTCTTCTGTAATTGATATGTATCAGATGTTTTTTAATGCAACATCATTCAATCAACCATTAAATTCATGGAACGTTTCTTCTGTAACTAATATGGGTTATATGTTCACTAATGCAACAGCATTCAATGGAGACATTAGTGGATGGAATACCGCGGCTGTAACTAATATGAATAGTATGTTTAGTAATACAACATCGTTTAACCAAGACATCAGTTTATGGGATGTTTCTTCTGTAACCGATATGGGTGCTATATTTGAGAATGCAACAGCATTCAATCAAGACATTAGTGGATGGAACGTTTCTTCTGTAACCGATATGAGTAACATGTTTACTCAGGCAACAGCATTTAACCAAGATATTAGTGGATGGAATACCGCAGCGGTAACTAATATGGGGGCTATGTTTGAAGGTGCAACAGCATTCAACCAAGATATCAATGGATGGGATATATCTAATGTAACATACATGGATTCATTTATGACTGGTAAATCAACAGCAGATTATGATTATTACGATGACTTATTAAATTCTTGGTCACTATTAACTCTACAAACTGGAGTAACTTGGGATATGGGTTCAATTGAATATACTTCTGCTGGAGCAACAGCAAGACAGGATATCATTGACAACTATTCATGGATAATTAATGATGGTGGAGAAATTTAATCAACTGATTTTTAACATGATATACTAGTAGTTATTACAATAACAAAATAAAAAATTTAAAACTTAAAATTATGCCAATTAACGTAAACGGAAAATTAAGAATCAAAGGTGCAACCACAGGCGGAAACGGTGGAGGTGGTGGAACCGACTTTATCTCAGTATGGGATACAACACTAGGTGATGAAAATCCTTCCATTACACTACCATTAGGAGGTGCTTCTAGCAACTACAATTTCACTGTAAACTGGGGTGATGGAAACACGGACAATGTTCAAGGTAGTGGAGGACTTATAACGGGGTTTTATTCACATACTTATGCAACAGGAGGAGTGTACACAATTACAATCACAGGAACAATTGAGGGATGGTCATTTAATTATGGTTTAGATTCTCAAAAAATAACATCAATCACAAACATCGGATCACTTAAACTAGGAAATGATGGTTCATATTTTGCAGGATGTACAAACTTAACAACAGTAAATGGAATATTTGATTTAATAGGAACAACTAATTTTAATAGCATGTTTGCTGATTGTTCGTCATTAACAAGTGTACCAAATATCAATTCATGGAATGTATCTGGAATAACTTCTATGATTTATATGTTTAGTGGTACATTATTTAATGGAAATATCAGTTCATGGGATACATCTAATGTAATTGGGATGGGTGGTATGTTTGCTTTTGCAACAGCATTCAACGGAAATATTAGTTCATGGGATATATCTAATGTAATTGAGATAGGTAGTATGTTTGAAGGTGCAACTTCATTTAACCAAGACATTAGTGGATGGAACACTTCAGCTATAATTAATATGAGTTTTATGTTCTATGGTACAACTGTATTTAATCAACCATTAAATTCATGGGATGTATCTTCTGTAACAGATATGAGTAACATGTTTGAAGGTGCAACTTCATTTAACCAACCATTAAATTCTTGGGATGTATCTTCTGTAACTAATATGGAAAGTATGTTTGAAGGTGCAACAGCATTCAATCAAAACATTAGTTCTTGGGACACTTCAGCTGTAACTAGTATGATTGGTATGTTTGCTGGGGCAACATCATTTTTGGGTCGTTCCAGTGGTATTAAAATTACCGATTACATATTCAGTGATGTGTCATCTGTAACTAATATGGGTGGGATGTTTCAAGAAGCAACATCATTCAACGGAGGGATTGGTGGATGGGATGTATCTTCTGTGACTGATATGTCTAATATGTTCTCTAATGCAACATCATTCAATGGAGACATCAACGAATGGGATATATCTAATGTAATTTATATGAGTAATTTTATGTATGGTAAAACACCAGCAGATTTTAATCCTCTTATTTATGACAACATATTAAATTCTTGGTCATTATTAACTCTACAACCTAATGTAACTTTGGACATGGGTTCAATTGAATATACTTCTGCTGGAGCAACAGCAAGACAGGATATCATTGACAACTACACTTGGACAATTACTGATGGTGGAGAAATTTAATCAACTGATTTAATTAACAATCAAAAAGAAAGGAGACTCAAAAGGTCTCCTTTTTTATATTCATATTAAAATGTTTTACTTATATAAATTTGTAAACGGATCATAAATTAACCCTTTATTTCCACCATTAAACAATCCATCAATTAAACGATCATACGTTTTAATTACATCTGTATTTTCAATATGATAACGTTGCAATACAACATCATTTCTTTCATTGTAACCTTTAATATCTTTATCATGTTGAGTTAAAATATAATCCAATTTTCTAGCCGCAGAATATGTATCCGATCCTTCATAGTAATAACCAAGATCTTTAACCATAGGAGCGTTATGTAAAATTGGATAACCTAAATAAACAGCATCCAAATACAAATAATTTAATGGATTTAAAACTTGATGACATATTAAAACATCCAAATGTTGAGTCAACATATATGCTGTTTGATATCTAGATTCAGCACTTACTTTTCCATCTTTATATAAATCAAAAGTTCCAACCATTGAAAGGAATTCTTTGTTTTCTTTTATGTTACCTGAATTGGTGATTCTCAATTTCTCTATATGTTCTTTACCAATCTCACCTCTATAACATTCCTCAGCAATCATAGCAGGTATTAAACAAAATTTAACAATATTTAAATTTGGTTCCATTATACCCAATGTTTTTTTATCTTTACCCACTTCATACTGCCAATCTTTCTTATATTGTCCATTTTTAAACCCTTTATGGATTTCAGCCACAGATTCAAATAAGAACTTCTCAGACCATATAAATGGAACTGGAATAGCTTCTGTTCTATATAATGTTCTATACAACCCAGAATTAACCATATGTTGTTGTGGAACATACCATATCTCATCATATTCTGTTTCATATTGGTATGTTTTAGTTTTATCGTTTTCTTTAAAAAGGATACTCTCCATTGAAATAACATAATTGTTTCCACATTTATATGATACAACTTTTTTATTACCCTGTGCTTTGAACGACTTTAATTGTGAATCATGTACTTGTGCTCCCATTACAATAATCAAATCCATTTCCATGAATTTATCATTAAGGTAATGTATATCAATGTTATTTAAATAAGATGGTTTTTCTGTAAAATCTAACTTCACCGTATTTAAAATACAGACATCATATTTTTTTTCTGAATTATTTAATAGATGAACCAACATTAAAACGTTTTGTTTTATTCCGTTTGTCCATATAGACTCTTTGTTGTCTTTTAATCCCAATGTAATACCAATTTTCATCCGTGTGTTTTTATAAATTTATTTATTATTTCCATTTTTTTTTCATCGTTAATTTCGTTGACCCATAACCATAAAAAAGATGATCCAACCTCTTTTAATTCTTTTTTCCTATCCACAACAATTTTTTCAAATAAAACCAATGAATCAACCGTAAGATTAACATCTATATTTAATTTTTTTGTTATTTTATATAAACTTAATAAATCATTAATTTCATATGCGATTTGCGCTTGATCGTATAATTTATTTCTATAAAGATTTTTTGTTTTATCTGGATGACATATTTTCGCAATAGATCTAAAAACGGTTTTTATTGTTTTTAATTCTTCCTCACTTACCTCTATAATTTTTTTATTTATTGTATCTGAAATATTATTTTTTGTTTCGCCCGTTATTAATTTTGGTTTATATCCGTTTTTTGATAACTCATCCATAAAAATAGGTTTATAATGGTTTGTAAATTCATCGATATATTCCTTTTCTGAATCTAAAAGTTTTAATTCTTTTAATAGAAGTGAAAGTTTTAAATTTTTTAATTTATCAGTCATATTAATAAATATCTGTTTAGTTAAGTCGTTAATTAAATAAGTAAATATTTATTAATAAAAGATTATGAAAAATTTAGGAACACATATATCTTCTTGGTTTTCTATTGGGTTTGGTTTGATGGGTTCAATACTTTACCCTTATTTTTTATCAGAAGGTTATTTGGATACTTGGTATTTAAAAATTGCGGTTTTTATTCCAAGTTATGGCGGTTTAATAGCATCAATTATTTGGTATTATAAATTTTTAAAAGATAATAAATGATTTATATTGGATTCATTCTTTTTTTTGTCGCTGGAATTTGTGAAGCGGTAATGGACAAATTACAATTTCACTACAATATTTCTATTTTTAAAAATTTTAAAAATCAACTTTTTTGGGACCCGTCTAGTTCGTGGAAAAATAAATACGAAGATGGCGATCCGCTAAAGGGAGAAAGATTTTTTCTTTCAAAAACATTATTTGTTGGTTTTACAGATGCTTGGCATCTTTTTAAATTGTTTAGAACTTTAATGATTTTTGCTGGTGTATACTTTTTATTTATTCCTTGTCTTTCAAAAATAGAGTGTCTTTTATTTGTAATAATAGCAAGAATTTTATATGGTATATCTTTTACAATTTTTTTTAATTGGTTTGAGGATTAATAAACTTTTTTAATCGCCAACCCTTCTTTAATTAACCATTCATTAATATTTGTTCCATCCGATTTAATTATTATTCCGAGGTAACGACCAAATTTTTCACTTCTATCCTTAATTGTTTTAAGTGTGATTTCTTGACCTAAAATTTGTTCCCTTAACTTATCTCTTGATATTATACCCATATCTTTTTCGGGTCCTTTCATTTCTGGGGCATTAAGGCCAAACAATCTTATTTCAACGCCTCTATTATCCGAACCCCTCCAAACAATACCAAATCCTAGATTTAACTCAACTCTAATCGTATCGGCATCGTATATTTCCAAAACTTTTGCCTTATAGTGATATAAATAATTTTCATTTTCCATACTTATAAATATTTATATAATAAAAAGATGGCAACAGATAGAAGAATATTAAATTTACCACTAATCTTATCAGGAAACGTAACAAGCTCAGTGGTATTACCACTTGACGACCCTTCCGATAGTTTAACTAAAAAAATTAATTTAGATCAAATTAAAGATTTTATATTGAGTGGTGCTTCATTAAGTGGTAATTATTTATCGTTAAGTGGTGGAACTGTGACAGGATCGACTAATTTTACAGGCGGATTAACCGCAAACACATTAACAGTAAACGGATTTAACATATCAGGGGATACTTTTGTTTCTGGTGGAACATATAATACAGGTGGAACGATAACGTTAAGTTATAACATTGGCGGGGGATTTCAAATAACCGGATTAACTGAAGACTTAAATAATGAAATATCAACGCTAGCAGAAGCGGACGAACAAACAATAACATTAAATTTAATCACGAATAAAATTGAACTTAAAGAAAGTATTTTATCTCCAAGTGGGGGGACAAGGACATTTCAAGGAAATATTATAGTTAATAGTGGATTAACCGCAAATAGTTTTATTATAAATAATGGTTATACTCCCACATCTTCTGGAGATACGTTTGGATCTATAGGTCAATTAACTTGGGATGACGATTATTTATACGTAAAAACCAATAACGGTTGGGGTAGAACCATTTTAGATTATATTTTTTAATAATGGAATTTTTTATAAAACAAAATACAAGTTTACCGATCCTTAAAATGGATGTTATCAGAGACGGAAGAACCGACTCATGGAAAAACTTTTATGAAATTTTGGATAACGCAAACATCCGATTCTCGATGAAAAGTGAAGACAATGGAATCCAAAAAATATTTATGCAACCGGCATACCTAACAGAAAAAGATAGAACAAATCCCGATTCAGACAGAGAATATTATATCTATTACAAATGGTCGGCAAGAGACACAAATAAAAAAGGAAGATTCATCGGAGAATTTTCGATTGTATTAGAAAACGGAGAGTTGATCGCACCAATAGTTTCAAATTTATATATCAACATCATTTGACATTTTACCATTTAACCACTATTTATTAGGTAAGGGAAATCACGATATTTTTTGTGAGCATAATAACCCAAACTTAAAATTATAGATATGGTTCCACAAGAAGAAATTGAGCGCTTTTTACACGGCGAAGACGACGAGAAATACATTGTCGCGTTAGAATACGATTACAAATCAGATAAAATTTTCAAGGTAATACAAGATCCAATCAAAGGAAAACTTTTGAGAATGGATACATTCATCCCATTTGCTTGGGTTGGTGACCTTAGAACAAAAAACTTTTATAAAGGTAATAAAGACTTTCAAAAAAAGGCGATGTCTGAAAACGGCATTATAATAGAAAAATTAGAAGATCGCGGAGACGAAAGATTAAAAAATGGATTGACTTTCTTGGTCAAAACAACAAAATCATATTCAAACCTTGTGAACTTTTTTAAGGGTGGTGGTCTTGATCCTTGGGATAGAGATAATTCAGATGTGATTACCATCATGACTCCGGTAGAACAGTACCTCATTCAAAAAAGTAAAAGACTCTTTAAAGGGTTTGACGAATACGATGAAATTCACAGGTTTGTCTTCGATATTGAGACCACAGGTTTAGATCCTAAGACAAGTAAAATGTTCTTGATCGGGATGAGGGACAATCGTGGTTTTCTAAAATTATTATCAGCACAAAATGAAGACGAAGAAAGACAAATGATTATTGAGTTTTTTAACACCATCGACGAATTAAAACCGTCACTTATTGGTGGGTACAACTCCGCATTCTTTGACTTTCCGTTTATTTTAAAACGTGCAGAGATTTTAAAGTTAAACATTAAAAAAATATCCAAAACGTTAAAGGCAGATCAACCGTTAAAACAAAAAGACGGTATTCTAAAATTGGCGAATGAGATGGAACCATACGTACAAACACAAATGTGGGGGTATAATATTGTGGATATCGCACATGCGGTTCGTAGAGCACAAGCGATTAACTCTGACATTAAGAGTTGGTCTTTGAAGTATATTACCAAATTTATTGAGGCAGAAAAAGAAAATCGTGTTTATGTTGAGGGGGATAAAATCGGAAAGATTTATTTTGACAATGAGGACTATTGGATGAATAAAGAAAACGGTAACTATAAAAAGATAGGAATCAACGAAAAGATAGATGAAGTTTGTTCAAGGAGAACTGATGTATATGTGAAAACTAATGGTTCAAAAATTATTGAAGACTATCTTGATGATGACCTTTATGAGACTATGGTTGTTGACGAACAGTTTAACCAAGCGAATTTTTTACTTTCTAAATTGGTACCAACCACCTATGAACGACTCTCAACGATGGGTACCGCAACATTATGGAAAATAATTATGTGTGCGTGGTCTTATAAAAACAAATTGGCACTTCCTAAAAAGAAAGAGAAAAGAAAATTTACAGGAGGACTTTCTCGTTTGGTTCAGGTCGGTTACTCAAGAAAGGTATTAAAACTCGATTACTCGTCACTATACCCCTCCATTCAGTTAGTTCACGATGTGTTCCCATCTTGTGACGTAACAGGATCAATGAAAAGTATGTTGAAGTACTTTAGAGATACACGTATAAAATATAAAAACTTAGCAAGTGAATTTAAAAAAACGGATCCGAAACTTTCAGTCTCATATGACAGGAAACAATTACCAATTAAAATCTTTATCAACGCGTTCTTCGGTTCTCTCTCAGCACCTCACGTATTTCCGTGGGGAGACATTGATATGGGAGAGCAGATTACGTGTACAGGAAGACAGTATTTAAGACAGATGATTATGTATTTTATGAGTAGAGGGTATGTTCCTTTGGTTCTTGACACGGATGGGGTCAACTTTGAGACTCCACAAGATAGAGAAAACTATACCTATGTAGGTAAAGGACTTAACGGGTTAGTTAAGGAGGGTGAAACCTACGTAGGTGCTGAAGCCGATGTTGCAGAATATAATGATTTATTTATGAGAAACGAGATGGGTCTTGATATTGACGGTGTATGGCCCGCAACCATTAACGTGGCTCGTAAGAACTACGCATTACTCACAGATAAAGGTAAAGTTAAACTTACGGGTAACTCAATTAAATCTAAAAAACTTCAAACATATGTTGCAGAATTTTTAGATAAAGGGTTAAGAATGTTACTTGATGGTAAGGGTGGTGAGTTCTTAGATTTTTATTATGAGTATGTAAGTAAAATTTACAACAGAGAAATACCTTTAGCAAAAATGGCAAACAAGGCTCGTGTTAAACAATCAATTGACGATTATAAAGTACATATCACAAAAAAAACAATTTCGGGCAGTTTAATGTCAAGACAGGCTCACATGGAACTTTTAATGAATGCCGGAAAAAAACCAGGTTTAGGTGATACCATCTATTACGTTAATAACGGTGAAAAGAAATCACACGGTGATGTTCAGAAAAAAACAACAAAGATGACTAAAAAACAAATTGAGGATTATACAAAAATTCACGGGGGCGTACCACCTGAAATGTTATCAAAAAGTGAAGTTATCTTAAATTGTTATTTAATTGATGAAAAGGAAATAGAAAATAACCCTGACTTATTAGGTGATTATAACGTGGCGAGAGCGTTAGCAGCATTTAATAAAAGAATTGAACCCTTACTTGTTGTATATAACCCTGATATTAGAAAAGACATTTTAATTGAAAACCCAATATATCAACCAATCTTTACGAAGTCACAAACAGTATTAGGTCGTGGATATCCAATGAAAGAAAAGGATCAAGATAATTTAGATGAGGTCTTAACTTTATCTGATATGGAGATCGTATTTTGGCAAACAGTGGGTATTGATCCATACTATATGTATATTGACAATACTTTGGAACTTGTTGAGAAAAGTAGAGTTGATCACAATAGAAAACTAATGTTGGAGAATAAAGTTAAAAAGTCAGTTGATGTTGATGACCTTTATGAATTTGATGAAGATGGTGACTTAATGTCCTTAGTTTTTGACTAAGACCCCTTTAACCCATCACTAGAAAGGACATACCAGTTATTTCCAATATACTTAAATTCAACACAGGAACCTTTAGTTAGTTCAACCTCATTAAATTCTTCGTCTATGAGTGTATCGGATTTTACCAAAGTGTTTGTTAATGATTTTATAACTACGTGATCTGTGTTTGTGTGGTCTAAAGATATGACACAAAGATCAACACCTTTGGTAACAATAACATACTCACCATTAGTAGTATAGTTTTTATTGGTTACAATAGCTGAGTCAGAGGTCTCAATAATGTTACCGTTTATAATTCTTTTGGATGGGATCGATTTAAAAACTGCCATAAAAAATTATATTACAGTATACGGACTTGTAAATGGTCTATATTTTAACGCTTTATTCATATTTTCCGCCTGAGCCCCTTTGATCTCCCATTGTTTTTCGGGCCTCAACCTTTCAAGTCTTGTTTTAAGTTCTTCCCACAACATAGTTTTTTCATCTTTCGCTTCGGATTGTAAGGTTGTGTATTCTAATGTTAACTCACTATCTGGAGTCTTTAAATTACCACTATATTTTCCCCTAACTCTCGCTAAAGTTTCTTTACAATATGCGGTAAACCACCTTCTAACCCAAGTCTGCGCTGGTGAGTTTAATTCATCCCAACGAGTTTCATCAATAGGAACGTCAGATGGTAATCTAACAACATCTGGATTTTTCTTTAAACAGTCCTCCCTATCAAAAGTATCGTAATACCAATACCATACTCTGTTACCTTTATTTTTCATATTACCAAAATCAAACTTACCACCAGGAACATTCATTAAATGTATCGCCTTTTTACCTTCAGGTAATGCGGTAACCCTATATGTTAATTCTCCCGTTATAATTCTTCGTTTAATATTGATGTCTTGCATCCTCAATAATATATCAAAGGCTGGAGTTACAAAATAATTTCCCGATGTTCCCATTTGTGAAAAACCGGCACCACCACCTAATCCAACACCTCCCATACCTCCAAATCCACCCATAAATGGATCAAAATATGCTGCGTCCAATTCTGATCTTGAGAACCACAACAATTCGTTAAGTTCTCTACCTGCGGGTATTTCATAAATTTGTTGGTTAGGAATTAAATCTATATAATCTTTTTTCAAAACGTAATCACCACCAGCTTGTAATCCTACGATTTTAGAGTACGAATAGGTGTATTGTGTTTCCCAATCTAAACTTCTCGTCGTAAACGCTCTTGTTACGGATTGCTCATCTAAATTTAAACCATACAAAGACGACCACTGACTTTCAATCAACCAATCGTTTACGTGTTGGGAATAATCTTGAATTGATAACTCCAATAAAGAGTCCATCATTTCATCCTCTAGTTCAACACTCCTTAACGGAGCCCCCAAAAGATTTTTAATTCTTTTATAGAGTTTACCTCTATCTGGTTCTTGAATAATTGATGTGGTCATAAGATATATTTTTATATAAATATCTTATTATTTTGATTTGTTTCTTTCTATTTGAGTTACGTATAAATCATTTACGAACGACCAATTAACAACCTTCCAAAAGTTTTTAACGTATTTGTCTCTTTGGTTTTTATATTTTAGGTAATAAGCGTGTTCCCAAACATCTAAACCCAATATGGGATACCCCTGTATTTTTTCAGTATTCATCAGTGGGTTATCTTGATTTGGTGTGGTAACTATTTTTAAAGTGTTACTTTTTGTTAATATTAACCAAACCCAACCGGAACCAAAACGGGATTTTGCTTCCTCCTCAAACTTCTCTTTAAATTTATCCATAGAACCAAAAGTTTTTTCTATTTTACTTTTGATTGGGTCTTTTATTTCTTGTTTTGTTGGGGATAACATTTTCCAAAATAATGCGTGATTAAATGCCCCACCACCATTATTTTTAACTTTATCATTAAATTTAGATATTTTTTTAATGATTGACTCAATATCCAAATCAGGGCCTTTAACTTTTTCTAACTCTATATTTAATTTCTCAACATACCCCTTATAATGCTTTGTGTAGTGAGTTTTCATTGTTTCTGAATCTATAAACCCCTCTACAGAGTTATAATCGTAAGGTAATTTTTCAACACTTATACTTTTTATTTCTGAAATAATATTTTTATGTGAAATTAAATCTTCATTTAATTTAATCTCCAATTCATTGATCTTATTTTGAAATGGTTTGTAAACGGATTTTATTTTCTCTTTGTTTTTTTGTTCAAATTTTTTCATTAAGTCTTTTTGTTCTTTTGTGGTGTCTCCGTTATATTTAATATTTACTTCCATTATTTATAAATATCACCTACCATTAGAAATTATCTTTAACATTTCCTCTATTGACGATGCCTCATCTAATAATAGATCATCCCCCATAACTGTGGATATTATTTTTTTCTTTCTATTTAAGATGTCGTATATTTCACCCTCTATTGTGTTTTCAAAAAGGGGGTAGTAAACTGATGTTGAATTTTTTTGTCCAATTCTATGTGACCTATCTTCTGCTTGTGCGTGTTCTGCCGGTACAAACGACAAATCATTCATAATAACCGCTTCGGCCGATGTTAAAGTAATACCAACACCCGCAGCCTTTAAGTTCCCAACAAAAACTTTAATTTTATCATTCTCTTGAAAATCATCCACAGATTTTTGTCGATGAGGTTTTGAACAAGACCCATCTAAATAAACCGCACTTTTTCCAAAATGGTTATAAATAGCACGTAATGTGTCTGTAAAGTTTGTAAATATGATAACTTTTTTTCCTTGATCAATAATATTTTCAGCTAACTCAATAGTTGATTTAACTTTTTCTTCGGCAATAACTTTTCTAACTTTCATTAATTTACCAAATTGGATGGTTAATGATCCGGATTCGTTGGGGTTTTTGTCGTACCAATCATAGTATTCACCCATGAGTTCTTCATAGTCTTTAGACTTTAATCTTAAATAAACAGGTGTAATAATTTTATCGGGTAAATCTAAAACGTCTTCTTTTAGTCTCCTAAGAATGTGTGATTGCGTTCGTTCTCTTAGTTCATCTAAGTTTGATGCTCCCGTAACATTCCAAATTTTTCTATTACCCACAACGAATTGAAACCCGTTACAATATCTTTTTGCGTATGCCATCCAATTCGCGGCCACAGGACTTTCAACCAAACTCAAAAGATTAAAATAATTCATCGGTCGTGATGTCATTGGTGTGCCCGTTAGTAACCAAACCCTATCGACTTTATCGCAGATATCGTTTACAATTTTAGTTCTCTGAGCTTGGGGGTTAGATATCATATGCGCTTCGTCCATAATTACCAAATCAAATTTGGTGTTTAGGATGGTCGATTGATCTCTTTTTTTTACGTCGTGGAAGTTTTTTAATATGTCGTAATTTACTATCACAATGTCGTGATCCGTTGAAAACTTCTTCCCTTCAGCAATGTAAACGGATCTACTTGAATAGTTTTCAATTTCTCGTTGCCAATTAATTTTTAAAGATGCCGGGCAAACTATTAATATTTTTTTTACTTTTGTTTCAAGTGTGGCGATGATTGTACTGGTAGTCTTACCAAGACCCATATCGTCAGCCAAAATATATTTTTTGTTACCAACCAATTTCTCTATTGCTGGTTTTTGATGTACCATTGGTGGCCTTGAGTCGTATTTTGTATAATCGACAACAACATTTTTAACTTCATTGTCTTTAATGATAGCGGTTTTTGGTAGCCAAAAGTCGTGTACAGTGTCACTACTAAACACCTTACCCCATATATGGTATGATTTATCTTTCTCAACCAAAAGTTTCTCAACATAAATCTCTGTCGGTTCTTTGGTATACATTTTTTCTTCCATCATTTTTTTACCAAAATACGAATCGAGTTTGACCCATTTTTTTGCGACCTTTGGTGTACGACCGTGAAAATTTATAATGTACTCCGCTTGAGATCTGGTAGGTGTAAACGATTTACTATTTTGTTTTTTGTGTTTTAAATTTAGGATATAGTTATTTGATCCTTCATATTCGTCAAGTAATTGAAGTGACCTCGTTTCGGGTGTTCTTGAAATTAATTCTTCCATAATAATATAAATAAAAATAGTAAACAATAATAAATAATCAATCAATGTATTTATAGTTATGTCACAGAATAAGGTCCCAATTACAAGGTTAAATAAGTTTTTTTCTGAAGAAGATTTTTTTTTAGAAATATCCATGGGCATGGAATGGCAATTAGGTGATATGAATTTTACTGTCGTATTATACAGAGTTGACAAACAAAAAACAAATACCGACGATGTGTACGGAGAAGCATTAAGTAGCGGTATACAATTTTTAACACCGATAGAAATAAAAGGTTTGGTTAAGATAGACGCCCCTACAAACGCAGATCTTGGGGCGTCAAAACTTTCACAAATTGAGCCCGGTAATATGACCTTTAGTGTTTACCAAACGTATTTGGATCAATTAGCTATTGACGTTTCATTAGGTGATTATTTGGCATATTACGAAACAGAAGATCGAGTTAGATATTATACCGTAGTTAACGACGGTAGAGTTACTTCGGATAATAAACACACTTACGGTGGATATAAAAAATATTATAGAACAATAATCGCATCGCCAGTAACAAACGATGAATTTAACGGATTATAAAAATGGCATTACCAAAAAAAATTAAAAAACATTTACCATTAGTTCCTCAAAAGGTTGGGGTTGAAAGAAGGGAAGAGATGTTGGGTGACATCACAAATGACGGCACTTACTTACCGAAGGGGGTATTACATGCTGATATGGATCGAGGCATTTTAGATTTTGTTAAAAACGATATTAAATTGGTTGTTGACGGAAAATTGGTCCCCACTGTGGATAAAATCATAACAACACAAAGTTGGTCACAATTTACCGAGACTTGGGATTTTCAAGACTTAGATAAAAACGTATCATTACCTTTTATTATCACCGTTAGACAACCTGAAGTTAAATACGGCAAGTTTCAAGGAGGTGCGGCAAACATACCCGAAAGACTTAGATTTTTTTATTATACGGTTCCTACGTGGGACGGACAAAGAAAAGGTGCAGATGTATATACAATACCACAACCTGTTCCTGTAGATATTACTTACACTATTAAAATCTTTTGTAATAGGATGAGAGAGGTGAATGAGTTTAATAAAATCATGATGCAAAAATTCACATCAAAACAATCCTACACACAAATTAAAGGACATTATATGCCGATTACATTAGAGGACCCAACGGACGAATCGGTAAAGGACATTGAAAAAAGAAAGTATTATATACAAAGTTATAAGATAACATTAAAGGGACTATTAATTGACGAGGAAGAATTTCAAGTGTCACCAGCAATTAGTAGACAGGTAACATTATTTGAGTTTGAAACTAAGAAATCAAACCGTAGGGTAAAAATAGAACCTCCAAGACCTAATAGTTTTGATTTGGATTTATTATTTGTTTCAGGAGTAACCCAATTAAATGAGGTTTTTAGATATACGGTGGATCTAAACGTGACATCAACACAAAATGTTACATCATATTCAGTGTATATTAATAATAATTATTTAGGAGACGATCTACCTGTAATACAAATAACCGATGGTGACACCTTAAAGGTGACTGTGGTTAAAATTGATAATAACACTTCGTCAACCATAAAGACCAATTCAGTGATTGTTTAATCACTCTCCATATATGTCTTTTTCTTTTGTGCATGTTTTTATAATTAATTTCTCCAAAAACTTATAAAGTTTTAATCCGTTATCTTCACAATATTTTTTTAAGATGGTATGAGATTCTTCTGAAATCTTTATATTTTTAATTTTTTTCATATTAATAAATATTTTTATAGGTAGAAAAAAGGTAGAATTTTTTCATACTTACCTATATTTATTATTTTTTTGGTCAGTTTTTTGCTGTTTTTAAATGTATTTATATAAAAAAATAAATCTTTAATTAAATAGAAAAAATGGCATCTACTACTAAAGTATTCGTTTCTCCGGGGGTATACACCTCAGAAAGGGACTTAACTTTTGTTGCACAAAGTGTTGGTGTAACTACTTTAGGTTTAGCTGGTGAGACCCTACAAGGTCCCGCCTTTGAACCTATTTTTATTACAAATTTTGATGAGTTCCAAGTATATTTTGGAGGAACAAGTCCTGAAAAATTTGTAAACACACAAATCCCTAAATATGAAACCGCGTATATCGCCAAATCATACTTACAACAATCAAATCAATTATTCGTTACGAGAATACTTGGATTATCAGGTTATGATGCTGGTCCTTCTTGGTCTATAGTAACTATCGGTAATTTAGATTCAAGTACACTTGCGATTACTGGTACTACACCATCATCAGTTTCATACGTATTCTTTACGGGAACAACAGGATCGAGTGCTAACATCACAATCACTTCACCATCGGCGTTATTATCTTCTGATTTTTACAGTACATATACAACGGCAAATGGATCAACCTCTACATTAAATTCTGATTTTCAATCTTATATTTCGTCAGAGGTTAATCGTTATTCTACGGCATCCGCTTTAACAGGTAGAACCGCATATTTTTGGGGGTCGGTTGATACTCCGACGTACAGTGCAGTGACTGGTGACTCAATAACATCTGGTGGTGCAACGGCATACACAGAAACGTTTGGAGTTGAGGATGTGATATTTGCAAACAACGACTTATCATCATACAAAAACGATCCTTGGTATTATTCATTGTTTGATTACAACAAATCTGGAACTTATAGTAACTATAATGGTTATGGTTTTGGTTCGGTATTAAAAACAATATCAAGTATAGGTGGGGGGGTTTATTCTGGATCTATGGCCGTTTACCTTACAAATTATTCAGGATCGACTTATTCAGAATATGATAATATGGTCGTATCAACATTAAGATCAAGAGGTATTACATCGTACTCAAGTTCTCAACACGGACCTAATTTCCAAGTTAGTGCAACAACAGGGGTTAATATTATTACAACAGGAACGTATTCTGGTGTATCAACTAATCCGTTTGAAACTTTTGTTATTTCAGGTATCACAAATGATGGGGACACATTTAGTTTTGAAACGTCATTGGCGTCGACAGACTCTCAATACATTTCTAAAGTTTTTGGTAGATCTAATTTTGGTAAAGATAGAAATGAGGTTCCTTTATTTATTGAAGAGACATATGCAAGTCTATTAACTACGGGGTATAATAACGGTAAAATTAGAGGTATCTATGGTGCGTTGGTTGATCTTCCTGGTGTAACTGATGACTCAGTAATCCAAGACTATTACGATTCTTTAGGGTTCTATTTAGAACAATACCAAACTCCTGAAACTCCATATATGGTTTCGGAATTAAGAGGTAATAAAGTTTATAAGTTATTTAAATTTAAATTAATCTCCGATGGTAACGCAGCAAATAGACTTGTTAAAATGTCTATTGGGAATATCTCATTCTCTAATGGTACTTTTGATGTATTCATTAGAGATTTCTACGATAATGATCAAAATGTAAGAGTTGTTGAAAGTTTCACTAACTGTTCTATGGATCCAAATCAAACTAACTATGTAGCTAACAAAATAGGTACATCTAACGGTGAATATGAAGTAAAATCTAAATTTGTAATGTTAGAGATGAGTTCAGAAGCACCATCAGACGCATTACCTTGTGGTTTTGAGGGTTACACCTCAAGAGAGTACGCACAATCAACACCACCATTTGTAGTATATAAAACAAAATATTTACAAGCGGGTGACGTTATTTATAACCCACCATTTGGATCATCATCAGGTGGAGATAATCCAGTAATATCAAACGGTGAGAACCCAAGAAAGGCGTATTTAGGTATATCGAATATTACCGGTATTGATTACGATTTTTACGAATATAAAGGAAAACAAATACCTGCAAACTTGGCTACTGATACTGTCGGTACTACTTGGGCGTACACAACAAAGGGATTCCATATGGATAGTGGGTCAACGGTTGTAACCAAACTTAACGTATTAACATCAGCAACAACGGCAGCATTTGAAGTTGGTACAGGATCATTTAGTTCTGAACCGACTGACAGTGATAACCCATATTACAGATTAAATACTCGTAAATTCACAGTATTAGCATATGGTGGTTTTGACGGTTGGGACATTTATCGTGAAAACAGAACTAATGGAGATACGTTTGCATTAGGTCAATCAGGATTTAAATTCGGAGCGGCATCATCAGTATCTTACCCAACAGCATCAGGATGGGGAGCGTTTAAACAAATTTCAGGACCAAACCAAGAGACTTGGGCGAATACTGACTATTACGCATACAAATGGGGACAATCAACATTTGCAAACCCCGAATCAGTAAACATTAATATATTTACAACACCGGGTATTGATTATGTTAATAATTCTAACTTAGTTGAGGATGCTATTGATATGGTAGAGTCAGACAGAGCAGACTCAATATATATCTGTACAACACCTGACTTTAACTTATTCTTACCATCTTACAATGATATTGAGGAAGGTCTTATTTATCCTCAAGAGGTTGTGGATAATTTAGAGAGTACAGGTATTGATTCTAACTATACTGCTACTTACTACCCTTGGGTATTAACAAGAGACAGTGTAAACAATACACAAATTTATATTCCAGCAACTGCAGAGGTAACTAAAAACTTGGCGTTAACTGATAACATCGCATTCCCTTGGTTCGCGTCTGCGGGTTACACAAGAGGGCTTGTAAATGCTATTAGAGCACGTAAAAAATTAACACAAGAAGATAGAGACACACTTTATAAAGGTAGAATTAATCCAATCGCAACTTTCTCTGATGTTGGTACTGTGATTTGGGGTAATAAAACATTACAAGTTAGAGAGTCGGCACTTGACAGAATCAATGTAAGACGTTTATTACTACAAGCACGTAAGTTAATTTCAGCGGTAGCGGTTAGATTATTGTTTGAACAAAACGACGATAAAGTAAGACAACAATTCTTAGATTCAGTTAACCCAATCTTAGATTCAATAAGAAGAGATCGTGGTTTAATTGATTTCCGTGTGACGGTATCAAACACTCCTGAAGATTTAGATTCAAACACTTTAACAGGTAAGATTTTCTTAAAACCTACAAGAGCGTTAGAGTATATTGATATTGAGTTTGTTATCACACCTACTGGAGCATCTTTTGATGACGTATAAATAAAAAATAAAATTAATGGGGAGTAGAAATATTCCCCATTTATATATTTATAAAATAAAGGCAATGAAAATAGAAAAAAAAATAATTAAAGAGTCGGTTGGTAACGACCTTAAAGGGTATAAAACATATTCTAACAAAAAACAAAACATTGTTATAACTGAAAGTCAATTGGAGAAAATTTTAGAGAAACTACAAAATAATGGATATTAAAAGACACGTATATAATTTTGTAAGAAAACGTAATTTATTTGAGGGGTTTGATGAACAAGGGAATCCGGATACAAAATATTATGCGTTTGATTGGGACGACAATATTGTTTTTATGCCGACACAAATACTTGTGATGACCGAAAATGAACAAGAGGTTGGAATGTCCACAGAAGATTTTGCCGAACACAGACATCAAATTGGTGTCGAACCTTTTAATTATAAAGGAACTACAATTGTTGGATATGCTCCTGACCCATATAGAAATTTTGGAACCAAAGGAGATAAAAGATTTATTATAGATGCGATGGTAGCGTCACCTGGTCCTTCTTGGAACGATTTTATTGAGTGTGTTAATGGTGGATCTATATTTGCGATTATAACTGCAAGGGGACATAACCCTGAAACTTTAAAAGAGGCGACATATAATTACATTATATCAAATCACAATGGGTTAAATAAAAACACGTTGGTTGAAAACTTAAAAAAATACAGTCACTTTAGTGAGGAGGAACAATTAGATGAATCGTTTGAATTAAACTTTACAGATAAAGACCTCATCAATGAATATTTAGATAGGTGTAGATTTGAACCGGTTTCTTTTGGAGAAGGGAACGCTTCCAGCCCTGAAGAAGGTAAGATAAAAGCAATGAGAAGTTTTATTAGTTATTGTAAAGAAATGGCCCAAGTTATTGGTAAAAATGCTTTCTTTAAGAATGATGTGAATAACCAAGAAATTATACCAACAATCGGATTTTCAGATGATGACCCAAGAAATATAGATAAGATGAAAGAATTTTTAGATAGTGAATATGAAAAAAGTCCAGTAAAAACATATTTAACTAAAGGAAATATTAAAAAAGAACTATAATAACTGGATATATTATAAGAATATTTTATTTGTATACGAAAGTAAATAGAAAAAAATAAACAAGACAATATTTATATAATAAATAAAACAAATTAAAAAATAAGACATGGCTGATTTACTAATGAAAATGCCTTTTCAGTATGAACCTAAAAGAACCAATAGGTTTATAATTACTTTCCCATCTAGTTTGGGGATCAACTCTTGGTACGTTGAAAGTGCGTCAAGACCACAAATAGATATCGCAAAAAAAGAGATTAAATTTTTAAACACTGAAACGTATGTCTCAAGTTCATTTAAGTGGAATGAGATAAGCGTTAAGTTACGTGACCCAATCGGACCTTCAGCTGCTCAGGCGGTTATGGAATGGGTTCGTTTACATGCAGAATCGGTAACAGGACGTATGGGTTATGCTGCAGGGTATAAAAAAGACGTTGATTTAGAAATGTTAGACCCAACGGGAGTTGCGGTTGAGAAATGGATCCTTCAAGGATGTATTATTACTAAAGCAAACTTTGGTTCTG
>Ga0208974_1000305_pt1 | contig 21431 bp, 32 predicted proteins | sample GreLakmeER15MSRF_FD_187699 | JGI IMG/M metagenome (GOLD analysis project Ga0208974, IMG submission 187699) | Freshwater lentic microbial communities from great Laurentian Lakes, MI, USA - Great Lakes metaG ER15MSRF (SPAdes) | ecosystem: Environmental > Aquatic > Freshwater > Lake | place: Great... | reverse complement strand
TCACATTAAGAATGAATGGATTTCACAAAGAAGCAGATAAGATTCAATCTATATTCGATAACAAAGGATATATGAAAAATGAATCTTTATCACTTAAAAAAATAATTAAAAAATGAAATTAAAATCTTTAATAACTGAAGCATCTGAAGTAGAATTGGGAGAAATACCTATTACTAAGGCAAAGCAAGTATTGGCTTTTGAAAAAATATTAGGTGGTAAGCATGGTGAGATATTCGATGGTATTCATGGGTATATAGTTTATATCAAAGTTCCAAATGGACGTGAGAGAATAGAGAGCGCTGATTTGAAAAAATTATTATCTCTTCAAATTCGTTGGATTGAAATAGATGGTCAGGAAATTATTTTAGGATTTTAATTAAAATGATGAGATTAAAAGATATACTTAAGACTAAAATAGTAGAATCTAACGTAAAAGTTGGAAATATATATGTAGTGCATGGGTATCCTCTTTTAAAAGGTTTGTTTCCTGAAAAATATTATAAAGTTGATTCTATTAATGGAGATAATGTTACATTGAAGCAAGTTAATAGACAAGGGGATGAAACAAACTTTACACAAAGTCCAACTACTCATAAATTAACATCAATTGAAGCATCTATTCAAAGTATCGGTAGAGGAGATTTGACTGGACTGGAATTATATCAAACTGAAATAAAAGAAACTAAAATGATAAAATTAAGAGATATATTAAACGAAGCAAAGTTTCAGGTTTATCATAATTCATATACATCTGCAATTGAAACCGCTAGAGAGTGGGCTGAAAAGCAAGGATTTGAAATTGATAATGATGATGCATTTACAAAAATAGGAGTTGGGCCAAAAAAACCATCTGAAGGTAAAACCAATAGGTTTTCTATTAGATTAACAAAAGATGGTAAAGAACAAAGAAAACAATTACACATACAAGTATATGGTATGGGTAATGGTAAATATGAATTAAATTGCTATATTGGATAAAATTATAGAGTGAAAAGGTTATATTCATTTGGTTGCTCATTTACTTCGTTAGATTGGAAAAATTGGTGTGTAACACAATACAACTATCCTCAAAATAGATTATACACCGAATTATTAGCAGAAGAGTTAGGATTGGAATTAATTGACTCTTCATATTCAGCTAGAGGAAATAACTCAATATTATTAGATTTTGCATCAACATCATTTGAAGATGATTCAGTTATTATATTACAATTAACTGGGTTCAATCGTTATGAATTTTTAAATTTTGATTCATCGATACAACGAAATCAAACTTGGTGTTTCGATGATTATTTAAAGGGGCCTATTACTACTGCATCAATAAAATTTGGTGAAGGTGGTGATGGGTTTTTTAATTTAGATGATACTCAAACTTACTTTGATTTTGTAACTAAATTTGAACCTCTTTTTTTAATAAATGATTTGTATAATGCAAACAAATTAATTCAAAAGAAAGAAAAAGAAAATAAAAGTTGTAAATTTTTATTATTAACAATTGAAAACATATTCAACCCAATATTTAATGTAGATAATGATTTTTTTATTAAAAGAAAAGACCTAATTGATAGGATAAATTACAATGGGTTTTATGAAGATAATAGAGAATACATTTGGAAAAATTGGGCTGAAAAAAATAATATAAATAACCAACAAATGTTAAATGATTACCATTTGACGGAAGAGGGGAATAAAAAGGTTTTTGATAAATTAATAGGTTATGTTAATTCACATTAATAAATGTTTTTAACAAATGGCAAAAAGTAAAGGTTCATCAGGTGTTTCACAAAAGATTTCTTTCGGAAAGAAGATAAGCGGAAAAGCAAAAAAAGGTTATGGCCCAAAAGAACAAAAACCAAAAAAATATCGCGGTCAAGGGCGATAAGGAGGAATAAAAATGTTTATACCTAATCATATACACTTATTAGTAAAAGGATATTTAAAATCCCCTCCTAAAAATGAAAAAATATTAAATATATTTTTTACTGAATTAGTAAGAAGTGTTGGAATGAAAGTAGTAGCTGGCCCGACATCGGTGTATGTATCGGAGCCAGGAAATGAAGGAATGACCGGAACCGTAACATTGGCAACATCACACGCTTCTATTCATGTATGGGATTCAGAAAAACCTGCAATGTTTCAATTCGACCTTTATAGTTGTTCAACTTTTACAGTTAAGCAAGTTCTTAAGGAAATTGATGAATGGTTTGGGTTGGAATCAGCATACTATCAGTTTATAGATAGAAATGGAAAAAAGTTCAAAGAAATAGAGAATGGAGTTTGGAAGAAAAAATAAAGGGGGCGGGGGGTTACTCTCTCCCCTTTTCCTTTGTCCTCCGGAGGTTAAAATTTTTTGATAGTATTTCACTCTTTCTCAACTATTTTCACACTTTTTTACATCCACCACATATATATAATTAAACAATTAAGATAAATATGGGTGAAAATGAAAACGAAGAAAGTAAACCCGTAGAAAAGGTTTACATATTTAATCGAAATTACAAAGAGTATTACGATAAAAAAGCAAAAGAGGAATACGAAAAGAATTGGAGACCTCCGGCTCAAGGTGGAGTTCTTCGTAGAGGTAAATTATCCCGCCCACTCCTACAATCCGAAATAGAAGATATGCAAAAGCAGGCTCAATCCGCAAAACATTGTGCCCGTCTTTTAGGTGTATCATATCCAACATACAAAAAGTATGCGAAGATGTATGGGGTATTTGAGAATTGTAAAAACGAAGCGGGAGTAGGAATCAAAAAATTAAATAAGGGTAGAAAGAGTTGGGCGTTAGAAAACATCTTAGAGGGTAACAACCCATCATATCCTAATTGGAAATTAAAGAAAAGGTTATTAGAAACGGGATATATGCCTCAAGTATGTGCCAATTGTGGATACGATGAACCCCGCGTAACCGATAACAAAGTTCCACTTCTTTTGGATTATATGGATGGAAATCGTAAAAACCACAAATGGGATAATCTCCGAATGTTGTGTTATAATTGTTGGTTTCAAATCAATGGAGACCTATTTGGAAAGGCAATGAGAAATGTGAAGAAGGATGCGTGGGATTATCAATACATACACAAATAATATGAGTTATAGAGGATACGAAAAATTTTATGTGAATGGGTGTTCACATTCACAGGGTGGAGGATTAGAAGGGCCTGAATTAAAGGAGGATTCGGTATTTCATTTATATAAGGAGAAATATGGTATTAAAAAATGGGGTGATAGAAATGAGTTAAATTTTGGAGCCCGTTTATCTAAATCTATTGGGATACCTTTTGTAAATGAGGCTGAGAGTGGAGGAGGGGTAGAGAGAGTTGTTAGAATGGCGTATGAATGGATTTGGGATAATTGGGAAATTAAGGATAGGATATTCCTCATATTAGAGAATCCAGACCCATCTAGATTTGAAGTGTATTACCGACCTTTGAATCAATATTTTATAGTTAATTCAAATTTGGATGCCGAGATAGATAAAGCTGAGTTTGTATCTGCTACCCGTAGATATTATGGGGAGAGTGAGCAAAATAATGAAGATAAAAGATTAGAGCCGGTTTTTATGAAGTGGTTTTCAAATCATGCAAATGTAAAGGAAAATTGGAAAAGAGTAGAAAGGGATTTTGTAGGTTTGTATTCTTTTTGTAAAATGAATGGAATTAAAATATTTCCTATGACGGGAAATAGTGTAACATTTAGGGATTGTTTTGATAAAGATGATATCGTAAAATTTGGAAATGATGAAAAAAATTATGATATTTGTAGTTGGGCGTTTAATAATGGTAAAACAATAAAAGATGAGTTGGATGGAAAATCATCAGATGGGCATCCAGGATACTTCGGGCATATCCAATATGCGGAGTTATTAAAGGAATTTTTAGATAAAAAATTATAGAATATGAAAAAATTAATGGACAAGATTCGTAAAGTGTTTGGCATCAAAACCAAAGAAGAAAAGGAAATGGAAAAGAGAAGAGCGGAATTAGAAGCGGAGTTTCAAAAAAAATTAGAAGAATTAAGAAAAAGAGACCCATTCATTTATCATAACCGATAATATGGTAAAAACCGCAATTGCGACGTTAGTTAGACGTAACGATATTATTAATAAATGGGAAAATAATTTTATTATTTTAAGAAATAAATCAATAAAAAAGTATTTAGAAAATACAAATGTTGATTTAATTATTTTTCACGAAAAAGATTTCTCAGAAGAGTATAAGAAATTTATTGGAGAAAGCTGTACAGATGATTTAGGTGATAAAATTAAATTTATAGAAGTTCCCAATTTCAAACTAACTGATGAGGAATTTAAAATTATTAAAACAAAAGCAGATGATCCGCGTGTAATAACAACTGGGTATGCTTCGATGTGTAAATTTTGGGCGTACGGTTTTTTAGAATACACTAAAGATTATGATAAGCTGATAAGAATAGATGATGATTGTATAGTTTTGAGTAATATAGATATTATATTCGAAAATTTAAAAAATAAGTTTCTAGTCTTTCCTTATATGTCAGGAGAGGATTGTAGAAAAAATCAAATGGAGTATATAAATAAATTTTTCTTAGAACTACATCCTATTAAAAATTTTAAGCCAATTATTGATAAAAGAATAGAAGTTCCTTATACCAATTTTTGTGGGTTTAATTTACAAAAAATTCGTAAAAATAAACATTTTTTTTATTTTTTTAAGTGGTTAGAAGAAAACAATTTAATTTATTTGCATACATGGCAAGATGCTGCATTATGGGGTATTTTAATGAAACATCTATTAGATGAAAATGATTGGATGGAAATGAATAGTGCAAAATATATTCACCTATCACATCTTTCTTTTGTAAATTAATTTGGAAATTTGGAAAATGATTCGTATATTTGATGAAACAATTTAAAAACAAAAATTTATGGCAAAGTATTTTGAAGTTACAGTGACCGTTCAACATGAAGTAGATGGTGGTAAAGGCGGTACAAAAATTAAGAAAGTAAGAGAAAACTATTTGGTAGATGCTATGACAGTTACCGAAGCGGAAGCTAGAGTTGTAAAACAATTCGAAGATTCAGGAGTTCAATTAGAGTATGAAGTAACTGGAGCAAGAGAATCGAAAATTATTCAAGTAATTGACTAATGAATACTGAAATTAAAGAAGAATATACAACTATTCTAAAAAGAGTTCCACCAGGAGATAGATGGACTTTTGTGGATTCACCTAATAACATATACCCATCTCTAACCGATGGATTGGAGGCGTGGTTTCAATCAAACGGTGATACTCAATTCTTTATGGATGCGAGAAAGGGGATTGTTCAAATCATTAAAAGAGAAGAAGTAGAGAAACCAATTACTAAGTATTCTTTATATGGAGAAGACTAAAACATTAGTTATTTGTAGTGGTTATTTTAATCCATTACATAAAGGTCATATAGAATATCTGAGAAGAAGTAAGGAGTTGGGTGATTTCCTTTACGTCATCGTTAATAATGATTACCAGAGGGAATTAAAAGGAAGTAGATATTTTATGGAAGCGGAAGAGAGGAAATTGGTAGTGGAATCCCTTAAGTTTGTTGATAAAGCAATGGTTGCAATTGATGAGGAGAAAACCGTCAATCGCAGTATTAAGTGGATTATGATGAGTTTGGGAAATCAATTCAATCGTTATATATTTGCTAATGGAGGAGACCAAAATAAAAACACCGTAGGTGAAACCGAATTGTGTATGGAATTGGGAATCGAATTAGCCGATGGATTGGGGGATAAAATACAATCCTCTTCCAAACTTATAAAAGAATCAGATGAGTTTCATAATAGGAAATAAGTGTGTAGATTGTTTAGATACAAGTTGTGTAAGTGTTTGTCCAATTGATTGTATTCATGGGCCAATTTATACCGATAGAATGGGGTGGGAGGTATCCCAAATGAGTGATGATGAGAAAAAAGGAAAACAACTTTATATCAACCCCGCTGAGTGTATTAATTGTGGAGCGTGTGTACCTGAATGTCCAGTAGATGCTATTTATTCAGATGAAAAGGAAGCGATGGAATTGGGAGATGAAATATCAGTTCATAAAAATTACGAGTTTTTTGGGCAAATTTATACAAAAAAATAATATATTTATATTTACATTTATAACTTAAACAAACAATTATGGCAACAATTATCGTTATTTTAGTTTTGGCAGCAGTAATAGCCGGAACAGTTATCTATCTTCAAAAATCTGGTAAAATCGCTGATAAAGATGGTGATTTAATTCCTGATGTAATCGAAGAAAAGGTTGAAGAAGTAAAAGAAGTGGCTAAAGAAGTTAAAGCTAGAGCAAAAAAGGTAGCATCTGAGGTAAAAGATGTAACCGATGCAGTTAAAAAAGTAGCTAAGCAATCCAAAGATGTAGTAAAAGCTGCAAAAGGAACAATTGGAGCGCGTAGAGGTAGAAAGCCTGCTCAAAAATAGTAGTTAGATATAACATATGATTATAACACCTATATTAGAACAATATAAGGATACCAAATCTTTATATCAGGAATATAGTTCTAATATTCCATTTCCTAATATAGAAATTCCAAATTTCTTAGATAGCGAAATGGTAATCTCAATGAAAAACGAGATTACCGATTCATATCGAATTCACAATAATCTATTAAAAAATTTTACTAGAAATGGTTCACACATGGTGGAATTATGTGAAGCAGGTGAAATTTGCCCAATTGCACATCAATTAATTGGAGATTTACATTCTAAATATTTTTTGGATTGGCTAGAAAGAGTAACGGGTATAGAAGGTTTAATTCCAGACCCTTGGTTAATAGGGGCATCCTATATGAGATGTTATAGAGGAGACTCTTTACAAGTCCATTCTGATTTCAATTGGAATGAAAAATTAAAATTACATAGAAAATTATCATTGGTAATTTATTTAAATCCGGAGTGGGAAAAAAATTGGAATGGTGATATTCAACTGTGGGATAAGGATAGAAAAGAATGTATGAAAAGATATTACCCTATGAATGGTAATATGGTATTGTGGGAATATTCTAAATATGCTTTTCATGGACACCCACATCCTTTAAATTGTCCAGAACATATTACGAGAGATGGAATTAGATTATTTTATTATATATCGGATGCTGAACACAAATCAGATGATCCTCCACATCGTTCACTTTATTGGTTCGATGAAAAAACTAAAGAACCTTTTGATAAAAGAGAAGTTTGGTGATATTTATTTTTAGATGAAGAAATTTATCAGAGTCAAACACAGCAAAAAAATATTTGGGGTATGTGAGGGCTCAGTTAGGTATTCGTTATACTTTTGGTAGATAAATTAACCAAATATTAAATAAATTAAGGAGGATGAAAATCCTCCTTTTTTTATTAAAAAAGTTGATATTTATATAAAAGATAAAAAAATCTTAGTTCGTTTTGTTAAATAGGTTATAATTAAGGTTTTTAATAAACTTATAATTTATGAGACAAAAAGTTCTAACAATTGCAAATAATTTTACTGACAAATTATTGTCAATATTCATAATACTCACATTTGTATGGGTATTAGTTGCACTATCATTTCAATTAAGTTTTATATATTTGAATTTCAGCGGAAAAACTGAAACAATAGGGAAGATTACATCGTTTTTTAACCATACATTTGATGGTAGATTCAAAAATTCACCTGAAAATATTATGTACAATGCCGAAGACCACATTTGGGTTGAATCGGTAACCAATATGGTAAAAATTGGTAAATTAGCGGGTAATAGAAATTTAGAATTTGGAGTTAAAAATATATTAGAAGAATATTTGCAAGAAGCTGGATACGATTTAGCTTCAGATGCAGAATATAAATTAAAAGTTAATATTGTTTATTTAGATGTTTTGACAACTAAAACAAATATCTCAGTTTTCCATAAAGGAGAAGAAGAGGTAGTTGTTAGGTTACAAGGAATTCTTTATAAGCAAGGAAAGAAAGTAAAAGAAGTTGTTGTTGAAGAAAGCTCCTCTGAGATTTCAATGTCTACTCTTATAGTAGATGAAGGAGGCAAGTTTAATCAAACATCCTTAAGTAACGCTTTAAAGAAAGGTTGTGAAAAGGTTGTGATTAAACTTATGCCACCAAAATAAAATGAAAAAAACATTAGGTATTTTTTTAGGGATGTTTTTGATATCCCTTTCATCATTTGCACAACTTACGGTAAACCAAACTATAACCCCAACAACAAACTTGAAGGTGGGGGATACTTTGACTGTAAAATATGCTGTTACGAGAGAAACTACAACACCTCGTTATTTTTGGTTAAGATATTCCTTTAATAACAAAGCGTTAGTGTTAGTTCCAAATAGTACCGTATTCTTACAAGGTGCTTCGACACAAACATTCTACACAGGTTGGAATAACTATAAGTTTACTCCAGCTGCGAATGTTGCTGATACTCAATTATACACTCAGTATCAAACTACACCTTGGGGATATGCTACAAACAATGATTGGAATGTTGGTCAATTGACTGTTCAAAGAACCGATGCATCTATAAATGGGGATATAGCAACTCAAAAATTTGTATTAAAAGACCAAAACACTTATAACGATATTCATAAGTTAGATTTAGCATATTCAATTAATGCTGATGGAGCTTATATTTCACCAATCACTAGAAGTTCTACAAACATATCCTTAACGGGTATAACAGGTAACACATCTCAATTCAAAGTAAAAGTTCTATTTCCACAAGGATATACAATTACCGATCATAATGTTCAGTTAATGAAATTGAAAACAGATGGTAGTGGTGATATTGATTGGTCACAGCAACCTATTGCTCAATTACCATTGGATGCAAGTGGTGAAGCTCTTTTTACAACACAAGTAAAAGTTGGCGATTCAGTTGGTGTATTTGTATCACCTGCTTCACAAAAGACTTGGATGAACAATGTAATTACAGTTTCAGATGCATATAAAGCATTCTTAGGGCATTCTCAAACTGATATTAGTGGTAATGCTAATTTCTTCACATATCCTAATTTGGAAAAGAAAGTTGGTAATATAACTAAGAATGATGCAGTATTTAACGAATCAGATTCATACTATTCATTTGCTTATGTAATGGGGCAAGATGTATCTACAAACGCATTTATACCAACATCGACAGCAACTTCGTGGAGATGGTTTAGTGGTTTACTAAATCAGAATTGGTTAGATGGTGTTGTAAAAAATAAAGTAATAATAGATTCACCTGTAAAAGAAGTACACGCAGTATTCGCATGGGGCGGTGACTTAAACTGGTCACATTCATCTGACCCGGCGGTAATTGCGAGTAGAATAGCTAGTGGAATATATACTAACGCAGTAAACAAAGGCGATGCATTGATAATAAAGAATATGTCGACATCTGCTAATATATCAATGGCTTATAAAACTGAAGCAGTTGAAACCGCTAAGCTAAGCGTAACATCTACGTTAGAAAATGGTAAAGTTGTATTAAGTACCAATCTAACAAAAGAAGGATTAGCAGGATTGGAAGTTGTTATGAACTACGATGAATCTAAATTAACTTTGGATAATGTGATATTTGATAGTGGTTCTACAATCACAAACTTTTCTACACATAAAGATGGTAGATTGACATTTGGTTCTATTGATCAAATAAAAACCGCAAGAATTAAAACGGGAACTCCTTATAAGTTAATATTCACTCCTAAAGTTCAATTAACAAATACTGCAGGATTATTCTACTTTGTACTTTCAGATGCAGTAGATGCAAAGGGAAACAAAATCGACTTAATAGTTGAATAATATGAAAAATCTATTAGTTACATTATTATTTTTATTAACATCATTTTTAGGGTTCGGTCAGAGTGTATCTGCTCCGGACTCTAAATCATTTTTACCATCTACAACTGGGCAAGATGCAAGTGGTTTCTCACTAAATGGATTCAGCTCGACCGCAACTCTATTAGCATCAATCAGTTTAGTAAACCCACCATCGGGCACAACCTTTTATCTTAACACAACAACGGGCTTAACCGCAGCAAGTGGATTTACTTTGGCTGGTAATAAAACTCGTTTAGTTGTAACTGGAACGATGGCTAGTATCAATACTGCATTAACATCATTAAAAGTAAATACGGGTTCAATAAAAGGTAATGTGGTGTTATCAGTAGCAGCAACTGTAAACCCAACGGGATATTTTTACAATGGAACTAATGGACACTTTTATAGACCAATATCAACGGGAAATACATATACGGGTGCAAGAACAGCTGCAGCAGCTACAACTTTTAAAGGGCAAACAGGATATTTAGTAACAATTACTTCTGCAGATGAGGATGCTTTCATTTACAATAATGTTCCTCAAAACCAAATATGGTTCGCATTAACTGATGAAGTAACGGAAGGTAGATGGGTAATTGATGCGGGGCCTGAAAAGGGAACTGTAATCAAAACTTCAAACGGACAAACTGCCGGAAATATAGTTGGACAATACAATAACTGGGCAGGTGGTGAACCAAACAATAGTGGTAATGAAGATTATGCAGTAACTAAATGGAACGGAACTCAATGGAATGATTTACCAAATGGATTTAGTTGTCCTTATGTAATTGAATACGGAACTTGGACTAACCCTGATGATGCTACATTTACCGAATTCTACACTAATTCAGTAACACACTCAAATGGAGAAGTTTTAACTGCAAGATTCAATATTGATTTTGGTAGTAATGTAGATGAAACTAAATTTTCAGCAAAAGCAAACACTTATGTAAATAATGTATGGGGTACAACAACTAACACATCGAGAGCAATAAGTGGATTAGGTAAAGTAGATATTACAAATGATTTAGATACTGTAAAAATATCAAATGGTGGCACTAAAGCATCTACAACTGCCGGACAAGTGGAATGGTGTGTAATATATGAATACGATTCATACAATCAAAGATATAGAATTGGAATTGATAGTAGAGAAGTAACAGGTATTTTATCAGACCCATCCACGATTAGTAGTTTACAATTATTTGATTTATGGAATGGGCCTGTAACATATAGTAGTTATGACCCAAATGGTTGGACTGAAGTTTATGTTTACACATCTACTCAATTTAATTTCACAGGTTCATCTTTTGCATCAAATATAAGAGCAGCAAATGGATTTTATGGATTGCAGGCAGAATTTACATTCTCACCAATTCAAAGTTACAAACAACATGGGATAGATCTATCATATACCAACCAAACTGATTTAAACACTTTATATAATAGTATTGTAACAGTATCGGATGTGTTTATTGCATTTAAAGAATTATCAAATGGTGGGATATTTGGAAATGAAAGTGGTAATGAGTTTACATCTGGTATCCAGTATATGAACGCAGATGTGGATGGTAATGGTTCATTTAATGAAGCTGATACCTACAAATTATTACAATATTTAACAGGTGTTGCGCCACTTACTGAATATTCAACTTTAACATATTTGATGAAACTATATAGTAAATCGGAATACGATGGGGTAACAAAATCAAATTGGAGTACGCAGTTTAATTCAACGAGAAGTTTATACCCATTTACTTTGAATACGGGAACACTTAATAACACTTATAATGTTAGTGCAACTTGGATAGGAGATGTAAACTTATCTCATTCTGCACAACAAACTGTAAATGGAATAAGTGCAAATAGTGTTAGGGCTATGAGTTTAAGTACTAATTCAGTTTCTAACCAAATTAACGCATCGATTTTAAGTGAAGTTATAAATGGTAAAGTAGTGGTTAATATATCAGTAGATCCATTACAACAGGAATTAGTAGGAACACAATTTCAATTAAATTATGATAATACCAAATTAAAATTTGAGAAAGTAGATTTTATAACAAAAGGAAACCCTACCAATTATGGAACTAATAGAGGTTCATATATAAGTTTAGGTTCTTTGATTACAAACGATGGTTTTGTTTTAGATAATACTACTGAATATAGAATTATATTTACTCCAATAAATCCTTTGACTGATATATTAGGATTAACTTCCATATCAACAACTGATGCAGTTAATAGAGCTGGAAACCAATTAAAAATTAAATTAAACTAAAAAATATGGATATATCATTTGATTATAATGAAAAAAAGAATTTTATCTCTCACACAGGTAAATATAAAATTGTAAATGTTAAGTGTTTTAATCAAGTTCCTGGTAACTGGTATAATGGTTTCCGATATACGGAAGAAGAAGTAGATATGGAAGTGGCTTATCTAATAGATGATAATGAGACTGAAAAATGGATACTTGACGAAAAATATAGAAAAAGAAAAGACGACCTTATGAGGTGGAGCATCGAATCAGTTTTTTACAGAGAATTCAAAAGTAAAATATTAGATTTATTATATAAATGAAAAAACTATTATTAATATTATTATTATTTCCACTATGTGTGTTCTCACAAGATGCAAAGAATAGAGAAATGCAAATGCAAGTAAATAACTTACAACCACCTCCACCTCCAGGTCAAAGGGGTTCGGTTATTAAACCAAATGCATTCTTAACATCATCTGATTTTGTATTCCTACAAAAACCAACTTACGCAGGTGGGTGGTTACAAGCCCTTTCATTGGGTGGAGGTAGAACCTCACTTAATGGTGTTTACTCTTATGGTGGTAATGGATTCCTTACAACGGATGGTTCTCAATATGGAGTATCTACTTATGTTGGTAAAGGAAATAACAATATGTTTCTTTCATTCACTCAAATCGGAAATAGTAGAACCACAACCCTAACTTATGTAAAACTATACAAAGGAAAATGGAATAAGGGATTTGGTATAAATGCATCAAATACGTTCAGTCAAATAAAAGATTCGTTACCTCCAATGTGGACAGGTGCACCATCGGTAATGGTATTTATTAATAGAACATACAGTACCGGTAGATTTACAATTACACCTGATGTATTGTTGAGTTATTCACATATGTATTGGGATTTGGGATTGGGTAATCAAAAGGTAGACCCAACATTTAATGCATTGGTGGGAACTTCATTTGGATATAAGATTTCAAAGAAATTTATTTTATTACTGGCTTATAGAGGTAACATAAACACAAACCCTAAATTTGGGTTGATGAATAATATTTCAATAGGAAATAAATTTAATTTTTAATGAAAAAACTAATAATAATTCTGTCACTAATTTCGATAACATTTGTTGCAAACGCACAAACACCTGATACATTACAGCTATCAGCAAAGGAACTATTTGGTGAAAGTGATGATTGGAATGATGTAGGTATATTACAATCCTATGTTAATTTTTCAAAAGATGTACTTTCATCATCAAACCTTTCGGTAGGTGTAATCGGAAAGCAAGTATCTACTACTCTTAATTTAGGATATCATAAATCATCTATGAATGGGCAATGGGGACATTCATTTGCAGCATCAATAAATCCTATATGGAAGTATTATGGTGTGGGTTATGGTTTAAGTAGAAATACCCAAAAGAGAACAACTACAATACAAACATTTTATTCAACCGATTTTGATTTCCAAAAAGATATTACATTCTCATTTGTAGATGTATTTAGAACCCAAAAATGGGGAACATTTGGATATAGTTTAACTGCATCAAAAACATTTTGGGGAGAATCTGAAGGTGCTTGGGAAGGAAAATATATTGTAGATGAGAATGGTAATTGGGTAAAAAACATATATCCAATAGACCCGGCATCATCTCAACTTACTTATAGAGGTATGGTGATGTACACATATATATTGAAAACAAAGAGAGTGAATATATCACCGCAGGTATTCGCAATGAGTGATGTATATACAGTATTCAAAAATGGTCGGTCTGATTTTTCATACTTTGATGATTTCAATTTGGACTTGTATTATGGAACATCTATGGACTGGAAAATAACTAAAAGATTTGTATTGAATACCAATGTTAGATATAATACAACGTGGGATAAATTAAGTGAGACAGTTGGTTATAAAAAAAGTAATCCAATAATGTTTATGATAGGAACAAACTTTCAATTCTAATGAAAAAAGTATTATTACTCACATCGTTAGTTTTAACTTTTTCATCTTGTGTTAGATATAAGATTAAAATGGTGGAATATGATGGTACAGGTTATTCATTATATCTACCGATGAAAAAATATGGAATGGGTAAATGGTATGACGATAATGTAATATACTATTCGGAAGAAATGGCTAGATTTAAAATTGAAAAATGGAAAAGTAATGAGTATTATTTAAATCCTTTTAAAACTTCAAAATATATTAAAATACAATAAATGAAAAAATTATTATATATATCATTCATTTTAATGGTTGGATGTACTAAAATGGAAATAGAACCAACTCCATCTCCAATTGTTGAAAATGTGTTTGATGTAAAAGAAAGTAGAGTGGTAGATGGACAAATTATACATTTCAAATTACCATCAGCAGGAATTTATACACTTACACTTATAGATAAAGAAAGTGGACAGGTTATAAGTAGAGAAAGATTTACGGGTAAGGTTGGGGAAAATACAAAAAAGATTTATACGAATTCAATGCAGTTTCAATATTTATATTTGTTATTGGAAGATGTTACTAAAACTGAAATTGCAAAAACAATTATAATAATTAAATAAAATGAAAAAAATACTATTAGTAGCATTGGTAATAATTGGGTTGACAGGGTGTTATAAAGATGACCTTATGCAACCACTACCAGAAGTAAAAGAACAATTGCAGATTAAAGATGCAGTTGGTATTAAATTAGAATCTGCATTCGTAACAAATGAAGTTGCGATGAATGTTAAGATGGAGGTTGCACAATCGGTTACAATTAAGATTTTTGATATATCCAATAGGGTGGTATCAAAGGAAACAATGAGTGTAAAAGCGGGTGATAACTTACTTAAAGTATATACATCAGCATTACCTTCATCGGCTTATAGAATTGGATTATTTGATTCAAAGAATATCCAATTGGGAATAACAGATTTTAACAAATTATAAAATAAAAACAATACGATTATGTCAGAAGAAGTAGAACAAAACAACGATGGTACGTGGTCTGGATTAAAAAAGACTATTGTAGGTGTAGCAACAACCGCTATTATGGGATTAGGAACTTGGGGTGTAACCCAAATCACAGGTGGGGATAAAGAAGCAGCTCCAGCTGCGGCACCGGCACCTGTAATTAACATTACTAACTCAAATCAACAACAACAATCTGCAGGTGGTGGAACTACTGTTATTAAAGAAAGAGTAGTAGAAAAACCGGCGGAAGCACCAAAACCTAAAAAGAAAGAAGGTGATGAGTTCAAAGAAGCAGAACCTAAATGGTAATGAATGGATTGGTATAAAGTAGGGGTTACAACTTTTTTCATAGTTTTCTTTATATGGGCTATGTTACATGCACAAAAACAAAATAAAAATGGCAGAAAATAATCAACCACCGAGTGGTTTTAAAGATTTATTAAACTCAATGATGAAACGTAGATGGTTCATTACCGCTATCGTTTTAGGTGGATTTATGATAATCATTATGGGTATATTTGGTTCTATTATAGGCCAAACTGCAATTAGTGGTGAATGGAAAGAACTTTTACTTTTATTATTAGGAGCTTTTATTGGTTCTTATGGTAAGATTATCGATTATTGGTTCTCTGATACAGATAAAGATAAGATGCTAGTTCAGAAAATGGATGAGGAAGATGGCGTATCTATGGGTAGTGTTAATGATATCAAAGAGAGTAACAAACCTGTAACTCCATTAATTCCAGATGCATTTGTTCAAGCTGCAAAAAACGCACATGAAATTAACCTTATCGAAGCAAACAAAGTAGATGTAAAATCAGAACCAAATAATCCACAACACATCGAAACTCCTTTCAAACCACAACCAAGAACAGGTGTAGAGGTTGATGAAGATGGCGATGGTACAATGGATGGTATTGACTTTGATGGTGATGGTAAGATTGATGTATATTTCGCACACAGACAATGTGAACACATTTGGGGTGATTCCGATAACGATGGTGATTTAGAATGTTTGAAGTGTGGAAAAATAAAAGATGAAGATGCTGAAATAGCAGGTTAATATAAATGGTTACTAATTGTTATGGTAAACAATTAAAATAAAATAAAATGGGGTTTTTTAAAGAATTATTCAAAGATAACAACGATATTAATGAAAAATCAGTTGTTGGTTTCCTTTCATTTGCAATGATGGTGATTGCATTATTCGTAGACCTAATTACAGGTTGGATGGGCAAAGAGTTATTAATTAACGAATACATATTCAACGGATTTTTAGTAATAACATTAGGTTCATTCGGTATTGCTTCGGTTGATAAGTACATCAATAGAAAAGCGGAACACGATAAGAATAAGTTGGATGCTGGTGCTGATGAAGAATTAGGATAAATTAAACAAATAATATTATGTTATTAAAAAGAGGAGACAACAACGAAAACGTTAAGCAATTACAAATTAAATTAGGGTTAGAGCCTATTGGGAACTTTGGGCCAAAAACTGAAGAAGCTGTAAAGGCATTTCAATCCAAAAATGGACTAACTGCAGATGGTATTGTGGGTGATGGAACTTGGAAAAAGATAATGGGAGAGAACACCCCGCCACCGCAACCCGCTGCACCTATTGTACCTGTTGGTGGATTGAAGTTGGATAAACTAAAAGGGCACATTCCTGATGCAGTAATCCAAATGATTCCTGATACTGCGGCTAAATTCCAAATTAACACTCCATTAAGATTGGCACACTTTTTAGCACAATGTGGGCATGAGAGTGGTGGATTTAGAGTAACACAGGAGAACTTAAACTATTCAGCAAAAGGTTTGATGGGTATATTCAAAAAGTATTTCCCAACTGAAGCTATTGCGAATGCTTATCAAAGACAGCCACAGAAGATTGCAAATAAAGTATATGCAAATCGTATGAGTAATGGTGATGAGGCTAGCGGGGATGGCTTTAAGTTTCGTGGTAGAGGATATATCCAATTAACAGGTAGAGCAAACTACACATCGTTTGGTAAATCAATTGGAGAAGATATTGCAAGTAATCCTGATGTAGTAAGTGGTAAATACGCTTTACTTTCAGCAGCATGGTTCTGGTCTAACAATGGATTGAATAAATTGGCAGATGGTGGAGCAACCGATGCAGTAGTAACAACTATTACTAAAAGAGTAAATGGTGGTACAATTGGATTACCAGATAGAATTAAACACTTCAAAGAATATTATCATTTATTAGCTTAAAAAAAGGGGAGAGATTCCCCTTTTTTATTTGGGTTATTCCAAAAAAAATCATATATTATATAAAAATAATTATATGAATGTTATAATCACTAAAGAAGAAATCCTTAATACTCCTAATAATATGGAGTTAGGTGCATTGGTAAGAAACAAATTTTGGCAAGAAGAGAGAAATCAAAGAGGGCCTCAATTTGATGATGAGCAATTTGGATTAATAATCGGAGAAGATGGGGTGGTAAAGGGAATTATCAGACCAGATGATGATTATGAAAAATGTGTAATATGTGGAGAATCAGTTCCATATTTAAAATCAACTCATATAGATAGAAGAGTTGGGTATGTAGAAGGAGCAGGGCAATTATGTAAAGATTGCTATCAAAAAGAAAATTAAACTCCTTTTTTTTATATTTATAGATATAATATAAACAAACTATGTATGAAAAAATTATTCGTGTTCTTCGTTGGCTTTTTACTAAGCAATGTTGTGGTTGCTCAAACTGTGGGAAGCACTAAGACTGAACAATATAAAGCATCATTTGAAACTGCAATTGATATTTCTCAATTTTTAGATTATGAGGGAAAACAAATTCCTATTCAAATCTTAAAAGCAGGTATTTCGGATGAGATGTATGAAATGTATCCAGAATTAAAAGAAAAGAGAGTAGGTTTGGGTGTTGCTAATATCACAATGGAATACTTAGAAAACCTTAATCGTTTCAAATTTACTGAAGATAAAACGGAAATTAAGAATAGAATGGTTAAGCAATTCCAAGCATCTCAAGCTGGAATTTCAGAAAACAAATTAGATGGTAGAGGAAAGATTAACTTAGCAGAATATTTTGTGACTGTTGAATGTTATGATTATTCAGTATCAGAAGATGAAACTATAAACCTTAAAGATGGTGTGAAGAATATGATGGTAACCCGTATCGGTTTACAGGTTCGTTTCACCAATGCAGAGACAGGAGTAGTATTTGGAGCAAGTGGATTGGGTGAAGCTAAAACTACGAGAGAACTAACATTCTTATCAGATGCAACTGTGGATGAAGTTAAATTTAATCAATCAACTATTTCTATCGCAACTAAGAAAGCATTGGATATTGCTTGTGCAAGAATTTTGGATAGAATGGTTAAAAAAGGAATATTCGAAAAGTAAATAAAATGATAAAGTTAAAAGATTTATTAAACGAAGCAGCAGCTAAAACACCAGATTTCATTGTTACATCCATCCCTGCCGATGCAATCCCACCAGTGAATATATCAAAAGCAGATGTTGGGTTAGGATTATCTATGTTTAATGCATTAGGTAGAGGTTGGACACTAAATAACAAAGATTATAAATTAGATTACCATAATGGTAAAGTTGCTTTAGTTTTAACAAAGCAAGGTAAATTGGCGGTAAGGGTTAAGAGTGGACATGACCCAAAGTATGTAGACAAAATAGAAAAGTTTGCTAATGATTATTTGAGTAAGTATGCTAAAGATATAAAGAAATAGTGATTAAGTTAAAAGATATATTAACCGAAGGTGTTCGCAATCCCGCTAATATAAAAGCGTATTATGAAGCATTGTGTAAGGATTTAAAAATAACACCTCTACCTGTAAAATTTAATAATATTGGAAAGGGCGGAGCTGCAATAACTTTCAATTCTAAAACAATGAAAGCTCTTTACATTTCATTTAATGTAAATAGAATGGAAGATCCGGAATATGCAGTTATACATGAGATAACACATCAGATAAAATTAGAAACTGAAAAGGATGCTTATATAGGTAAAAGAGACCAATCTGCTAAGTTTAAAAAATTAGAAAACAAATTGGTTGAAAAATATATGTATTCAAAATTTTCTAATTTATTATGGAAAGAAAATAAAGAAATGAATGAAAAGTTTTCAGTACAAGGTATGCGTGCGAGAGAAATAATATCTACTATATTAACAAAGACGGATTTTGCAGCAGGAGATATTGATTCTCAAAAGAAATACAAAGAAATGATAGATGATTTGGTAAAAACTCTCAACAAATTTTACCAAAAGTATGATATTGATAAACAAATTAATTTATAATATCTTAATAATTTGTTAATACAAAAACACAATTAAACAAACTAACGATTCATAATTATTGGGGAACTAACTTAATAACTATGAATCGTTTCTTTTTACTATTGTTACTTATCCCAAATATATTATTTTCGCAAGTAATAATCAAAGGTTCTACAAAATCTACCAAAGAACCACTTCCATTTGTAAACATAATTTTTAAAAATTCAGATGGTAAAATATCGGGCGTTGCATCTGATATAAATTCAAATTACGAAATAACTCTTCCATCCGGCACTTATGAAATAAGAGCATCATTTTTAGGTTATAAATCTTTTGTGAAAACATTAGATGCAAAGAGTGATATTCAATTGGATATTCTTTTAGAAGAAGAAACTACTCAATTAAATGAAGTTGTAGTAAAAGCAGTTGGACAAAAAGTAACTGAAGCAGCAGTTGTAAGAACAATTCGAAATAGTAATGTAGTATCGGATGGAGTATCGATAGAATTCATTAAAAAAACACCCGATAGAAATGTGGGTGATGCACTTAAAAGAGTAAGTGGTGTAACAATTCAAAACGATAAGTTTGTATTAGTAAGAGGATTGGCAGACCGTTACAACTCTGCTATCTTAAATAAAACACTTCTACCATCAACCGAACCTGATAGGAGAGCATTTTCATTTGATATAATCCCAACCGCATTAATTGATAATATTATAGTTTCCAAATCAGCATCGGCAAATCAGCCAGGCGATTGGAGTGGTGGGTTGGTTCAAATTACAACAAAGGAAGTATCTGATAATTTCTTCAATATCTCATTGGGAAGTGGTTGGGGTTCGGTTTCAACTTCAAAGGATTTTAAGTTAGTTCAAGCTACTGAATTCCCTTCCACATTCCCATCCACCTACAAATATCGTATTAGTGGTAATGGTGATAAGAGATTATTTACAAAGCAATTCGGCAATCCAACGGAAGAATCATTTACATCTACTCCAAACTTAAACGGAGGTCTTTCATTTGGTTATACAAAAGGAAAATTCAATTCCTTATTTAGTTCAACTGTAAGAAACACATTCACCTTAAATAATATTGAAAGAAAGGATTATCAATCATCAACTGAATTAGCATACGATTATAAAGATATCCTTTACACAAAAAGATTTTCCACAAATGGTTTATTAAACTTAACTTATTTAGGTGAGAATCGATATAGCTGGAAAACATTAGTAAACTATCAGGCAGATGATACATACTTAACCCGTAGTGGTGATAACTTTGATAATGTTCAAAATGTTTTAAGTAATTCATCTAATCATATTAATAACATTGTTATCAATTCTCAATTTGATGGTAAGCTTAAAGATTGGGATTTCAACTTAGGATACAATTTCATATTCAGAGAACAACCTGATTATAGAGTAAACCCAATTACAAAATCATTGGGTGTAAACGAACCTTATGCTACTGCATGGAGAGATACATATCGTTTTTGGAGTGTAATGGATGAGAATAGTTTTAATGGTAATATCAACAAATCATTTGGTAATATTAAAGTTGGCGGTGGTTATCTAAAAAAGATTAGAGGATTTAATGCAAGAATATTCAGATACCTTTCAACGGATATGTTAGATGAGATAACAAACAATACGGATAGATATACAGCTGATTTCGATTTAGGTTCTCTTTACTCAATGTATGAAAACGAATGGGGCAAGTGGAAACTAAATACAGGTTTGAGAGGTGAGTATAATCTATTCAATGTTAATACCGCAGATTTTAGTGGAAGTAAAGTAAATGTGAATAGAGAGTATTTAGACCTTTTACCATCATTAAACCTTTCATATAATTTAGATAAAGTAAAATATAGATTCTCATTAAGTAAAACATTGGCAAGACCTGAATTTAGAGAAGTAGCTAATTTTGCTTATTATGATTTTGTAAGAAACGCACAAATATTGGGTAACTCAAAATTGGAAAAATCTGACATATATAATGTGGATTTGAAATGGGAACTATATCCAAAAGCAGGAGAGAACATTTCAGTATCCGTATTTGGTAAGCAATTCATTAGACCGATAGAACAAATAGTAGCAGATGGTTCAGTTCCATCTAACTTATTATTGACTTAC
>Ga0208974_1000304_pt1 | contig 21491 bp, 29 predicted proteins | sample GreLakmeER15MSRF_FD_187699 | JGI IMG/M metagenome (GOLD analysis project Ga0208974, IMG submission 187699) | Freshwater lentic microbial communities from great Laurentian Lakes, MI, USA - Great Lakes metaG ER15MSRF (SPAdes) | ecosystem: Environmental > Aquatic > Freshwater > Lake | place: Great... | reverse complement strand
TGAGTAGATCTCTCCGGTGACTCGGCAATTCTCGGTGATGGTTACGGGGTTGTTCACGGGGACTCTCCTTGTATGATTAGTTTATTCCCGCGATGAAAGATCACGCAAGGAGATGCACGGGATTAGTCATCATCCTTAACTATTTCGAACTTGCGTCCCTTCCATTCCTTCTTGATGAAGGCAACGATCTTCTTCTCCTCGTTTTCATCACAGAGGAAAGACACATCGTAGCCTTTACCAACCAAACATGTTCCAGACCCACAGAAAAGTTCCGGGAACTTGTCCTCAAGTTTCCGGGAAACATCGAAGTAATTTCCCGTTTTGAATACAAAGTAGTAGTGGAACTTCTTGCCCATGTCCTTCTTGCAAGCCTTGGTCTTTTTAGCCATAGCCATTTGTGTTCTCCTTGCCTGATTAGTTTATTTGCCCGATGAAAGATTGGTAGCGGTTATATGGAGAGTGAAACCCCTCCACCGGATTTCTCCGGTGAAGGGGACTGATCTTGTCAGACCATGCAATGCCAGACCGTACCTAGTTCTCGCCATGCCTAACCTTAAGCCTTTGCCGCCCAAGACAATGCCATGTCATGGGCTTCGTTGGTCATCTTGAAACCCGTTGCGAAGCGGTTGCTCCAACCGCGAATCAGAGGACTGGTCGATTCGTTCTTCACCTGATTCTCATGCTGAACCCACTTCGTCACGGAGTTCATCGCAAGCCACAGATTAGGCTCCTGACTGAGGATGACGCGCTCATTGTCAAGCGTCATTCGCCACTCTGCACGAATGCGAGAAGCCTTGCGGTTTGCGCGTTCAACCGTTTCAACACGGGCTTCATACTGCTCCTCGTTCTCGTCTGCACGGCGAGTCGGAGTGTCAGTCAGAGGCATGATTGAATCGTAATAAGAAGCAATTTCCGCATCGTTCATCGTCTTTCCGATCATGCGGTGCATCTCTTCATCAGCCTTGTCAAAGGCGGCAAGGGTGATTCCAAGAATGCGCTTTGCTTCGGCAAGACGGTTCCACGCACCCTTGGTGTGGCGAATCTTGATTGCACGGGGCGAACCCTTCACTTCGCGGAGCATGAGATTAAGGGTATTGGCACACACCATTCGTTCGGTGTGCGCTCCCGCCACAAAGTTCCTCATACCGGAGAAGTTGTTTGAGATACCGATGTAAGGCTTGTTGACATCATCACCGTTGCGGTACTCGCGGTCAATTCCAAGGTCAACGAAGAAGTCTTCGCGGTTATGGAGACTTCCTGCGCTAACAACGCGCCCCGTACCGTGAGCAACAACAAGATCGTTGGCAAGACCAAACATCTCATCAAGATTGATGATCTCGTATGTTTCACCAACAACGCCATTGCTTTGCTTATCATCGGTAGTGATAACAGCCTTGAAACCTTCGACTTCCACCCCATCAGAGGTGAACATCGGAACCTTCTCATAAGAGAATGGGAACTGCTCCTTGAGATCGGTCATGCTGATCGAATCCATTTGCTGCCCAAGCCCGTGCCAACCACGGTCGCCAACGAGAAGGACGCGATCACGATTCTTGATGCCATGTGCCATTGTTCTGCTCCTAGATGATTGAGATTGCCCACTTGGGCAAGACTACTTTATTCACCCGATGAAACTTCCCGATCTACAACTTGCCTCTCTTCACTTATAAGACTCAATCGTGAATCTGCCAAAAGTTGGACGAAGTTCACACAGACCCTTAAGTCTGCCTCCTGTCTGCGTCCAATTAACCAAGTCAGACTCATCAACCACAGACGGGTCAAACTCCACGGTGAACTCACAAGACCAATCGTGAAAAATCGGACGACTTCGTGTAACCTTGTTCCCATTCACATCAACAAGCCGGGAATCAATGAAATACTCTTTTCCGCGAAGATCAGCAAGGGTCTTGACGCTGCTGTCTCCGCAATAGCGCAAACGGGCAAACTGAGTTACAAACACGCCTGCCTTGAAAGAAGGACCGCCCTTGAATGCCTTTGCACCCGAAAGTAGCGTTGCGTAAATGCATTCAGCAGGAATGATTGGGTGTGAGTTTTCCGCCCAAAGACCAGTATCAGCATCACGCTTGCTCATATAAAGACCACCTTCCCACTCGATCTTTGCGATCTCGTAGTGATCCTCTTCGGTCTTGCACCGCTTCTTTGTGATCTCCTTCAATCGCTTCGTATATGCATAGAAAGGAGATGCAAGCAGACCATTGTGCATCATCAGAGGCGCGATGCCCTTGATGCTGAATGTCAGGGTGCGTGTGGCGGTTTCAATTCCGGTAGCAATAGCCATGCTTGTTTGTCCCTATGAAATGATTGCTTAATTTTGCCATTCGGTGCGGCAAGATGCAATTACGGTGTTCCCAAGATGTAATTTCTAGTGTGGATTCTATACACCTAGACACGGAGTATGTATCGCCAAAAGAAAATGTCAAGTTAAAAGTCCCGGATTCTTTGATTAATTAAAAAACCCGGCTATACACCGGGCTAGAAGCATCCCCGACAGGACTCGAACCTGTGACAATCGGTTTAGAAAACCGATACTCTATCCAACTGAGTTACGGGGACTTAAGTTTGTCTAGTCAGCCAAAATCTGTTCTGTTTCTGCGGAAAGTGGCTTTGCTCCTCTAGCCATCCAAAGTTCGGTCTTCATGCCTGAAAACCAATCTTGAGGAGTAGGGATAAAGCCCATGTCCTCAATAATGTGCTGCTCACCAATGGTACGAACGGGGACAGGCTTGCCGTCAGAATCTCTGACAATGACTTCACCGAAAACCTGCTGACACAGGAAGACTCCAAAAGAGGAGTGAAGTATCGCCCGGTGGCGAACATCAGGGATCAGAGCCTTAGTCTGATCGAACCATTCGTGAATCTTGATGTAGTCATTCCATGTTCCTCCGAAACGCTTGGCACTAGACAGGGCATGGTGATACGGGTGACTCATGCGATTAGTTTATTCACCCGATGAAAAATCAAACCTTATCTAATCAAGCCTCACCCAGCCTAGTCTGACCTTGCGGAATCAAATTGGTTCTTCTGAACTGTATTCGTCGCCCGTTGCTTCGCCCCTTGAAAACTTCATCAAGTTAGCAATGCAGTCATCGGGACTTAGTTCAACATACTTCCATTTGCCACTTGAATAAGTGGCTGTATTTAGGAACTCCCTTACTTCGTAATCATATTTGAGTATCTTGAAGCAATCGGTTACAGGGTTGTAGAATACATGGAGCATGATTGATTTATTGTGAACTCAGGATTGTCCAGTTGTCCATTTTTGCTCCACCATGTTTTGATGGCAGAGACATCTTTCTTCAATTTGCATGAATAGACAATTTCGTACTGACTTCCCCAAGATGAAGCATACCGGGAGTCTACCTGATTTCTAATGAAAGGACACTTTTTTTCCATGGAAATAACAGATTGCACCTCATCTACGGTGCAGCGAACTACCAAAATGTACGATCTGTTCTTTCTTGCCATGTTTAATCCTCAAACACATAGAACTGTCGATTACTATGTGTAGGGGAAAAATCCTTTGTAAAATTGTAGGAAATGCAAGGAATTAAGACTCGGTGTTAGCCGTGCAAGTTCAAAGTTTGCCGTGCCTAACCTAAGTATCCTTAGACGCTTTAACGGAACACCAACTCCGACATTAGTGTTACACATCTCCAAATGCCCTCAGTAGGGTTCGAACCTACGACCAACCGGTTAAAAGCCGGTTGCTCTACCAACTGAGCTATGAGGGCTTTATTGTGAGTGACTCTGACGGGATTCGAACCCGTGTAGCAGCCTTGAAAGGGCTGAGTCCTTAGCCAGACTAGACGACAGAGCCATTCTGCTCAATCATTCATTTATGTTTTCGACATTTAGGTGTGAATGTCCACCAACAGCACAACATCTTGTACCTTTTCGGTTTTGGCGGCATCACGAAGGTCGAAACATCGGTACTCATACGGTGTAGACATTGTACGGGAGAACAAGCCAAATCGGGAAGAAAGGATGCAGTTCTTGGTGATCTCCAGTCTGTCAATGTGGTATTCAACTTCCTTTCTCATCGTGGCTGCATCTTTTTCATCTAGTTCTTTTAGTTTTTCGGTGTTCATCCACCAAAGTTTGCCTGACTTTTTAATTTCGTCAATATGACTGTCTAAATAACTAGACAATTCTTTCTTGCAGGATGGAACCGGGTTTTCCGTAGGGTCTTCCTTCCAAAGACCAAGCCTCATGTAGAGATCAGACTTTAAGCAATCGAAACTGAAGTCAATGATCCCATCCCATATCTCTTCCTTGCTTTTACCCTTGACGAAACCGTCCATGATTGTTTCGCGACCTCTCCAGTCTTCCGATCCTTCAAGGAAGTTATGGCATTCGCCATCTTTTGTGACTATGCCGCAAATCTCATACCAGTTGTTTTCGTCTGTGTTGTCCGTATTCGCGTAATTTCTTTGGAAGGTCTTTGCGGCGTGTTCCGCCTTGCCCTTCAGAGAGAAACTTTCAGGCACACTAATCAGAAATGCGTATGTTGCGTGCATGACAAGATTAGTTTATTCTTCCGATGAAAGATCGCCGTATTGCGCCTGACAATACCGTTTGTCCATGTCGCTTGGCATGATCTTCCCGTTTGGGTCAGGCAGAATGATTCTCAGTACAGGACGATCACATTCTTGAGTCCTGAACAACCTGCACTTAAAGCCACCGGACAGGGCATTGTCGATCACCTCCCCATCAGAGAACTTCCTACCACCCTTTGTCCAATCTGCAAAAGTATGAAGAATGGCAGCAGCAATCTCAGGCTTGAGTGGCAGGGTGATCTGAAAATCAACCCCTCCAATCAATTCAAGACCGTGAGTGTGGACATTGAACCCACTTGGAGATCCATCATCATGGTCTGTGACATAATGGATATAGAAGCCGTACTCCAAGAGCGACTTGGCTTCCCATTCAACAGGCTTGAAAGACGGTTTCTTGCAGTAGGAACATTCGCAGTCTTTGTGTTCGTCCATAGGTGTTCTCCTAGCAGCATTGGTTTATTCCCCCGATGCAATATCTATGGACTAACAAAACGGGAAAGGGTTTTTTCCCTAATCTTTTCGATTGCCGTTTTTGTTTTTTCTGTCAATGGACAGTCTGTGCTGTCTATCATGGTTGTCACACTAACAGATACCGAACGCCAAGCATACCGCCAAGCGTCTAAGTTTCTTTGAGGATCAGGGCAGAGACTTTCGTCCTCAGCCTCATTGATCCAAACCTTCACATAACGATTGCCGTGAGGGTCCATTGCAACGGTAACATATCCGCCATCGAAGAAATAATGCTCAATCAGTTTATCTCTGTCTGCATTTTTCATTAATTTTTTCCCTCAGATAAATCGTGTCTCCATATTGTTCGACACTTTCCCTGAGTTTTTGAAGGGCAATTCTCCTACGCAACCATAGTCTCTCCCACGATCCGGGAAAATCAAACATGGAGATAGTGCCTATCAGCGGTTTGTCATAGCAAGCCTCTTGATGTTGACATGGGGCGATCCCTTCCATTCCGAATCTCCTTCCTCAAACTTTTCAAGACAGAAAGAGGGTGCAGAGGAACCCGGAGTGGGCTTGTCATCACAGAACCTGCTCAGGTCTGAACTCTTGATGCTTGCAAGAACAGCCTTGCCCTTGTCTCCAACTCGTACATAGGCGACTGAGGCAATTCTCCTGCGAGTAACGCAGTATGGATGATCGTCAGGAATGTTTTCAGTACCCCCGAACTCCGCAGAGATAATCTCTAGCCTCTTTTCGTCCTTTTCTCCTTCTCCGCGAATAACAGGACCGCTGTAAATAACGCAGAAGGGATTCCCTTCGTCATCATTCTCAATCTCCTCAAGAATGTAGTTTGACGCAGAGACTAGCGAATCCGCGTTGATTCCACTCGTTCTTTTTGTATTTAGCACCATTCCCCACCAAACACCACGCTCGGTGATGATGTTCACGCAGTCGTACATATCCTTCCTCTTTGCATTCTTGGTGCAGTAGGTCGTGAACTCAAACTTGTGATATGTTGCTGCAAAGTTCCTACGAGCATCATATCTGTCATCAGACCTCATGCTGCTAAAATCGGGAACTGAAATGATATCTCCCGAAGTCAGAGGATGCCTTTCGTAAGGAATGAAACCAAAAGACACAACTTCCTTTCCGGTCTTGTCGGAGAACACGATCTCTCTTTCGGTGAGAGAGTTCTTGTCCTTGTTCTCATTGGTCTGAACTGACCACGATATTTTCTTGGGTGTCTTCATAGAAATCCTTCCTCTACCATATTATTTAGTTCACGGGATGAAACTTTGTAGACAAATGCAGGAGTGCCATTGCCAACCCAAGCACCCACCACATTGAACTCAAAATGTTCAATCGCTTCTTCGTGTGTCATTCCGTCCCGTTCAACTAACTTGTTTATGCATTTCTCTGCATCGTATGCAATCACACTTGGTTGTCCGCATCTGCGAAAATAACCAATCACGCAATCTTCGAAGCCGTCAGCGAACAGAGTGTTGTCCATCCATGATCTCCTTCATCGACTCTTCATCTATGTCTATGAACTCCTTGACGCTTGATGCCTTGTCAACATAGAAAAGGACAAGACACCTGTTTGTATCGCCAAAGGCGGTCTTGATCCTGTTTAGTTGCACTACCTGAGCGCGAAAAGCATGAGCCTTAGATTGTCGAACCCTGTCAAGGTCAATGGCTCTGCCATATCCCTTCAGGACAGACTTCTTGCACATCTCCTTGAACAAGTCTTCGTTGATCGGGAGCCTCATCACATCTCCGTTCGTTCACCATCAAACTTGGAGCCATCAAACTTCAAACTGACATAGCCAGTAGTGTCAACAACCATTCGTCCTTCAATCTTGTTTGCCGTATCAGCCTCAACCAAGTGATCTCTTGGGATGGCAAGCGCACCATCATGGAGTTTAGAAACAACAGACTCGTCCATCGGCACGGTGTTGAAGATTGACGCATAGCCCTTATTCGTGTTGAACTGACAAAGGAACATCATAATGTCAAATCGGACGAGGGCAGGATGGCTTTCAGGAACTCCGCTGATGCCACCGAACTCTTCAACGGTTGCCTTTATCATCCTGTCCATCGCGTCCCTGTTGTCAGCGATTTTGCCAAGACGCTTTCCGAAAGACTTGCGAACACCAAGAGTCCAAGCCTCTCCGTATGAGAATGTCATAATCGGGACTGCGCCAAAGTCTTCTTTCACTTTGTCTGTAATGGCAGATACGGCATCCATGAAAGAATCCTTGTCGGTATGATTGGAAAACTGCATCGGCTTGATTACGGCAAGGAACTTGTCAAAGAGAATCGCTTGAACATACTGAAACTGTTCTTCTTCTTCTTCTTTCTGAGCCTTGATCTGAAAGATGCAGTCATTCTTGATATCGTTGATAAGATCGCAAATGTCGAAATCATCTCCGTTTGCGGCTGCTTCGGCAAGAGCCTTAGCCTTGTCTCCCCATTGGATGTTGTCAAAGCCGATGATGCCAACCATAGCGGTCGGCACGGGTGCTGCATCAGAATCCGATCCAACGGCTTCCTTGTTGATGCCTTCAAAGTGAGAGTTGATTTTCTTATCCATAGACATTTGCTTGATCCTTTGTTTTAGATTTCGATTTCACGATTGCACAGACGGCAAGTAGTTGATCCGATAGCGTTAGTATATCCGCAACTATCACACTTGCAAGTCTCAACCGAACGCTTTTCAATAGTCACATGATCTGACAATGGACGATCCTTCAAAATTGAGCGGATTTTCCCTTCCTCGCCCGGATTCGCCACAGCACAGAATCCACCCTTCTCGGCTGTGACATCAGCGCACACCTGAAAGATTTGAATGCCGGGGTAACAGAATGTCAGACCAATGCGCTGCATCACTTCGATAATGCCTTTCTCTGACATACCGGATGCGTCCCCATTCAAGAAGTCATCCCAAGTATTTCCGCTGCCCTCTCCATAGAAGATACCGTTTTCATCACAGTATTTATGGAACACGGTTTCATTGAAAGAGATATCACTAACGAACTCTGAGATCCCTCTTTCCCAACCGCGAAGATTGACCGAATCGGCATACTTTTGAGCGGCATCAAGATCCGAGAACACCGCAATCGGATTTGCCCCTTCACTCGGATAGTGGTATTCGTCATCGTATTCCCACGCGGTTTCGTTGACTAACCACAAGGAAACGGTCTTGGTTTCTGATGCGCTCATGGATGATTCTCCGAAGTTACTTTATTCGTCCGATGAAACTTTGACCCATCTTAGTCAATCAGATAATAATATAAGTTCCAAAACCACTTGGGTTGCATCCAAGTCGGGACGGTACTTATCCACCACTCCATTACTCTCTCTAACTGACGAAGATAAATAGGGAAATCTTCCATTTGGTCGAAATATCCTTAATCTTTTTTTTAAGGAGGTAACTATGTCGGATATTCTTAGTAGTACGCTTGGAACGGTTTTTTACAGCATCGTTCTATTTGTCGCAGGAGCCTTGATTGGCGCACCCCTTTGGGAGTGGACCAGTAAGTTTTTCCCGTGGACAAAGAAATCTTGATTGATTAGTTTATTTTTATCTGAGATTGGGGCGGGTTTCGATCCGCCCCTTTCTTTTTTATTCTACGGATGCGGGTTCCACTCTGACACCATTACTTTGTTTCTCTGATGTAAAATCCCCCACCCGTGAGGATGGGGGACTAGAATGTTTCCCATTTGTACCGATTATTTGAATTACGGTAAGGTTGGGTCTGCCGATGTGGATAATGTTTATCGGCAAACCCCCAATTATCCTTCTTGAAACTTTCACTTTTTCATTGACATGGCAACCTGTCGGACGAAACGAGCCATGATCGGGAGTGACGAGGTGACATCCTGCAAGACCACAAAGTTGCCTTGACCGTACATTTCATTACCCGTTGCATTCTCGTAAGCAGAGTCAATTCCAATCCCATAGACCTCTACTCCGAGTTTGCTTCGACAGGCATCCGCAACCTTCCTCATATGCTTACGGGCGCGACTTCCTCCGTAGTTGCTCCCTGCGGGTTGACCGTCAGAGATCACGAACATGATCTTGCGATCATAGGTTCCGTAGTCGCGGAAGAAAGCGTTTGCGGTGTGCTGAATGGCAAAGCCATCGTGATTCTCCATTCGCCCGGACATCCTCATGCAAGACGAAAGGTTCGGGTTTCGCGGAGTGAAATACTCGCGGATTGACACTCCTGAATCCATCCCGTCTTCTTCTGCGGTGTGACCATACACGGAGGTAGAGATGCCGCTTACTCCATTGAGTGCAGTAGCGAGTGTAACAGCCACCTCACGGGCTTGATTCACCCTATAGCCTCCCATTGAACCGCTTTCGTCAACGAGAAGGCACACGGCAATGCTCTTCTCTGAGACTACTTCGGTACGGAGCATGAGTCTGTCATCGTTCATCTTGATCTTGAAGAGTGCATTCTCGTCAATGTCTCCTGAACGATGTCCGAATGATGGCATCCTCATGGAGTTGTTTCGGAAAGCAAGACCATTGCGGATCGTGCGAATTGCAGACGAATGCTTACGAATCATCTGATCGAAACGAGCCTTGTCATCCGGCGGCGGCATGGGAATGAAATCAACATTCTTGTCTTGCTCATCATCGCGGTCGTAATCGACACTTACAGCCTTGTCGGTGTCGCTAGGATCATCACTCTCTGCACTTTGATCTGCAAGAGAATCATCAGTACCGTTTTCTACTCTTTCTCCAAGCAAAGAACTATCCAACACCTTAGGGGCGCGTTCTTTGGTCTTGTCCTCAGTCTTCTTGCTCTTGCTTGCTCTTGCCTTGCGACACGATTCACAATCACAGGAATCATCGGAGTCTTCATCTTCTTCGCTGTTCTCCTCCTGCTGCTCTTCCTTCACAGGAGATGGAAGCAAAGACGCAATCTTTGAAGCCAAAGAATAAGCAGAACGGAAACGCTCTTCGCTTGGGATTTCATCTCCAAGAGTATTGGCAGCAGCAGCAACGCAACTATCGTAGCAGTCGGGAATCCTTACGCGGCTACTAGGGTTGAGCAGATTCCAAGAGATGCCCAACACAGCAGCATCAATGTTTGGCTGTTCAACAGAAGCATCAAGAAACTTCTGAACATCATCTTGAGATGCAGAAGAACGCTCCGAATCTTTGCAGATGTAAGGAGCAAAGCCACCCCAATCTTCAATGACCTTGTGACGAGCGATTGAAGTCTCAATGGCTTCCCAAATGCTCACAGCACCACGATGAATGCTGCTCTCTGTAGCCCTCAGCCGAGCAACCTGAGCCGTAGCGTAAACAGTCTCGTCAACTGTATCGCGGAGTGCCGAAGCAAGATAAATCTTGCCCGTCATTGCATCGACAGTCTCCTCTTCGATGTGACCATCATCGTTGGTAAGCCTATCGGGAGACAGGTACACAGTCGTTTCTGACGGACTGTTGGTGCTGTTGCCGTCAGACCACTTGACCTTGACTACTCCCTTGTCATCATTACCAATGATGTTGGCACTATTCTGCAACTGGTTGAGAAGATTCTGATAAACCTGATTCGGATTGTCTCTGTACGAACCGTACAATCCCGAATAGTCATAATCTCCGTACCCACCGAGTTTGCTCATCCATCCACGCGAACCACTCTCGCGTGTATAGGAGTAGTCGCGGTAGTCGTACTCGTAGCGGTCAAACCACCAACCGCTTTCTTTGCCGTCATTATTCTTCTTGCTCACGGGAAGTCTCCTTGTACGACTACTTTATTCAGCCGATGAAAGTTTCACTCGCCCTTGATCTTGCTCTTGGCAGTATCCTCGCCACTTCCGAACTTGCCCTGAATCAACTGGAGGACAGCGGCGCGTTCGCTGTTCGTGCCACCTTCAGCAGAGAACAGATTAGTCATCGTGAACTGGAGCGAATCGGAACCGTCAATAACAAAGTCTTCTGCAACAGCAATGAGTTGACGAGTTGAGAACGACATGGAGAAGGAAGACCCGACCCCAATGCTCTTCTTGCGAATCTGATTGGCGATATCAACCAACTTCGTGGCATCTCCCTTGCTGATGCCCGTCCTCTTGCAAAGGAGTTCTACTTCCTTCGCCTTCGTGAGATACTGAACCTCAACAATGCGGGAGAAACGGTCGCGCAGGGCAATGTCGGTCGCGCTCGTACCCGTGTAACCCGCACCTTCGTTCATGGTCGCAAAGATCACGGTATCGCCACCGACACGGATGCAATCACCCTTCTCCTCAAGGTAGGTGAAACCACGACCGTCAAGGAGAGGGATCAGCGTATTCAGAACAGAAGGATGCACACGATTGATCTCGTCAAGCAGAATGACATGACCACCCGCGCTGATTGCACGGTCGAACTGAGATTCGTGCCAAACGATCTCTCCGTTCACGATGGTCTTGTAGCCGAACCAATCACGCGGTTCCTTCAAGTTGGCGCAGTCCATGATGAGCATGGGCTTGCCGCTGATGGCAGCATACTGCATAGCCATCTCAGTCTTGCCTGCGCCGTGGGAGCCTTGAAGGAGAACCTTCTGAGTCTTGGACTTCGCAAGCATCAAAAGACGCTTGAAAAGGCTATCAACTTCAGGGGTGATGAAGTAGGTATCGTTGATCGGGGGGACGAAAACGCCGTTGAACTTGTTCATTGCAGTAGTGATCGGTGACATGAGTAAATCTCCTAAGTGACGGTAGTTTATTTCTTCGATGAAAGTTTTGACTGTTCCACTAAGAACAAGTCCCGCCCGTTTGGGCAGGACTATCTTATTTCTCCGATGAAAGTTTCTCAGACTCGTTCGCGTAACCTTAGCAAAGCCAACTCTTTATGCTTTGCCTCTAGCATACAGTCGAAATCCATGCCCACATCAGGAAGGTCTTTCCATCCATCAACAAAGTCATGGTGAGCCTGTGGGTACTCTTCGTCACGAGGGTCCGAATAATGAATCTTAGGAAACCTTCCACCCTTCCAAGTCATAAGGGCAGTCATCAGAGCGTCTTCCAAAGACAGGGTTCCGGGATTGAGTCTATGGTGATGAATGTCCATCACGATTGGCAAATTAATTCTTTTGCAGATAAGATCGTCAAGTTTGTCAACCGTCCACATACGCTTCTTGTCATCGTTCTCAATGGTAAGACGAGACTTTACGCGATCAGACAATCTGTTCCAATTCGCAATGAATCTTTCTGCCGTTCCGTTGAAGTCTCCACCATACGAACCACCAACATGGATGTTGATGACAAAATCATCGTGACGGAGCAGATCACCCATGAGAGAGTGCATATTGAGGGAGTCAATAGACTTTTGGACAATCGCTTCATCTGGTGAAGCAAGACAGGTGTACGGACCGGGATGAGAACTCAGTCTAATTCCTGCTGAGTGCGCCACTTCTCCTGCCCGGGCGATGATTCCCTTGATGTCTGATGCATGAGGAAGATCGTCAATTCCGTACTTCAGTTCCGGGTGATCCATGAACGGAAACACATTGCTACCTACGCGGAAAAAATGGATTCCGTGGTCCCGGTTCCAGTAGATGATCTTCAGCAAGTCCTTGACATTTTGAAGAATCAGTTCGTCTACTTTTCGGATACTGAAATTGGCAAGCCTGATTGTTCGGTCTGTGAAAACCCTGTCCTTCTTGGGCTTGATCCCTTCGCTCAGGGTCATGTTCTGACAGGCATAGCCAAAATGACGAATCAATTGATTACCACCTGTATCCCTGATTCATGTCGCGCAGAAGTTTAAGTTGCTGCTCTCCAATAGCACCAAAATAAGGCGTAAAGGGGATTCCGGTTGCCTGTGACCACAGGGCTGCTTCGGTTTGAGGACTGAATGCCGATTCCCTGACAACGGTAGTCTCTTCGGATTCCGATCTGTCATCGGTATACTCAATCATTGGAACGCCTCCTGAAGAGGGCATAACCGATTGCGGTGGCAGACCTCCACAGCCGTTCAGGTGATACGGACTTCCGTTCATGCGAAACTCGTCAAACGAGTCAAACACCTCGTAACAGGTGCGGTTCATGTCCGGTGGGAGCGGTCTGCTTTTGACCCTACGATCCTTGTATGCTTCCCAAGCCATTCGTTCAGGTCCGTTGTCCATTATTGAGTCTCCACCATTAGTTTATTTCCCGGATGTAAAAACGCCTACCCGAAGGTAGGCGTCCCCTAGACTTCCTCAATCCGCCCCTTAGACCGCCTCAGCGGTTTGACTGGTAGTTACGACTGCGGAAACAGGTGACGGGTTTAACTTCCTCTCCTGCGCTCCGTGAATGATTGATTCAATGTAAGTCATAATTTCTCTTGCTTCTTCATCTCCGTTCTTAGAGCGTGAAGAGAGAATTGCGATTGACCACACAGCACTCTTGATGAGTCCCTGATTGTTCAGTCCGAAAGGACCGGCAGGATTGGTCCATCCACCGTTGTTTACGGCTTTGGAGTACGCACCATTTGCTGCGGGTGCTGAATCCATTGTATCGGCAAAGTTATCTATGTAACGGACTGTGGTTTCTTCGTCACAGATGCGAATTGATTTAAGACTTCCGTGAGAATTACGAGACGTTCTTGCCATTTCTATTTCCTTTGATTTCTAAAAAGTCTAACTAATGAACAATGGGAGATACTGGATTCGAACCAGTGGTATTTCGATTATGAGTCGAAGGCTTTAGGCCGCTAAGCTAATCTCCCATTCACGCGTAAACATACGACTGTGCTTTGCGTTTGGACAAAAAAAGACCACACCTTTCGGTGCGGTCCTTTTGCCTAACCAGTCAAAGATTAGGTGCTTCCGTGATGAGAGTTGTACACTCTCCTCCTGCGCTCCCTGTGGAAGTCGCTGAAGTCCATGTTGTTCTGCAACTTGTCAGCAAAACTTACAAGTTCCTCATTGCAGCCATCTTCAACGATTCCTCCGCGATCATCACAGCAAGTATCCCTGATCAAAGCGATCAGTTCTTTTGCCATTTCCTGGTTCACGGACAGGAAGATGCTTCCTGCTGCAAACGGGGCTTGAGGAAAGATGAAACTCTTTGGACGAGAGGGACGGCCTCTATCGATTTCAGGGAACGAAGGATTCAATCTCATGCTGGTGTTCTCATTCATGTTGAAAAACTCCTTAAAAACGTTCGACTACTTAAAATTGCTTCCTTGCATAACTCTGATGGGCTATCCCATCCATACGGTATCAACTGATGCGGCTTTTCCCCTTACGCTTGGCTTGACCGGATGGGTCGCGCTTTTCCGTAAGGGCATGTGGTATTTGGACTTCGCTCTATTGTAGCCTATAGATTCGCCCAAGGCAAGTCCTTCTTTTCGACCTCTATTGAAACCCATCCAAAACCCTAAAGAACCCACTCCTACAGAAAAAATAATCGCCCAAAACATACATTCTCCTTTTCCTTGATTTAATAGTTATTCATTCAGACTTTTAATTTGAATGATTACTTAAAATCAGGGAGCCGTCCTTTATTTGGAAATGGAGGCTATCTCCTTCTTTCCAGCCCAGTTTATTAATTATTTCATCAGGCAACGGGAGGAACATTTCCTCTCCATCCTCTTCAACGGTTGCGGTCCAAGTTTTTGAATGATTATTCATTATTGAATGAGACTGGTGGGACTTGAACCCACAAGACTTTTGAGGTCGGCAGATTTTAAGTCTGCTGCGTATGCCGATTCCGCCACAGTCCCGCACAGGATTTTACGAATCTAAAGTCTGTATCGTCAAAAGATGGATAATAAAAAGCGGAGAAGGGACTTCGCAGTCAACCTCCTCCGCCTTCCGGGGGTTTGGTTAATCCCTTTGCGGGTGGGGACAGGAGAGTATACGACTCACAACTCCTGTCCGTCACCCACTTTCAGGATTTTTTACGCGGCGGCTGAGGCTTCAGCAGCGTTATCAGTCGCTTCGGTCACCACGGTTGCGGTGGAACCCTTTGCGGTGACCGTCGCAATGCCTCGCTCCGAGCGGTCAATCATGCCGTCCTTAGCAAGTGCGCTGAGAGCGTGTTGAATCATCACATTGATGGTCTTTGCGGACACATCGTAACCCGCGCTCTTGAGGTGGCTGATGATCTCGCTCACCTCAACGCGACCGCTGTTGTTGCGGATCACAGTCAGGACGGCATCACGAAGCGAGTGCTTGCCCTTCGACGGGCGACCGCGACCGCGACCCGTGCCGGGAGCAGAAGCGACCGAAGCCTTCTTCTTCTTCATCGGTGGGCGACCAACCTTGCCTGCCTTCTTCTTGGCGGGGCGACCACGCTTGACCACAGCGGGGCGACCGGGCTTGCGACCGGGCTTGCGACCGGGCTTACGACCGGGCTTCGCAGGAGCCTCTTCGTTGCCGAGCATCGTGTCGATCTCGCTGAGTTGAGTAGCAAGTTCACGCCGACGACGGTTGATCGCAGCAACGAACGACTTGTTCGACATAGCGAACTTACGGAGGGTGTTGACCGAAAAGTCGGTCACGATAGGGGTAGCAGTCCTAGCCATTGTATTGAATCTCCAAAAAGGTGTTGTCTGTTAGGAACGCCTAACTTCTAATTTAGGATAGCCAATTACTACAGATAGTCAAATGGCTTCCTTCTTATATTACTTTATTTCTACGATGTAATTTTGGGAAGTTATCAGGACTCAAGAAGTTCCATTTCGGCAAGCCGGGATTCCGTTACGAACCCTCCAAACCCGTCCCCGTGCATGGCAATGCGGAGGGCGTTGCTTTCGGCTTCCTGACGCTTCTGAAGCGGATGGATCGTCTTTGCCGAGTCGGTCAGCAGATTGAGCATATCGTACTCCGTCCTGATCTCACGCTCAGGAAGGAACATCGTTGCGCTCTCAAGGTGGGTGTTCGTGATCCCCTTGCCGTTGGACAGGCTCTTGAGGACAATGAGGGGATGATGATTAATTCTCTTCTCAACCATCCTCTCAAAGTGTCGCTTGCACTCGCTTGAGAAGTCACCCGCAGCGTCAATCGCCCCGTTCATCTTGGAGAAGAACCCATCGGGGTTGCTTCTCTGATTCCACTTGGCGGTTCCGGCAGAGAAGTCACGCCGCAGCGCACCGTTCTCGCAGATCACGCGATAGATACCAAGAGAGAGTTCCGTTGTGCTGAAGCCATACGGACTGTGGATGAGCGAGATCATCGGGTACATCTTGACATGGTTGTCGTTCCCCATGATCGTGTTGCCGAACACGAATCGGTACACGCTGTTGCGACCGCCTTCGGTCACGACCTGCACACCGAGAATACTGTCTCCATACTGCGCGTTCAGTCTTTCCGCAACTCCACGAACAATGGTGCTTTCGCCCACATTGAGTTGCCAGTTCCCCGCAACGAAACTCTCAACTCTTCGGTTGACCCCATCGCGGAGGCAGTCGGTTCGTGCGTAGCAACCTCGTTCGTTGTGTCTCATGGCTGACGAGAAGTCATTGCAGAACTTCTTTTGCCATGAGGAGAAGTTCTCGCGGAAATACTGCGGGGTTGTCTTGAGCATCCGGCAAGCGGAAGAGATTGCAGAGTCTGACAATTCTGTGTCTCTGCCGTCAAAGGTCATCACGAACCTGTCTCTTTCGCCCCGGTCCTTGTCTCCCACCTCGTAGCGGAAGTCCACATCCTTAGGATCAAGGATCATAAAGTCCTCGCGGTCACGGTCACGCCTCTCCAACTTGGAGATGAGTTCATCGGTCTTGACCATTGAGGCAATCGGCATACGGGGGGTTTTAGTAGTCATGGGGTTCTCCTAGTCTATTCACGGGATGAAAAAATCCCCTCCCGACATGGCGTGGCTCTCGTCATGCCGGGAGGGTTTCGGATGTCTGTTCAGCGACCACTCACGCGCTTGCGTGGGGACTTCGCTCCCTCTTCACGCTTCGTGGTGACGGCGGTTCCCGCCACGCCAACCGGGATCGGTTCGGGTTCCGAAACCGGAGCCTCCACAGTCTCCCAAGTGACCGTTCCCGAAACGGACGGCGGGTAAGTCACCTCTTCGGGCAGGGAGCGATCCATGCCTTCGATTGTCTCGCGGACTGCGGGATCACAGGAAGTGAGGATGGTCTTGGTATCGAACCCGTCACGACGAGCGGACTCAGCCGTGAACTTGATGCGGATGCGATCCTTCACGGACTGCGGAACTGCCCCATCGCTCAGGATTTCGATAAGAGCAGCCTTGTAGTTGTCCTTTGCCTTCACAGCGCAAACGCGAGGCTTCTGCGTCTTGAGAGTCCCACGGATGCGGAGCGTTGCGTCAAAGTGGTACTGCTGATTCGGCTCAAGCGAACCCTTACAGGCTGAGATGATTGCCTTGTCAGCCTCACCTGAACCAAAGCAGGACGAGATGGCTGCGGTCAGGATTGCCTGATCCTTTGTAACGCTGCACTCGTAAGCCCCGGTGGTTGCGTTGTAGACAGCGGACGGACGGGTGATTGACATAACTCTGATTCCTTACTTGTATGCGTGACCAATCTTGACTCTCAACGCTGAGAGTTCTTGTTGGTCACTCCTAGTATATTCCCCCCATGTAATTTTCGGGAGACGGAAGACCTATTTTTTGCCCGATTAATTAAGTTCTCGCGGAACCTAGTCCTTCGCTGACGCAGCGGACTCCGAACCCGTGATGCTCAAACCGGGCAGAGATACCTGAACGACCCCAACGATTCTTCGTGACATGAAGAGAGAACTGATTGGGCAGGAAAGCCGTCTTAGCCGTAAACACTTGATCCACAAGGTGTTCCACACTTCGGCTACCCGCCACTTCACCTTGTTTGTTCAACTGTCCGATGAAGCAGACATGGAATCCCTGCTCCATCGCCGCGCACTTGTAGGCGGCAATGCAGCGTTCAATCCCTGATCTGTTCTTGGCTTCTGCAAGCATCTGAATGGAGTCAACCACGACAAGATCAGGACATAGTTTTTGATCTCTGATCCATTCCAACTGATCCTTCAATCGGTGTAGGTCGCCGCAGATAAAGCGACTTCCCTCCCGGATGACTTGGCTTGACATGACTTTGAACTGGGATAGCGCGAACTCGTTCTGAAAGTAGACCGCATTCGACTTCCGTTTCGTTCCGGGTTCTGTCATTGAGCCGCACACGGCAACCATGAGTCGCGTCTTTCCAACACCCGGACTTCCTGCAATCAGGCTCACCTGACCACGCGGAAACCCCCAACGCTTGAACTCTTCGGAATAACCGAATAGTTCGTCAATTTGCACAATCCCGCAAGAGATTCTGTCAACTGGTTGAGCCTTGATTTCGTCAAAGCCAATCATTTCTCCCTTGCCTACAATTCCGTCAACCATATCACTCTCCTGAGTATCAGATTTGAACTTGCTTCGGGTAACACGAATAAGATTTCGCAGGTTCCGTACCCGTTCAGGGTCGGAGATTTCCGGGTCTACTGCGGTTAGAGCGGCAACGATCCGTTCCTCGTCCCAACCAAATAGTTGGACAAAGAACTCAACTTGCCTGCCGAGGGAAACCTTGCCTGCAATCCCCTCTACAGTCCCCTTTGTACGAGCCATGATTAATTTCTCCGGTTAGATCACTAGACGGGGCGAACCCCATTAGACTATTCACCCGATGAAACTTTGCCCCGGCGTGGGCAGGGTTCAACGGAATCTTTCATCTCTATTATAGCACCACCCCCAGCGGCTGTCAAGACCCCTCTGCGGAAGCCCCCGAACCGATGTAATTTTGGACCTGCTACCCCGGAAACTTTCAGCGGCCTCTACCAGCGATCCCCGCGCCCATTAGTTTTCGTCGTCGCACAAACAGCCACTGATCTCTCGGATTGTGGTCCATTTGCCGGAAATTGGCAAATCTTTTGTCAGTTCCACCGTTGCTGAGACTGAGTTCTTTCGGTAGGGATTGACGGTGTCATTTCTGGGGACAACAGTAGACCCCTGTCCGTGTGAGGCCAAACGCATGTAGATATCCCCACCAAGCGTCAGGATATCCACAGAGTGTCCTATCTGAGCCAGCTTGAGTCCGTATGGATGCATGCCAGAGAGTCTCTGGAGTTCCCGACCGATGCAGATCATGGCCTGTGGATCTACCCTGTCCCCTCGTCTCTTCCGGTAGGAGTCAAGAACCGTACCTCCCTTAAGGTTTGTGAGGGCAGCAACATCCGTGAACCGTTCGCAAACATCCTCTGTTTTGTGAGGAATGTCTTTGCCTAATTCCCAAAGAGCTCCAACAAAGCAGGAGCGTATTCCTTTTCGGTATGGTGATACCCATACTCCGGATTCCCATGCCCGTTCCACACACGAGAGTTCACACGAGGACAGGTGGTGTCGCCTCAGTTTTAGCACTTCAGTGCTTCCTGATTTTGAGCGATCAGTCATTTTGCGAACGTGTGAATAGTTTTCTTTTACTAAACTTGTCATTTCTTTAATTCTTTTCTTTTGGACGACAAAAGGGTACGTTTCGAACTAATCATCCGTTATTTTTTAAATCCCATGCGTCCTTTCCCCAGAGTTGAGCCTGTCTACCTTTCGACATTTGTGAAAAATTTCCTCCTGATTTCAGGTCAGGAACGAACTGATTTCTCAATTATCCAACACACTCACAACAGACAGGAGACTCCGGACCCTGCAATACGAGGGGTGATGCTCGGGATTAATAAAGTCTATAGCCTGTACGCGGAGACCCCTCATCTAGGCGCCTTAAAGGCGGAGCATCTGGACGCCGTCGCTGGACTAGTCCAGACAGCTCTGGGCGCCTCTCCGACAACCGGTCCTGCTCTACCTGCGCACCGGGGACCCGGAGACCCGATCCCTATCGGTTGTCTGACTACAGTGGACGGAACGACCACTCTCGAGCGGTCACTCGAGAGAATGCGGGCCCTCGAGAGCGCCTCCGCTCTCCAGAAGGCTCAATTTGCTTGGTTACTTCCTTTTCGTTGGGCATTCAGTGCTCCCTATCTCTCCCGTAATCTAGAGACAGGAGTCATGATCTTTCTCCTGTTGCGCATGCACTGGGGGCTGCCCTTCCACCTCTATGGATGGACACGTGAGGAGCTGTGGAGAGTCCGTAACGCGTACTCACAGTGGTGGTTGCGCCACGATTTATGGGAAGACCCGGACCTGCTACCGGATCTACCAGACCGGGAACCCAAGCTTATCGGCACAGAGCTCTAGCTTAGTCCGCCCCTTCCGGAAAGACTCGGCCCCCACGGCCTGAGTACTGTGCAGCCGTCTCTTCTGCGGCCTTTAATTCTCTACGCAGTGCGTCCTCACTACGGAAACCAACGGATCGAGATAGGACCTCTCCGGCCCAAAACACCAGTACGGTTGGCAATGCCTGGATCTCCAGTTCTCGGCACAGGCCTTGTGCGCGGTCTGTGTCTATCTTTACGATCTCTACACGATCACTCCACTCGGTGGACAACCGGTCAAGTACCGGTGACATCATGCGACAAGGTCCGCACCACTGGGCATAGAAGTCAACCATTACTGGTTTTGTGTTCTCTAGAACAACGCTACGGAAATCCTCTTCGCCTATCTCTCTTATTCCGGTACTCATAAAGCAGCACGCTCCTTTTAAAAATTAAAAAAAAATCTATTCGGCCCAAGTCCAACCCAACCGGATTGCGGGCCCACTCATTCTTCGTCCCCGTTTCTCTTATTCTTTTAAAAAATTTGCCCATAAAAAAAATTACCGAACTCTACCCTCGCCTTCGTATGGTGACTCCGCCACCATGGGGGTGCCAGAGTCATCCCCTATCAGATAAAGAAATTAATGGTTCCATTCCTCTACAACCTTCCCTATCCGGACCTCAATATGAGAGAGCAGCCTCATCTCTATAGGATTGGCAGAGGCGAACAGGGCGTTCTGCTTGTCCAACCGTACAAGTCGGAAATCCTGCCACACTGGAGATTCCGGAACCCCTCTGAAGCGCTTCTCAGTGCGTCCTCAATCCTGTCTCTGTACTGCAGGTACTCCCTGGAGGGAGACTTTCCTGGTGCGGACATGTCAAGAAAATTCCTTCAGATGGGTTTTACGCGTGCCCGACGGTACGCAAACCACCCTGACGGCAAGAAATACGACCGGAGAGACGGTTCAGTGCGTCCCGTTTCACCGGAATCTCTTCTGGGCCCCAAGGCCTTAAGTGCGTCAATATTTCGATCTCACCTGTCACAGATCCTCGAAAACCCGCATTACAAGGCTGCACGCACTCTATGGAGAAACTATGAAACGACTGTTCATTCTCTGCGCCCTTCTGCTGTCCCTCCTGTTCCACACAGCCTGCAGAAGCTCATCTGTCTCTCCGGCAAATCCATCCTTCAGGGAGGATTCCCCGCAGTACCGGATGGAAATCTGGTTCAGGTTCCACTCGCAGCTGCTGGAGGAAATCTCTAAGTCCGCATCCTATAAGGAGTTAGTCGATAAAGACGAGTGGGCGAACAGTGTCCAGGAGGCCATCTCCTCAGAGATCAACGAAGGGG